>Ga0075428_100006739_pt1 | contig 12778 bp, 9 predicted proteins | sample RhiMetdeltSRZDD2_FD_75291 | JGI IMG/M metagenome (GOLD analysis project Ga0075428, IMG submission 75291) | Populus rhizosphere microbial communities from Tennessee, USA - Rhizosphere MetaG P. deltoides SRZDD2 | ecosystem: Host-associated > Plants > Roots > Rhizosphere > Soil | place: USA...
CTGAACGTCGCCGAGGCCGTCATCTGGGCGTTCTTCACGGTAGGCATTCTCTGGCTGGGAAAGCGTTTCCCCTTTGCTCGAGGCCAATTGTGGCGCAACGTCGCCATCCACGTCGCTGCGTGCGTGGTCACGGCCTTCCTGCAGACGTTCCTGGCATTGATCGCCAACGAGATCATCCGTCGCGACTTGCCGCGGCCGACCTTCAGCGCCAACGTCCTCTTTTATTACTTCGTGGCGAAGATCAACAACGCGGTGTTCTTGTACTGGGCGATCTTCGCGGTGGGCCAGATCATCAACTACTACCGCCAGGCGCGCGAGCGCGACTTGCGCGCCTCGCAATTGGAGGCCAAGCTGGCGCAGACGCAGCTGCAGCTTCTCAAGATGCAACTGCACCCGCATTTCCTGTTCAACACCTTGAACGCCATCTCGGCCTTGATTCACCAGGATGTCGAGCTGGCCGACCGCATGATCGCCCGGCTCGGCGATCTCTTGCGCATCACGCTCGAGAACGCCAACACCCAGGAAGTGCCGCTCAAGCAGGAGCTCGATTGGATTCAGCCGTATCTTGAGATCGAAAAAGCGCGTCTGGGCCCGCGCTTGACCGTCCAGTTCGAGATCGACCCGGCGGTCATGGATGCCAAGGTCCCCAACCTGATCCTGCAGCCGCTTGTCGAAAACGCGATCCGGCACGGCGTGGCGCCGCGGCCGGAGCCGGGCCGCATCGCCATCGCCGCCTCGCGCGACAACGGGCACCTGCGCCTCGCCGTGACCGATGACGGGCCCGGTCTGAAGTCGTCCGAGACATCGCGATCCGGAATCGGGCTGGCCAACACCCGCGCCCGCTTGGAGAAGCTGTACGGCGCCGAGCACACCTTGGAGCTCAGCAACGGACCGGAATGCGGACTGCGGGTCGCCATCACGATCCCGTTTCACGAAGCAACTCCCGACGGATGCCGCTCGTGAAAATCCGCACGCTCATCGTCGACGATGAACCGCTGGCCCGGCAACGCCTGCGGACTCTCCTGGCCGCCGATCCGGAGCTGGAGCTGGTCGGCGAGTGCGGCGACGGACGTCGAGCCGTGACGGCCGTCCAGGAGCTGCGGCCCGATCTGATGTTTCTCGACGTGGAGATGCCGGCGCTCGACGGCTTCGGCGTCGTGCATTCGCTGGCGGGCGCTCGGCTCCCGGTGATCATCTTTGTCACCGCTCATGACCGCTACGCGCTCAAGGCGTTCGAGGTGCACGCGCTCGACTACCTGCTCAAGCCCTTCGACAAGACGCGCTTCGCCGCCGCGCTCGAGCGCGGCAAGGCGCAGGTGCGCTTGGGCCAGTCGGGCGGCATGGAGCAGCGCCTGATGGCGTTCTTGCGAACCGTCGAGGATCATCGGCCATCGCCTCGGCAGCCGTTGCCGGAGCGGCTTGTCGTCAAATCCGCGGGGCGCGTCAGCTTCGTGCGCGTCGAGGAGCTGGACTGGATCGAGGCCGCCGGCAACTATGTCCGGTTGCACGTCGCCAAGGAAGACCATCTGCTGCGCGAAACGTTGAGCGGGCTCGAAGCCAAGCTCGATCCGCGCCGCTTCGTGCGCATCCACCGTTCGACCATCGTCAACATCGACCGCATTCGCCAGCTTCAGCCCGCGTTCCACGGCGACTATGTCGTCCAGTTGCACGATGGCACGGAACTCACGCTCAGCCGCAGTTGCCGCGACAAGCTCGAGGAGGCGCTGGGGCACGCGCTCTGAACCGAGGGAGCGTGACGCAACCATCCGCCCGCGACCCCAAGGACTCGGCCAGACCAATTGCTACACATTCCAACTCGTCCTTCGTCGTGTTTCGTCATATCCCCCGCGCCGAACCGCAACCCTCCGTTCAGCAAGCCTTAAAAAGACCGATTCAAAATCTCGCCGAATGCGCGTCCCAGGTCGCCGCCGACCGCAATTGGTGGTTAGCGAACGATTGTCACTGAACCGAAGGAGTTTCATCCATGGCGACTGAACCGAGCAAAGCCGACACCGACAAACTCGATGCGAGGATCAAGGAGCTCATGAAACGCGGCCAAACCCTGGACGTTTCCATCGGCCAGCTTCACGACGCGGCCGAAGAGGCGAAATCCGTCGCCGCGGCCAGGTCCAAGGAGGTGGACGCCGTGAACAAGAAGGGCGCTGCCCTCGACAAGACTGCCGCCAAGTACGCCAAGAAGTAGCCACAGCCCGGCCCACCGAAGTTGCCGACAGAACCCTGCAACCGCAACGTGTTCTTTCCAATACCGCCGCAGCGTGCCAACCTGCGGCACTAACCTTTGAGGAAACCATGGCCATCAAAGAGTCGCTGGAGAGCATCGCGACGAGGCGCATTCGCTCCGTCGCCAAGAACGAACCGATCTACGACGCCGAGAAGGCGGGCTGGGATGCCTATGGCAAAGCCAAGTCGGCGAAGGATGAAAAGGAGTTCGACAAATACAAGAAGCAGTGCCAGAGCAGCCTGGAAGACGGTCAAAAGGCCATCAAGCCCTGGGAAAAGGAGATGGGCGATTGGGACCAGGCCATCAAGGGCGTCGAGGGCGAGATCGCGGCGGAAAAACAGAAAATCGAGCAGCAGCAGAAGGAAGTGGACCTCGTCAACACGGCGATCGACGAGATCAACGCCGAGATCAAGGCCTACAACGATCAGCTGTTGCTGGGCGAGAGTGATCCGCGGCATCGCCCTCTGGTGCCCCGGAAGAACAACGCCCTGAAACTGGCGAATGCGACGGCGATGCTGCTCGCCGCCACCGCCCATGTGCACGAAGAAAAGACCTGCTGGAAGAATCAACAGGATTGGGTCACCAATCCAATCTTGCGGCTGATGGGGCTCAAGGATCGGCTGCCCAAGCTGAAGTTCGAAAAGAAAAAGTAAGCGTTACGGCGGGCCCGGCGGGCGCTGATGCCCGCCGGCCCCCGGCCGGCTCCGCGTTAGGGTGCATTCCGCCGTGGTGGGCAAGTCGCAGTTGCCGGGAAAGCTTGAAGAGGCGTCAGGACACACGTTTTTAGGCCGTCATTTCACCCCTGGCCTGCGTCGATTCGTCCCGGCCCGCCCCTGTTTCGTCCCAAGACCATTGTCCGCGGCCCCGGGCCAGGTAGGATGAGGCAGCGATTTGGTCAGCAATCTCATTCCACGTCTTCGGAGGTGTCACATGCGCAGTTTCGCGGCGGCGAGTCTCACGTTGGCGGTCTTGCTCGGGCTGTTGTCGAGCAGTCGGGCCGGCGACGAAGCGACGGCCATTCTCGAGAAAGCCAAGAAGGCCCATTCTCCCAAGGACACGAACGACAAGCGTCCCGCCTACACGGGCAAGAACAAGGGCAAGATCTTCATCATGGGCCTGGAGTTGGAGTTCAACCAGCAGGTGTGGATGGAACCGCCGGGCAAATTCAAGGAAGCCATGGAGATGAGCGTCATGGGACAGGCGGTCAAGGTCACTACCGTGTTCAACGGCAAGCAAGGCTGGATCAAGGCGAACGACACCGAGATCAAGGTCGAGGATGACCTGCTGAAGGAATTCGAGGAAACGGCCCATTCGATGGCGCTGGGGCAGTTCACGGGCCTCAAGGACAAGAACCTGAAGTTCTCGGTCATCGGCGAGGCCCAGGTGAACGGCAAACCGGCTATCGGCGTGAAAATCTCGAAGGAGGGCCGGAAAGACATCAGTTTCTATTTCGACAAGCAAACCGGCTTGATGGCCAAGATGGAGCGCCGCGCCGTCGATTTTCAGACCAAGCAGGAGGTGACCGAGGAGCGGATTGTCACCGGCTATCAAGTGATCGCAGGCCGGCAGATGCCCAAGACGGTGATCGTCAACCGCGACGGCCAGAAGCTGATCGAGGCGGAAGTGATCGAAGGCCAGTTCGTGGACAAATTCGGCGACGCCGAGTTCGGACAACCGTGACGGTCGGCCATGGCAGGTCCGGCGAGCCGAGCCGGACCTGAGGTCTCAGCGGGCTCACACAGAGCCGCGGGCTACGCACTTTTTTTGCATTTTTTTGGACATTTGGATGGCCGGTCCCGCTCGGCTCGCGGGACTTACTCGTGGGAGCTAATGGGGCGTCCCGTCCGGCGGCGCCGGGCGGGGCGTTGCCTGCAGGCCGGCGATGCACAAGTTGACCACGGCATCGGCCAGACGTTCGATCGGCACATCGCCCAGCGGCGTCTCGCGCAACACTTGATCGACGTGCAGAACCGCCAGGCCGTGTACGGTGCTCCAGGCGAACGTGGCCGGCGCTGCGGGATCAGCGCCGGGCAGTTCGCCGGCGCTTTGCGCCGCCCGGATCGCCGTCACGAGGGTGGCGAAGGCGCGAGCCTCGGCCGCTTGCAGCAATGGATGCGCCGCCGGGTGGGTAAGCTCCGGACGAAACATCAAGCGAAACACCGCGGGATTGGTGAACGCGAAGCGCAGGTAGCCGACGCCGACGGCCCGCAAGCCCTCGAGCGCCCGGCGCGGCGGTTGATCGAGAGTGGTCTGGGCGATGACGGCGACCATGCGATCGAAGCCGGCCGCGGCCACCGCCGCCAATAACTCGGCCTTGTCGGTGAAATGATGGTAGGGCGCGGCGTGCGACACCTGGGCCTTGCGGGCGACGGCGCGGAGCGACAGCGCTTCAACGCCGCGCTTGGCGACGAGATCGAGGCCGGCGTCGATCAGCGCGGTTCGCAAGTCGCCGTGATGGTACGCTCGTTTGCCCCGCCGCGCTTTGGCCATGGCGATTTTGCGATGACTGGAATCTTGACAGTGTAAAGTTAACGGCGTACCATAGGACGCCATGCCGTCTCTTCCGGGGAAGCGGGTGCTTGCCGCGAGGTCGCCATGCGGAAATCCACCATTCTCAACTTCTTCCTGTTCGTCGCGGTGACGAGCGCCCTCGCCTGGCTGATGCTCGTCGAAGCCAACCCCGCCAAGGACAAGTTGTACGCCGATTTCGGTCGCTGGCTCGCTAAAAACCTGCTGGCGAACCCTGAGATCGAGGCCCACGTGGAGGAACGGCGGCTGGCTTTGCAACGTTTTCAGGCCGCGACCGACGATGTGGAGGCCGCCTTGTGCGCCGGCGATCTTGATTTGGCCCAAGCGGTCGAGGAGATCTTGGGCCTCTGGCATCAGGAGTTCCCCGAACCAGTCGGCCAAATCGCCCAGCTCGAACCCGGCGACACCGATCAGGAACGGCTTGCCCGCAGCATCGTCCGGCGCATCGAGCAGAACGAGCGCTTGCGGGACAATCAGGAACTACGCAACCGGCTTCAGACGCAGCTCGCGGATTTGCTGAAGAAGGCGCCCAAGACTCCGCAACGCGGTCCGATCATCTCCATGGCGTGACGCCGCGCTCCAAAGCCCTGGAATAGGTATTCTTCATGTAATGGCGTAAGATCAAGCATAGATTTGCCTTGCGTAGGAAGGTACCAAAGGTATCAAAATTGGTGGGTGTGGTGAAACGTTGGTACCTTCCGCCGTTTTTTGCTCGAAGGTCTTGGCCTATCGGTAGATAGAAGGTACCACGCCGAAATGGGACCTTCTGGCACCTTCTGCGCTAGCCAACGATTCGCCGGTACGCTTCACCTTCGTTGATCGTCGGGTTCTCCGGCCGGCCCTTGTATCGGTAGGTCAGGCGCAGATTGTCGATGCCCAGGAGCCAGAGGATCGTGGCGTGCAGATCGTGGACGTGCAGTCGATCCTCAACCGCGTGCAAGCCGACTTCATCCGTGGCGCCGATGGTTTGCCCGCCGCGGACGCCGCCGCCGGCCAGCCACATCGTGAAGCCGTAGGGATTGTGATCGCGGCCGTCACCTTTCTCCGACATCGGCGTGCGCCCAAATTCGCCGCCCCAGATCACCAGGGTTGATTCCAGTAGTCCGCGGCGCTTCAGGTCCTTGAGCAGTCCGGCGATCGGCTTGTCGCTCGAGCGGCAATGCTCGGTGTGATTGGGCTCGATGCGGGCGTGGGCGTCCCACTTGCTGCCGGCCCCGTGATAGAGCTGCACGAAGCGCACGCCGCGCTCGACCAGCCGGCGGGCCTGCAGGCAATTGCGGCCGAAGACCGCGGTCTCACGGTCGTCCATGCCGTAGAGCCGGCGCGTGGCCTCGCTTTCGCCGGCGAGATCGACGGCCTCCGGCGCCTCGGCCTGCATGCGGAACGCCAGCTCATAGCTGGCAATGCGGGCGTCCAGCTCGGTCTGCTGCGCTCTGGTCAACTGATGTTGCCGGTTGAAGCGATTCAACAGCTCGATCCGGCCGCGCTGCTGCTCGGCGCCGATGCCCGGCGGCGGATTGAGGTTGGCGATCGGCTCGGGCCCCGCCTGGAATCGCGTCCCCTGGTACACGGCGGGCATAAAGCCGGCGCCCCAGTTGCGCGGCCCATTCGAGACCTGGGCGGCGTTGTCCTGAATGACCACGAACGCCGGCAGGCTCTGATTCTCCGTGCCGAGACCGTAGCTGACCCAGGCGCCCAGCGAGGGCCGGCCGGCGATGGTCGAGCCCGTGTTCATCTGGCACACGCCGTTGGAGTGGTTGAGCCCGTTGGCCCAGCACGAGCGGATGACGGCGATGTCGTCGGCACACGTTGCGATGTGCGGATACCAATCGGAAACCCACAAGCCGCCGGAGCCGTGGCGCGTCCACTTGCGCCGGGATGCGAGCAGCGGCGCATCCGTCTCGCCCATCGGCGTGATCACCGGCCGAAAGTGCGACGGCAGCCGCTGGCCGGCGAGCCGGTTCAGGAGCGGCTTGGGATCGAAAAGATCGATGCTCGACGGTCCGCCTTCCATAAAGAGGAAGATGACGCTCGTCGCCCGCGGCGGCAGGTGCGGTTGCTTCGGAGCGAGTGGATTGACCGCCGCGGCTGGCTGCGCGAAGAGCGGGTTGTCGCGTAGCAGGTACGAGAGGGCCAGCGCGCCAAAGCCGGCGCCGCCGCGGAGGAGCGCTTCGCGGCGAGTCGTTTTCTCATGGTTCTCAGCATGCGCGCTCGGTTGGCTGGTCATATGCATTTCTCAATCCACGTATAAAAACTCATTCGCGTTCAGCAACACCTGGCAGAAATCCACCAGCGCCGTCATCCGCGCATCCTGCGGCGCCGCGGCGGTCGCGGCCACGCCGTCGCGAATCAGGTGCAGCCCGTGGCTGGACGAGTCTTTCAGCATTCCCGGGTTCGGTTCGAACTGCCAGAAGCCAACGGTTTCCTTGAGGGCGCGGTCTGACGTCAGCAGTAACTGACCTTCTTGCAGCACGGCGGCCGACAGCCGCACGTCGTCGATCAGGCCGTCCCAGGTGCGGGCGAGCTTGCCGTCGGGCCCGCCGATGGTGAACCGGCCCGCCGGCGCGGGGAGTTTGAGAATCTTGTGGAAGGCCTGGTCCTTCTGCAGCGGCTCCTCGTCGTTCGACAGGTCTTTGGCGAAGAAGGTGACGCCGCCTTCCTTCGGGTTATCGAGGTCCACCGCCACCGCGACGAAGTACGGCTTGTTCAAATCGATGTGCAGACTCGAGAAGACCGGCTCATAGTCGAATTTGCCGCTGGCATTCTCACCCCACAGTTGCAGGACGAGCACCTGAGGCTTGTACGCCGACTTCTTGCTGGTCACGCCGAGCGACCAGCCGGGTTTCTTCTGGTCGCCGTTCCAGTGCGACGCGATGGTGCGGACCGTGCCGTCGTCGAACACTGAGCGCAGCATGACCACGGCTTCCACGGTGAAATCGCCCTTGGGAAGCATGGGCGTATCAATCAGGTGCAGCCGCGGATGCGGGCCGGCCGGGGTCAACGCGATCGCCCGGCCTTCGCGGAACGGCATCTTGCCCGTCTCGTAGGCCACCGTCGTCTTGGGCTGAATCCGCTCGGCCTGCTTCTTCAGGAACTGCGTGCCGGCGCGCAGCTCGTCCGAGGTGGCGTCGCGACCGAAGGCGTGGCGGATCGCCGCGTTCACGAGGGCATCGTCGCTGGCGTGCTTTTCCTTGTGCAAGCGTGCCGCGAAGTCCTGCGCTTGCCGGAGCATGGTGGGGCTGTTGAGCATCAACAGCGCCTGCGTCGCCGTCGTGGTCACGTTCCGCTGCGCCGTGCTCTGGAAGTTTTCCGGCCAATCGAACACGTCCAGGAGCGGCTCACGAGTGTTGCGCATGATCCGGCAGTAGATGCTGCGGCGCGGCTCGCGCGGCTCGACGCTCGGCCCACCGGCGGTCAAATCCAGCTTGCCGGTGGCGGCGAGGATGCTGTCGCGGATCTGCTCGGCCTCAAGGCGGCGCGTCGGCATCTTCCAGAGGAGCAGGTTCTCCGGATCTTTCTTGAGCGCGATCTCAGCAGGCGGGTGTAACGCGGATTGCCGATAGGTCCGCGACGTGACCATCAGCCGGTGCATCTTCTTCAGGCTCCAGCCGTCCTTGACGAAACGATCGGCGATGGAGTCGAGCAACTCCGGATGGCTCGGCTTCTCGCCGAGGCGGCCGAAATCGCTCGACGTGGCGACGATGCCGCGGCCGAAGTGCATTTGCCAGAGCCGGTTGACGATGACCCGCGCCGTCAGCGGATGCTCGGGCCGGGTGAGCCAGTTCGCCAGGGCCAGTCGCCTGCCGGTGCTCCCCTTCACCCCTGATCCCTCTTCCTCGGAAGGGGCGAGGGGAATCACGGCCGGCTTCTCATCGAAGATGGTCAGGAACCCCGGCGCAATCGGCTGGACCTTCGCCTTGCCGGGGATCATCGTCGGCGGCGCCACCGGGCCGACGTCGCGCACGGTCAGGGCCAGGGGCAGATCGGCGGGCTTGACCGCGTCGAACTTGTGCAGCTCCTTGCGCAGATCGATCAGCTTCGCCTTGGCCTCGCCCTTGACGTGCGTGTCGATGCGCTCGAACTCGTAGAGCACCTGGCGATAGGCGAGCGAGGCGAGCTGATGCTCTTGCGGCGTGCGAAGGGCGACCGGCTTGCGCATCATGTCCTGGATGTCTTTCGGGAACTTCGACGTAAACTCGTCGTCGAGCTTCTTTTTCACGGGCGCTTCGAGCTTGGCGATCTCCTCGAGCACTGGCGCGGCTTGCTTGGACCACTTCTCCAGCTTCTGCCGATGTTCCATTTGCTGCTTGGAGTTGGCGAGCGGTTTATCGTCGTGGAACATCAGCGGCTCGAAGAACGCCCGCAGCCGGAAATAGTCCTTCTGCAGGATCGGGTCGTACTTGTGATCGTGGCAGCGGGCGCAGCCCATGCCGAGCCCGAGGACCACATCGGCGGTGACGTCGGTCACTTCGTTGAGCATGTCGTTCCATTGTGTGCGCGCGTCGCGCTGGTTGTACTCGTAGATGCCGTGACAGAAATAGCCGGTCGCGGTCAAGCACTCCGGATCGTCCGGATCGAGTTCATCGCCGGCCAGTTGTTCGCGGAGAAACCGGTCGTACGGCTTGTCGGCGTTGAAGGCGCGAATGACATAGTCACGATAGCGCCAGGCGTTGGGCCGGTAACTGTCGAGGCGGAAGCCGTCGGATTCTGCGTAGCGGACCAGATCGAGCCAGACGCGGGCCATGCGCTCGCCGTAGCGCGGACTGGCGAGCAGGCGATCAACGAGTTCTTCGTAAGTCGCTTGCCGTTTCGCGCTCGCTGAATCCCACGCAGCAACAAACGCATCGACCTCCCCCGGCGCCGGCGGCAGGCCGATCAGATCGAAATACACCCGGCGCAGCAGCTCGCGCGGACCGGCAATCGGCGACGGTTTCAGCTCCTCCCGGTCGAGCCGGGACTTGATGAAGCGGTCGATGGGATTCTGCGTCCACTCGGCATCCGCAACGTCAGGCAACGGCGGTACGCGCACCGGCTGGAACGCCCACCATTGGCGATCTTCGTCGCTGATCGTCCCGGGCGTTCGGTGCACCTCTTCCTTGCCGGCCGGCCAGGGAGCGCCGCGCTTGATCCAGTCGCTCAGCACCTTGATCACCGGGGGCGGCAGCTTGCCCTTGGGGGGCATGCGCAGCTCGTCGTCCTGGTAGCTGATGGCCTTGATGAGCAGACTTTTTTCCGGATGCCCCGGGACAATCGCCGGCCCGCTTTCGCCCCCCTTCAGAAGCGATCCCCGCGCATCGACCACCAGTCCGCCCTTGGCCTTTTTCATGCCGTGACTGTGGCACTGAAAACAATGAGTTTCGAGAAGGGGGCGGACCTGCTTTGTGAAGAACTCGTCGTCGCCCGTGCCGACCGCAGCCTTGGCGTCGGCCTTGGATTTGGTGGCCTGGCTCGACCAGGACACGCCCACGCCGAGCGCCCATCCCACGGCAACCCCTGCCAGGGCAACACCACCAGTCAGCGCGCGCCACGACATCTGGGATCTCCGCGCCACGAACAGGAAAATGAGGACCGAACGGAATGTGTCTATCTTAACCTGATTCGCACGGCGATCAAGCAAGACCTGAGCCAATGACCGCCATATCCACCGCACCTTGAGCTACACTTGCGGCATGGGAAAAAACAGTGCACTCTGCCAGGCGGTCGTGTCCGGGACCGCACGGCAAGTCAAGAAGCTGATCGACGAGGGCGCCGACATCAACGGCGTCGAGGTCGCCGAATCGCGCACGCCGCTGACGGCCGCCATCGATCACGGCAAGACCGAGATGGCGTTGCTGCTCTTGCAGCTCGGCGCCGACCCGAACGCGCGGCCCAAGAAGAATTGGAAGCCGGAATCGCCTCTTCACCTGGCAGCGCTGCGCGGCCATCTGGACGTGGTCCGGGAGCTGATCGCACGAGGGGTGAACGTCAACGCGGTGATCACGCCGCACAACGGCGTCGCCGGCCGCACGCCCTTGATGAACGCCGCCGCCGGCGGCCATCTGGAGGTCGTGCGCTTCCTGATCGAGAACGGCGCCGACGTCAGCGCTCGCGACCAGCGGGGCGAAACGGCCCTGACCGCCGCCGACAACAAGGAAGTCCGGGCCTATCTCGGCGGCCTGCTGGCGCAGCGGCCGATCAAAACGCGGCCGGGGGAGCTGGCGGCGGCGGTGGGCGACGGCTTGACCGACCGCGTCATCGCTCTCCTCGATGCCGGCATGGCGGTCGATGACCTGGACCCGTCCGGCCGCTCGGCGCTGATGATGGCCGTGGAGAAGGGCGACGTGGAGATGGCGCGTCTGTTGCTCGAGCGGGGCGCCGACGCCAATTTCTGCAGCGACAACGGTTGGTTGCCGATCACGACGTTTGGCATCAAGCCGAAGATGATCGCGCTGCTTCTCGAGCGGGGCGCCGATCCGAACGCCCCGATGGACGAGGGTGCGACCGCCCTGAGCTGGGCGTTCGGGTCGGGCTCGAAGCAGCTCGTGCAGGCGCTGCTGGATGCCGGCGGCAAGCTGGAGCTCGACGAAGCCCTGAAGAAGGAGCTGCTCGAGGAGGTGCGCGGGCAGAATCGCAGCGTCGTGCCCCTGTTGCTCCAGCATCTCGGCGCCGCCGCGGACGAAGTGGACAAGATTCGCGCCCGGGTCAAGGAGTTTATCCGCCTGGCCGATGCGGACAAGTTTCAGGCTACGGCGAAGCGGATCGGGACGCTCTTCGGCCGGGCGCCGGCCCCCTGGAAACGCCGCAAAGGCGTGGTCTACTATCACAGCGTGTCCGTCGTCAAGCACCTGTCGCGCTACTTCGACGAGCCCGCCGGCGATCTCGCCGATCCGAACCAAGCGTGGCGCGTGTTCGCCCGGTATAGCAAGGAGGTCTTGCAGGAAGGCTACACGCTGATCATGAACGAGACGCTCGCCGAGTCGGGCCGCTATCCGCTTCTCTTGTTCCCGACTGCCGACAAGTACGCCGTGCTAGCAGCCGTCGGCACCAACGGCGTCAACTACGGTCACGACACTGACGACGTGATCCGCTGGTTCCTGGAGACCGAAAAGACGTGGCCGTTCTACCTCGTCGACGCCGGCCACGACTTCATCGGCGGTCAGTTCACCGGGCCGATTGCGAAGCCCCGCGCCCTGGTCGAGCGCATGCTGAAGTTTTGCCCCGACATCAGAAACTTCGCCGACGCCGATACCAAGGCGTGGAGCGATAAAGAGGTGGTCGACACGCTGGTAAGCGACCTCAAGGAAGGGGGCAGTTTCGCGTTCTGGTGGGATTGAATCGAACTCGCGTGCGGCGCCTCAACGCCCCGGCACATACAGCAACACATCATCCACGATCAGCGTCGCTCCCGTCGGCAGGATGAATCGAACCTCGTCGGCATACACGTCGTCGATGTCGGCGTTCGGATTCTGGAACCGCAAGGTCGCCTCGGACCACTGGTCGCGCGGCAGATCCTTCAGCTCATGGCGCAACAGTGCTCCCGTCTTCCCATGCGCCAGCTCGACGCGCATCTGGTCCGCGCCGGAAAGATGATACTTGAAATTGAGCTCGGTCATTGCGCCCAGCCGGCGGTCGCCGCGCAGGTGCACGCGGATCCACGGTTGTTTCGTGGATGGATCGATCACCGAGCGCGCGGCTTTCCACGTGCGCGGCTTCTCGTGAGTGACGATCTCGAAGTCCCCCGGCCATTCCTTGCCTTGCTTGCCGGTGTCGAAGATGCCGGTGAAGAGAATGCGTTGGGGGAACGGGCGCTTCTCTCCGGGGACGGCCTCGTCGTGGAGCACCACATCGTCGATCAGCACTTCGGCGCGGGGATCGACATAGAACTGGATGTCGTCGATGCGCTCGTTTTCCGAGAGCGGGCCGCCGCTACCGTCGGGGCGGCGCATCTGCGTCATATCGACCGTGCCTTCGCGCCACTCGTTCTGCGGCAGGCTGTCGACCGAGAGATAGCGGTGGTAGCCGTTGCTG
>Ga0075428_100006746_pt1 | contig 12768 bp, 17 predicted proteins | sample RhiMetdeltSRZDD2_FD_75291 | JGI IMG/M metagenome (GOLD analysis project Ga0075428, IMG submission 75291) | Populus rhizosphere microbial communities from Tennessee, USA - Rhizosphere MetaG P. deltoides SRZDD2 | ecosystem: Host-associated > Plants > Roots > Rhizosphere > Soil | place: USA...
CACGTTGGAGTTCGTGTTCCACGACTGTCCTCCCGAGCGTCTCCAATGGGCGCTTTCGACGCGCGTCCTGTTCTACGCGAAACGAGCGATGGAAGAACCGTGCCCGCTCCTCGCCTGGCCTGATGTGCCCGCGAGTTACATCGTCTGTGCGGAAGACCGCACCATCACGCCTGCGTGGCAGCGCAAGGCCGCCCGTGAATGGCTTGGAGTGGAACCCATAGAGCTGCCCGGCGGGCACTGCCCGAACGTCAGCCGGCCCGAGGCTCTCGCCGATGCACTGGAGCGTTTGGTGTGACCCGGTGGCGGCGCGATGGATGGTTTCCGCGGCTAAAGAAAGCTCGTGCCATGGTCCATCGCGGGCAACCCGAAGTGCGCGGCCAGGGTCTGCCCGATGTCGGCCATCGTCGTACGCTGCCCAAGCGATCGCGACGGGATCTCCGGCCCGAACGCAAGCACCGGCACATGCTCGCGCGTGTGATCGGTGCCCGGCCAGGTTGGGTCGCAGCCGTGGTCGGCGCTCAGGATCGCGACATCGCCGGGGCGCAGCCGAGCGAGCAGCTCCGGCAGGCGCGTGTCGAAGTACTCGAGCGCCGTCGCATAGCCTTCGACGTCGCGGCGATGTCCGTACAGCATGTCGAAGTCGACGAAATTGCTGAATACGATCGAGCGGTCGGGTGCGGTCCCCATCGCCTCGAGCGTCGCGTCGAAGAGCTCCGCGTTGCCGGTGGCCTTCACCTCGCGGCTCACGCCCTGGTGCGCGAAGATGTCCGGGATCTTGCCGATGCCGATCACCTCGCCGCCGCTCGCGACGAGCTTATCGAGCACGGTCGGCGCCGGCGGCGGCACGGCGTAGTCGCGGCGGTTGCCGGTCCGCACGAAGTCATGCGCGTTTGTGCCAATAAAGGGCCGCGCGATCACGCGACCGATCCGGTATTCGTCGACGAGCTCGCGGGCGATCAGGCACAGGTCGAGCAGGCGCTTGAGACCGAACGCGTCCTCGTGCGCCGCGATCTGGAACACGCTGTCGGCCGAGGTGTAGACGATCGGCTTCCGGGTTCGCGCATGCTCTTCGCCGAGCTGCGCGATGATCTCGGTGCCGGAGGCATGACAGTTGCCGAGCACGCCGGGCAGCCGGCCGCGCTCGATCAGCTTGTCGAGCAGCGGCTTCGGAAACGCGTTGTCCGGGTCGCGGAAATAGCCCCACTCGTAAAGGACCGGCACGCCGGCCATCTCCCAGTGACCGCTCGGTGTGTCCTTGCCGGTACTCAGTTCGGCTGCGTAACCGTAGGCGCCTGTCACCGGGACGTTGGCGTCGCAGCCCGCGGGAAAGCTCCCGCAGCTGTCGCGCGCCGCATGCAGCAGCCCGAGCCTCGCGAGGTTCGGTATCGCAAGCGGCCGCCCCGCACTTGTGCGCCGCTCCGCGATGTGGCCCAGCGTGTTGGCGCCGGTGTCGCCGAACTTGTCGGCGTCTGCGGTCGCTCCGATCCCGAAGGAGTCGAGCACGAGGATGACTGCGCGTGTCATGTCGGGTTCCCTCCCGCGCCTCACGGCACCACGTCGCCGCGGGGCACGGACAGCAGCAGCGTCAGGCCGAACAGCGTGACGATGCCGACCAGGCTCATGATTGTTGTCATTTGGTCTGCGGCGGGCTCCGGGCGGTTGCGCGCTAGTGTCCCACATCCGCCGCGATCCCCGGCAGTTCGCGGCTAAACTTCATGCGCATGAAGGACCGAGAGCTCACCGCAGACCAGGCTCCGCCGCCGCTCGCGCAGTGCGCGCCGGCCGTCCTGATGGTGCGGCCGGCGGCGTTCGGCTGGAACGCCGAGACCAGCGAGAGCAATCGCTTCCAGGCACGGACCGCGCCTGACCAGCCTGAGGCTGCCGCCGCGGCGCTCGCCGAGTTCGACCGGGCGGTGGGTGCGCTCCGCGACGCGGGCGTGACCGTGCATGTCGTCGAAGACCGGCCCGAGCTGCAATGCCCGGACGCGGTATTCCCGAACAACTGGGTGAGCTTTCATCATGACGGCAGCGTCGTGCTGTACCCGATGCTGTCGCCGATCCGGCGCCGCGAGCGGCGACCGGATCTGCTGCAGACGCTCGTGCGCGAGGGCGGCTACTCGATCGACCGGGTGCTCGATCTCACGCACCACGAGCTCGAGGGTCGCTTCCTCGAGGGCACGGGGAGCGTCGTCTTCGATCACGCTGCGCGCATCGCGTACGCCTGTCGCTCGCCACGCACGCACTCGCAGGTGCTGGACGAGCTCGCAAGCGCGCTTGGCTATGAAGTCTGCGTTTTCGGTGCGACCGGCCGCGATGGCACGCCGATCTACCACACGAATGTGTTGCTTGCGATCGGCGAGCGCTTTGCCGTCGTCTGCTCGCCATCGATCGATGCGGGCGATCGCACGCGCACCCTGCACCGGCTCGCGGCCGGAGGCCGCACCGTCGTCGAGATCGATTTCGCCGCGCTCGAGGCCTTTGCGGGCAACATGCTCGAGCTCAAGGCCGCCGACGGCGCGGGGGTCCTCGCGATGTCGGCGCAGGCCCGGGCGGGTCTCGCCGCCCACCAATTCGTGGCGCTCGCGTCCTGCCTCGATCGCATCGTAGTGGCGCCTCTCCCCAACATCGAGCTCGCCGGTGGCGGCTCGGTGCGCTGCATGCTGGCGGAGGTGTTTCTGCCGGCGTGCCGGCCGGGACGCTAGAATTCTGCCCCGACGGGGGATCCGTGCTCGAACTCGGCATCAAGAGTCTGATTGCCTACCTGCTCGGTTCGGTCAGCGGCAGCCTGCTGCTCGGGCGAATGCGCGGCGTCGACATCCGCGAGCTCGGCAGCGGTAACGCGGGCGGGACCAACGCGCTGCGGACCCAGGGCTGGCGCTTCGCGGTCGCGGTGATGGCGATCGATCTCGGCAAGGCCGTCGTGGCCGTCGGCGTGCTGCCGGATCTCGATCTGCCGCTGATCGGCATCAGGCCGAGACTCGACCGCGACTGGCTCGCGGTCACCTGCGCGACCGCGGTCGTGGTCGGTCACGTCTACCCGCTCTGGTACGACTTCCGCGGTGGCAAGGGTGCGGCGACGCTGATCGGGGCGGTCGCGGTGCTCGCGCCCGCAGCGCTCGTACCGGTTCTTGCGGTGTGGCTCATAACCGTGATGCTGACCGGCTTCGTGGGTCTCGGCACGATGCTCGGCAGCATCGCGCTCCCGGTGTACTTCGCGACGCAGCGACCGGTCGAGGCGGCGCTCCTCGCCTTTGGCATCGTGATGGCCGGCTTCGTCATCTACACGCATCGCGCCAACCTGGCGAGGATGCGGGCGGGGAACGAGAGCCGGGCGCGGCGACTGTGGCTGCTGCGTCCGCGATGAGCCCCACAGCGCCGCGCCTCCTTGCCCTGTTGTGCGACGGCAGCCTGCACTCCGGTGCACAGCTTGCTGCTGCACTGGGCGTCTCCCGCGCCGCCGTGTGGAAGCTCGTCGGCGAGCTGCGCGCCGCCGGCGTGCCGATCGAGAGCCTGAGCCGCCGCGGATACCGGTTGGCGGCTCCGGTCGAGCTGCTCGATGCGGCGCGCATGTGCGCGGCGGCGAGCGAGCTGGGGCGCCGGCTTCCCGATGCGCTCGAGGTGCATTTCCTCATCGATTCCACCAACGAGTACCTGCATGCGGCACCGCCCCCACCGCCCGGTCTTGCGCGCGTGGCCTTCGCCGAGTTGCAAAGCGCCGGGCGTGGCCGCCGCGGTCGACGCTGGATCGCGCCCTTCGGCAGCGGCCTCACGTTCTCCATCCTGTGGACCTTTGCGGAAACGCCCGCGGACCTGCCCGCGCTCGGCCTCGCGCTCGGCGTGGCGGTCGCACGAGTCCTGCACGGGCTCGGCGCGCAGCGGATCGCGCTCAAGTGGCCGAACGATCTGCTCCATGACGGTCGCAAGCTCGGCGGGCTGCTCACGCAACTGCGCCAGGAAGCGGGCGGCGCGGCGACCGTCGTCGCCGGGCTCGGCCTTAACCTGGGCCTGCCACTGGCGGCGCGCGCGACGATCGGGCAGGCGGTTGAGGCCTCGGATCAGCCTGCGCTGCCCGCGACCGATCTCGCGAGCGCAATGCCGCACGGACTGCCATGGCGCAATCTCGTCGCGGCGCGGCTGGTGCTCGGTCTCGAGGATGCCCTGCGCGAATTCTCGACGGGCGGCTACGCCGGATTCGCGGACGACTGGGCTGCGCTCGATGCGCTGCGCGATGCGCCGGTGCGGGTCCACCAGGCAGGCGAACGGGTCGAGGGCACGGCGCGCGGCACGGATCGCGACGGCGCGTTGCTCGTCGAGAGCGCCGGTCGCGTGCTACGTGTGTTTTCGGGTGACGTCAGTGTGCGCCGTACGGCGCCCTGAGCGGCTTCCGCAGGCATCACAGGCCGCCGCCGAGGCTGTTGCAGCGGCGCTTGCCAGACGGGTCCGCAACCACTGCGGACAGCGCGCCGACCCCTGCGACCACTCGAGCGCGCGATTCGCGAGACTCCGTCGCAGTGCACGCGGCGTGATCGCCCAGGCAGCGTAAGCCGCCGCGGCGGCGACCACTAACGCGACCAACATGTTCTCGAGCACCGTTTTCCCTCAGGTGAACGCAAGCGCGACGCGGTAGGTGATGAAGGATGCCACATACGCGAGCGCGAAGAGGTAACCCGCCATCATCAGCGGATAGCGCCACGAATTCGTCTCTCGCTTGACCACGGCGAGCGTCGACAGACACTGCGGCGCGAACACGTACCAGGCGAGCAGCGACAACGCCGTCGCGAGACTCCAGGTGGCGGCGATCATGGGCGTGAGCGCGCCGGTGAGCTGGTCGTCGGTCGCGGAAAGCGAATACACCGTGCCGAGTGCACCGACCGCGACTTCGCGCGCCGCGAGGCCGGGCACGAGCGCAAGCGAGATCTGCCAGTTGAAGCCGATCGGCGCGAACAGGTATTCGAGGCCGCGGCCGATGTAACCCGCGACGCTGTACTGGATTGCGGGACCGGTCGCATCGGGCGGGGGCGCCGGGAAACTGCTCAGGAACCAGAGCACGATCATCAGCGACAGAATGATCGTGCCCACCCGGGTGAGAAAGATCCGCGCGCGCTCCCAGAGGCCGATCAGCAGGTTGCGCAGGTTCGGCCAGTGATATTCGGGCAGCTCGAGCAGCAGCGGGTGGTAGCTCGTGCGCATCACGGTGCGCTTCAGGAGGAACGCGACCGCCATCGCGGAGACGATCCCGGCCGCGTACAGGATGAAGAGCACCAGACCCTGCAGGTTGAAGGGTCCGACGGAGCGGTTCGGGATGAACGCCGCGATCACGAGCGCGTACACGGGCAGCCGTGCGGAGCAGGTCATGAGCGGCGCGATCATGATCGTCGCAAGCCGGTCGCGGAGATTCGGGATGGTGCGGGTGGCCATGATCCCGGGTATCGCGCAGGCGAAGCTCGAGAGCAGCGGGATGAAGGCGCGGCCCGAGAGTCCCACGCTGCCCATCAGCCGGTCGAGCAGATACGCCGCGCGCGGGAGATAACCACTTTCCTCCAGCACGAGGATGAACAGGAACAGAATCAGGATCTGCGGCAGGAACACGAGCACGCTGCCGACGCCGGCCACTACACCGTCGACCAGTAGGCTGCGGAGCGCGCTCTCGGGAAGCGTCTGCTGGATGAACTGCCCCAGCGCCGCGATGCCGCGGTCGATCATGTCCATCGGGACCGCGGCCCAGCTGAACACGGCCTGGAAGACCAGGAACAGCAGGGTTGCCAGGATCGCGATCCCCGCCACCGGGTGCATCACCAGTGCGTCGAACTGCTTGAGTGCGCGATGCCGCATCGGCTCGACGTAGTCGACCGAGCGCAGGATGCGGCGGACTTCGCGCTGCGTACGCTCGACCTGCGTGAGATCGGGCTCGCGCCAGGCGACCGCGGATGGCGCCGCCGGCAGCGGCAGGCTCTCCAGTCGCTCGACGAGCTGACGGTCGCCGTCGCGGGCGACCGCGACCGTCTCCACTACCGGCAACCCGAGCTCGCGCTCGAGCGCGGCTGCGTCCACCCGAAATCCCCGCGAGCGCGCGAGATCGCTCATGTTGAGCGCGACGATCATCGGGATACCGAGCTCCCGGATCTCGAGCACGAGCCGAAGATTGAGCCGCAGGTTGGTCGCATCGACGACGCACACGATGAAGCGAGGAGCAGCCTCGCCGGACAGGCGTCCGAGCAGCAGGTCGCGGGTGATCGCCTCGTCGAGCGTCGTAGGGGTCAGGCTGTACGCGCCTGGCAGATCGAGTACGCGATACGAACGCTCGCGAGACGGCCCGACAAATACGCCTTCCTTGCGCTCGACGGTGACGCCGGCGTAGTTGGCGACCTTCTGCCGGCTGCCCGTGAGCCGATTGAAAAGGGCCGTCTTGCCGCTGTTCGGGACGCCGATCAGGGCGAGCTGGAACGCATCGACCGCGGCCGCGTGCGCATTCATCCCGCGCCACTGTCGACGTCGACCATCACCGCGGCGGCCTCGCGGCGGCGGAGTGCAAATACGGAGTTGCCGACCCGGACGGCGATCGGGTCCGCGCCGGGCCAGACCTCCTCGAGGACCTCGACCTGCTCGCCCGGGCAGAACCCGAGCTCGAGCAGTCGCCGGCCGATCGTGGAGCGGGCCGAATCGCCGACACTTTGCCGATCGTCGGTGATTGCGGTTACGACGCCGCGTGCCCCCTTGCGCATCGCGGCCAGGCTCAGCGCTGGCATGCCTCAATCATATCAATCGTAATGAGAATCGTCTGCAATAAGCGGTCACGATTTCCCGCAGAATCCGTGCGTTCTGACCGTGACCGGAAAGCGGGGCGGTTACATACATGATCTTGCTAATCGACATCGGAAACAGCCGGGCCAAGTGGGCAACCTTCAATGAAGGAAAACTTGGCGTCCAGGGGGCGGCAGCACACGGTTCCTGGGGCGAGGCGGACTGGCGACGCGAGATAGAGGGCAGCGGGGCCACCCGGGTCTTGGCCGCGAGCGTGGCGACCCCGGCCCGAAACGCCCTTCTCACGGCGGCATGCCAACGGTCGATTGGCCGGCCCCCGGAGTTCGTGACCTCGACCGCCGCCGCGGCCGGCGTGCGGAACGGTTATTCGAACCCGGCCCAGCTCGGTGTCGACCGTTGGCTCGCGGTGATCGGAGCCTTTCATCGACACACGGCCGCCTGCTGTGTCGTAGATGCCGGGACCGCCATGACAATAGATGCTGTCGATGGGACGGGTCAGCACCTGGGCGGTTTCATCGTGCCCGGACCCCGGCTGATGGCCGACTCGCTTCTCACCGGAACCAGCGACCTGGCCGACCGGTGGTCTTGGGACAGCACCCCGGATCAGACACGCTTTCCGGGCAATACCCGTGATGCGATCGAGCATGGCTGCCTGAGGGCGCTGGCCGCCCTGGTGGAGACCGCCCTAAGGCAGATCGAGGCCCAGGCATCGCAGCCACCGCGACTGGTCCTGACCGGGGGTGCCGCCCCCGTGCTGATCCCGTGGCTTCCACAACCCGTGGAATTCGTTACGGATCTCGTGCTTCGGGGGCTCGCCCGTCTGGCATAACGCAGCCACTGCCGCGTGCTGAGACGGGGCACAGGGTCGGGTCCCGGCGAGGCGTGTATGATCCGCGCGTGGCCGCTGATGCCGCTCGATCCGGGCTGTCGGCCATGGAGGAACCCGTTTGAAAATCAAGGTGTTAACGGCTTCTGCGATCGCCCTGACCGTGCTCCTGCTCGGGCCTTGGGCGTCACGCGCGGACGTTGCCGCGGGCAAGGCTCGCTTCAACGGCGCGTGCGGTGAATGCCATGACTCCGCGGACTTCGAAAACGAGAATCCTCAGGCGCTGGCGGCCACTCTTCGTCGAATCGTGAGTGGGGAGCTCCGCCACAAGAAGCCGCTGCAGCTCAGCGATCAGGAGATCCAGGACATCGCCGCCTACATGTCGACAGGCGGCAAATAGCGGGAGGCTTGCCCCCGTGCGTGCGCTGTTTCTGCTGCTCGTCCTGGCCAACGCGCTCTTCTTTGGCTGGTCGCATTGGGTCGCCCCCTCGCAGGCTGGGTCGCTGGCGGCGACCGGCGCAGGGAAACAACTGCGAAGCATCCGCCTCGTCACCGAGCAGCCCGGATCCGATGTCGCCACGGCGGCCCCCGGGCCAGCCAGCAGCCCTGACGCGATCGCGAGCTCGGATTGCTTGAGTGCCGGGCCGTTCCTGGAGGCTGGCCGCGCGCAGGCCGCCGCCGCGCGACTCCGCAACCAGGGATTCACGCTCGAGCTCCGTGAATCGCGGGACGAAGTCTGGGTCGGTCAGTGGGTGCGCCTCGATCAGCTCCCGAACGCCGATGCCGCGGCCGGTGCACTGGCCGGGCTGCGCGCGGCGGGTCTGACCGATGCGTATCTCCTCACCGACGAGCCGCCGGGCACTGTGATTTCGCTGGGCGTCTTTGCTGACGCCCAACGCGCGCAGGACATAGCGGGACTCGCGCGCGATGCCGGCTACCAGGTGACGGTGGGCGATCGTTTTCGCACCGCCGATGTCACCTGGCTCGACATTGATCGTCGCTCGAATGCCGGACTTCCGGCGCTCGAGCCGCTGCAGGCCAGCACGGGCACTGCTGCGCGACTTGAACTGCGCCCCTGTCCCGAGCAGGCCGTATTCGCGGCCGACGCGAGCAATACCGGGGACACTTCGACCGCGACCCAGTGAATGCGGGCTCAAGCGCGCATCGCGCTAGAATCCTCGGCGCGGAGACGCAGGCACAGCCGGCTTAGCTCAGTTGGCAGAGCAGCGGTTTTGTAAACCGCGGGTCGGGGGTTCGACTCCCTCAGCCGGCACCATCATGTAGGCAGCGCATATGGCAGATTGGTTCCTCGAGATGCTCGTGAACATTGCCGATAAGACGGAAGTGGGCGTCCCCGTCACTTTGCAGGTGGGCGGGACGCTGGTGTCAGGCACGCTCGCGAGCGGAAAGGCCTACTTCGAGGGGATCGCATCGCTGCCATTCCGAAAGGGAGAGATAGAGGACGAGCTTCGGAAAGCGTTCACGGACGCAGGTGACGCAATTCCAACGAGCGACGAGCCGCCGCGGTACGTTCACTTGAGGGACGCGCACATCTTCAGCACCAACGGCACGATACCTACCCACGCAGGCGTGTGGTGGCGAGGGCGGTTATCGGAGGTCGCGGGCTTCTGGATCGGGGGCCTTTCAAAGGGCTGACCAATACGTCGTCACGTGCGCGGCGGCGTACATCGCGCACGTCGACCCCTACCGTGTCAGGGCGTTTTTCTTCGAACGCGCTAGACGGCGGACTGGATCGCCACGACGCGGTTACAGCGCGGGCAGGTCGTCGGCGAAAGGTCGATCGCCCACCAGCGCCGACCACATTCGCAGCGTATGCGGAAGTGCGTCTCGACGACGGTCGCAAATCCCGTGGGCTGCGTCTCGACCTCGATCTCTTCTGTCGCGGTCTGCTCGATTACCTCGAAGCCTTCGACTGCGTCTCTGCTTCCACTCGAGCCACTTGGACGAGCGGCCTCGCGCCATTCGGCGGGTGGCTCGCCGTCGTGATCGACATACTCCGTCTGTCGGCGCGGCCACAAGGATTCGACAGTCTCCTTGAGGCCCAGGCCTGGCTTGAGGCCCATACCTGTCTTGAGGCTGAGACTCGGCATCTTGAAGCCCATGGACTGAAACTCCTCCTCCGCTCTGCGGCGGCTTGGCTCTATATATACGCCTGAAACCGCCCCGTTGCACGCGCGTCGGTTCGATACACAGGTCACGATCCAGCCGATCCGGATCGGGCACTGTTGGTAGAGCCGCGGCCAACTATGTCAGGATCACACGACCAGTCAATTACAGCCCGGAGGACCGGACGATGGCACTGTGGAAGGAGCAATCGGGGAAGGAGACTGTTCCTCCCACGGCCGACCCAGGCCTGAATGGTTCGGAATCCATGACATATTCCCCTGATCGTCCACTTCCCGGCCCGGCCTCGGTCGAGCCCCCGCGTCGCCCCGCCCCGGTCACGGGCGGCCCCGTCAAGGAATCGCTGATCGCGGCCGATGTCACTATCGAGGGCAAGATCGAAGGTGCCGGGCACATCCGAATCGCCGGTCGCTTCAAGGGCGACGTGAACGTCGAAGGCAACGTCACCGTCGAAAGCGGAGCGCACGTCACCGGCCAGCTGAAGGCAAACACCGTAGTCGTGAGCGGCGAGGTGCAGGGCAACATCGACGCGACCACGAAGGTCGATCTGCTCGAGACCGGCGTGATCAACGGCGACGTCAAGGCCGGCGCGCTCACCGTCGCGGCCGGTTCGCGGATGCGCGGGCAGGCCGACTTCGGCTGGAAGGACAAGAGTCCCGGCGGCAAGTAGCGGACCGCGGATCCTGATGCTCAACACCCGTGCCGCGCCCAGCACCGCCGGCCGGACTCGGTCCTGCCCGCACTGCAAGGCGACGATTCTCGAAAGCTCGGCGATCTGTCCGCAGTGCCGGCACCACCTGAAGTTCGGTGCTGCCCCGGCGCCCGGCGAGCTCACGAAGGCGTTCTCGGCGCTGCGGGTCGAAGGCGCGGTCCGGCCTCCCGAGGACGCCGGAGAGTGCGAGTTCTCGGTGGTGCTCGCGATCGTCAACGAGCGCGGCGAGGAGGTGTCACGGCAGGTCGTCGGCGTTGGCGCCCTCCGTCCGAACGAGTCGCGCACCTTCAGGCTATCGGTCGACGTGCACACCCGCGAACGCAAGCCGCGCTGACCCGGAACGCGCGACCCCTGACCCCCGCGGCAACCATGGCAGGCATGATCGGCAACCTGGTCACGCGGCTCACCGCAGGGATGCGGTTCCCGACCGTATTCCTGATCGTCGGCGGATTGTTCCTGATCAACCTCGTCGTGCCGGACCTCATCCCGTTCTACGACGAGATCCTGATGGCGATGCTGACCGTGCTGATCGCGTCGATCCGCAAGCGCGGCCGCACCAGCGATCAACCGGTTGCCGATCAGCCGGATACCGCCGGCACGACGGACCAGCGCTAGCGATCGGCGCCGAAGCCGACGCCGGCGAGCGCAATCCGAGGTACGCCGTTCCGAAATCAGCCGCCGGTTACGAGCGGCGCATCATCTTGCGCGTCTCGGCGATGTGCATCTCCTCGGCCGAGATCATCTCGCGCGCAAATTCCTCCAGCATGACGCTGCGATCGCGAACCTGGTCGAGGAGCTTGCGATAACCGTCGAGTCCTTTCTGCTCGTGCTCGAGCGCCTCGCCCAGGATGTCGTCGACGGCGTGCTTGTGTGTCTCCAGCAGCGGCCCGATGCGCAGCGACGGATGCCCGCCGAGCGACGTGATGTGCTCGCCCGCCTGGGTCGCGTGCGCCATCGACTCGTTCGACTGGTCGCGCAGCCACGCGGTGATCGGGATCCGGTGGTGACCGAAGATCATGAAGCTGTAGTGCATGTAGCGGACCACGCCCGCGAGCTCGAGCTCGAGGATCTCGTTCAGCGTGGCTATGGCCTGTTCGGTATTGAGCTCGGAGTTGCGGCTGGACATGATCGGCGCTCCCCGAAGGTGACGCGGGGCAGGCTCGCCCGCCGTCCGATTGTAAGACGAGGACGCCCGTGCGGGCGATCAGCCGCTGCCGTGACCTTCCATCATGAGACCAGTGCCGCCGCGCGAGATGTGCGCAACCACCGCCGTGCGGCGATGGATCTTGGTCACCACACCGAGGCTGATCGCGAAGGCGAGCTGCACCGTCTGGCCGCGCCGCAGGCCCATGTCGCCGGTCTCAACGAACACGCCGGTCGCGCTCAGGTTCTTCGCGCGACACAACCTGCGCTTGCCCGTCGGCAGTAGCAGGTAGACCGTTGTTCGTGCGCGATGTCGTGTCGTCAGTCGTCTTTCCACGGCGCAGCCCTGTATCGTTATTGTGGTGGCTGAACACCGACAATTATGCACGCCTCGCCGCGGGATGGAAGCCCGTCGTCGACCGCGCAAGCAATTGAGTTATGTCGAAAACACGTCTGACTGAACCTGGGGTGCAGCGATGACCGAACGGCGTGCGACCGAGGCCCCGATCGGGGTGTTCGATTCCGGCGTCGGTGGGCTGACGGTGCTCGCGGCGCTTACGCGGCAGTTGCCCGCGGAGGACTTCGTGTACCTGGGCGACACCGCCCGGCTGCCTTATGGCACACGGAGTGCGGACTCGATCCGCCGGTACTCGCTGCAGGCGGCGGGACGGCTGCACGACAGCGGCGTGAAGTGCCTGGTCGTGGCCTGCAACACGGCGTCTGCGACCGCGCTGGACGTGCTCGCGCACGAGTTCGCGCCGGCGCCAGTGCTGGGCGTCCTGGAGCCAGGTGCGGTGGCGGCCTGTCGCGCCACGCGGACCGGGCGCATCGCAGTGCTTGCCACCGAGAGCACCGTGCGCGGCGGTGCGTACGAGGCCGCGATCCGGTATGAACGTCCGAAGGCCGTCGTGAGATCACGCGCCTGCGCCTTGCTGGTCGCGCTCGCCGAGGAGGGCTGGGTCGACGGGCCTGTGGTCGAAGGCGTGCTGCACCGCTACCTGGACGGGTTGTTCGACGCGCGCACGGGCGAGGAGCCACCGGACACGCTGCTCCTCGCCTGCACGCACTTCCCGGTGTTTGCGCCGCTCATCGCGCAGATCCTGGGCGCGGGCGTGACCATCGTCGATTCCGCGGCGACCACCGCCGATGCGCTGCGGCGAGCACTCGATGCCGCGAAGCT
>Ga0075428_100006747_pt1 | contig 12768 bp, 11 predicted proteins | sample RhiMetdeltSRZDD2_FD_75291 | JGI IMG/M metagenome (GOLD analysis project Ga0075428, IMG submission 75291) | Populus rhizosphere microbial communities from Tennessee, USA - Rhizosphere MetaG P. deltoides SRZDD2 | ecosystem: Host-associated > Plants > Roots > Rhizosphere > Soil | place: USA...
TGATGGTCTTCTTGATCGTTGGATGCACCAGGTCGGGCGCGAGGTTGGCCAGCGGTTGCAGTACGAATCGTCGCTCGTGCATTCGCGGATGCGGGACCACCGGGTCCGGCGCGTGGCGGACCAGGTCGCCGTAGAGAATCAGGTCCAGGTCCAGCGTCCGCGGGGCGTTCAGCTCGGTCCGGACGCGGCCGAAGGATCGTTCGATGTCCAGCAGAGCTTGAAGAAGTTGATCGGGGGAAAGAAGCGCCTCGGCTTCCGCGACCGCGTTCAGATAAGCCCCGGACCCGGCGGGACCGCCGAGCGGCGCCGTCTCGTAGTACGGCGATACGCGGCGCACCGTCAGGCCCGGAAGAGCCCGCAGCCGAAGGATCGCCTGGTCCAGGTACCGTTGCCGGTCGCCGAGATTCGAGCCGAGAGCCAGATAGACGCGCGTCATGAGAGTGCCGCGTGCGGGACGGAATCAGTTTAACTCCGCGACCCGCACGCCGCACATGGTTTACTTCTTCGGCGGAGCAGTCTTGGCCGCGGGTGCGGCCGCCGCTGCCGGGGCGGCAGTTCCCGGAGCCGCGGCGCCTTCCGCCGCTGCCCCTTCGGCGCCTTCCGCCGCCTTCTCGGCCTTCTTGGCCTTCTTGAGAACGATCTTCTGCACGCGAACCTTTGGCAAGCCGAATGGGCTGCGCCCCTCCGGCCACTTCTCGGCGTCCTGGAGCTTTTTGATTCGCTCCGCCCGGGTCAGAACGCTTCGATTGGCCGAGCCCGCGGTCTGGCGCTTCAGGGATTTATCGATCGACATTGGGACCAGAGGTCAGGGGTCTGAAGTCAGAGGTCAGTCTTTCGCCCGCTGACCGCTGCTCGAATGTATCAGATAATGATAGTATGCCCCCGCCGGAACGCCGGCAATGCAAGGTCTGACCTCTGACCTCTGACCTCTGACCTCTGACCTCTGACCTCTGATGCTAGTTACCCTCGACTACGGCCGCGGCGGCCTGGATGTCACGCTTCCGGACGATCGGACGGTCGGCCCATTGGCGATCCGCGAGGCGCCCCCGCTCGCAAATGCCCAAGGCGAACTGGAGGCGAACCTGCACCAACCGATTGGCACGAAGCCACTCGCGGAACTGGCGAAGGGCCGTCGCGACGCGTGCATCCTGATCTGCGACATCACCCGGCCGGTGCCGAACAAGCTGATCCTGCCGCCAGTCTTGCGTACCCTCGAGCAAAGCGGGATTCCGCGCGACAAGATCCTCATTCTCAACGCCACCGGTCTGCATCGTCCCAATGAAGGCGCCGAGATGGTCGAGATGGTCGGCGAGGAAATCGTTCGCAATTACCGGATCGAGAATCATCATGGCAAAGTGCGCGAGGAGCACACCTACCTGGGCACGACGTCCAACGGCGTGCCCGCATGGATCGACACACGCTACGTCCAGGCCGACTTGAAGATCACAACCGGGCTGATCGAACCGCATCTCATGGCTGGCTACTCCGGCGGGAGGAAGGTGATCTGTCCGGGCATCGCCGGCCTGGACACGGTCCAGGTCTGGCACGGTCCGCGATTCCTCGAACACCCGAACGCGGACTGCGGGATCGTCGCCGGCAACCCCGTGCACGAGGAGAACACGCGGATCGCGCAGATGGCCGGGTGCGATTTCATCGTCAATGTCTGCATTGACGGCAAGCGGCGGGTCACCTGGGTCGGGGCCGGGGACATGATCAAGGCGTGGGAGCGCGGCGTCGAGTTCTGCGAATTGGTCGTCAAGGCCGGGGTCCGCGAACCACTCGACGTCGTCGTCACGAGCTGCGCCGGCTACCCGCTCGACACGACCTGGTATCAGGCCGTGAAGGGACTGACCGGAGCGCTGCCGATTGTCAAGAAGGGCGGGACGATCATCATGGCCGCGTCCCTGAGTGAGGGCCTCGGCGGGCCAGAGTTCCAGGCTCTCCTGAACACGTCCGACTACGTTCGAAGATTTCAACCCGGCGCCAATCGCGCGCCGCGGGCCGAGACGTGCGAGATGGACGAGTGGCAGTTGATCATGCTGGCGAAGGTGCTCGATCGGTGCAAGGTGAAGGTTGTGACCGACGGCCTGCCCCCGGAGGCGCTCAAGAAGTGCATGGTCGAACCCGCTCGCACGGTGGAGCACGCGGTCGCGGAGTCGCTGGCCGAGTATGGGCCGAAGGCGCGGCTCGCGGTGATCCCGAAGGGGCCGTATGTGCTTCCGTATGTCGCGGGGTAATAGAGTACTTCTGTTTTTCCTTTGGAGTGCGGTGATTCATCACCACTTTTGTTTTTCGACCACGTCAGGCGAGATCACGACACACAAAAAACAAAAGCGGTGATGAATCACCGCACTCCAAAGGAGAAACAAGAGCGGCGACGAATCACCGCGCCGAGCCTTATTCCCTCTGCCTCAGACATTGCGTCTTGCATCCGCTTTCACCGTTGGCCATGATGGGAGACGGTTCTCCGCATCACCCCAAGGGCACTCCCCATGCCCGATTCTCTCGCCGACGTTTTGTCCGCCGAAGTCAGCTTTGACGTATGCAACGGCCTCTACAACCTCCTCCTTGCTCACCACGGTGAGGCCTTCGACCCGGACGCCATTCCCGTCGAACACCGCACGGTCTTGCTCGTCTGGCACACACAGAAGCTCATCACCAATAATGGGTTCAACGGGTTCTTCGCGGCCGATTTGCCCGGCGATCCGGATTACGGGTACATGCGTGCCGCGTACGACGCGGTTGACTGCGAGCCGGCCGCGGCCGCCGTCCGCCGGGTCTTCGAGGCGATTGGTCCGACGGTCCCGGCCGATCCGCGAGCGCGGGTCCAGGCGTTCGGCAAGGCGAATCATGCCGTCCACGGGGCTCTCAATCGCGACTTCACCAAGGCCCAGGGGGCGCTGACGGCGGCGCTCACGAAGTACATTCGCGAACACGCGGACGCGTTCATCGGCGTCGACCGACCGGGGAGCACTCGGCCGCTTCCGCCCAAGCCGGCCGTCGCCCCCGGCAAGCCGGACCCGGCCGAAGTCGGCGCGCCGGACCTGCCGCAGTGGGCCCGCGTCGCGTTCTACGCCCGCTGTGCGCGGCAGGTCTTTCCGCTCTGGGAGGAGGCCTGGCCGGATTCGCCCGGGGATTACCACGACGCCGTCGAGCAGACGATCGTCCTTGCCGAAATGTGCGCCGCGGAGGGTAAACCGGTCGGCGATCTCAAGGCGGCCGCGGACCGGGTGCGCGGGATCGTCGAGACCGCGGTCGAGCCCGGAAACAATGTTACTGTGCCCCAGCCCGCCAACCCGACTCGCGCCGGCCTGATCGCGGCCGCGGCCGGTAGTGTGATCGACTTCATCCTGGGCGAAGACGAAACCGGGTCGTATGGCTTCGCGAAAGGCATCGTCGAGGACGCCGACCGCGACGACCTGATGGAAGACATCCAGGAAGACTTCCAGCGCATCCGGCAGCACGCGCGCGAATGCAATTGGACGGACAAGACGCCCGTGCCGCCCGACGTCTTCGACCCGACCTTCAAGCCCAAGAAAACGTGGTGGAAGATGTGGCAATGACACGCTCATTCACCGCGCTGGCCATTGCGCTGGTCTGCTTCACTTCCGTCTTTGCCGCGGACAAACCCCGACTCCTGGTCCTGACCGACATTGGCGGCGACCCGGACGACCAGCAGTCGATGATCCGGCTCATGGTGCATGCCAATGAGTTCGAAATTGACGGGCTGATCGCGTCGGCGTCGGGCATTCCGGGCGAGTTGAAAAAGGACGTCGTCCGCCCGGAACTCATCCGCGAAATCGTCGAGGCCTACGGCAAAGTTCAGCCGAATCTCGCGAAGCACCATCCCGATTTTCCCGAGGCGAAAACATTGCTTTCCCGGATCAAGTCCGGCAACCCGGTCCGCGGAGTGGACAGCCTCGGGACCGACAAGGACACGGACGGGTCGAATTGGATCATCTCCGTCGTGGATCGCGCCGACGAACGGCCGGTGAACCTGGTCATCTGGGGCGGCTCCACGGAACTGGCCCAGGCGTTGTGGCGCGTGCGAAATGACCGCACCCCGGACAAGCTGAAGACCTTTGTCGGCAAGCTGCGCGTCTACGACATCAGCCACCAGGACAACACCGGCCCGTGGATCAACGAGCAGTTTCCCGATCTCTTCTATGTGTTGAGCAAGGCCCCCCGTGGCCGCGACAAGCGCGAGGGCGGCTATCGCGGAATGTATCTGGGCGGCGACGAATCGCTGACCAGCCGCAAGTGGGTGGACGCGCATGTCCGCAAGGATCATGGACCGCTCGGAGCGCTGTACCCCGTCACCGGCATGTGGACGGCGCCGAACCCGCACGCGACGCTCAAGGAAGGGGACACGCCGTCGTGGTTCTTTTTCCTCCCGGTCGGACTGGGCGATCCGGCGCATCCCGAATGGGGAGGCTGGGGCGGGCGATTCCGCCACGCGGCCGGCGGGCGCTACGAGGACGCTCGCGACACGGTCAATGGAATCACGGAGGCCCGCGCCACCGTCTGGCGCTGGCGGCCGGCCTTTCAGAACGAGTTTCAGGCGCGGATGGACTGGTGCGTCAAGTCGCCGAAGAACGCGAATCACCCGCCAGTTGCAGGATTCCGGAAGGACGTGACCGGCAAGGCGATCTCGCTTGATGTCAAACCCGGCGAGCGCGTGAGCCTGTCGGCCGCGGGTTCGACGGACCCCGACGGGGATGCTCTCGGGTTTCGCTGGTTCGTGTACCGTGACGCGGGGACGTATGAGGAGGACGTGAAACTCGAGGCGGCCGATCGGGAGAGTGCGACACTGCTCGTTCCGGCCGATGCGGCCCGGAAGCTGATTCACGTCGTGTTGGAAGTGAGCGACGCGGGGAGCCCTCCGCTGAGTCGTTACCGCCGGGTTGTGCTGTCGGTGCAGTAGATTTTGTTGGAGTCCCGCCTTTAGGCGGTCGGGGACGCCGCACACCGCCTAAAGGCGGAACTCCAACGAAGACCGCCTACCGCCAGACCCGCCCGACCGGCTTGTCGCTTCGTGTGTACCCCTCCATCTTCTCCGCCACCGCGAACCGCTTGCCTCCGGTCTTGTTCGTGAACTCGTACAGCGGCACCGTCCCTGCCGGCGCGTCCTTGTTGTCCGACAACATGAAATACGGCCGGATGAACGGAAGGCCGGCGATCGGGTTCGCGCCCATCGCATCGCGATCGAGCGCGAGGAAGTCCGTCCGCGGCACCGGGCGGGGCAGGGCGACGCGCGGGTCGTTCAGGTCGAGCCGGTACATCACCTGGTTGTACTCGTATCGCGGGGTCACGTCGGGATTGCCCGAGAAGTCGTGCGTATAGGTCCCCTCGAAGTAAATGAACCGCCCGCCGTCCTTGGCAAACATCGGGTGCTGCTTCGGATTGTAAAAGCTCATGCGATCGTGCGTGACCACTTTCACGGCGTAATGCCACGGGCCGGTCGGGTCGTCCGCCTCCGCGTACCAGACCTCGCCGAGGAATGACAGCTTGCCGACGTGTTCCACCGCGATCATCGTCCAGCGCTTGCGGAAGTCGTTCCAATAAACCGACCCGGCGTGGGCGGTGACCGCCTTGCCCGAGTCCCGGTCGCGGAGGTGGAACGGGCTTTCGCTCGCGTTCATCTTGCCTGCGGACACGAGCTTTGCCTGCTCAGCGGGTCCGACCGGGGGCGTGTTCTTCCGCCACGCGTAACGCAATCGGCCGCCGGCGTCGCGGTCGAGCCGTGGGTCGTCGAGGCCGCTGCCCTCTTTCAGGCAGGTGAATGACTCGTGTCGCGTCGGATCGGCAAAGGCCTCGACCGTCGCTGGGACGCGGATCGTCGGATAGGGGTGCGCGAAGTAGACGTACTCGCGATAGCCCTCGCGGTGCCGGAACGCGTGCCCTTGGGGAAAGATCGGGCCGGCCATTTCCACGTCGCGGAGCTTGATGAACTCATTCTTGTCGTCATCCCACTCGGCCACGCCGCGGCTGTAGATCTTGAGCGGCGGCTCGACCTTGACGAACGATGCCAGCAGCCGCTCGCTCCCGTCCTTGTCGGGCAAGACACACACCGTGGTGACCCACGTCGGACCCTTGCCGGGCATCTCGCAAGTTTTCTTCGCGAAGCCCTTATCATCTATGAAATACGACAGATCGACGCCGAGGTCCGGGGCGAGCCCGCCCTTGCCGGGCAGCTCCGAGGTCGCGCCGGGCACGTGGAAGTTGCCGAGCGGGTACGACGGGCGGAGGGTGTCGCCCCAGAACCAGTACACCTTGCCGCGATAAACTGCGTTCATCACGCTGTCCGAGCCGAGCACTCGTGCATTGAGCAGCGGTTTCTTGATGGGCGGCTTGTCGGCGACGAGCACGCTGTCGCGATAGATGCCGGCGCCGGTGACGCGATAGAGCCGCTCCGCGATGTTGACGCGGTTCACCTTGAGTGTCGCGGACCCGCCGGGTGTCACATCCAGCTTTTGACCGCGGAAACCGAAACCATCTTTCGGGAACTCGTAGCCGTGGCCGGAAACGTGGAAGAAAACGGGCTCATTCATCAGCCCCGGCTCGTGAAACGCGACGATGCCGTTGCTATCGGTGACAAGGCGAATGCCGTGCACGCTCCGCAGCTCGATGAGCGGAACCCCGCGGCCGGTTTCGGCATCGACAACGGTGATCGCGAACGGTTTTTCGGGCTCGGCGCCGACCAGCGCTGCAAGGAGTAGCGAGCTAAACATGAAGTGAGGATATCAAGCGAGCCCGAGCGGCGGAGGCCGAAGCGAAGCGAGGCACGGCCGCGAGGGCGAGCCGGATGGGGCCAACCCGCGACCTCGCCGCGCTTGGGCCTCCGCGGGTCGCTCATTTACTTGGGGAATTCTGCAATCTCCCCGCCGGCGCGCGTGAATAGCGCCCACAGGACCGTTGGGTCGATTGACTTCTTGACGAACCGCACCGATCCGTCGGCGATCCCGACGTGAAATGCCTCGCCGTAGTGGCCCAGCAGGCCCGCAGTCGGGTTCTTGCGGTCGATGGTGATGTCTTCCGGCTTCGTCCAGATCACCGCCCGGTCGTCATCTGCCTCGACCAGGGCGATCGTGTTGGACAGCCCGTCGGTGATTTTCGACATCCTGACGCCGTTCGGGTCGTCCCAAATGAACCCCGGCCCGAGCGGGGCCAGGTAAGTCGTCCGATCCTTCAAGGAATCCGCTTGCCGTGGGCTGCGCAGGACTTTCGGCATCAGCGGGATCAGCTTCTTGTTGTGCTCGCTGTCCCAGGGTTCGTTGAGCTTGAACTGCCGATATAGGTTCTCCTGCTCGATGTACGGGAGGATGTGCACCCGCCAGCTCAGGAGCGGTTTGCCGTCCTTGTCGCGGCTGTCGGCCGGCCAGTGGTCGTGAGTGTCGTGATGGCTGTGGAGGGCCAGCAACAGTTGCTTCAGATTGTTGGCGCTGCGCATCCGCTCGGCGGGGGGGCCTTCGGGTAACTTGACGGCCTCGAGGAGCGCGGTCGCGAATTCCCACTCCGCGGTGAGCCGGTTGCCGTCCAGCCTGGTGCGATGATGGTCGATCAAATTGGTGACGCGTCGGCGGAATGCGGCGTCGGACTCGACGTCGCTCTTCAGGATCTGGCTGAGTATGGCTTGCTGGGCGTAGGCTTCAATTGCCTTCAAGTCCTGGGCCGCGTCCGGGCTGGCCGCCTCGGTGATCCATTTCGCCGGCATGCTCTTCCCAGCGCCGACCGTGAGTGCCATCCACTTGAGCCCGCGAGTGATCTTGTGGACGCTGCCGCCGCCGAGGTCCGTCGGGAGCGTCGGGGCCACCTGTTCGTGGATCTTCTTGGCTTGGGCGCTCATCGCGAAGGCGAGCTGGGCGACGCCCTCCTTGCCGGCTTCGAGGGACTCGGTCAGGTCCGGGCGGACGACTGGCTTGCGGGCCTTCGCAGTTGCGAGGGCCTCTTTGGTTCCGACACAAACGCAGCCATGCAGGATCGCCGAGTCCGCGTCCTTGTTGCTTTCTTTAAACAGTGTCAGAAGCAATTCGCTCAGCGCCTTTCGCGACGCGTCGTCCGGAGCCGGCGCGATTAGACACGGCAGGTGGGGAAAATCGGCCGCACCATAGGTGAAGAAGAGATCCTTGCCACCCTTCTTGGTGAATTCCGTGACCCACGCCCGGACCGCGGGCACCGCGTCGCCAACTTCTTCGCCGTCCCCAAGGAGAGCCGCGGCCAGCTTGAGAACGGTGTCCAGATCCACGCGCGAGACATCCACGCGAACGACGACCATCGTGTGTTGGTCGATAAACGGCGCGGCGGTGTGAGCGAACGTTGAGTCCCCGCGCGGAATTTGGGCGTATGCGGGCACGCCAAACAGGAGTGCGAAGAAAGCAATGCTGCGCATATGTATGGCCTGGCGTTATTCCGGCAGTGCGTAAGGTTCGAATCCCCACTCTTTCAAGAATGCGTAAAAGGCTTCGAGGTTGGTGAAATCGCGGTGGTTCGTGGGGAAATACCCGGGCATCCAGCGCCGCCCGCACACGTGACCGACAAACGATTTCACCTGTCCTCTTGAGTCACGAAGTACGAGCGTTCCCTTTGCACGTTTCGACGAGTGGCTGTTAACGCCCACGCCCGTCACCCATTCGCCGCTTGGAAAGTGAACTGTCCCGCAGTCCGCGATTGTGGCCTCGGCCTCCTCAGCAGAATTGGTCGCCTCGAGGGCAACCGAAGTCTGCCGTACGAACTCGTCCTGTGTGGGACCGCGCCACTCGGAAACGCGCCAAAGCACCACCCCCGCGCACCCGAGCACAGCTATCCCGGCTCCACTTAGCAAATAAGTGGCAGTCTGCTTCGACATCGGTCCTATCCGACCATCATTTCACCATTGTGACCACATACTTCCAATGGTTGTGCTGGTCCGCCTTGTCCCCCGGCGGGGGCGGGACGTAGATCGTGAACTTGTTCCCTTCGACTGTGTACTCGAACGGCTGGCTGGTCGCCGGGTCGGTCGGCATCGGGACGACCGTGACATCCGCGAGCTTCGCGGGGAGTTTTCCTCCATTCGTCGCGGCCTGCAGGCGAACGGCCTCGACCGCCCGCAGCGACGCGATCCGCCGTTCGATCCGGATCTGCGTCCCGTAGATCCGGTCGATGGCCGGCATCATCAAGGGGATCACGAGCTTCAAGTAATCGAACGGTCCCTCGCGGACCATCTTCACTTCCCGGTCCATGCGACGCAACCCCTGGATCGCCTCGGAGTACGGCAGGTTGTACCAGACGAACGACTGGTCGCGAATGTTGCGGAAGCGGATCAGGGCGTCGAGCATCACCACCTGGGCCGCGGGCATCGCGTCCAGCTCCGCCTCGGTCTTGCCGGCCGCGAGCAGCGACTTGCGGGCGCCGGGGTGCTGCAGTGTGATGAAGAAGGCCAGGCCCATCCGCGACTCCGACAGTCCGAACGGCGGCGGCTCCTCGCTGAATTTGACCATGGCGGTCCAGAACCGATCGAGCGCGACGAGCGCCTCTTCCGAACTCATTGGTCCCTTGTCCACGTCCTTGGGAATCGGAATCATCCCCTCCAGCGAGCGGAGTTCGCCTTCCATCCCCTTGCGGAAATCAATCAGAGGTCGCGGGAGCGCGGTCAGCGACCAGAACAGGTTCGGACAGTCGGGCGCCTGCATGACTTGTTCGAGGCTCGACACGACCTGGGTCGTGATCGCGGCCCCAATGAGGAAGTGAATCAATGTCCCCCCGGCGGCCGCGTGGCGAGCCAGGGCGAATCCGGTTTGCACGTCCTTCAGAGCCAGGTCTACCTTTCCTTCCGCCGAATGCAGCCGGGTGCGGAGCGCGAGGAGTAAGGAGAGTTCCCGCATCCGCTGGGCATCGGGGATCAGGACGCTGATCCCCTCGGCCGCGATCCGTTCCTCCAGTCCCCATTCGCATCGGTCGCATCGCGCCGCGGCCTCCATTTCCTTGAAGACATTGGCGAACGGCTTCAGGAAGTTGCGCAGCTCTTCCTGGGGATAATCCTTGAGCGGTAGTTTGAGGGCTTTTTCGAACTTGTCCCGCGTCTCGGTGTATTCCTTCGCGCCCGGGCGCTGTTCGGCCAGGAGGTGCAGTGCACGGTGTTGGAGGAGGGCGGCGTTATTCGCGGTCTGATTGCGGAAGGAAGGAATGAACTCGTAGCGGAACAACGGCACCGGCGGCGCGGCCGGCTTGAGCGTGAGACGGTACGTCGTTGTCTCCGGCGCCTTCGGTTCATCCTGGGCGAACACGGGAGCGATTAGAACCAGCGCCAGGACGGCCGCGGCGGAGCGGGTCATTTGTCATCCTCCTCCGGGTCCGGCTTCTTCGGCTGGGCGCGGTGGGATGTGAATGTGCCGGGCGGTAGATTGAGCCACACCGCCACCTCGCGGGCCGCGACTTCCTGTGACGGGCCCTGCCGGGTCGCCTTCGGCTCCGGGAGCATGTCCACGCCAAAGCGCAGCACGTCGCGGCGCACCTGGAGCATCCGCGTCCGTTCCTGGTCTTCGGCCGACCGCGGCTTCGCGGCTTTCGGCGCTTCCGTCAGGTCGATTGAGTCCGTGGACGGCGGCCGATCCGGCATGGGCTGCGAGACGTTCACATTGACGTATTCGATGTGCGGAGTGCTCGGCGTCGCGGCGAACCCGGCCAATACGATCGAGATCGCGGCGAACAGCGCCGTGGCCGACGGCCACACCCACGCGGGCATGCGCGAATGTGCGGCCGCCTTGCCGGCTTCGAACAGGAGCGCGTCGCGACTCAGATGAGCCGGCTGCGGCGCGAGCCGTTTCAGCGCGTCGGCGAACGGGGCCAGGTCGGAACCCGGGTTCAGGTCGTCTTGCCGGTCGGGCATGGGACACCCATTTTTTGGCGGAGCGCGACCACGCCCGCGGCATAACGCCGCCAGCAGGTGGCCGCCGATCCGCCGGTCAGTTCGGCGATCTGTTCAAACGTCAATCCGCCCCACAGGTGGGCGATGATGATCTCGCGTTGATCCAGAGGCAACGAGCCGAGGGCAACGGTCGCGGATTGGGCGTCCAGTCCGGACGCGTCTTCGGCGGGGGTAAACCACAGGGCGGTTCGGGCCGCGGCCTTGCCTTCGTGGGTTTGCCGCCGGCGCTCCGCCCGCGACTCGCTGATCGCCCGGTTCCGCACGGCCCGGTACAGCCATGCCACCGGGTGCAAAGGCGCTTCCCGCTGCTTGGCGAGCTTGATGAACGATTCCTGGACCACGTCTTCGGGCGCGTGGCACCACTGGCGCGCGTAAAGCACGAGCGCGGGCAGGTACCGGTCGATCAGGTAGCCCAGATGGTCCGGGTCCATCACTGGTATGACGCCACTATTTGCGGGCCATTTCAGGTCAGCATATAGGTCCCATACGACCTATGGGTCCTATAGGACCTATATGTCGTCCCCTGAGTTCAAGTCCCTCGGCGACCAGGCTGTCCTTGCCTACCTGCCGGACGAAGCGGCCGCGATCCGCTTTGCCGCGGCGGCGCGCGGGGCGGGATTCCCGTGGCTGGTGGATGTGGTCCCGGCCTACGCGACCGTCGGGGTCTTCTTCGACCCGGAGCTGGCGAACCTCGCATCGGTCCGGGCGGCCCTCACGCGGCTGAAGGCCGGGGCGGCCCAATCGATCCCGGGCCGCTTGCATTTCGTTCCGTGTTGCTACGAAATGCAGCTCGACCTGGCGCGGGTCGCTGAGCACACCGGGCTGACCGTTGAGAAGGTGATCGCGGCCCACACCGCTGTCGAATACACCGTCCATGCCATCGGCTTCTGTCCCGGCTTTCCTTACCTCGGTTATCTGCCGCGTGAACTAACCGGTGTCCCGCGCCTGGCGTCGCCGCGACTTCAGGTCGAACCCGGTAGCGTCGGGCTGACGGCCCGGCAGACCGGCGTCTATCCGCTGGCACGACCCGGAGGCTGGAATCTCGTCGGCCGGACACCGTTGCAGCTGGTATGCGTGAAAGATGGCTATTTTCCGATTCGAGTCGGGGATCGCGTGCGTTTTCAGCGGATTGACGGCACCGAATTTGAACGTTTGAAGGGAGAACGGTTAAGCCCCGCGGAAGCACGATCAAGCGGCGTAGAATAGAACATGGGACGAAAACCCCTCCCCGTCTGGATCGGCACGGCGGGCTATTCGTGGCCCGACTGGGTCGGTCGGTTCTATCCCGCGGGCACGTCGTCGCAGCGGATGGTGAGCTATTACGCGACGCAGTTCCCGTTTGTTGAAATCAACTCCACGTTCTATCGCGTGCCGACACCGGGGCAGCTCTCCCGGCTCGCGGCGCGCACGCCCGGCGGGTTCCGATTCAGCTTGAAGGTGCCGCGATCGATCAGCCACGAGGGCCAGGAAACCGACCTCGATCAATTCCGACAGGCCGCGGACGAACTCGCCGAGCGCGAGCAGCTCGCCGGGATGATCCTGCAGTTCCCCGAATCGTACGAGAACACGATCCAGCACCGCGACTGGCTCGACTGGGTGTCGGAAGGATTGAAGCCGCACCCAGTGTGGGTCGAGTTCCGCCACTGGTCGTGGCACCGGTTGCGGCTGGGGTCGTGGTTGAAGGATCGCGGAATGGACCTGGTGACGGTGGAGGTCCCGGAGCTGCCGAACATTTTCCCGCGCGCGATCATCGCCCCGGAAACGACGCGGCTGTATGTTCGCTTGCACTCCCGCGCCCGTGAAAACTGGGACCGACCGGGCAAAGTGCGTTACGATTACTTCTTCTCCGATGACGTGTTGAACGA
>Ga0075428_100006748_pt1 | contig 12766 bp, 10 predicted proteins | sample RhiMetdeltSRZDD2_FD_75291 | JGI IMG/M metagenome (GOLD analysis project Ga0075428, IMG submission 75291) | Populus rhizosphere microbial communities from Tennessee, USA - Rhizosphere MetaG P. deltoides SRZDD2 | ecosystem: Host-associated > Plants > Roots > Rhizosphere > Soil | place: USA...
CGCTCTCCATTCCACGACCTCAACGGCTTCGAGTACCATCCCAACTGGCTCCACAACCTGCTCATCGCCTCCTCCATGGGAGGTCACAAACTATGAACCACGAAATCCGTTGGAATCAGACTTCGCGGGGGGTGTCCCGATCTGCGAATGCCTCTGCCGTTGGGCGATCGTCCTGTTGGTGTCGTTCCTGTCCGTGTTCCGTACGCTCGCCCATAGACACCACTCATCGCTTAGAGAATTAACCCATTATAGCATATGCGTCCTACCGCCAAAGGAGAGCATTGACAATCCATCCTGTAGGGATAAGCAAAAAATGCCCCTCAGACCGCTCCCGGAGTATAGGAAATATAAAGCCACTTTTCACGGGGCCACTTTTCACGGCACACCTACCGGTGCCTCCCAGCAGCCCGCCCGTGCCCACCCCGCGCTCCCGGGAGCCCGCCCCCGCCGCCCCGGCCCGCCAGAGGCCCCCCCGCCCTGCAAGCACAGACCGGCTGGGGGCCGGGTGACGGGCAGCTGGCGCGGCGGGGCGGCGGCTGAGACGGGTGCACCCGCGTGCGGGCGTGCAGCACGCTTCCAACGATCGGCAGGGTGGGCGGGGACGGCAGGCGGAGGATCAGACGCGGGCTGCGGGCCCTCCCAAGCCTGCGGGATCGGGGCCACGTCGGTGCCCCACCAGACACAGTCAGGCAGAGGACCCGGAGACGGCTTCCTGGTGGACATGCGCCGGAGCAATCGGGGGTGGGTCGACTGTGCGCTGCAGATGCTGGAGCATCTGCCGGATCACCTCGCCCTGGGTCATGGCGGCGATGCTCCGCAGCACCCCACGCTGACACCACAGGCCGTGTGCCATAGCCCGTGCAAAGACGCGTTGCAGCAGCCGTGCCCAGCTCCAGCGAGGCGCCCTCGTGTCCGTCGCCTCCGCGTCCACCCCTGGTTGGCGCGGCGTGGGGATGATCGCCCCGCGCAGGGGGCTGTGCAGGGCCAGACATCCACCATAGCGTCCCAGATGGACCCGCGGCAGGGGCACGAGCGCGGCCAGCTTGTCGAGCAGTTCTAGCGGTGAGAGCCGGAGGCCCGTGGTGCCGTCCGACCACGGGTGGGGAAAGGTGGAGAGGAAAGCGCCATGGGCGTCTTGTGCCAGACGCTCGAGGGCCACCGCGCCGCGAGCCGTATACCGGATCGTTGCTTGGCAGCGTTGCCACCAAGAAGCTGCTTGGCGTCAACAGCGCGCAGGAGGTACGAGGGCGTGTGATCGAACACAACAACCGCAAATACCTGGCGGGTTATCATCCAGCAGCGTCGTTTTATCGCGAGGATATGGTCGAGAATATCCGGCAGGATTTCGCGTTGCTCAGGCAGGAACTGCAAAAACTCGTGCTCCGCCCGGAGGCGTGCTGACCGTGAGAGCTGCCCCAGGTGGCAAATGCAGGGCAGTGTGGGGCGCGCCCTGGTGCCAGGGGGTAGGGTAAACGTCGACAAGGGCCGCCAGTAGGGCACACCTGTGGGCCGAAAGCTGCCGCCCGTGTTGATTGATGCGCAAAAACGGATGCGCGCCCAGGCGGGTGATGCGCTGAAACAGCCACGGCGTATACCAGCCGCGATCGACCAAGAGCGTGCTCCGCCCGAGCCCATACAGGCTTCCTAGCAGGGTGGGGGTGAAGGCTGTTAACACGGCGCAGGGCCCGTGCGCTGGGGAGGCCCTCCTGCACCTACTGAAACAGCGATAGCAGGGAGGGAAGGCCGGAAACGAGGGCCTTATTGCGGCCGCACCGTTCTCCGCCTGGGCTGCCTCCTGCTCGCCCCAACCGAGGCGACTTCCCCCAACCGGCCACACCTAAAAATTGGTGACGGAACCCTTTCCGTTGCCAAACTCTGTTTTGAATCATTCCCCTCAGAACCCATCCTCATCCCTATTGGTTGGCTTTGATAGCTCCAGTGGGCATTGCGCGGCCGACTCAAGACAAGCCCTCAATTTTTCTCCTACCACCTGTGCGTGTGGGTCTCTCAGTAGCTCGAGATGTCCGCCAGGCACCTCGTGGAGCTCTAATCCTTCAGCAGCCATTTCACTCCACGCCAAGGAAGATTTTTCAGCTTGCAAAAAGACGAGGCGACCAGGGTAGAGGGACGGAATATATTCTTGCATAGCAAGCTGGGTGACCTCAAAATAATAAAACATACGTAGAGGAAAGGGCACACAATAGCCCATCCCTAGGTAAAACTTACAAGCCATCATCTTGATCTTTCTCTTCATCCCGTCGAGCCTCCACTGCACTTTCTCTAACACGGAAGGGCGCTCTCGAGTTTCGAGACGCACAGAGTTATAGAAAGGCTGAGAGTTCTCATGACGGAATGGTGTGCCATGTACGGCTACGCTGGCGGGATGAGAGGATACAGGGTTTCTGGGACTGGCCGGATCAATCACGACCAGTAGGGCTACCTTCTGTCCTTGTTTTTGCAGTTGATGGGCCATTTCAAAAGCCACTAAACCCCCGAAGGAAAAGCCACCGAGGAAATACGGACCCTCCGGTTGGATATTGTAAATCTCTTTGATGTAGTCAGCCGCCATATTCTCAATTGTGGAGGGCGCTCGTCTTCCATCCTGACCATGCGGCTGGAGCCCATAAAAGGGCTGATCCACACCTACGTGAAGCGCCATGGCGAGACTCGCTCCATGGCAGAAGAAAGGCGGTTTCGAACCCAAGGGTTGGAGGGGAATTACCAAAGACTTTGGTAATGAAAGCCCTTCACGGCGCAAAGTGCTGGCTATTTGCTCAATAGTCGGCGCCTGGAAGAAAGTCGCTAGGGCAAGATTTTTGCTGAATCGCTTGTTGATTTCCAATAGCAGCTCCGTGGCTAACAGAGAATTTCCCCCCAGCTCAAAGAAGTTCGCCTTTATACCGATAGGCTTAACATTCAAAATCTTTTCCCACATCTTTGTCAGTTGTAGTTCCAATGTATCCCGAGGCGTAAAGCTGTTTCCTTCCAGCTGGGGACGTTCCTGGTTGGGTATAAGGCCTAGCTTCTCGGCCAGACCAATGCGCTGCAGTTTGCCTGTAGCACCTTTGGGGATCTCATCTACGATCACTACCTGGTGCGGAGCCTTGAAGTCGGCGAGTCGTGCAGCTACGAAGTCGCGTAGCTCCCCTTCTGTTACAGAAGCGTTCTCGCGTAGCACAACAGCTGCTGCAACGTCCTCACCAAGGGTAGGATGAGGGACCGCAAAGGTAACCACCTGGACCACCGCAGGGTGGTCCATCAGGACGTCGTCCACTTCACGAGGCGTGATCTTCTCACCACCACGATTAATGAGCTCCTTGATTCGACCATTCAGGAATAGATAGCCCTCAGCATCCAGAAAGCCCAAGTCCCCCGTGCGTAACCATCCGGCGGTAAATGCCAGCGCATTAGCGGCAGGGTTGTCTTCATACCCCTGCATGACATTAGCCCCACGAATCACCACCTCGCCCGTCTCGCCTGGTGCCAGCAGCATCCCCTGTGCGTCCATAATACCAACCTGTGGTCCAGCAGCCATCCCGACCGAGCCTGGCTTACGTCTCCTGGGAGGCAAGGGATTACTCGTGATCTGAGACGCTGCCTCCGTCATGCCATAGGCTTCGATGACGGGCACTTGAAAGACCTGCTCGAGTGCTGCCAGCACCTGCGGAGGTAGCGCCGCGGAGGCCGAGCGGATCAAGCGCAGCGGTGTGCGGGCGATGACTTCCTGATACTGGGCGGTGCGCGCCAGAATAGCTTGATGCACGGTGGGTCCCGTAGCGTACCATGTTGGCTGAAACGCAGCCATCCACTCAAAAAATTGCGATGCAGAGAACCCTGGTGTGCATACCACGCTAGCCCCTGCCACGATAGAAGCCAGCAAGATGCCAACGAGCCCATAAATATGAAACAAAGGCGCCACGTTGAGGCAACGGTCCTCTGGAGATAAAGCCAAGGTGGCCTGGATGTTGCGGGCCGAATGGCAGATGTTGGCGTGGGTGAGCGGAACGACTTTGGGACGTGACGTGGTTCCAGAGGTATGTAACAAGAGGGCAATGTCGTCAGACTCAGCGTAGGCAGGTTGGGAGGTGTACACTGCCTGTGGGCTCTGCAACGTAAAAGTCCCTGCCCCTGCATCATGATGGGGCACCACATCGAGCACCATAATCCCTTGCGCCTTAGCTACCGCCACGGCTGGCGTATCCATACCAGACGCCACCAACAGCGCTTTGGGGTGGAGGTCAGCAAAATACGTTGCGTATTCACTAGCCCGATAGGTCGGATTGAGGGGGGCACACGTGGCCCCTGCAGCTACGGCTAGACAGGTTGCAGCCAACTCTGGCCCCTGCGGCAGGACCACAGCCATGCGGTCCCCACGTTTAACCCCTAAAGTACGCAGCCGACTCACGGTCTCTTCGACCTGCCTGAGCATCTGACGATAGGTGAGAGGCTGGCTCCATGGGTCTAGAAGTACTACAGAATCAGGGCGCTGCCGCATCTGTTCTATAAGTATGGAATAGATATTCATACGTGCACCGGTTCCTACCCCTCCGAGCGTCTAGAGCAGTTCGCATGCACGAGCGGTATTAGCAGCACCTGGATAATGTAAGGCGGAAAGATACTCTGAGAGGAGCAGACACCGCCGCAATATCTGTGCGCCTGAGAAATGATGCGCCTCGTACTTTGCGTGTGTTGCTTATTGTAGACCTCATAGAATTTTGTGTCAACAAAACATGTAACCTTCATATAAGGTTCAAACAAATATGATATAGAAAAAAATAACGTATGAAGAGCTTCCTAGAGAAGAAGAGATTACATTGCATCCTCAATCTCCCTTTCATTGACCAATCCGGCCTATGTAGATATGTGCCTCAAGTTCACCGAGCATTTCTTGTGGATTGCCTCGGCGATGATTCACGTAGGTGAGGATACGGGTATGTGGGATGAGGAGGACGGCTTCTTCTACGACGTGCTACGCTTGCCGAATGGCCAAGCCCAGCATCTCAAGGTGCGCTCGATGGTGGGCCTGTTACCACTCTGTGCGGCCACCGTCTTTGAGGGACAAGCTGTGCAGAAGTACCCTGAACTCGGCGAGCGCTTCAACCGTTTTCTCGCCGCGCGTCCGGAACTGGTGGCCGCCATCCACGACCCGCGCAGACCTGGCTATGCTGACCGCCGGCTCGGTGCCATCTTGAACGAAACCCGGCTGCGCCGGGTGCTGAGCAAGATGCTCGACGAGAACGAATTTCTGAGCCCCTACAGACTACGGTCGTTGTCCCGCTACCACGCCGAGCACCCGTATGTCATCCAGGTGGGGGGCCAGGAATTCCGTGTGCCCTACCTGCCGGCGGAATCCGACACCGGCATGTTTGGCGGCAACTCCAACTGGCGCGTACCGATCTGGATGCCGGTGAACGTCCTCATCATTCGGGCGCTCTTGCAGTATTACGCCTATTACGGCAATGCATTCACGGTCGAATGTCCCACCGGCTCGGGCCGCTCCATGACCCTGTATCAGGTGGCGGAGGAACTCGCACGCCGACTGGCCAGCATCTCTCTGCGTGACCAGGATGGCCGACGTCCGGTCTATGGAGGTACCCACAAATTTCAGAACGATCCGCACTGGCGGGACTGTATTCTGTTCTACGAGTACTTCCACGGCGATAATGGTGCTGGCCTCGGTGCCAGCCATCAGACGGGATGGACGGGGGCGATTGCCTGTCTCCTGCACGTCTTTGCGACCCTCACGCCGGCGCAGATGCTGGAAGGCGGCAGGATGGGCTATTTCGAGACACCTGCGCAGGGGTAGAGTGGCCAGGCGGCGAGCGCTGGCGACAGCGACGCTCGCCACCGCCCAGACATCGCGGAGCCAGCGCCCCAGACGGTACCGCTCAACGCAGCAACGCGCGCCGTTTGTCAAGAGCCTGCCGCACCTGCGTGACCATACCTGCGAACACCTGGAACTCCTCAGCATCCATCGTCTCATAGGTGATGTGCTGCAGGGCCACAGCACAAATCTCGTCCACCTCCTGGTCGAGGGCGTCGAGTTTATCCGGGTCGACCGTGGGCGTCTTCTGATAGATGGCCAGCAGCTGTCGTTGCATTTCTTCTTGGGTTTGGCGCAATCCAGCCCTGCGCCATTTACTCCTGAGCCAGGCGTAGCCCGAGCCGATGATGCTTAGGAGAATCATGACCAGATAGAAATACGTCTCAAAGTGATCCAGCAGGCTTGTCTGGTCCCCATCGAAATAGGCGGCGGCCCCGGGATGGACCGGGAGAGCGGCGCCCTTGTCGGTGTCCGGGGCTTCGATCTGCCCCACCTGGGGCAGCGTGGCGACAAGCTTGGCCTTCGTTCTGAACAGCAGACGCGCGAACTCCCCTGCCGCATAGTTCGGCAGGGAAGAGCGTGCCACGAGCCGGAGCGTCACTGCGAGCGTCGTCACGCTCTCGGCCGGCCTTGGCGGGGTTGCCCCCAGGGCCCCGGGCGCAATTTCGGCCTCCTCCAGCGCCGGGAAGCTCTTCGCAATGGCCTCAGCGGCCTCAATCTCTATAATCTCTGGCGCCCCCTTGCTCGCTTTGGCCACGGCGGTCACCACATCGGTGAGCGGACCGGGGCCGGTCGGCCCCACCGCAAACAGCGCGGCAACACGCTTCTGACGGAGCGCCGAGCCGATATCACCGGGGGCCAGCACCACGCGTTGCACCTTGTCCACCGGGATTTTGTAGTACGTCAATATCTGATCCAGAATGCGGTCATTGCTCTCGGGCCCCTGCACCATGCCAATGGTTTTGCCGGCGAGATGCCCCACGGTCTCGATCGGAGAATGCGCTGGGACAATGATTCCAACAACGTCACGCCGCAGGATGGCGACCGTCTGCCCCTGGACATCGGTAAGCAGGTCGCTGCGGACGACGGCGAGGTCAACCTCACCAGCCGCGAGGGCCTTCGTCCTCGCTTCCGTATCCGCCATCTGCACGACCTTCAGACGCACGCGGGGATGTTCGTCCGCCAGGGTCCGCGCGAAGGCGGCGACGAATTTCTGGCCGAAGTCGGCCATTGTACCTGTAGCAACGCTGAGGGTCAGATAACCAACATAGAACCACACCACGCCGGCCCCGAGCACGATCAGAACTAGGAGACAGGCGATGATCACCAAACGCACTTGCCGTCGGTTTTGAGGCATTGCTTTTCCCTCTGGCGCGTCCTCGCGTCATGGTGGCCACAAGGCTCATGGCGCAATATATCACAATTTATCGCGCCTCAACACGGCTGGAGGAGTAAGGATAAGGTTCGTCGACTCATCATGCATCTCTTCTCGAAGTTGCCCCCACGCCAGGTGTGGTGGGAGAAGGGTTGCGCACCCTTACTTCGCCTGCTTCAGCGGCGGTCTGGTCCACTGTCCTGCCAGGCATGCCTTCGTCGGCAGATAGATGTGCAGTGTGAGCACAAAAACCATCAGGCAAGAACTGTGCCAGCAACGCTGAGCGGGTAGCATCTCCGGTTGGCCATGCTGTCTGCATGATCAGCGACATCGGGGCAAGACGAAGAAGTCGATATGTCGTCTTGACGGTTGATATATCGTCCCTAAAGTAGTATCACACTCAACCGGCCCGACAAGATCCGCGCCACACGCGCGGGCGGGTTTGCGCAGGTCGAGCTAGTCTTTGACGGGAAAACGGTATCACTCCTCGGCACAATCGACCAGCTCGTCGATGTGTTGCGTGACAAATTCCACCGGCCGCTGCCGGGCGCGGACCTGCTGCTGGCGGATGTCTATCAGCAGCTCATGCCGCAGGTGGTGCATGTGAAGGACCTGGGCATATGCTGTACCAGCATTACACAGCAGCTCACGGCGTCACTGGCTGGAGCTGTACTATCTGCCAGCGCTTATCTGCCGCCAGCGCCGCGCTATTGGCCGCATTGGTCACTACGTATATCTGATCCGCTGCGGCTATCTCAGGATACCTGTGCTGGTCCAGCATCTGAGCCAGGGCGCGGGGGGCATAGGGCTGGAGATGGCCCAGCTCCAGCTCGGGCTGCCAGGGATGGATTCTGACTTTATCAGTGATGAGGCCAAAGAGTGTGTAGCGCTGCGCCTGGACGGCAGCGAGCGTGTCAGGCACCTGGGACCACACCGCTTGCATGGGAAAGGAGGTATCAACGGCGACGAGTACTCTCCTGGGATGGCGTGTGAGGTGCAGGTGGTAGACACTGCTCAGCACTCCATACAGCCCGAAGAATACCACACACCAGCGCAGAAACTGTTTCATAGGGGCCTCCGTTACATCTCTGCATTCAGCAACGCACCAATTTTGTAGGCGATATCCCCTTCGTCGGCATTCAGACTGGCTGCCTCGTTGATGGCGGAGATTTGCCGCAAGATGTCCAGCTTGGCGTTGTAGCCTATCGTATAGATGGGAATTTTGACCCCAGCGATGACCGGCTTGACTTTGTCAAAATTGAGACCGGTATTCGTTTCCCCATCGGTCAAGACAATCAGCAGTGGTTTACACTCCGGTTGTTTGGCCTTGGCGGCCACAAGCATTTTGAGGGCCACGAGGATACCATCATACATAGCCGTCCCCCCACCAGCGCTCATGTCCTGCACCGCGGCCGTAAACAGCGCCCGCTGGTTCAGAGTGAATTTGCCCACGGAGAGCAGTTGCTTGACCTCCTGGTTGAACACGACGAGGCCGATCGAGTTTTCCGGATCAATGAACTGGCTGCCCACCAGCAGAGCACGTTTCAGGTTACGGAGCGGCACGCCTTCCATGGAACCACTGACGTCCCCAAGAAAGACGGCAACGATAGGGCGTCCAGCGTCTTTCTTATGCTTCCACAGGCGCTGCGCCTCAATGAGCACCTCGCCGGGGGGAGGCGCAACGGCGGGCGTGTAGTCTGACAACTGCTCAAACCCATACTCTGTCGCCAGCTTTTGCGCCGGGGTCTGGGAGGCAAACTGGGCAAATTGCTGCAACACCTCGTGTTTCTCTGTTGGCAGAGCCCCAATACCGTACAGTGGACTATCGTGCCGGATGCCAAAGGGGATGAAAGTATAACCCGACTGGAACATAGGCGTCTTGGCAAAGATAGCACGCTCCATGACGAACGCCTCTAATGACCCGTCGCGTTGGACAGAGTCGCGCATCTGGAGGGTCGTGAGCGCGACAAATGGGACGCCACGCTGGAAGGCCGTAAAGGCGCTCACGACGTCGTCTGCCAGCATACGCGACGCATCCCCCTGCGCAAAAGTGGCCAGTACCGTCACGAGGAAATTCAGTCCGGTACTGCTGACAAAGGGATCGGTATAGCCCATGGCAATACTGCCTTGCGTGACAGCGTCAATGACTTGTCGTACGCCCAGGGTCCCATACTTCTCTTGTAAGGTCCGCTGCACTCGCTCTTTCATCACAATCCCAGCCGTATTCCCCAGGAGGCGTTCGGTAATGGGGATAAGGGGGATGTGGCGGGCGGCGAGCATCTGTATCCACAGGGCGTGGGAGGGAGAATAGGCGTCGGGGAGATATTTCTGCGCGGCAATGAATTGATAGGCTTCGCCTGACGCAATGGCGCGGATTTTCACTTTGGCGATATGTCCATTGCTTAAGCGGAGGTTACTGCGGTTGAAATCATTGGCGACCTCTACCAGCCAGCCATCAAAACCCTTCCCGGCTTTTTCCACAGAAGCAAAAATTTCTACCACTACTTCATTCGACGAGCTAGGCGGGTTCACGACGAGATCATACTTACTTATATCTGGCAAAGCCTGGTGGAGCTCGGGTTTGGCCATGGTGACCACGGTAACTATCTCTGTCCGGGTGACAGGGCGCTCAGACCAGGAGACGCGTTTGAGTAAGCCATCGAGTTGGGCGACTGCCTGGGGGTAGGTGAGCTCTCTGAGAGGGCCCAGTTGCCACACCAACACCCCGGCTATGACACCCAGCAGTACCAGGGCCAGCACCACGAATTTACCTGTGCGCATCGTTGAACTCCTGTAGGACTTCTTGTAACCCTTGATTCATGAAGTGGAGCTCCTGGGTGGCGCGCTCGTCGGTGGCTACACTCGCCGATAGGAGCGTAAGATTGCCGCTGAATGCCTGCAAAGTTTTCAACGTGTTTTCGGCGGACGCAATGTGTTTTTGAAGCATGGCCGCCATAGTCGCCTTTTGCTCAGGTGTCCCAAAGCGTTGGGCGCGCATGTGCAGCGTATGATGGGCATGGGCCAGGTGGGCCATATTGGTGATCAAGGCGTCCAGCTCGTAACGCGTTGCTGCCTCAGTAAATTCTTGGGAGATGTGCTGGGCTAGTTCGAGGCATTGTCGGGCTGGGATAGCAAATGCCGGTGGACAATCCACCAGGACTTTCTGCACCTGTCTGGGCGTTGTCTCGTACGGCATGCGGTTGTGCCAGGCATGCCATGCCTCGGACCGCAGGGCCAGGATGCCCCACAAGAGCAGTGCAAACATATCGAGTCCCACCGCCAGCCTCTGCATGACTGGGGCAGGCTGAAACCACCAGGAGAAACTCAGATGCGTGACCAGGATAAGAGCAAGGACCGCCCAGGTATAGGGGTACAATACCAGGGTCCTGCCAGGTCTAAGGAATCGCCCTAGGCGCTGCAAACATGAACTCCATGGCATAGGCAATAACTCTACGAATGCTATGTAAAAACTGTGAGCACACGATGAAAAACGTGCCATAATTACAACACGTTTACGCCAAAAGTGCACGTTTGCACCGAAGGTGCACGTGGTCCCAGTGGTCGCCATCGGGTGCTTGAGCCGTGCCTGCGCTTCGCCTACAATACCCGCAGCTCTGAGGTTCTGAGCACAAGAGCTCTGAGCACAAGCCCTGAGGAGTGGAGAAAGGTGATGCGATTGACAGGCAAAGTGGCGTTGATCAGTGGTGCAGCACGTGGGATGGGGGCGGTCGAGGCGCGCCTGTTTGCCCAAGAGGGCGCAAAAGTCATCCTCGGCGACATCCTCGAAGCTGAGGGGCAGAAGGTCGAAGCCGATATTCGGTCCACAGGTGGTGAGGCGGTGTTCGTGCGCCTGGATGTCACGCGTGAAGCCGATTGGCAGCAGGCTGTGGCCACAGCCGAAGGCCGTTTTGGCGCGTTACATATTCTGGTCAATAATGCTGGTGTCAGTGGCCATGGGAAGGTCGAAGACACCCCCATCGAGGAATGGCATCGGGTCATGGATATCAATGCCACAGGTGTTTTCCTGGGGAGCAAGACGGTTATCCCCGCTATGCGTCGGGCTGGTGGGGGGGCCATTATCAACATCTCGTCGCAGCTTGGCCTTGTCGGGGTGGATAATAGCAGTCCGCAATACCAGGCCTCCAAGGGGGCTGTGCGCCTGCTCACCAAGGCCACGGCTATCCAATATGCCGCGGCAGGCATCCGGGCCAACTCCGTGCACCCGGGTCCGATTGAAACGCCCATGACCGAGGCACGTCGTGGTGATCCGGAGGTGTACAAACTCACGGTATCACGCATTCCGCTGGGGCGTTATGGCCAGCCAGAAGATGTAGCCTATGGGGTGCTGTATCTGGCCTCTGATGAGTCGTCCTACGTGACGGGGAGCGAGTTAGTAATCGACGGCGGCTGGACAGCGCAGTAGAAATAAGGAGACACAACGCTATGGTAGACTCCGAAGGCATTACCCTGGACCACTTAGGGGTGCTGGCAGAACAGGTGGGGATGCGCCTCACGCCCGCTGAGCTCGAGCACCTGAAGCCTATGTTCGATTTCTATGCCGCGCAGATACACGGGCTGCATGACCTCGATCTCGCGGCGGAAGATCTCGCCGTTGTCTATTCTCCCAACTGGGACCCCCAGGGCTGAGGTGGCATTATGACCCCGACACATACAGAGCTGTGTTACCTGACTATGCGTGAAGCTGGACAGCTCCTGAAGCGCCGAGAGCTATCACCAGTCGAATTAACGCGAGCGTTCCTCGATCGTATCGAAGCTCTTGACAGCAAACTACAAGCCTACATTACTGTGCTGCCGCAGCGGGCCATGGCCACCGCACGTACGACGGAGGCCGAGATGTTGCGTGGCGAATATCGTGGTCCCCTGCACGGTATTCCCATTGCGCTGAAAGACCTGTACGATACCAAGGGCATCCGCACGACGGCGAGCTCACGGGTCATGGCTGACCGCGTGCCTAGCGAGGATGCGACGACGACGGTGCGGCTGGAAGCGGCTGGGAGCATTCTGCTGGGCAAACTCGCCATGCACGAATTTGCCCTAGGTGGTCCGGATCCAACGTGTGGCTTTCCACTGGCACGCAACCCCTGGAATCTCGCCCATATCCCTGGTGGCTCGAGCAGCGGTTCTGGCACTGCAGTGGCAGCAGGGCTCTGCATGGGGTCGCTAGGCTCTTGTACAGGTGGCTCGATCCGCGGGCCGGCAGCCTATTGCAGCCTGGTGGGCTTGAAGCCAACCTACGGACGGGTGAGTCGCTACGGCGTCGTGCCCCTGAGCTGGTCGTTGGACCACTGCGGTCCCATGACCTGGACCGTCGAAGATACGGCCTTTATGCTGCAGGCGATAGCCGGTCCTGATCCGAAGGATCCGACCAGCAGTCGCGCCCCGGTACCGGACTACAGCACGGCGCTCAAGGAGGACATCAAAGGGCTGACGATCGGGGTGCCACGGCATTTCTTCTGGGCTGACGATCCACGTATTGAGCGAGAGACGTTAACGGTGGTTGACGCCGCCCTGCAGACGCTGGCTGAGCTGGGTGCACAGGTTGAAGA
>Ga0075428_100006754_pt1 | contig 12763 bp, 14 predicted proteins | sample RhiMetdeltSRZDD2_FD_75291 | JGI IMG/M metagenome (GOLD analysis project Ga0075428, IMG submission 75291) | Populus rhizosphere microbial communities from Tennessee, USA - Rhizosphere MetaG P. deltoides SRZDD2 | ecosystem: Host-associated > Plants > Roots > Rhizosphere > Soil | place: USA...
AAAGCGGCAAGGGGTACCAGTTGACCGGTCACATGGAAATCATGGTGCCGCTGTTGTTTGCGGCGATATTGGAGGAATTATAACGTTCGCTGACGATTTGATCCGGGCTCATTTACGATTGTCAAGTTCAGCCAATTCGGCCAACCGATTAAGCGATAGAAGGTCAAGGTGGTAAACCCGATAGAGACAACCGAACATAAAGAAAGCCCCAACGCAGCACCGAAGATCGTTGCAAAGGCGCCCATGATCATCGATCCAATTGAACGCATGCCTTGATCCATCAAAAAGACACTCATAACCCGTCCGATTAATTCACGCGGCGCTTCCACTTGTATAATCAATCGACTGACCGTGCGAAAAAGGATCTGCGCGGCGCCCAGTAGTCCCATCAAGAGAACCGACAACCACAAACTGCGCGACAGGCAAAAAAGAACGAGGAGCAAAGGAGTCACTTTAGAGCTAAACCAAAGGAGTGTCTCTCGCCGCCAACGCCGCCCCACGGCGTCCAAAAAAACCAGCGACAGAACGGCGCCGATACCAGACGCCGCCGTAAGCGCGCCCAAACCTGCCGGACCGGTTTTTAGAATATCTTTGGCAAAAAGGGGCAAAAAGCGTTGGTAGGTTCCGACGAATGCACTGAGTGCGTAAGCCGCCAACGTGCTGGCCAGTACCAGCGGAGAAGATCGGATGAAATCCAGGCCCTCTCTAATCTCGTGAACCCAGTCTGACGAAGGTCTTATTATGGTTTCGACCGAAAGCCGGATAGGCAGTAATTCAAATCCTGAAATCAATAGCGCCACGCCGTAAAAAATAAGAGAGCCGCCCACGCCAATCCAAAGAACCAGAACACCGCCAAGGGATGGGCCAACGATGCGCGCGAAATTAAACCCCAACGAATACAGCGCGACGGTATTCATAAGCTCGTCTTGCGGCACCAAATCATGCAACAACGATTGGCTCGCAGTCGGGTTCATGCTGCGAATGATCGATAATAGCGTTTCCAGTACGGCGATGTGCCAAAACCGCAATACGCCGAGAAAATAGAGCACAACCATCGCAAAAACCGGCACCGCACAGAGGAATTGAATCACAGTAAGAAGACGCAATCGGTCATAGCGATCGACGATGACGCCGCCAAGAACGCTTAAGACAAGACGGGGCGTCGCTTCGCAGAGCGCAAGGATGCCGAGCGCCATGGCGGAGCCGGTTATCTCGTAGGCCAGCCAATAGAGGGCGATCTCTCTAACGAGTTGGCCGATCGAAGCGATAAAATCGCTGCTGCCAAAAAGAGCGTAGTTTTTATGGCGTAAGGGTTGGAGAACGTGAATTAGAAAACTCCTTAGAAGCAGAACTGACTGAGGAACAACACTTCTTATAGCCCGTCCAGCCGGCGGTGCAAAGGACGGCGACCGGTCGCCTGTGTATTCTTTACGCGCAAAACCTTTTCTGGTTAGATGATTCCGCGCTTTTATGCTGATTACGCTCACCACAGATTTCGGGTATCGCGATCCTTTCGTCGGAATCATGAAAGGCGTCATTGCCGGGATCAACCCAGATGCGCAGGTGATTGATTTGGCCCACGGCATTCCGCCACAGGATATTATGGCTGCAGCACTGGCTTTGCGCCATTCGATAGCGTATTTTCCACGCGGCTCGATTCACGTGGTCGTGGTCGATCCCGGGGTCGGCGGCGCGCGCCGCCCGCTCCTTATCGAATCGGCTGGAAACTATTTCATCGGGCCCGATAATGGCGTGCTTAGCTTGTCGATAACGGAACCGAAAGCGACCTTCCAATTGAGCAATCCTGATTATCACCTGAAGCCGACCAGCATGACCTTTCACGGTCGGGATATCTTCGCGCCCGCGGCGGCGCACCTTTCGCTGGGCGTTGCGCCGTCCGCCTTTGGCGCCAAATTGGCTTCGTTTATTACCCTCAGAATGCCGCAAGTCACGCGCAGTCATAACCGATTGGAAGGCGAGGTTGTCTACATCGACGGCTTCGGCAACCTGTTTACAAACATCGATGAGCGTGATTTGACAGGACTGCCGCTGGGTAAATTAATTATCGGCGTCGGTGCGTGTGTAATCCGTGGTTTGGCACCGAGTTACGATTCGGTAAAAGCCAACGAGCTGACTGCCTTGGTGAACAGCTGGGGCATGTTGGAGATCGCCGCTTACAAAGGAAACGCCCAGCGAAACTGCGGTGTTAAAGTCGGTGACAAGGTTGTATTGAGCGCGGATGCTTAGGCGTCACGGAGGTTATGCATGAGCGAACGGTTGAGCTGGGACCAATACTTTATGACCATCACTCAACAGGTCGCCGAGCGCTCGACTTGTACTCGCGCTAAGGTCGGAGCCGTGATCGTGTGCGATAAAAATATTCTTGCCACCGGTTATAATGGTGCTCCGGCCGGCATGCCCCATTGCACCGATGTCGGCTGTCTCGTTTACGAATCCAAAACCCCTAATGGTGAAACCGAACAGAACTGCTTCCGCACTATCCACGCCGAAATGAACGCCATCGCTCAGGCGGCAAAGAACGGCGCGAGCATCAAAGACGGCGCGATCTATATCACCCACACGCCGTGTATCCACTGCCTCAAAGTTTTGGTCAACACGGGTATCAAAGAGATTTACTACGAGAAGCCCTACAAGCTGCATACCCTGGAGGAATTGCTCCGTTACACCCATGTGCATCTGCACAAAGTAGAATTGCCGGGAAGATAAAGAAAAGGGCGGGAAGAATTCTCTCTTCCCGCCCTTTTTTGAATTCTTTAAAACAGCCCGCTAAATCTTACCGGTCAAGATAATCGCAATAACGAAACCGTAAAGAGCCAACGCTTCAAGGAGCGCCAGGCTCAGTACCAGCGGCAGAAACAGCCGATCGGCGGCATTGGGATTGCGCCCAATGCTTTCCATTGCGGCCGCCCCTACGCGACCCTGACCGAGCGCCGCGCCGAATGCAGCGATGGCAACTCCAAGGCCGGCGGCAATGGCAATGGCGGCCTTCGTGGAATCGCCACCCGCGGCAGCTGCGCCTTCGGCGGCCATGGCTACCCCAACGCTCAGAAGGGTTATGCCAAAAGCGCTCAAGAGCGAAAACAACTTCTTCATTTCCGTCCTCCTTTCCAGCGACTTATGCCTGCCACTCCTCTATCCTCATCCTCGCAACGACGGCCCATCGCTTAATGATGTTGAGATTGATGCGCTTCGTGTCCATGTTCTTCGTCGTGGCCGCTGATCGCCAGGGCGACGTAGATCATGCTCAGCAATGTAAAAACAAAGGCCTGAATGATCGATACCAATGTTCCCATGGCGTAAAAAGCCACTGGAATAACCAGTTTGGTCAAGCTGATGAACGCTCCGATAACCTCATGGTCGCCCATCATGTTGCCGAATAGACGCAATGACAGTGAAACCGGCCGAAATCCATGAGAGAAAAGCTCTAAGATTAGAAAAAAGCAGACGGAAATTAACAGCACCGGCACGAAAGCCAATTTAGCGATCAAGCTGCTACCTGGCAGACTGGTCATCGGACCGACGAAGTGCTTGAAGTAGCTCGCCCCTTGTTCGCGTATTCCAATAACGTTGTAGCCAATGAAAGAACAGAGCGCCAATCCGACGGTGGTGTTGAGATTGCCTGTGGGCGCGGCAAAGCCGGGCAGAAGTCCCGTCAAGTTGCTGAACAGAATGAAAAAGAAAAAGGTCGCGAAGAACGGAACGTATTTTCGCCCCTGCTTGCCGATGATTTGGTCGCTTTGGCTGACCACCAGTTGAACTAACAGCTCAGCGATGTTCTGTGTGCCGAGCTCTGCCGGCGGAATCACCGGATCGCTGGCTTTGGCCAAAGCGCCACGAGCTTTAAGTGCGAAGAGGATCAATAGAATTGCTGATACGATCGCGAAGAAAGTGTGATCGCCGATCGCATGCTGCCATCCCTCCGGCAGCAAGTTATACCAATTAAACGGATGTTCCATTGCTCGATGTCCCTACCTTTACTACGGCTGCGCGAAGCGTTTCCAGGATGATCGCGATGATCAAGGTCGAAAAGCCTGCGGCAAACGAGATCGCGTCAAGATTAAAACGAAAAAACAGCGTCGATAACAGTCCCAAAAAAATCACAATCTTCAAAATAAGCAGACCGACACCCGTTTTGACTCGCCCTTTTCCAGCTAGCGGCCTCAATATCCAGGCGATGCCATACGCCAACAGGAGAAAATTGACGCCCATGAAGATGCCGCCGGCGACCAGTGCCGTAGGGTCCAAAAATCTGCTTTGGCCGAGCGTCGCCAACAGCGCCGCAAGCAAGATCACGTGCCACAGCTCAATTCTCAGGATCATCTTTCTCGCCGCGGCTTCCATTACGCTCTTTGGCAAACCTTACCCATTTCATCAGTCTCACGAAGGCGGCGACGAAAGCGAGCGCGGTCAGCGCGATCAGCAACCATGGAGACGTGCCGAGGTAAGCGTCAAGAAAATATCCCAATACCAGACCACCAAGGATGGTACCTGGCAGCTCAAATGCAACTCCTAAATATAAGCCTGCCCGTCGCAGGAAGGGAGGTTGATTATCGAGTCGGCCTTGGGGGCGTCCGCCAATTTTTCCCACTGGGCAAATTTTCTAGCATGACTATCCCAAGGGGTCAACCACGCGTAGCCGCTTGGGCCCATTCAGAAAAAGCTGAAATTGTCTTTTTTAAATCAGCGGTTGAATGGACGAGGGAAATGAACATGGCCTCAAATGGTGAGGGCGGTAAATAGACGTCGCGCTCGAGCATAGCGTGGAAAAAGCTGCTGAACTGTTTTTGATCACATTTTCGCGCGTGATCCGGACTGGTCACCTGATCGACGCCAAAAAATAGAGTCATCATCGAGCCGACTCGGTTGATAACTGCGCGCAGGCGGTATTGATGGAGCACAGCTGAAATACCATCCTCGAGGTATTTACTCTTTGCCTCCAACCGGTCGTAAACACCTTGACGACTCAACAGTTTCAACGTTGCCAGGCCGGCCGAAACCGCGAGTGGGTTACCGGAAAGCGTGCCGGCTTGATAGACCGGCCCAACCGGCGCAAGTAAATCCATAATTTCTCTACGGCCGCCAAACGCTGCCAACGGCAATCCGCCACCTAAGATTTTCCCTAAACAAGTCAAGTCGGGTTCAATCTTAAAAATTGCCTGCGCGCCGCCGAGAGCCACTCGAAAACCACTAATCACCTCGTCGAAGATCAGCAGGGAATCATTCCGCCGCGTCATCTCTTTTAAAGCCTCGAGAAAACCTGGCTGGGGTTTGATGACGCCGAGATTGCCGCAGATCGGTTCGACGATGACAGCCGCGATATCTTTACCGTAGCGGTCAAAAGCTTTTTTCAATGAATCGGCATCGTTATATTTAGCCGTCAAGGTTTCGCGCGTAAAACCGGGCGGCACGCCGGGGCTGTCTGGCAGCCCTAACGTGGCGACGCCGGAACCAGCTTTAACCAGTAAACCATCGGAATGACCGTGGTAACAGCCGTCGAACTTGACTATTTTTCTTCGGCCGGTGTAAGCGCGCGCCAGTCGGATTGCGCTCATGGTCGCCTCGGTGCCGGAGCTGACGAGACGGAGCTTTTCGATAGACGGAACTAGCTTTTCAACCTGCTCGGCCAGCTCCAGCTCCAACTTCGTTGGCGCACCAAAGGTAAAACCACTCGCTGCTCGCCGTTGCAAAACCCGCACGATCTTTGGATGCGCGTGGCCGAGAATCAACGGGCCCCAGGATCCGACAAAATCGATATACCGCCTGCCCTCGACATCGAAAATAGAGCTGCCCCGCCCGCGCGCGATAAAAAGCGGCGTGCCGCCAACCGAATTCCACGCACGCACAGGGCTATTCACGCCACCAGGAATCTTGGTGATGGCGCGGCGAAAAAGTTGTTTCGAGGCTATCACGACAACGGGTGAATGGTGCTAACACCACGACGCTGAGCTGTCAAGGTGAATCAAAGCTCAGAAAAATATTTTTATTCTTTCTTTTTTCTTGCAAAGAAATTTGAAAAGGACTATTTAAAATTTCTCGAATATCCGTCGCATCTTTTTCACTGTGATTTTTTTCCGATAAGGCGAAAAAAAATGCTATCTATTATCGGTTGGCCAATGATTTTTTTCGGCTAGCCTCGCGATGTGACCAGCCGTTTTATTCATTGAGTGTTCGTCTTGATTACTTTTTTACTCAAACCAGAAAAATCACGCTCTACCAAGTTATCCACAGCTGTGGATAACTTTGTGCGTAACTATTTTCACGTTTATCTCAACCTTTCAACTAGATAGCGGTGTTATTATGCCCGAGCTGTGGACCACGGCTGTAGCAGAAATAAAAGAGCGGATTGGCAAGCAAAACTTCGAGACTTGGATAAAGCCGATTTCCTTTGTCTCGCGAAACAAAAACGAGATCCTTCTCGATGTGCCGAGTAAATTTTTCCGTGAATGGTTGATGGAGCATTACCTAGCGGAAATCGAGACCACTCTGAAATCCTTGGCCAAGCAAGACGTGAAAGTTGTTTTCGAGATCAATGACAAGGTCGACAGCCACCCGAACCTTGAAAAACCGCTAAAAAAAGATGAAAAAGACCGCGAAAAACCCCAGCGAAATAATAATCTAGTTGCCAAATATACGTTTCAAAACTTCGTTGTGGGAGCAAGCAATCAATTCGCCCACGCCGCCTGCGTCGCCGTCGCTAACCAGCCCGGCGATCACTACAATCCCCTATTCATCTATGGCGGGGTTGGTCTCGGCAAGACTCATCTGGTAAACGCCATCGGACATCAAGCCGTGGCCCAAAGACCCGCCTTAAAAGTCGTCTATCTCAGTTCTGAGTCCTTCATGAACGAACTAATCGCGTCTCTCCGAAGAGACAAGATGGACGAGTTTAAGAAGAAGTTCAGAAACGTCGACATTCTGATCCTGGATGATGTCCAGTTCATCGCTGGTAAAGAACGAACTCAAGAGGAGTTTTTTCACACCTTCAATTCCCTTTACGAATCGCACAAACAGATCGTCATCACGTCGGATAAATTTCCTAAAGAAATTCCGGGAATCGAGGATCGCCTGCGCAATCGATTCGAGTGGGGATTGATTGCGGACATCCAGCCGCCGGACATGGAAACGCGGGTGGCGATCTTACAAAAGAAAGCCGAAGAAGAAGGGGTCAAGCTGCCTCAGGAAGTGGGATTTTTCCTGGCCTCGAATATCGACTCGAACGTGCGCGAGCTCGAAGGCTCGCTGACTCGTCTTGGCGCGTTTGCTTCCTTGACCAAAGCGACGATAACCGTCGAACTTGCCAAGGATGTTCTTCGTAACACTCTGAAGAGCGCCCAGAGAGAGATCACGGTAGAAAATATTCAAAAGACGATATGCGATTATTTCAATCTCAAAATCGGCGACTTAAAAGCAAAGAGGCGCACACAGAATATCGCCCTGCCGCGCCAGGTGGCCATGTATCTCTGCCGCAAATATACTGAGACATCCTTTCCAGCGATCGGCGATAAATTTGGCGGGCGCGATCATTCCACGGTGATTCACGCATCGAAAACCATCGAGCGCAAGCTTAAAGAAGACCCGCACATGCAAACGACGATCGAAAAACTCGAGCGCAATCTGAATATTCGTAAAAGGTTGTGAATAAGCTGTGATCAACCGATAACGGCGCTGTGGATGACTTTGCGCCAACGCGTTCGACGACGTAAATCGGTTGAAAAGCGGCTTATCGCCGCAGAATAGACCACAGCTCACATCCCCAATTTCTTTCAGTAAATTGCCGTTTCCCACTTTGTTCACAGCCCCTACTATTACTTCTGAATTTTATATATATAGATAGAAACAGGAGTGCGCGGAGGACGTATGGAAATTAAGTCCAAGCGGGATGAGCTTCTCGCAACGCTTTATTGGACTCAAAGTATTGTCGAACGGCGCAACACGATGCCGATACTCGGCAACGTCTTGATTGAAGCACAAAAGGGTTCGGTTCGGGTTACTGCTACGGACTTGGAAGTCGGGGTCAGAGGATCAGTCGATGCCGAAGTCGTCAAAGAAGGCACCGTCACCGTCAACGCTAAAAAAATTTACGAGATAATCCGAGAAGTTCCCAACGAGCAGGTGCAGCTAAAACGACTGGACAACGACTGGGTTGAGATCCGCAGCGGCAAATCGGTGTTTAAAATCGTCGGCATGGATGCAAAGGAGTTTCCCCAGTTTCCTAAATTCGACGCCAAGTCTTTGTCTTCGACGCCGGCGGCGACAGTTCATGAAATGATCGAGCGGACGATATTTTCGGTTTCGATGGACGAAACGCGTTATAGCTTGAATGGCGTGTTTGTCGAAGAAGGGGACGGCGGCAAGATAAGAATGGTTGCAACCGACGGTCATCGCCTGGCCTTTGAAGAAAAGACGGTTGGAAGTCTGGGATTATCGAAGGGCGTCATACTGCCGCGCAAGGGCTTGGCGGAGCTTAAGAAATTACTCGAAGCCACCACGGAAGGAGTCGTTTCGTTAGGTTTTAAAGAAAACATGGGCCTTGTCATAAGAGATAAAATAGAGCTTTTCATGCGCCTGATTGACGGCGATTTCCCGGATTACACCAAAGTGATCCCGAAAGGTAACCCAAATATCGCCAAGCTCGAACATGACGAGCTGCTGCAAGCGTTGCGCCGGGTGTCGATTCTTTCAAGCGAGCGTTACAAAGGAATCCGCATGGAGTTTTCCGACGGCAAGGTTTCGATTTCGGCGAACAATCCCGATCTAGGGGAAGCGGTCGAAGAAATCGAGGCCGAGTATAAGGGCAAAACTCTGTCGATCGGTTTTAATGCTCGTTATTTGATCGACGTGTTGGGTGTGCTCGGCGGGGATGGCGAAATCGATATAGAGCTTAAAGACGAGCTGAGCCCAAGTGTTATTCGCAAAGTCGGAGTCGATAACTACCTTTACGTGTTGATGCCGATGCGACTGTAAAATTCGGCGTGAATGATTGATTGCCGGTCAATCTCGCAGTTGTTGCGGCTAACCTCGGTACTTGGCGTCGAGCGCGTATTTCTCCTCGAGCCCGACGATACGGTTAAAGTCATCGAACGGCATCAAGCGATCCAAAATAGCGAGAGTAGAGCCATCCCGGCGCAAGGTCGTGTAAACTTCCGTCAACGATTGGGCGGCAGAATAAAGCGGCGCCAGCGGCCAAACTATCAAGTCAAACCCCAGCTCCTTTAATTCTTTGGGTCCCATCAGCGGTGTCACACCGCGTTCGAGCATATTCGCCACCAGAGGCCCTGGTACTTGATGCGCTATTTCCTTCATCTCTTCTTTTGATTCGGGCGCTTCGATAAAAATCGCGTCAGCGCCGGCTTCTTTAAAAGCCAAGCCGCGCGTGATCGCCTCGGTGAGACCGAGAGCTTGGCGCGAGTCGGTGCGAGCGACAATAAAGAAATCGCCTCCCTGCTTTGCCTCTACGGCGGCTCGTAATTTCTTTAGTTGTTCATCGAGCGCGATGACCTGCTTGCCTTTCATATGGCCGCAGCGCTTGGGCCAGACTTGGTCCTCGAGAAACATGCCTGCGGCGCCGGCACGGATCAAATCTTGAACTGTTCTCATGACGTTGATCGCGTTGCCATATCCCGTATCCGCGTCGACGATCACCGGAGTGTCGACCACGGCGCAGATCCTCTGCGCCGCGCCGACCACTTCGCTTTGGGTCAACAGGCCGAAGTCTGGCTCGCCTAGCAACGTCGCCGAGAGGCTGTAGCCGGTAATGAAAATCACTTCGAAACCGGCGCGCGCAGCGATCTTTGCGCTCAGCGCATCGTAGACTCCGGGCATGATCAGCTGACCTTGCGCGCGCAGAGCCTGGCGTATCAATTGCCCTTTACTCACAGATCCGTCCCGTCAGTTTGTTCAGACCCGAGATAATAAGCTGACAATTTACCGCCGCGGGCCGCGCCCGAAACCGCCCCGCAGCGCCATCGGTTCTGGCTTCGGCGAGGCTTTTAGAATTCGTGCGGGTTTGAGCCCAAGAATATCGTCAGCATAGCGCGATTTGTCGAGATGATCGCAGCGAGCTTTGATTTTCTGGCGAATTTGGTGCCGTCTGACCATATCCAACTTGGCGGCTTTTAAATCCTCCAAATCGAGTATGACATCGGCTTCGCGATTGCGCAGTTTGACATGGACCGTGAAGCGCGTGCCTTCTCCCTCTTTTGCGCTATAATCGACTCGCTTATCGATACTGCGGATAATGTTCCTGAGCACGCTCTCTTCTTCTTGAAAGACTCCCTTGCCGAACATAAATCCTCCTTTTCCGAAGCTACACGCGAGTTGGTGTAAACAAATCTAACAGGTGGGAAATCTACGCCAATACCAGGCGAAGATCAATGTCGGATTTCACTCGCCGAAGTAACGGTTAAAAAGATTCGCCGGCGGGCCGAAGGTCGATTTCTTGAGACCAAGCGGTGCGCGGTTGTCTCAGGCAGGCGATGATTGCGTCGGCGATCGCGCTTGGCGGAATGACGGTTTCGACCGGCCGATTTGGCTCCCTGGCACGGAGCCTGGGGTTGTCGATTTGGCCGTCGACGATCACATGCACGACGTGTATTCCTTTCGGGTGAAACTCGCGCGCGAGCGCTTGGCCGAGCATGCGCAAGCCCGACTTGCCGATGGCCAAGGGCGCGAAGCCGGCGCGGCCGCGCAGCGCGGCGGTGGCGCCGGTGAGCGAGATGAAGCCATGCCCGGCCTTGAGCATGTCGGGGAGCACAGCCTGTGCTAAATAGACAGCGCCCATCACGTTCGCCTCAAAAGATTGGCGCACTTGCTCTGGATCCATTTCCAGAAAACTGGCGCGGCCGTAACCGCTGGCGTTATGGGCCAACGCCGTGATCGGCCCGAAATGGTTACGAATTTCTCCGACCGCGGTTTGTGCGCTCTGACGGACGGTGACATCGGTCGGCACAACCAGCGCTTTGCCGCCACGCGCGCGAATCTCGTCAGCCACCGGCTGACTGGATTCCAGGTGCCGTGATAGCAAGCCGATCGCATAGCCTTCTTTGGCGAACGCGCGCGCGAGCGCCGCTCCAGTTCCCGGTCCAACGCCGGCGATGATGGCGGTTTCCATATTTATGAATGAGCTTCGCTGCCGACAAACAATTCGTCGAGCGACATTTTCCGGCCCAAAAGACCCTGCTCCTGTGAATATTGCATCAGCGTCTCCAAAGTTTTTTTGTTGATCTCGCCAAGGCCGTAAACCCAAGGGTCTTGGCCGAGAATTTCTTCCTGTTCTTCGAGAAAGTGGCGGAACCAAGCCAAAGGCACGATGCGCGGATTTTCCATGCGCTTGTAAGCAATCTTTTTGGATTCCTCGAATGCTTGCATCAGGTTAATCGGTATCCAGGGATATTTGTCGACGATCTCCTGCTTGATCGCGGTGGTGTGCATAATCGGAAAAATGCCGGTGCGTTTGAAGTAATCCATTTCCAAATCGCGATAATTGGGGAACAAACGCGTCACTCGCTTATCTTTATCGAGAATCGGCTGGATCAGTTCCGGGTGGATCAGCGCGTCTAGTTCGCCTTCGAGCAACATTTTCTCAACGCTCTTGCCCGTGCGCTGAATTTTTAAATCCCCCGGCGGTGTCCAATCGACTTCTTCGTCATCCTGCTTGAACCAGTCGATACTGCGATGCGGCACGCCGTGCTCGTGCTCCAAGACGCCGCGAATCCAAAGATTGGCAGTCGCTTGAAAGTTGCGCAGCCCGACTTTCTTGCCGATCAAATCCTTGGGTTTGGTGATGCCTTTGGCGGCGTTGAGAAAAATAAAACCGTGGCGAAAACGGCGATGGAGAAATACCGGGATCGCGACAAAGGGCAAGTGCGTGTACTTGGCCATCAAATAATTCGACATCGACAGCTCGGCGACGTCGAATTCGCGATTGCGCAACATGCGCCAGTGGCGGATATCGGAATTCATGTCGGTGAGGACAGTAAGCTCGATGCCGTCGGGTTTAACCGTTCCTTCTTTCAACGCGCGGATGCTTTCGTAGTCGCCGGTCGCCAAGGTGAGGTGAATCTTCCTGCTCATGAGGGCTAATTACCACGCTTCCAGAGCCAAACCAAACAGTTGCATTAGCCGCGCCAATTGTTACGCTTGTGCTGATATTTCCGAGAGTTGGCTTAAAGCCGAAGGGAGCTCAAGGAGCGATAATGAAATTTAGAATTTGTCACCTAGTGACCGTAGCCGCATTGAGTTTTTTGCTGTCCGATAAGGCAGCGGCGCAAAACCCGGTGCGCTTCAATTGGACCGCGGTCACCGGCGCGCAGAGCGGCTTGTTCATGGCGCAGCAGGAAAACCTGTTTAAGAAAAACGGCTTGGAGGTCGAGCTGCTGCATATTCCATCGAGCTCGCGCGGCATCCAGGCTATTCTTGCCGGCGAGATCGCTTTCTCGTTTATGGATGGCGTAAACGCCGCACAGGCAAACTTAAAAGGAGCGAACTTGGCCCTGGTTGCCGGCGCCACCAATCGCCAGGTCTTTTCGCTGATGGCAAAATCGGAAATAAAAAGGATCGCGGATTTAAAAGGTAAAAAGATCGGCATCACCCGAGTGGGCTCGTCGACTCATACGTCGGCGCTTTACGCGCTCGGTTCGGCTGGCTTGAAGCCGTCGGATTATCAGATTCTGCCTCTGGTGGAGGTGCCGAACATCTTCACCGCGCTGACGGCCGGCCAAATTGACGCCGGCGTCATGTCGCC
>Ga0075428_100006759_pt1 | contig 12761 bp, 10 predicted proteins | sample RhiMetdeltSRZDD2_FD_75291 | JGI IMG/M metagenome (GOLD analysis project Ga0075428, IMG submission 75291) | Populus rhizosphere microbial communities from Tennessee, USA - Rhizosphere MetaG P. deltoides SRZDD2 | ecosystem: Host-associated > Plants > Roots > Rhizosphere > Soil | place: USA...
GTGATGCCCCTCGTGGAACTGACGCAGGCCAGGGGTCTTCCCGCCCGCCGCGCTCGCACCGAGCAGATCGAGGAGCCGGTGCGCGCCGCCGTCGCCGGCGCGTTTCCCGGCAAGACAGGCCTGATCGCCTACTTCGACGAGCCGCACTTCTACCTGGACCTCGAGGCCCTCGCGCGCCAGGGAGTGAAACGGGCCGAGGTCGAGGCCGTGATCGAGAAGGCGGCGCTCGCCACGGGGATGGTGAAGCGCGTCTACACCGTCTCGCAGCTGCTGGGCGACCCCCCTGGCGACGATCCCGAGTTCGAGCTGTTCCGCAACGCGTTTTTCGAGCCGCGCAGTCCGCATGTGCTGCTCCGTCTCGCGGACAACGTCTACCTCGACGACGAGTATTCAGGCGGAACCGGCCATGGCACCGCGGCGGAATACGACCGGCACATCGCCATGGGCTTCCTCGGCCCGGGCGTGAGGCCGGGCCGCTACACGGAGCCCTGCGGGCCCGAGGAGATCGCGCCGACGCTCAGCGCCCTTCTCGGCCTCGAATACCCGCTCGAGGCTGGCCAGCGGGTCCTGAGAGAGATGCTCGCGACGACGTCGCCCTGAGGCGGGCTAAGATCGCGTGGTGATCTACTTCGATCACCACGCGACGACGCCCGTGGCCCCTGAGGTCGTTGCGGCCATGCTGCCCTTCTTCGGGGAGCGCTTCGGCAACCCCTCGAGCCGGCATCATGCGTTCGGCCAGGAGGCCCACGAAGCCGTCGAGCGGGCGCGCGTCCAAGTCGCGGACCTCGTCGGAGCGGCGCCCGAGGAGATCGTCTTCACGTCGGGCGCAACGGAGTCCGACAACCTGGCCGTGCGCGGTGCCGCCCGGGCCAACGTCGAGCGTGGCCGACACGTCGTGACGACCGCCTTGGAGCACCCCGCGGTCCTCGAGCCGTGTCGAACGCTGGAGCGTGAAGGCTTCGAGATCACACGGGTTGCCCCCGAGGCCAACGGTGTCGTCTCGCCGCGGGACGTCGCGGACGCAATGCGGGACGACACCAGCCTCGTCTCGCTGATGGGTGCGAACAACGAAGTCGGCACGCTACAGCCCGTCGTCGAGGTCGGCGCGCTCTGCCGCCAGCGCGGAGTGCTGTTTCACAGCGACGCGGTGCAGGCGGTCGGGCGCTTGCCGGTCGACGTCTCGCGCTGGGGCGTCGACTTGATGAGCCTGTCGGCCCACAAGATGTACGGACCGAAAGGCGTCGGCGCCCTGTACGTGAGGCGCGGGCGCAAGCCTCGCGTGCGCCTGCAGCCGCAGGCCGAGGGCGGCGGCCAGGAGAAGGGCGTCCGCTCCGGCACGCTGAACGTCCCGGCGATCGTCGGCTTCGGCGAAGCGGCACGGCTCGCGGCGATCGCGCTTCGCGAGGGCGAGCCCGAGCGCATCCGCTCGCTGCGCGACCGGCTGCTGAGCCGCTTGAGCGAGCGCGTCGGTGGCATCGAAGTCAACGGCAGCCTGGACGCGCGCCTGCCCGGCAACCTGCATGTGTCGATCGACGGCGCCGAGGCCGAGACGCTGCTCATCTCGGTCGGCGGCCGCATCGCGATCTCGACGGGTGCGGCCTGCGCGGAGGCCGGAGGCAAGGGATCGCACGTACTGCGGGCCCTGGGGCTGAAGGACGCGCGCGTGTACACGTCGCTGCGTTTCGGGATCGGCCGCTATAATACGCCCGCCGAGGTCGACTCCGTGGTGGATGCGCTCGCGGATGCGGTGAAGGCAGCGCGCTCGCGCGCGTCCGCGGTGCGCGAGTGAGCGAGAAAACCCATCACGCAATTCGCATGCCTCCGTCGCGCTGCTGTCACAGAGTGCAAACTGCTGGAAGCGATTCTGTCCTCTTAGGTTAGAGGTCGCTTCCGCAGAAGTTTCCACAAGCTTTTCCACAGTTTCTGTGGATGCGAGAAAGGAGTCCATGGTCCGCAAGCCGAGGCTGTTCACGCCGGGTCCCACGCCGCTCAATCCCGCCGTGCAGGAGGCGATGGCGCGCGCCATCGTCCACCATCGCACCGAGGAGTTCCGTGGGACCTTCCGTGAATGCACTGCCGGGCTCAAGGCGTTCCTCAAGACGAGCAGCGACGTGATCCTGTTCTCGGCATCGGGCACCGGAGCGATGGAGGCGGCTCTCGTCAACATGCTGTCGCCAGGCGACGCGATGCTCGCGCTCGTGGCTGGGAGCTTCGGGCAGCGCTGGGTCGAGCTCGGCAAGGCCCACGGCATGGATGTGACGGCGCTCGAGGCCAAATGGGGCGAGGCGGTCGAGCCAAGCTCGGTCGCGGACGCGCTGGCACGCCATCCGCAGGTCCGGGCGGTGTTCGTCCAGCTCAGCGAATCCTCCACGGGCGCGACGCACGACGTGAAGGAGTTGGCGCGGATCTGCCGCGAGCGGGACGACGTGCTGCTCGTGGTCGACGCGATCTCGGGTGCGGGGGCCATCGCGCTCGAGACCGAGGCCTGGGGCGTGGACGTCGTGGTGGTGGGCAGCCAGAAGGCCCTGGCCCTGCCGCCGGGCCTGGCTTTCCTTTCCATATCCCCACGAGCGGCGGCGCGGATGGAGTCGGCGAAGACCCCGCGCTTCTACTTCGACCTCCGACGTGAGTGCCAGGCGCAGAGGGCCGGCGAGGCCGCCTTCACTCCGCCCATCTCGCTTGTCGTCGCGTGCAAGGCGGCGCTCGACTTCGTGGCGTCGCTGGGGGGAGTCGACGCGCTGGTGCGGAACGCCGCTGCGCTGGCGGAGATGACGAGGGCCGCCGCCGCCGCCGTCGGCCTGCCCCTCGTCTCGCCGCGGCATCACGGCGACGCTCTGACGGCGCTCTTCCCGCCCCAGGGCCTGGAAGCCGGCGCGATCGTGAAGACGCTGAAGGAGGAGTTCGCGTCCACGGTGGCCGGCGGTCAAGGACAGCTCAAGGGAAAGATCTTCCGCGTCGCCCACCTCGGCTACTACGATGCGACCGACATCCTCGGCCTGCTCGGCAGCTTGGAGATCGTGCTGCGGCGCCTCGGGCACCGCTTCGATGCGGGTGCTGGCGTCGCCGCGGCGCAGGCGGCGTACCTCCACCGGAACGGATAACCGTGCGGGAACGGATCCTGGTCCTGGAGGGCATCACCGAGCGCGGGCTGGCCCTGTTGGAGGCCGAGGGTTTCGCGATCGACCAGAGCAAGGCCCTGCCGCCCGCCGAGCTGGCGCGGATGGTGGGCGAGTACGACGCGATGACGATCCGCAGCGGCAGCCAGATCACCGCCGAGGTGATCGAGGCTGCCAAGAAGCTCCGCGTCATCGGCCGGCCCGGCATCGGCGTGGACAACGTGGACCTCGAAGCCGCAACCCGGCATGGCGTGATCGTCATGAACTCGCCCGCCGGGAACATGGTGTCGACCGCCGAGCTGGCGCTCGGCCTGCTGCTGTGCGTCGCCCGGCCCATCGCGGCCGCGGACGCGGCGATGAAGGCGGGGAGGTGGGAGCGCAAGTCCTCCGCCGGCGTCGAGCTTCACGGCAAGCGGATCGGCATCGTGGGCCTCGGGCGCATCGGCCGGGAGATGGCGACGCGCTGCCGGGCCCTCGGACTCGACGTCGCGGCCTACGATCCGTTCGTCGCCCCCGCCATCGCCGAGTCGCTCCAGGTCAAGCTGCTCTCGTTCGACGAGCTACTCGGCAGCTCGGATTTCCTCAGCCTTCACAGCGTGCTGACCAAGGAAACCCGCCAGCTGCTCGGCAAGGACGCGCTCGCCAAGGTCAAGCTCGGCATCCGCATCGTCAACGCTGCCCGCGGCGAGCTGATCGACGAGGAGGCTCTGCTCCAGGCGCTCGAGTCCGGCCGCGTCGCGGCGGCGGCCCTCGACGTCCACGCCCAGGAGCCGCCGGCCGACTGGCGCCTGGCGAAGCATCCTCGCGTGGTCGCGACGCCGCACGTCGGCGCCCAGACCGGAGAGGCCCAGGAGCGCGTCGGCACCGAGATCGCGGTCCAGGTGCGTGACTTCCTCAAGGGCGGGCTGATCCAGAACGCCGTCAACTTCTTCTCGCTGTCGGGCGAGCTGTACGACCAGGTGCGGCCCGCGATGGAGCTGGCGGAGCGCCTCGGCGCGTTCCTGTCCCAGGTTCTCCCCGGCGCGATCGAGCGCGTGGAGCTGGGCCTCTACGGCGAGCTGCTCGAGCTGGACGCCAAGCCGATCCTCTCGGCTGCGGTCCTGGGCGTGCTCCGGCCTGTGGCCCAGGGAAACCTGACGATCGTGAACGCCCGGGCGATCGCCGAGGAGAAGGGCATCGAGGTTGTGGAGTCGACCTCGAGCGCGCGCGTCGCCTTCTCGAACCTGATGGCGCTGCGGCTGAAGACGAGCGAGGGCGAGTTCTCCGTGGCGGGCACGCTGTTCGGCCCCAACCACCTGCGCCTCGTGGACGTGGACGGAGTCGAGGTGGACGCGATCCCCCAGGGCAGCCTGCTCCTCGTGAAGAACGACGACACGCCCGGCGTCGTCGGGAATCTCGGCACGCTGCTCGGCGCCCGCTCGATCAACATCGCCCGCATGACGGTGGGCCGCAAGCCCGGCAGCAGCCGCGCGGTCATGCTGATCGAGGTGGACAGCGACGTGCCGGGCGACGTGCTGGCCGAAGTGGCCGGAGTGCCCGGGGTCCGCGAGGCGCGCGCGATCCGCCTGAGCTGACGGGCCGGATCGCCGATACCGGCCGGTACAACCACAGAGCACACAGAGAGAGGAACGGACAGAACACGGAGGACGACGTCGCTCAGCCCATGTGAGCGCAGATCGCGTCGCCGAACTCGCTGCAGCGTACCTCCCGGGCTCCCTCCATCAGGCGGGCGAAATCGTAGGTGACGGTCTTCGCGGCGATCGCCCCATCCATGCCCTTGATGACCAGGTCGGCCGCCTCCGTCCAACCCATGTAGCGCAGCATCATCTCGCCGGAGAGCACGACGGATCCGGGATTGACCTTGTCCTGGTTCGCGTACTTCGGCGCAGTCCCGTGGGTGGCCTCGAACACGGCATGGCCCGTGTCGTAGTTGATGTTGCCGCCGGGAGCGATGCCGATGCCGCCGACCTGGGCCGCCAGGGCGTCGGACAGATAGTCGCCATTGAGGTTGAGCGTGGCGATCACGTCGAACTCGTCGGGGCGAGTGAGGACCTGCTGCAGCGTGATGTCCGCGATGGCGTCCTTGATCAGGACCTTGCCCGGCGCCGCCTTTCCGCGATCCCAGGTCCAGGTCGCGTCGCCGAACTCGCGTTCGGCGAGGGCGTAACCCCAGTTGCGGAAGGCGCCCTCGGTGAACTTCATGATGTTGCCCTTGTGGACGAGGGTCACGCTCTTGCGGTCGTTGTCCAGCGCGTACCGGATCGCCGCACGGATCAGCCGTTCGCTGCCTTCCTGCGAGACGGGCTTGAAGCCGATGGCGGAGCTGCTGGGAAAGCGGACCTTCCGGTACGCCTGCGGGAAGCTCTCCTGCAGGAATGCCAGCACCTTGCGGGCATCGTCGCTTCCGCTCTCGAACTCGATGCCGGCGTAGATGTCCTCGGTGTTCTCCCTGAAGATCACCATGTCGACCTTCTCCGGCTGGCGCACGGGAGAGGGCACGCCCTTGAACCAGCGGACCGGGCGCAGGCAGACGTAGAGATCGAGGAGCTGGCGCAGCGCGACGTTCAGCGAGCGGATGCCGCCGCCGACCGGAGTCGTGAGCGGGCCCTTGATCCCGACCCGGAACTCGCGGAAGGCCTCCACGGTCTCGTCGGGCAGCCAGCTTCCGAAGGCCACGTGGGACTTCTCGCCGGCGAAGACCTCCATCCAGCGAATGATCCGGCGGCCGCCGTAGGCCTTCGCGACCGCCGTGTCGATGACGCGGACGGCCGCCCGCCAGATGTCGGGGCCGGTTCCGTCGCCCTCGATGAACGGAATGATGGGCTGGTCCGGCACGGCGAGCTTGCCGTCGCGGATGCCGATGCCGGTCCCGGATGACGGCACCTTCGCGTGCTCGTAGGCCATCCTGCGTTCCTCCAGCGCGGGATTCTACCGGTTCTCGACGGCTCGGAGCCGCTGCTCCGGCCGGTAGGGGAAGATGTCCACGATCTCCCCGCCCTCGATGCGCGCCTGTAGCCGCTGCCAGTATTCGGGAGTGAGGAGCTCTCCGTGGGCCTCGCGGAACGCGGACAGGAGCGCAGGCCGCAGGCCCAGGAACGGCGCGAGCTCCTCCGGGAACACGTCGTTCGGGCCGACGTAGAACCAGGGCTCCGCAGCGCGCTCCTCGTCGTCGTCACGCGGGACCGGCAAGCGTCGGAAGCGGCAATCCGTGACGCGCGCCAGCTCGTCGTAGTCGTAGAAAACGACGCGGCCGTGGCGGGTGACGCCGAAGTTCTTGAGGAGCACGTCGCCCGGAAAGATGTTGGTGGCGGCGAGGTCGCGGATGGCCTGACCGTAATCGATCACGGCGGCCCGGGCCTCGCCAGGCGATGCCTCTGCCACGTACAGGTTGAGCGGCTTCAGACGGCGCTCGACGTACACGTGACGGATGTCGACGTATTCCTCGTCGGCCCGCACGCTGCCGGCCGCCGTGGCCAGGAGCTCGTCCAGGACCGTCTCGGAGAAGCGCGCGCGGCCAAAGCGCAGGTGCTGGAACTCCTGAGCATCCACCAGGCGACCCGCCCGGTCGTGGCGGAATACGAGCTCGTACTTCGCCATGACCCCTTCGCGTGTGATGGCCTTGGGCTCGGGGAAGCCGTCGCGGATCACCTTGAAGATCAGATCCAGGGAGGGGAGTGCGAACACTGCCATGACCATGCCACGCTCGCCGGGCGCCGGCTCGAAACGCGCCTCGCTGTCGCGAAGATGCTGTGCCAGCTCACGGTACAGCTCGGTCTTGCCGTGACGGTTGTGTCCCAGGGCGGTGTACAGCTCGGCCAGGCGCTTGCTGGGCATGATGGCCTTCAGAAAGGCCGCCAGCGCGGTGGGGCAGGCCGTCTCCACGGAGAAATACGAGCGCGTGAAGCCGAAGACGATGCTGGCCGAGGCTTCGTCGAGCAGCGCCGCGTCCACCCGCACGCCATCCATCTCGTTGAGCAGCGCCAGGACCAGGGGTAGCTGGCGGTCGCCGCGGCCACACAGCCGCCCCACGAGGTAGGCGCCCTTTCCCCTGTAGAAGACAGCCGGCACCATATCAGCGGCGAGCGCTCCGCCCGGCCAGCGAGCCACGCTGGATTCGATGCGAGCGGCCACTGCGCGAGCGTCGCCCTCGAGGTCGGCCCAAGGGGCGACGACACGCGCGCGCACGAGCAACCGGGTGAGCAAGTCGCTGGTGACGCCGGCACGGCTGTGGCGCTCGTAGGCGAGCATCGACCGTGCGGCGACGGGCGCGACGTCCGAGGCCACGAACTCGAGCGCCGGGTCCACGCCACGGATGCGGAGCAGGCGGCGCGTGACGGAGTTGAAGAAGGTCTCGGCCAGCTCCCGGTCGTTGCGGCCCGCGACCAGGGCTGCGTACCGCTCCTTGTGCCCGGGTGTGAGCGATCCCGGCCGGGCGTCGGGGCCGAGGCGGCGCTCCAGTTCGCCGAGGGTCTGTTCGACGGCGCGCCTATAGAGCTGGAGGCGCTCGGCAGCGTCCTGCTGGGCCGAGCGCCAGTCGCGTGTCGCGAAGCGCTGCGGGGCTCGTCGGGTCACGGCGCTGAACGCTTCGTCGAACGCGAGGAAGGCCTCGTGGATGATCGCTGCGGCCGCGTGCGCCAAGCTGGCTCGCAATATAGCCCGTAGTACAATCCGCGCCACCAGGAGGACCCAGCTCAAAGCAATGGACACCAAAGTCACGGTGGTGGGGGCGGGTAACGTCGGAGCCACGCTGGCGCAGCGCCTCGCGGATCGCGAGCTGAGCGATGTCGTCCTCATCGACATCGTCCCGGACATGCCGCAGGGGAAGGGCCTCGACATCGCCGAGGCAATGCCGGTCGAATGCTCCGACTCGCGCGTCGTTGGCACCAACGACTACAAGGACACCGCCGGCTCCGAGGTTGTGGTCATCACCGCAGGCATCGCGCGCAGGCCCGGGATGAGCCGCGACGACCTGCTGAACACCAACTTCAAGATCGTCAAGGAGTGCACCGAGAACGTCCTGAAGCATTCTCCCGATGCGATCTTGATCGTGGTGTCCAACCCGCTCGACGCCATGTGCCAGGTGGCCTACAAGGTCTCGGGGCTGCCGCGCCACCGCGTGTTCGGGATGGCGGGCGTGCTCGACAGCGCGCGCATGCGCACCTTCATCGCGATGGAGCTGGGCGTCTCGGTCGAGAACGTCCACGCCTTCGTGCTGGGCGGCCACGGCGACACCATGGTCCCCCTGCCACGCTTCTCGACGGTCGCGGGCGTACCGATGACGGAGCTGATGCCCGCCGAGCGCGTGAAGGCGATCTGCGACCGGACCGCGAACGGCGGCGCCGAGATCGTCAAGCTCCTGAAGACGGGCTCCGCCTACTACGCGCCGTCGTCATCCACCGCCGAGATGGTCGAGGCAGTGCTGCGCGACAAGCACAAGATCCTGCCCTCGTGCTGCTACCTCGACGGCGAGTTCGGCATCAAGAACCTCTACGTGGGCGTGCCGGCGCAGCTCGGCGCGAGGGGCGTGGAGAAGATCTGGGAGTTCACGCTGACCGACGAAGAGATGCGGGCCCTGCACAAGTCCGCGGCGGCCGTGAAGGAGCTCGTGGAGGTGTTGAAGCTGTGAGCGCCCCACGCCTCACCGCAGCCCTGCTCGCCGCAACCCTCGCCGCCTGCGGCGGCGGGTCGGACGCAGGCCCGGCGCCCATGGCGTCGCCCCCGCCGACCACCGCCACGGCGCAGTCCTACAACATGCGCCTCCGGTCGCACGTCGACCTCGACGCATTGGCCGCGGCGCCGCCCGCGGCCCAGCATCACGACGAGCCGATCGCAGGCCTCGGGGCGCTGTCGGGCTCCGGCAATTGGGGCTACACGACCTCGGCTGGGCGGCGCTTCGCGCTGACGGGCACGTCCGTCGGGCTCTCCATCGTCGAGGTGACACAGCCCGATCGGCCCGATGAGATCGCGCTCGTCGCAGGCCCCTCCAGCCAGTGGCGCGAGGTGAGGACCTGGGGTCAGTTCGCATACGTCACCACGGAGGCCGTCCACGGCCTCGACATCGTCGACCTGCGGAATCCGGACCATCCCGTGAAGGTCCGCACCTGGAACAACACCTTCGCCTCGGCCCACACGGTGTGCGTGGACGACGCGCGCGGGCTGCTGTTCGTCAACGGCACGCGGAACCTGGCGCGCGAGGCCACGGGGATGCGCATCCTCGACGCACGCCGCGATCCGACCAACCCGCGCGAGGTGGGCAGCTTCGGCGACTTCTACATCCACGACTGCTACGTCAGGGGCAACTACCTGTTCGCATCGTCGATCTACGAGGGCTTCGAGGCCGTCCTGGACATCTCGGAGCCGGCGCGGGTCCGCGAGCTGACGCGCTTCTCGACGGGCGGGCGCTTCACGCACAACTCCTGGGTGACCGCCGACGGCCGCTACCTGTTCACGACCGACGAGCGCCCCGGCCGGCCGCTCGAGGGCTGGGACATCGGCGATCTGATGAACCCCCGCAAGGTGTCGGAGTACATCGCGCAGCCTGGAACGATCCCCCACAACGTCATGATCGACGGCAACCGCATGCTGGTGTCCCACTACACCGAAGGCGTGCATCTACTCGACATCCGCGATCCGGCGCAACCGCGCGTGCTCGGCTTCTACGACACCTTCGAAGGCAGCTTCGGCGGCTTCGCCGGCGACTGGGGCGCCTACATCTTCCCGGCCAGCAACCTGATCCTGGCGAGCGACCTGCAGGGCGGCCTGTTCGTCGTTGAGTACACGGGAAGCTAACGGCCCGTCTCCTCCTCGCGAATCGACTTTTCTTGCGCCGCTCGCGAGAGTAGCTTCGTAGAGAGGGGACGAAAGAATGCTCAAGAAGCTGGTGACGCTGCGGCGCGACCCCGACGCCCACTGGGTCGGTGACGGCTTCCCGGTGAGGACCCTCTTCTCCTACGTGGAGCTGGGCGAAGAGCTCAGCCCGTTCCTGCTCCTGGACCACGCAGGCCCCACGGCCTTCCCGCCCTCGCAGACGGCCCGCGGAGTCGGCTTCCACCCGCATCGGGGCTTCGAGACCGTCACGATCGTCTTCCAAGGCGAGCTGGAGCACCGCGACACCGCGGGCAATTCGGGCCGCATCGGTCCGGGGGACGTGCAGTGGATGACGGCGGGCTCAGGAGTGCTCCATGAAGAGATGCACTCTCGTGAGTTCAGCCGACAGGGCGGCACGCTTCAGATGGCTCAGCTCTGGGTGAACCTGCCCGCGAACCAGAAGATGTCCGCGCCAAGGTATCAGGCGATCGTCGGCGCCGACATTCCGAGCGTCAGCCTCTCCGACGGCGCCGGCACCGTGCGCGTGATCGCCGGAGACTTCGCGGGCGCCAAGGGGCCCGCCCGGACCATGACGCCGATGGACGTGTGGGACGTACGCCTGAAGGAGGGCGCCCGCCTCGAGGTTGCCCTGCTGCCCGGACACACCGCTGCGCTGGTCGTGCTCACGGGCGCAGTCCTGCTCAACGGCGAACGTGAGGCGACCGAGTCGACGCTGGCCGTCTTCCACCGCGAGGGCGAGAACCTGGAGGTCGACGCGCACCGCGACGCGCTGCTGCTGCTCCTGTCCGGCGAGCCGATCCGCGAGCCGATCGTCGGCCGGGGGCCATTCGTGATGAACACCGAGTCGGAGATCCGACAGGCCTATCGAGACTTTACGGACGGGCGGATGGGGCGGCTCCCCGCCTGAGCCCTACTCGGTCTCCACCTCGTCGAAGCTCCGCACCGCCACGTGCGGCGATGCGCGGGGCGCCTCCGCGCCGTCCCGCAGGCTCAGGGCAGTCCGCATCCCGGCGGCTGCGGCCGCATCCAGCTCGGCGGCGACGTCCGACAGGAACAGCATGGCGATCGAAGGGACGGCCAGCGCGCTTGCGATGCGTGCGTAGCTGGCGGCGTCGCGCTTCGGGCCCGTCGTCGTGTCGAAATAGGCGTCGATGTGTGCGGTGAGGTCGCCCGCCGTCGAGTTGGCGAACAGCAGGCGCTGGGCCAGCACGCTTCCAGAAGAGAAGATCGCGATGCGCCGGCCCTCGCGGCGCCAGCGCTCGAAGGCGCGCGGCACGTCGGCGTAGACCGTGCCGCGCAGCTCGCCGCGATCGTAGCCCTCCGCCCAGATTCGCCCCTGGACCGACTTGAGGCCCGTGGACTTGCGGTCCTCATCCATGAGCCAGGTGAGGTACGCGGCGACCGCGCCGGGCTCGGCCCGCCACGGCGGCGCCGCTCCTGTTTCGCTGGCGTGCTCCGCTGCGAGCCGCTCCACCTCCGCATGCGAGTCCTCCTCGCTCCAGTGCTCCACGAGATACGCTTTGAGGCGAGCTCGAGCGTAGGGGAAGAGCGTCCGGTAGACGAAGTCCACAGGCGTCGTGGTGCCCTCGACGTCGAGGAGCAACGCCTGGATCCGTCCCACGTCAGAATGAGGTCGCGACCTGCGCTGGCCCGAGGCAGAGGGGCTCGTAGCCCTTCTCGGCGCCGCTGTCGGTGTAGTTTGGAGTCCAGCCCGCCTGGTCCTGGAACAGCCGGATCGCGCGGATCTCGCGGCTGGCGCACAGGTCGAACCAGTGCCAGGTGCCGCGCGGGACACGGATCAGGTCGCCCGCGGCGACCTCGATCGCATGCACGGGACCGCCGCGCGGATGGATGTGGAACAGCCCGCTGCCCTTGACGATGAAGCGCACCTCGTCCTCGTCGTGCCAGTGCTCGCGGCTGAACTTCGCGAGCATGGCATCGAGGCCGGGCGTCAGCGGGGTCACGTCGATCACGTCCGCGGTGACGTAGCCGCCCGACTGCTTGAGGCGCTCGATCTCGGGCGCGTAGGCCTCGAGCACGTCGCTCGGCGGTGCACCCGCCTCGACCGGCCGCGTCGCCTCCCAGCGTTCGTACGTGATGCCGATCCGGCCCAGCGCCTCGCGGACCTCCGCGTCGCCGGCGATGGTCCGTTCCTCCGACGGGATCCTCACGATTGCCATGTCGACCTCCCTGTCACCTCCAAGAGGTACTCGAGCGCCTCGACGTGCCGGCGCGTCTCGGCCGTGTCGCGGCCCCACGTGTACAGCCCGTGGCCTCGGATCAGGAGACCATGAGCCGAAGGCTCGCGTGCCAGCGCCGCGTCCACCGCGTGGACGCCGTTCGCCCAGTCCTGGGTATTGGCCACGATCGGCAACACCTCGCGGTGCTCGTGGCTCGCGACCCCCTCGAGCGCCTTGAGCATCTCGAGGCCTTCGATCGCGAGCGCCTCCCCACGGGCAGAGAGGACGGCGGCCCACATCGAATGGGTGTGGGCCACGGCCCCGGCATTGCGCGAGCGGACGATCGTCAGGTGGATCGCCGCTTCGGCGGACGGCCGTCCCTCTCCGCGGACGCGCGCGCCCATCCCGTCGATCTCGAGGATCGCCTCAGGAGAGAGCGCGCCCTTGTCGACGCCGCTCGGCGTGATGGCGAGGCGCAGCGGCTCCCGCGACACCACGGCGCTGAAGTTGCCGCTGGTCGCCGGCACGGAGCCGCGGCCGGCGCACGCGCGCGCCAGCGCGCAGATCTGCTCCGCCGCGGCCTCGAAGTCGCCCATCCCCAGCATTGTACGGCTGGTGCTCAGGCCCTCGACGCGAG
>Ga0075428_100006763_pt1 | contig 12756 bp, 5 predicted proteins | sample RhiMetdeltSRZDD2_FD_75291 | JGI IMG/M metagenome (GOLD analysis project Ga0075428, IMG submission 75291) | Populus rhizosphere microbial communities from Tennessee, USA - Rhizosphere MetaG P. deltoides SRZDD2 | ecosystem: Host-associated > Plants > Roots > Rhizosphere > Soil | place: USA...
ATCTCCATCAACGCAATGATGACGCCACCGCGGGCAGTATCGCGGGAGATTGTCGGTGTCGTCGCGCAGGTCAAGGAGAGGCCCGACGAGCCGGAACCGCGGCCGCACGTCTATGTGCCGATCGCGCAGAACTCATGGTGGAATGCGACGCTGGTCGTGCAACCGACGGACGGGCGCGCGGAAACGCTGACGCCGGGCGTACGCGCTGCCCTGGCGCGCGTCGACCGGGATCGTCCCGCAACAGTCATCCGCACGTTGAAGGCCCTTGGCAGTCAGGCGACGGCGAGACCGCGCTTTCGTGCCGTGCTGATAGGAACGTTTGCAGTACTCGCGCTGGCGCTCGCGATGGTTGGGGTGTTTGGCGTGCTGGCGTACTCCGTCCAGCAGCGCACGCGCGAGTTCGGTGTCCGCATCGCACTTGGCGCCGGCGCGACGAACGTGCTCGGCCTCGTGCTGGGGAGCGCTGCGCGAATGATCGGAGTGGGCGTCGCGATCGGGCTCGCGCTTGCGTTCGTATTCGCACAGTCCGTAGCGGCTTTTCTTTTCGGCGTGACACCGCGGGATCCGGTGACATTCGCGTCCGTCAGCGCGGTGCTCGTATTGACCGCGATGGTCGCGTGCGCGGTCCCCGCGCTGCGCGCCGTGCGGGTCGATCCGGTGGAAGCGTTCAGAAATGAGTGAGCAGTACGTAGTGTCCGCCTTTAGGCGGACCTCGTCACTTCGTACGCGGACCGTGTCAGTCCGGCTGAAGCCGGACACTACAAACGAATGATGAAGCGCTCATTGCGATCATGGTTGTGGCACGTGCCGATCGACAAGGAAGTCGACGAAGAGCTCGCCTTCCACATCGAAATGCGCACGCGCGAATTGGTCGACAAAGGGCTGGATCCGAGGATCGCTCGCGAGATGGTGCTCGCGCGGATAGGCGATGCGACTCGGCTCAAACGCACGTGCGTCGACCTGGGAAGAAAGAGGGAACGAGAGATGCGATTGACACAGTGGCTCGAAGAATTTCGGGACGATGCGCGGTTCGCCGCCAGGCAGCTGAGGATGTCGCCTGGGTTCACGCTCGTGGCGACGCTCACGCTGGCTCTGGGCATCGGCGCCAACAGCGCGATCTTCGCTTTGGCCGACGCGACGCTGATTCGACCGCTGTCGTTCGCGCAACCGGATCGCCTGGCAATGCTGTGGGAGAGCAAGCCGGATGCGGCTCGCAACGTCGTGGCGCCGTTTGAGTTCGTGGCCTGGAGCGAGCGGAACCACTCGTTCGAATTGATGGCCGGGGTCACAGGGGCGGCGAGTCGGGCAACGACAGGCGCCGATGGCACGGGAGAGCAACTCGACTCCCAGTTGGTGACTGCTCGATTCTTCGACGTCCTTGGCGTGAAACCGATCGTCGGCCGGACCTTCGGCAGCCAGGACGATCGGGCCGATTCCAACGTGGTCGTCATCAGCGAAGGGTTCTGGCGGACCAGGCTCGGAAGCGATCCCAATGTTCTGGGGCGCCCGATCACGCTCGATGGTCAGCCCTTCTCGGTCGTCGGCATCATGCCAGCCGGTTTTCAGGTCGTCGCAAAAAGCGATGTCTGGACGGTTCTCAACACGTCTTTCATGCGCAGCTCCGCCGGAGTTGCGCATTTCCTGCGCGTCATTGGCAGGCTCGCACCGGGCACGACCCGCGAGCAGGCGCAGGCCGACATGGATGGCGTTGCGGCTGTTATCGAGCGAGAGCGGCCCGACATGAATCTCGATCGCGGCATCACCATCGAACCATTGCAGGAAGCTCTCGTCGGTCGCGAATTGCGACTGACCTCGTTCCTTCTGCTCGGCGTTGTGGGATTCGTGTTGCTCATGTGCTGCGGAAACGTCGCGAACCTGCTGCTCGCGAGGACAGCAGCGAGGCGGCGTGAGTTGGCGGTACGGTCGGCGCTGGGCGCGGGGCGGCATCGAGTCGTTCGACAGCTGTTGACTGAAAGCCTCGTGCTTGCGCTGCTCGGCGGCGCCGCCGGCGCCGCCGTCGGTATCGCGATCCTGAAAGTCGCTCCCGCGTTGATTCCAAGCGGGCTGCTGCCGGCCGGCGTCACGCTCGAGTTCGATGGACGTGTGCTCGCGTTCTGCGCGGTCACGGCATTCGTCGTGGCGATCGCGTTTGGTGCGGCACCGGCGCGACAGGCCACTGGAGTATCGCTGGTCGAACTGATGATGTCAGGCAGCCGGGCATCGTCAGCACATGGGGCCGGGCTCCGCAGAGCGCTTGCTGTCGTGCAGATCGCCGTCTCGGTGTTGCTGCTGTGTGGCGCCGGGTTGCTGTTGCGCACGCTATTCGTCCTCGAGGACGTCGACTCCGGGAGCCGGGCGACCAACGTACTGACGATGGAGGTCAGCGTTCCGTTTGCGAATCCAGGACTTCCGCAGCCCGGACCGTACGCAACCGAGGCGGGGCGTGCAAATTTTTACGACGCGGTCGAGCGTGAAGTCAGTGCGCTGCCGGGCGTGAAAAACGCCGGATGGGGAAGTGCGTTGCCGCTCGGCGGTTTTTGGGTCGCGATGGCGGCCCAGGTCGATGGCGACCCGCAGAAACCGGAGGGCTTGCGGCCGCTGGTGTTTTACGAGCTGGTCAGCGCCTCCTACTTTCGAACGCTGGATATACCGCTGCTTCTTGGCCGGCATTTCGACGGTCGTGACATCGCGGCCGGCGCCCCCGTCTGCATCGTCGACGAAGCGTTCGTTCGTCTCCACCTGCGCGGGCGCAATCCGATCGGTACACGGGTCGTGGTTCGAGGCATGAACACCGGCGGCCGCCCGCTGCCCGTACGGGAGATTGTCGGCGTCGTGGCGCAGGTTCGTCAGCGTCCGGATGAACTCGAGGGCCAGCCTCACGTCTATGCACCGATTGCACAAGATCCCGCGCCGAGGGCCTCGCTCGTCGTTCAACCCTCCGTCGGATCGGCATCGGCGCTGGCGCCGGCGATTCGCGCTGCTGTTGCCCGAATAGACCGAGAGCGACCGGTGGCAAGCGTGCGGACATTGGCCGAGATCGGCGAGCAAGCCACCTCACGACCGCGATTCAGAGCCGTCCTGGTGGCTACATTTGCGGCGCTCGCGCTCATCCTCGCGCTCGTCGGCGTCTTCGGCCTGATCGGCTACTCGGTCCAGCAACGCCTGCGCGAATTTGGCGTTCGCGTCGCGCTCGGCGCGACCAGCGCCAGCGTGATCGCGCTCGTACTCGCGGACGCCCGACGCGTGGTCACGTGGGGCGTCGTCATCGGCCTGGCGAGTGCCGCGGCGCTCGCGCGATCGATCGCATCGTTCCTGTTTGGCGTGGAGCCCCTCGATGCCGTGACCTTTGTCTCGGTGGCTGTCGTCCTTGGCTTCAGCGCAGCCGTTGCGACGGCGATCCCGGCACTGCGTGCCGCGCGTGTTGATCCGGTCGAGGCATTCAGAAATGAGTGAGCCGTACATAGTGTCCGCATTCAGGCGGACCGTGTCAGTCCGGCTCAAGCCGGACACTACGACCGAATGATGAAGCGTTCATTGCGTTCGTGGCTGTGGGGCGTGCCTATCGACAGGGAAGTCGATGAAGAGCTCGCTTTCCATGTCGAGATGCGCACACGCGAGCTCGTCGAACGTGGCGTGGATCCGCGTATCGCGCGCGAGATGGTGCTGGCGCGCGTCGGAGATGTCGCGCGCCTCAAACGAACATGCGTTGACCTCGGCCGTAAGAGGGATCGTGAGATGCGATTGACCCAGTGGCTGGATGAACTTCGAACCGATGTGCGCTACGCAATCCGCCAGTTGCGAGTTGCGCCTGGCTTCACGTTGGTGGCGACCCTGACGCTCGCCCTGGGTATCGGGGCAAACAGCGCGATGTTCGCGCTGGCGGACGCGGCGTTGTTTCGACCGCTTCCATTTCGCGACCCCGATCGCCTCGTGATCGTGGACGAGTGGGGGCCTCAGCAGCAGGCACGCAGTCGCATCGAGTTGCTGAACTTTCGCGAGTGGGCAACCGAGAGCCGAACATTCGAATCAATGGCCGCCGTCTGGATCCCAGGCACGGGAGGTGGACCGACCCTGACCGGTGCCGACGGTACGCCGGAAATCATCCCGGGACAATCGGTCACGGCCTCGTTCTTCGAGGTGCTCGGTGTGAGGGCGATTGTCGGCCGCACGTTCCTGCCAACTGACGAGACAACCGATCCCAGTGTTGCGGTGCTGAGTGAGGGCTTCTGGCGGCGGCGGTTCGCGGCGGATCCGACACTCGTTGGGCGCGAGATCACGCTCGACGGTCGCTCGATCACGGTCATCGGTATTGTGCCATCCGACATCCAGTTCACGCCCGGACTCTCGTTTCTTTCGCAGGGGGCATCCGTCAGCAGTGTGTGGATGCTCCTGCCGGCGCCGAAGTCAGGCATGGCTGGAGACGCACGGGGTCAATGTGGCGTGTGCCGCTTGCTTCAGGTCGTCGGCAGGATGAAAGCGGGAACGTCTATCGAAGCAGCGCAATCCGACCTGACGCTGCTGGCCAATACGCTTGCCAGTCAAAACGGCAGTGGCCGCCCCCGCCGCGTGCTGGTGACATCGCTACGCGACTCCATGATCGGGCGTGATGTCCGTCTGACGTCGATGCTTCTCCTCGGGGTAGTCGGATTAGTGCTCGCACTCTGCTGTGCCAACGTGGCCAATCTGGTGCTGGCTCGTGGGACGGCCCGGGCGCGTGAGCTTGCCGTTCGCGCTGCCCTTGGCGCTGGACGCCGCCGTATCGTGATGCAACTGATCACCGAAAGCCTCGTGCTCGCGACGCTTGGCGGCCTGCTCGGTGCACTGCTCGGCGCCTTTCTTCTGGATGCAGCCCAATCGTCCATTCCATCCAACCTGTTGCCGGCAGCTGTCGTCCTCGGGTTCGGTGGCCGCATCGCCGCAATCTCCATCGTCACAGCGCTCGTCGTCGGCGTTCTGTTTGGATTCGTTTCCGCCTGGCGCGTGACGGGCTTCTCCGTGACCGAGGGGCTCACTGCCGAGAGTCGAACGGCCACGGGCCGTGGCGGCTGGTTACGCCACGCAATCGTGGCCGGTGAAGTCACGGTTGCCGTGATCGTGCTGTGCGGAGCGGGATTGCTGCTGCGGACGCTGGTGGTTCTCGATAGCTTCGAGCCGGGATACGGTGCCCAGCGGGACCGGCTGTTGTCCGTTCTCGTGTCCGTGCCCGGGTTGACGCCGGGTTCGCGTTATCCCAGTCGCGAATCGGTGCTGCATCTTTACGAGGCGATCGATCGCGAAGTGCGCGCGATCCCGGTGGTCGGCAGCGTCGGATGGGCCACCACGCTACCGCTCGGGGGTTCGCAAATCGGCCGGACGGCGTTCGATATCGCCGGTGCGCCACCGCCGCCAGACGGAGTACGACCACAGGCCGATCTGCAGATCGTCAGCGCGACTTACTTCGACACGCTGGAGCTGCCAATCATCTCTGGCCGAGCGTTTACTGACGATGACCGGAGCAGTACTACACCCGTGTGTATCGTTAACGAAGCATTCGCACGCCGGCACTTTCCAGGTCGAAATGCCATCGGCGAACGAATTCACGTCGGGTTCGACGTTGTCGATCGCGAGATCGTCGGTGTGGCGCGGCAGGTGAAGGGACGCCCGGACGAAGTGGAGGCGTTCGTCCAGGTATACGTGCCGATCCCTCAAAACACATGGCCTTCGGCGTATCTCATCGTCCGCGTGACGGACGGCGACGCGACTGCGCTGGCTCCGGCCGTGCGCGCGGCGATCGCCAAGGTGGATCCGCGTCAGGCCGTCAACAACGTCATCACGTTCGCAGGTATTGCTGGCACTGCGACTGAGCGATATCGATTTCGCGCTCTGCTGGTTGGGACATTCGGAACGCTCGCGCTGCTGCTTGCGATGGTTGGTGTCTTCGGTGTGCTGGCGTACTCGGTACAACAGCGAACGCGCGAACTTGGAGTGCGCATTGCATTGGGCGCGACGCCCGTCAGCGTAATCGTCCTTGTTCTGTCGGGCCCCGGCAGAGTCGTCGCCGTCGGAACCGTTCTAGGACTATCGATCGCCGCGGGACTCGGCCGGGCGATTTTGTCGTTTCTATTCGGCGTCCAGCCGTTCGATCTGATCACGTTCGTTGTGGTCGGTGGAGTACTCGTCGTAACCGCAGTCATCGCGATGGCAACGCCGGCGATTCGCGCGATGCGCATCGATCCGGTCGAGGCATTTCGAGTTGAGTGAAATCGATGAAGCGTTCCCTGCGATCGTGGCTTTGGAGTGTGCCGCTCCGGCAGGAAGTCGAGGAAGAGATCGCCTTTCACATCGAAATGCGCACACGCGAGCTGATCGAACGCGGTTTAGACGAGCGAATTGCCCGCGAGATGGTGCTCGCTCGGCTTGGTGATGTTGGCAGGCTCAAGCGGACCTGCGTGGACCTTGGCAGAAAGAGAGAACATGAAATGCGCTTGACTCGATTCGTCGAAGAGTTCCGTGCCGATGTGACGTCGGCCCTGCGTCAGATGAAGGCGTCGCCCGGATTCACGCTGGTGGCTGCACTCACGCTCGCACTCGGCGTCGGCGCCAACAGCGCGATCTTCGCGCTCGCCGATGCGACGTTCCTGCGCCCGCTGCCATTCACCACGCCACACGGTCGACTCGTCATGTTGTGGGAGCGCTTTCCAACCGGATTTCTTTCACAGGTGTCGCCGCCTGATTTCGCCGATTGGGCCGACCAGAATCAGTCGTTCGACGCGATGGCGGCGTTCCTCACCAACAGCGTGGCGATGGTCGGTCCTGATGGCATCGCGGAACAAGTGAACGCACAGATGGTCACGCCACGGTTTTTCGATCTGCTTGGCGTGACACCGATCGCAGGCCGAACGTTTCTGCCATCGGACGCCGACTCGCCGAATGCCATCGTCCTGAGCGAGGGATTCTGGAGGAGACGATTCGGTTCCGATCCGACGCTGGTCGGCCGGTCGATCACGATCGCAGGGCGGCCCCAAACCGTCATCGGCATCGTTCCTGACCGGTTTCGATTGGTGCCAGCGACCGTCAGCAACGCCGGCTCGGAGCCTCCGAGCCTGTGGACGGTGTTCAATTACTCGCGCGACGGCGATCCGTCGCAGCGCGGCGCTCACTACATGTATGCCGTCGGTCGCATCAAGGAAGGCGTGAGCATCGAGGCCGCGCAGCGGGACATGACGGCCATCGGCAATCGCAACGCGGAGCTTTATCCGCAGACGAACACGGGCCATATTCCAGCGTTGCAGCGGCTCCGCGACGCGCTCGTGGGATCCGAGATGCGACTGACCTCGATGCTGCTCCTCGGCGTTGTGGGATTCGTCCTGCTGATGTGCTGCGCCAACGTCGCCAATTTGCTCCTTGCGCGGACGATGACCCGCACGCGCGAGCTGGCGGTGCGCTCGGCGCTTGGAGCCAGTCGCCGTCGAATCGTGTCGCAGATCCTGACTGAGAGCCTCGTGCTTGCGACGGTCGGGGGAATCCTCGGGATGGCGATTGGAGCTGCGATTCTCGGGCTCGCGCCCTCACTCGTTCCCCCTGGGCTATTGCCCAGCGCTGTCAGTCTCACGTTCGATGAGCGAGTCGTGGCCTTCTGCACGCTCGCTTCCTTGACGGTTGGACTCTTGTTCGGCCTGGCGCCGGCATGGCAAGTCACCGGAATGTCGGTCGCGCAAGCCATCGCGACCGAGACCCGGACCACGACACGCGGAGGCAGATTCCGTAATGTCCTTGTGGTCGCCGAAGTGGCAGCCGCAGTGCTCGTTCTCTGCGGCGCGGGGCTCATGCTGCGGACGTTGATCTCGTTGCAGAACATCGATCCTGGCAACGGCGCACGCGATGTGTTGACGATGGCGCTGAATCTGCCGGTGCCGAACGGCAGGACGCCAACTCGCTACGACACTCAAGAAGCGGTGTACCGGTTCTATGACGCGGTGGAGAAGGAAGTGCGGCAGATTGCGGGAATCCGCAGCGCGGCGATTGGGGGCGCCCTCCCCCTGGACGGCATGTGGACGGGACAGGCCATCGCCATCGAGGGTGACCCACCGACGCAGGGACCGAGGCGGAACCTCGCTTCGTACCACATGGTCAGCCCGCCGTACTTCGAGACGCTGGATATCCCGATTCTGAGTGGAAGGGCGTTCACGGCGACCGACGGCAGCGATGCCGTCCCGGTGTGTATCGTCAGTGAGGCATTCGTCCAGCGATACCTGAATGGCCGTAACCCGATCGGGCTGCGAGTCGTCGTGCCGGCGATGGGGTTCCCGATGCGTCCCGTTCTCAGAGAAATCGTGGGCGTCGCCCGACAGATCACGATGTTTCCGAACGAGCTGCAACCGACTCCGCAGCTCTACGTGCCGATCGCTCAGAACTCCTGGTACATCGCATCGCTCGCCGTAAGGCCGCAGACAGGGTCCGCGGAGGCACTGCTACCGGCGGTGCGCGCCGCTGTCGCTCGAGTAGACCAGGGGCAGCCAATCACGCGCGTGAGGACGATCGACGTCGTTGCCGCCGAAGCGACATCGCGACCGCGCTTCCGCGCGGTGCTCGTGGGAACATTCGCGGCCCTGGCGCTTCTGCTGGCAATGGTCGGAGTCTTCGGCGTTCTCGCGTACTCGGTCCAGCAGCGAGTGCGCGAATTCGGCGTGCGCATCGCGATCGGCGCCGGCTCGTCGGACGTCGTGCGTCTCGTGCTCGGCAACGCCGCGAAGCTGACGCTAATCGGGCTCGGGATTGGGCTCACAGCCGCCGCGTTACTCAGTCGGTACGTCACGACCTTGGTGTATCCCGTTCGACCGCTGGACCCGGCCACTTTCATTGCTGTTCCGATCGTCCTCGTCATCACCGCCGCAATCGCGGTGGTCGTCCCCGCGTGGCGTGCTGCGCGCGTCGATCCAGTCGTGGCGTTCAGGGTCGAGTAAAGGCGCGGTCAGAACAGATCGCGTCGCATTCAGGCGTTGCCTTTACAATGAGCGCGTTCGACTGGAGACGCCCACCATCATGGCTCTGGCGGCCGGTACCGCGCTCGGCACCTATCACATCGTTGCCTTCATCGGCGCTGGGGGTATGGGTGAAGTCTATCGCGCCAGGGACGTCCGGCTGGGCAGGGAGGTCGCGCTCAAGATCTTGCCTGATGCGTTCGCCTGCGACAGCGATCGCCTTGCGCGATTCGATCGCGAGGCACGCGTCCTTGCCTCGCTGAATCATCCCAACATCGCCACGATCCATGGTGTCGAGGAAGCCGGTGACATCAAGGCGCTTGTCCTGGAGTTCGTCGACGGCCCTACGCTGGCCGAGCTGATCGCCAAGGGTCCGTTGCCTGAGGCAGAGGCGATAGCCATCGGCGCACAGATCGCCGAGGCGATCGAGGCGGCCCACGCCGCGGGCGTCGTGCATCGCGATCTCAAGCCGGCCAATATCAAAGTTCACACTGGCCGGGTCAAGGTACTCGACTTTGGTCTTGCCAAGGCGCTTGATGTCGATGAGGCTCGAGCACCTCTGTCGCATTCGCCCACGATGACGAGCCCGGCCGCCACGCGACACGGGGTCATTCTCGGGACCGCGGCGTACATGGCGCCGGAACAGGCACGGGGCGAAGCGGTCGACGAGCAGGCAGACATCTGGGCTTTCGGGTGCGTGCTCTTCGAGTCGCTGACCGGCCGCCCGCCATTCGAAGGACGATCCGTATCCGACATCATTGCGGCGATCCTGCGCTCGGAGCCCGAATGGAGTCGGTTGCCCGGAAGCCTGCATCCGCGAGTTCGTATGCTCCTCGAGCGCTGTCTGGAAAAGAACAGCGCCCAGCGGTATCACACGATCGCGGACGCGCGTGTAGATCTGCAGAAGGCAATGGCGGATCCTGAGGGATCCTCAGCGCCTGCGGCACGGCGGGGCAAAACGCTTTCAATTCCATGGTACTGGGCGGCAGCGCTCGTCGCAGTCGTCGCCGCCATTGTCGGCGCCACCATGTGGAGCATGTCGCCGGAGCGCGATCTGTCGCTCGTGCGGTTCCGTGACGTACTCCCGCAGAACAACTTCTTTACCAACGCCGGTCATCCGCTCATCGCTATTTCTCCCGACGCCACGTCGGTGGCGTATGTCGCCGCCAATCGGCTGTTCTTGCGACCGCAGGATCGGGTTGAGGCATCGCCGATTTCCGGCACTGAAGGATCACCGACGACGCCGTTCTTTTCGCCCGACGGGCAGTTCCTGGGGTATTTCGATTTCGCGCAGGGGGAACTTCGCCGAATCCCTGTTGCAGGAGGTACACCGGTCACGCTCGCCAAGGTCACGAATGTTTTCGGTGCGCGCTGGAACATCGACGACACCATCGTCTACGGTGCGGACACCGGCGTTTGGAAAATCTCCGCACGCGGCGGCGCGCCCGAGGCGGTCGTTCGGATTACCGGAGGCGAGCGGATGCATTCTCCGCAGCTTCTGCCGGGTGGTGAATCGGTTCTGTTCACGTTGCGGCCCAGCACCGGCTCGGTCCCGTGGCGGCAGGCGCAGATTGTCGTGCAGTTGCTCCGCACGGGCGAGCGAAAAATCATTCGAGCTGGCCGTGACGCCCGATATTTGCCGACCGGCCACATCGTGTACGCAGCTGACGACACCCTGTTTGCGATGCCTTTCGACGTGAACAGACTCGAGGCGCTCGATGCGCCCATTCCGGTCGCAGAAGGCCTTCGTTTTGCCACATCCCTGCCCGGGAGCACCGGAACCGCTAATTACGACATCAGTAGTAACGGCGTGCTCGTCTACGCACAGGGCTCCGCGTCTGCGACCGTGCGGAGGCAGCTGGTCGCTGTCGACCGTAACGGAAACGCCGCGCCGCTCGTCACCGAAATGCACGATTACTGGCGGCCTCGAATCTCTCCGGACGGCTCACGTATCGCGGTGGAAGTGGACGATGACGCAGGAGCCCAGCTCTTTATCGTGAACGTCAAGGCAGGCACCGCGACTCCTTTGAATACTGGCGGCAGCAATGTCTACTGCTGCAGCTGGACCTTCGACGGACGCTTTGTCATCTATCGCGATGATCGCGAAGACGGTTACGGATTGTTTCGACAGCCACCTGATGGCAGCGACTCGCCTCAACTGCTGTACCGAGCGACCGAGGACCTCATGCCTGGCGACATCTCACGGGAGGGTGTGCTCGTCTTCGCCTCCGGAGAGCAAACGGGTCGGCGTTCGATTTTGACAATCCGTATCGGTGAGTCGAATGCTATGCCGTTCTTAGTCACTCCAGCCCTGGAGCACATGCCGGCATTCTCGCCCGACGGCCGATGGATCGCCTACGCGTCAAATGAATCCGGCCGCAGCGAGATCTATATCCGGCCCTATCCGCCGAGCGATAAGCCAGCGAGGCGAATCTCTGATGCCGGAGGCACTGCACCGCTCTGGTCGCCTCGGGGTTCTGAGCTCTTTTATCGCAGCGCGGCGGGCAACATGATGGCGGTGCCGCTCCATGCCGACACAGCGATCCCGGCCGGGCGCGCCCAGGAGTTATTCAGGGCTCAAGGACGATTTCGTTTCTCAGGTAACACCGCGGCATACGACGTCGAGCCGAACGGACAACGCTTCATCATGGTCACCGAGCCGGAAAACGCCGTTCCCGCTCGACAACAAATCGTTGTGGTGCGGAACTGGTTCGAGGAGTTGAATCGCCTGGTACCCGCGACGCGCTGATTGATCTGGAACGAATGTAGACTCAACGTGGAGGACTTATGAGAAGGGCCGCGTTCGGCATTTTCGTCGTGCTGTTGGGAGCGTCTGTTCTTGCGCAGCGTCCCTCTGATCCGGCGCTGCTCGTGCCTGAAACCGCTCCCGATCTGGATTACGTGGTCGCCCCCACCGCGGTGACGCTTCCCGCTGGGGTGACGATGGGCGCGGCGGCGAGCGTTGCGTTCGACGCAAACGGTCACCTCTTCGTGCTGACGAGAGGCGACAAGACCTTCTTCGAGTTCAATCCCGACGGCAGCTTCGTCAGATCGTTCGGAGACAAACTCTTCACGCGATCACATGGTCTGCGCATCGACCGGGACGGCAACCTCTGGGCAACGGATGTCGGCGGCCATGTCGTGGTGAAGATGAATCGCGACGGACAGCCGCTGCTCACCATCGGGACCAGGGGAGAAGGCGGGGAGTGGAACGAAGCGACCGGCTCTCACAAGTTGAATCAACCGAACGACGTGGTGATCGCGGCAAACGGAGACGTCTTCATCGCACAGGGGCACACGCCAGGTGCGGAGGGTGATGCGCGGGTCCTGAAGTTCGACAAGGCTGGGAAGTTCATCAAGTCCTGGGGCGGCAAGGGATCGGGACCGGGCCAGTTCCAGGTCGCGCACGGCATCGCGATCGATGGCAAAGGCCTGGTCTGGGTCGCGGATCGCGAGAACCAGCGGATTCAGGTGTTCGATCAGGACGGCAAGTTTGTGAGGGAGGTCAAATACAAGGGGCTGCCCTGCAGTCTCGACATCGGCCGTCAGTACATGTACATGGTCAACGGCTTCGCGGGCCAGGTCCTGAGGCTCGACCTCGATGGAAAGGTCCTGGCGGCGATGGGGAAGCCGGGCAAGGGCCCGGGTGAGTTCGGCGAAGCTCACATGATCGCAGTGAATCAAAAGGGCGAGATTTACGTCGCTGATTCAGTGAACGCCGCGCTCGTGAAGTTCGTGAAGAAATGACGTCACGGCGGGTCCACAGAACAGGACCCGCCCTACGGCAGCGTAGGCC
>Ga0075428_100006764_pt1 | contig 12755 bp, 7 predicted proteins | sample RhiMetdeltSRZDD2_FD_75291 | JGI IMG/M metagenome (GOLD analysis project Ga0075428, IMG submission 75291) | Populus rhizosphere microbial communities from Tennessee, USA - Rhizosphere MetaG P. deltoides SRZDD2 | ecosystem: Host-associated > Plants > Roots > Rhizosphere > Soil | place: USA...
AAACTAAAAAAGAAGCTAGCGGCCCAGTGATCTCCGGCGGGCATCTGGTCGCCAAAGCGTTAAAGAATGAAGGTGTCGATGTGATCTGGACGCTTTGCGGCGGCCATATCATCGACATCTACGACGGCTGCATCGACGAAGGCATCAAGATCATCGACGTGCGCCATGAGCAGGTCGCGGCCCACGCCGCCGACGGCTACTCACGCCAGAGCGGGAAGATCGGTTGTGTCGTAACGACCGCCGGACCGGGCACGACTAACGCGATGACAGGCATCGCCAATGCCTTTCGCGCCGAGAGTCCGCTTTTGATGATCGGCGGGCAGGGCGCGCTCTCGCAGCACAAGATGGGCTCGCTGCAAGATCTGCCGCACGTCGATATCATGTCGCCGATAACGAAATTCGCCGCCACCGTGCCGCACACGGAGCGCGTCGCCGACATGGTTTCCATGGCGTTTCGTGAAGCCGTCAATGGTGCGCCGGGGCCAGTATATTTGGAAATCCCGCGCGACGTGCTCGACGCCAAAGTGCCGCTGGAGCGGGCGCGTATCCCCAAGCCGGGTGCCTATCGCGCTTCGACAAAATCAATCGGCGATCCAGCCGACATCGAAAAGCTCGCCGAAATTCTCGTCAAATCAGAGCGGCCGGCCGCGCTATTCGGTACCCAAGTCTGGACCTGTCGCGGCCACGATGCGGCGGTGGAATTTTGCCGCGCTCTCAATGTTCCCGGTTACATGAACGGCTCAGGACGCGGCATCTTCGCGCCCGGCGATCCGCATGGTTTCAATCGCACGCGTAGTTTGGCGTTCGACAAAGCCGACGTGATCCTGATCGTCGGCTGTCCGTTCGATTTTCGTCTCGGTTATGGGAGGCGTTTGCGCGCCGATGCGACCGTCGTGCAGATCGATCTCGATTATCGCAACGTCGGCAAGAACCGCGACGTTTCGCTCGGCATGGTCGGCGATTGCGGCGCGATTCTCAAGGCCGTAGAGCAGGCCGCGTCCGGCCGCGCCTCGAAAGGCAACGCGCAGCGCGCCGAGTGGATGAAAGAGCTCCGCGCCGCGGAGGCCAAGGCGTACGAAAAACTCTTGCCGTCGTTCAAATCGGAGTCCGTGCCGATCAATCCTTATCGGGTCGCTTACGAGATCAACGAATTTCTGACCGACAACACGGTTTACATCGGCGACGGCGGCGATGTGGTCACGATCACCGCGACGGCCGTGGAGCCGCGCAAAGCCGGCAACTGGATGGATCCGGGTCCGTTGGGCACCCTCGGTGTCGGCACGTCGTTCGCGATGGCGACCAAGTTCGTTCATCCGAAAAAAGAAGTGCTGTGCTACTACGGCGACGGCTCGTTCGGCATGACGGCGTGGGACATGGAAACCGCGCAGCGCTTCAAATTGCCCTACATGGCCGTGATCGGCAACAACTCAGCGATGAATCAGATCCGCTGCGGCCAGATCGGTAAGTATGGTCCCGAGCGCGGCGGCGTGGGCAATAAGCTTGGCGACGTGGATTTCGAGAAATTCGCCGACTGTTTCGGTGGCTGGGGCATCGCGGTGCGCGAGCCGAGCCAGATTCGTCCCGCGTTGGAAAAAGCGCGCGAACGGGTCGCTGGCGGTCAGTGTGCCATCGTCAACATCTGGGTCGATATCAATGAATACGCGCCAGGCACCAAGGCGCAGACGATGTACAAATGACAGCTGCCTAGAGAAAAGCCGGACGCGAAGAGCACGAATTTCGGATTATTCTTTGTTCGAACCCTTCGTGCTCTTCGTGGTGAGATTGAATTTTCTTAAGGAGAAAAGTAATCGATGGGAAAAGCGCTCGATGGAGTTCGCATTCTCGATATGACCCATGTGCAATCCGGGCCGACTTGTACGCAGCTGTTGGCGTGGTTCGGTGCGGACGTGATCAAAGTCGAACTGCCCGGCCGCGGCGACATCACGCGCGGTCAACTGCGCGACAAACCGAATGTCGACAGCCTCTATTTCACCATGCTCAACTGCAACAAGCGGAGCATCACGCTCAACACCAAAACGAAGAAGGGCAAAGAAATTTTCCGCGAACTGATTCGGTGTTGTGACGTTCTCGTGGAAAACTTCGCGCCCGGCGCGCTGGACCGGCAAGGGTTTACCTGGGAAGCGATTCAGGGACTCAATCCGCGGATCATTTACGCGTCGGTGAAGGGCTTCGGTCCCGGCCCGTACGAAGATTGCAAAGTTTACGAGAACGTCGCCCAGTGCACCGGCGGTGCGGCGAGCACGACCGGGTTCGACGACGGTCCGCCGCTGGTCACCGGCGCGCAGATCGGCGATTCCGGCACGGGACTGCATTTGGTTGCAGGAATCCTCGCCGCTTTATTTCAACGGGAGAAAACTGGCAGGGGACAACGGGTCACATGCGCCATGCAGGATTCGGTTCTTAATCTTTGCCGAGTCAAACTGCGTGACCAACAACGGTTGGCGGCCGGCCCGCTGGAGGAATATCCGCAATACCCGAATGGCGTCTTCGGCGACGCCGTGCCGCGGGCCGCCAACTCATCCGGCGGCGGCCAGCCGGGCTGGGCGGTGCGCACCAAAGGCGGCGGGCCGAACGACTATATCTACATCATCATTCAGCCGGTCGGATGGGAACCCTTGATGAAAATGTGTGGCCGGCCCGAGCTGATTACCGATCCGGAATGGGCGACGCCGGAGGCGCGTTTACCGAAGCTCGGTAAGTGCTTCGAAATCATCGAGCAGTGGACGACGACCCTCGATAAGTTTACCGTGATGCGCGAGCTCAACGAGCATGATGTGCCGTGCGGGCCGATCCTCGACATGCGGGAGATCGCGGAAGAGCGAGCGCTGCGCGAAACCGGCACGGTGGTCGAAGTCGATCATCCGAAGCGGGGAAAATTTCTGACGGTCGGTAACCCGATCAAGCTGTCGGATTCGCCGACGGATCTTAAACGTTCACCTTTCCTGGGCGAACATACCGGCGAGATCCTGCGATCCATCTTGGGCCTGGATGACGACGAAATCGAAGAGGCGCAAAAAGAGGGCGCTATCTAAGCTCCTTTCGAATCCAAAATCATAGTCACGGCAGAGGTATTGATGAACAAGAATGCATTGCGCGCACTGATCGGCACCGCGCTGTCAAACGGCGGCCGCGCTCTATCGGCTCCAGAGGCCCAGTGGCTATGCGACGCCTATGGGATTCCGACGCCCAAACAAGGCTTTGCCAAGACGGCCACCGAAGCGGTCAAGATCGCCACGCGGCTGCGTTTCCCCGTCGCCTTGAAAATCGTATCGTCCGATATCCTGCACAAGACCGAGGCGGGTGGGGTCATTATTGGACTTGCAACCGCTGGCGAAGTGCGCCGCGCTTTCGACCGCCTGGTCAAGAACGCCAAGGGATATCGGAAGAACGCTCAAATTCAAGGCGTGCAGGTGCAGCAGATGGTGAGAGGCGGCCAAGAAGTCATGGTGGGCGCGGTCACCGATCCAAGCTTCGGCAAAATGGTTGCTTTCGGTCTCGGCGGTGTCCTGGTGGAGGTGATGAAAGACATCACCTTTCGTCTAGCACCCATCGGCAAGAAAGACGCGCTATCGATGCTCAATGCCATCGGCGGCGCGGAGCTGCTCAATGGCGTGCGCGGTGGAAAGGGTATCAACCGAGCGGCGCTGGCCGATATCATTGTCAATGTTTCGAAGCTAGTGAATGACTTTCCCGAGATTCAAGAAGTCGATCTGAATCCGATTTTTGCAACCGATAAGGGCGCCAAGGCGGTCGACGTGCGTATCATTGTCGGCGAGAAAGCGCAGCCGCGGCAACGCTTCACCGACGCCGAGATTCTTGGCGCCATGCGACGCATCATGAATCCCCGTTCCGTGGCGGTGATCGGCGCCTCCGCTGAGGACGGCAAGATTGGCAACTCCGTGATGAAAAATCTCATTAACGGCGGCTATCAGGGCGCGATCTATCCGATCCATCCGAAAGCTCAGGAGATCCTGGGACGCAAGGCCTATCCCAGCGTGTTCGATGTCGCCGAGGAAATCGACGTCGCAGTGTTCGCGATACCGGCGAAATTTTGCGCCGCGGCGATGGATGAAGTGGGGCAGAAAAAAATTCCCGGCGCGGTCATGATTCCTTCCGGCTTCGCCGAGGTCGGCGAGCAGGCGCTGCAAGACGAGCTGCTCGGCGTCGCCCGCAAGCACAACGTGCGCATCATGGGGCCGAATATTTACGGATTTTATTACACGCCGCAAAATCTCTGCGCGACTTTCTGCACACCCTACGACGTCAAAGGCAAAGTCGCGCTCAGTTCGCAATCGGGCGGGGTCGGCATGTCGATCATCGGTTTTTCACGGACCACGCGCATGGGCGTCTCGGCGATTGTCGGTCTCGGCAACAAGTCCGACCTCGACGAGGACGATCTGTTGACCTATTTCGAACAGGACGACAACACTCAAGTCATCGCCATGCACTGCGAGGATTTAAAAGACGGCAAGTCCTTCGCCGAAGTGGCGAGCCGGGTTTCGAAAAAGAAACCGATAGTGATGCTCAAGGCGGGACGAACGGCGCTGGGCGCGCGCGCGGCGGCTTCCCACACCGGCGCGCTGGCGGGAAACGACAAGATCTACGACGACGTGCTGCGCCAGTGCGGCGTCATTCGGGCGAAGAGTTTAAACGATATGTTGCAGTTCGCGCGCGGCCTGCAAGTGCTGCCGACGCCGAAGGGAGAAAATATCGTGATCATCACCGGAGCCGGCGGATCGGGCGTTCTCTTGTCGGATGCCTGCGTCGACAACGGCTTGTCGCTCATGAAAATGCCGCCGGACATGGACGCCGCGTTTCGCAAATTCATCCCACCCTTCGGCGCGGCGGGGAATCCGGTGGACATCACCGGCGGCGAGCCGCCGACGACTTACGCGAACACGATTCGCTACGCGCTCGGCGAGCCGCGCATCCATTCGCTCATTCTCGGCTACTGGCACACGATCATCACGCCGCCGATGGTCTTCGCCAAACTTTGCGCCGAAGTTGTCCAAGAAGCGCGCGACAAAGGAATAGATAAACCGGTCGTCGCGTCGCTGGTCGGCGACGTACAGGTGGAAGAGGCTAGCGAGTATCTCTACGAGCGAGGAATTGTGGCTTATCCGTACACCACGGAGTTGCCGGTTGCGGTGCTCGGCGCGAAGTACAAATGGGCGCGCGGGGCAGGGGTGATGTAGATTAAGTTGTACAGTCGGAGGGTCATCAAAGTGATAGTTGTTCGATTGGTGGCCGTCAGGTAGGAAGCGAAGGGTCGGCAGATTGACCCGCCAAGCTAGTTTATCTAATAGACTCTCGACCTTATTGTTTTTTCCAACCAGCAAAAGTTTCCATCGAGACATCGCTCAAGGACGCGAAAAGAGTTATTCATTATTCATGCTGGGGCGTTTAATTCTGCTAATCATCATCGGGGGAATGGCCGAGCTTTACATTCTGATTAAGATTGGCAGCCATATCGGCGGGTTCAACACCATACTCCTCGTCGTCATGACCGCAGTTCTGGGCGCTTTGCTGGCGCGTCGGCAAAGTTTGCGTACTTTGCAGCAAATTCAATTAAGCCTGTCGCAAGGCCAAATTCCGGCGGAGGAATTGATCGACGGCGTGCTGATTCTTGCCAGCGGCATTCTGTTCCTCACGCCCGGCGTGCTTAGCGATTTATTCGCGCTGGTTTTGCTGTTTTCCACTACGCGGACATACTTCAAGCGCTGGCTGCGGCGCCGATTCGACCGCATGGTCGCGGGCAGGGATGTTCGCCTCCAATATCACCGAGGCGGCTTCTGAAGTTTAGTATCGCGGCCCCGCCCGTTTTCCCGAGGACTTCATGTTCCAGCTATAGGTCGAAGAAGCCAAATCTTTGAGATCACAATCTGTGATCTCAAAGAAAGGTCGAGGCGGACGGTGTTATTTTAGTCGCCATTCCGGGCAAGCTGGCGATACCTGGCGCGACTCGGAATCCAGAAATTTAAGTAGGGGCGCATGGCATGCGATCTTTCTGGATACCGGTTTTCACCGGTATGACGATTCGGTCGCCCGGATTAACGCGCAAACTTTAGTTGCGGTTCACCAGAATCGCGCGGCTCGAAGAACTTACCGATATGCTTCCTCGGGCATATTAAAGTCTGCGCCTTCTTTCGCCAATTGCTCTCGGAACATCTTGCGTATGTGAGGGTCCTCGTCGCGGTACTCGATGGTGTTGCCGCCCTCTTTAATGTCGAGATTCAAACCTCGCCAATCGACACCCGGTACACCTTTCACTCGCCTAGGATAGCCGCCCAGAAACGCCAGTACACGCAAAGGTTCCTTAGACGCGCCGTAGTGGCCGTGGAACCAGCCGGCATCGCCCGGGGCGGCGCTCACGATGCCACCGGCCTTGTAGTCCTGTCGCTGCACTAATTCGCCCTTGCCGTCCTTCCACGGCGTCGTACCCGCATCGCCAGGCCAAGTGATGGTGTAACCCTTGCCGGCTACGCAGAGTAGCACCGGCCCGGCTTCATGGGCGTGACATCGCGAGTAGCGGCCAGGCGCATACTGCGCAATGAACCCCTGATAACTATTTCCAGACAGGCTCCAAAAGAAAGTTCGGTGACCCACGCCGCGCTGCCCATCGAGCGGCAGCTCTACGCGGTCCGCATCCGGGATAATATTGCCGTAGTTGCGCGCGCGGCCGTGGCGCGGATCTTTTCCGAGCTCGGTATGAGCCTTGAAATAATTTGCACTGCCGTCGTAGCGATCCCTGAACTGGTACGGGTTGTTGAACAGCGCGTCCTGACTCCGGTACATGTGGAAGATCGGCGGTGCGGTGGTTACGCCAAGGAGCAGGGCAGGACTGGAAGTGGCGTTGACAATCCGGTGCCAGGTGTTCAACGGCGGCGAAAAGAGGCTACCCGCCTGCCACTCGAAGGTCTGTTTCTTGTTGGCCTCATCGCCGCTCCAGATCTCCGTCGTGCCGCGTCCCTCGAGCACGTAGAAAATTTCCTCGTACATATGCTTTTCAGGAGTAATGGCGCCTGCGCCGGGCACCTCGATTACGTACATCCCCTGAAGCCCGCCGCAGCCGTTAAGCTCGATGAACGCGCCTTGTGCGCCCATGCGTTTCCAAGATGCCAAAGTCAGATCGCGGATGTCGTAGAATCCCACCGTGCCGCGATGGATCGGGAGATTTTGCTCGTCCATGTAAACTTCATACGGACTGGCTTGCCGTATCCAACGCTTGGTACCGACGAAGTCTTGTTCCATTTTTCCTCTTCTCCTTCGCTGCCAATATACTTCGGACGTTGCGCCCGGATCAATGAAAGGCGCGCCTCCAGCGCCCGATTTTCGAATTTCTTTTTGCGGGACTATTAATCCAAGCAAAATCGAAGATCATCCAATGCAGCCAGCGGTTGGCACTTCGATCCCGCTCGACCACTGAGCCCGACACCGGGCTCGGCGCCTTGCCGCGGCTCGTCGCTTGCAGGTTGTTTCGGACTTTTCCTTCCGTTGTTTATCTCTTGCGGCACTGCGCCGAGACTGCCGCGAGCGTCATTGCCGTGCTCCAATCCCGCTCGCTGTTTACATGTTCTTGGCTTTATGTAATTAGAAAGCGCGCGGCCGTTACCCAATTTAGAGCTCGGCCGCCAGCGAGGATCCTTTGAACGACAATCAGGAGGTGAGGATCATGAACACGGACAGTTCCTTTCGACGCTTTCCATTCGACCCTGTCCATCCTCATGTTCCTTTCACCGACGACGAGATCGAGCAATCGATCCCAGAGCGCTTCGAGCAGCAAGTCCGCGCCGCAGGAGATCGCTTAGCAATAAAGTCTCCGGAGCGGTCTTTCACCTACGTGGAGTTAAACCAGACGGCGAATCGCCTGGCGCGAAAAATTCTCTCGCTGCGCGGCGAGCGCGCGGAAGCGATCGCTCTGATGTTCGATCACGGCGCGAGCATCCTCGCGGCGATCCTCGCCGTCCTGAAAACCGGCAAATTTTATCTCGTGCTCGATCCAACCTATCCCCGCGAGCGGCTCGCCTATATGCTCGCCGACTCCGGCGCGACCCTGATTGTCACGGACGGCAACAATTTTTCTATCGCCTCCGAGTTGGCCCAGGGCGGAAAGCGAGTGGTTGACCTGAATGACGTGGACGAGGGTCTTTCGGACGAGAATCTGGAAACGCATCCGGCAGCGGATGCCCTCGCCCTGTTGCTTTATACCTCGGGTTCGACGGGCAATCCCAAGGGCGCGATGCACACGCACAAAAGTGTTCTCGTCGAAGTGCGCAATCTTACCAACGCCTGGCGCGTCAGTGCGCACGATCGCTGGCTGCTGTATACGTCGATGAGCTTTGCGAATTCGATCCGCACGATTTATTGCACCTTTCTCAACGGCGGGTCGATTTATCCTTACGATCTCAAGGAACGCGGTTTCAGCGCGCTGCCGGAATGGCTCCGTTCCAACCGGATCACCATATGGCGCACGCTGCCGACGACCTTTCGCAATTTCATGGCGACCCTGCCGCCGGATTTGACTTTTCCCGATGTGCGCCTTCTCACGATCGGGGGCGAACCGGTGCTGCGCGGCGACGTTGAGCTGTTCAACCGGCATTTCGCCCCATCGAGCGTGATGTCGCACGGGTTAGGTCCGACGGAATGCTTCAACGTGTGCCAGAATTACATTCCGCACGGAACGCAGATAGAGGAAAGCAAACTCACCGTCGGTTGGCCGCTGCCCGACAAAGAGATTCTGCTGCTCGACGAGAACGGCGGCGAGGTGCCGGCCGGGGAATTAGGCGAGATCTGCGTAAGAAGCCGGTTCATCTCGACCGGATACTGGAACGACTCCGAGCGCACGCAGGCCACATTTCGACCTGATCCGTCGGATGAAAGATTTCGTATCTATCACACCGGTGACCTCGGCACGCGCGCGGAGAACGGCTGCCTGACTCATGTGGGCCGCGTGGATTTCCAGGTGAAGATTCGTGGCTTTCGGATCGACGTTTCGGAGATCGAAGTCGCGCTCCGCAGCATGGACGGCATTCAAGACGCGGTCGTGGTCGGGCGCGAGGATTCTGTCGGTGACAAGCGGCTGATTGCCTATTTCGTGCCGACCACAGCGCGAGCGGCGACGTCAACCCAGATACGTAAGAGCCTCGCTAAGTTTATCCCGGAGTACATGATACCGTCCGCGTTCGTATCCATGGATACGATACCCCAAACTCCCAATGGAAAGACCGACCGCCTGCGCCTACCCGCTCCGTCCAACCAGCGACCGAAACTGGATGTGCCCTACACCCCTCCTAGTACGCCTACGGAAATGCATCTGTCACGAATTTGGTCCGAAGTATTGGTGATCGAACAGGTGGGGCTTCATGACAATTTTTTTGATCTCGGTGGTGATTCGCTCCTTGCGACCAAGGTGGCGGTGCGCGTGTTAAGAGAACTCAAGGTAGAAGTCACAGTGAAGACGCTGTTTGATGCTCCGACGATCGCGCAAATGGCCGCAAAGATCAGCGAAAAGGGCGCCGGAGAAGCTGCTGATCTAGAGGTGACGACCTTGCCGGATCGGATCGAATCACTGTCGGACGAAGAAATTCATCTGTGGCTGCAGCAGCATGACACGTGAGCGTCCGGCCGAGTGCACCGGAACAAGAGTAGATAACCAAACGTCCGCCTCATTTCGCGGGAAGGTATTCGCTCGGCACCGCATTCTGTCAAAGGCCGCGCAAGAGAGCCTTTCGTCGTCTATACTTATTGAGAGGTTATCGAAAGGAGATTCGCCACCGATTTGACTGGGTCTAGAAACCTACTGCCTGGCCGTCGCGGCGCGGGTCGCTGGCGGTAAAGTAGCCGCCGTCGAGCTTCCAGATCATCTGGCCGCAGCCGAACTGGTTGTAGTCGTCCACGGTGACGATGCGATGGCCGCGGCGCTTCAGCTCCTCGAGTGAAGCAGCAGGGAAGCCGTCTTCGACGCTCACCTCCATGCCCTGCACGACGCGGAAGCGCGGGCCATCGCAGGCTGCCTGCGGGCTCTGCTCGTAGTCGGCGATGCGTACCATCACCTGCGTGTGGCCCTGTGGCTGCATGGTGCCGCCCATCACGCCGAAGCTCATCACCGGCCGGCCGTTTTTCGTGACAAAGCCGGGAATGATGGTCTGGTACGGGCGCTTGCCGGGTCCGACGCAATTGGGATGGCCCGGCTCGAGCACGAAGTTGCTGCCGCGGTTCTGCAGCGAGATGCCTTCCACCACGACTCCCGAGCCGAAGCCCATGAAGTTCGACTGAATGAAGGAGACCATCATACCGGACGCATCGGCCGCGGTGAGGTACACCGTGCCGCCTTTCGGCGGATTGCCGTGGCCGAAATCCTGCGCGCGCTTGGGATCGACGAGCTTCGACCTCGACTTCAGGTATTCCTTGTCGAGCAGCGCCTGCGGGCGCACGTCCATGTGATCGATATCGCCTATGTAGCGCCGGCCATCTGCGAAGGCGAGTTTCACCGCCTCGATCTGCAGGTGCACGCTGTCGGCGCCGTCCACGGGATGCGAGCGCAAGTCGAAGTTCTCGAGGATGCCGAGTGCGATCAGCGCCACGATGCCCTGGCCGTTGGGCGGGATCTCGTGCAGCGTGTAGCTGCGATAATCCATCTCGAGCAGCTTCACCCAGTCGGGCCGGTGCGCCGCCAGGTCGGACCCGCGCAGCGCGCCACCTTGCTTCTTCGCCGCAGCATCGAGCTTTGCAGCCAGCTCGCCGCGATAGAATGCCTTGCCCTTCGTGGCTGCGATCTTTTCCAGGGCCGAGGCGTGTTTCTTGAACGCGAATTTTTCTCCGGCGCGCGGCGCGCGTCCTCCCGGCAGGAACGCCTGGGCAAAGCCGGGCTGATCCTTCAGCTTGTCGACCTGGGACTGCCACTGCCCCGCGATGGTCGGTGAGACCAGGAAGCCTTCGCGGCCGTAGCGGATCGCCGGCTCGAAGAGCCTGCGGAACGGCAGCTTGCCGAACTTGCCGTGCATCTCGACCCACGCCGATACGGCGCCCGGCACGGTGATCGTGTCCCAGCCGCGCGCCGGCATAGCCTGTTTGCCGCGGAAGTAGTCGGGCGTCCACGCGGCGGGCGAGCGCCCCGAAGCGTTCAGGCCGTGTAGTTTGCGTCCGTCCCAGACGAGCGCGTAGGCATCCGAGCCGATGCCGTTCGACACCGGCTCGACCAGCGACAGCGTGATCGCGGTGGCGAGGATCGCGTCCACCGCGTTGCCGCCAGCGGCGAGCATCTGCAGCCCCGCCTGCGCGGCGAGCGGCTGGGAGGTGGCGACGACGTTCTGCGCGAGCAGCGGCTTGCGCGGCCAGGCGTAGGGGTTACTCCAGGAAAAGGGAGTCATTGCGCTGTTGCCATCCCGGAGGCCTTTAGGCCGTCGCCGACAAAGTATTGATTCATATTTAATGCTCTCCTTTGATTGTTCAGTTTGTAGCACTGAGAGCGGCCGCAGTGGAAGCATTCATACCCTGCGCACCTCTCGATTCAACTTCTTGATCGCTGTTATCAACTACGAACCGGATAAGATTCGCAAGATTTTTCTGTGAGAGTTTTTGTGTTGCGCGGGCATCACTGCGGGAGTAAAGTTTTTACAAAGCTCAAAAAATCTGGCCACTCAATTAGGAGGATCAAGCCATGGCTGAGAATACATCGCTAGACGCGCGCGCAGATGCCCTCGAGCGGAAGATGAGCGATGAGCTTGATGTACTACTTTCGAAATCGGCGCTGTTCAATATGGCGGACGGCCAGCTCGGCGCGTCCGGCATGGGATCTGACCTCACGACTAAACACGGCAAGTATTATCTGATGGACGACGACCCGCGGCTGCCGAAAATGCCGGCGAAGCCGACGCTTCTCGACTATTTCGAGTGCCGCGCCAAGGGCATCAATCATATGCTGCAGAGCGCGACCCATGCGCTGAAGGCTGGCATGCCGGAGAAAACGATTCTCGCCTGCCTGCTGCACGATATCGCCAATGCAATCTTCATCAAAAGCGACCACGGCTACTGGGGCGCGCAGCTGATCGAGCCCTACGTCGACGAGGAGGTATGCTGGGCGGTCCGCGCGCACCAGGCCTTGCGTTTCTTCCCTGATGAGTCGGTCGGCTACTCGTATCCGGAAATGTACGTCAGGCATTTCGGGCGGGACTACGTGCCAGACGACTACATCCAGGACGCATACAAGCGCTCGCGCAACCACAAGTGGTACATGACCGCGCGCATGATTACCGTCCACGACATCTACTCCTTCGATCCCAACGCGGTCGTGAGCTGGGAACCTTTCGTCGACATCGTCGGGCGTCACTTCAAGCAGCCGGCGGAAGGTTTGGGATTCGACAACAGCCCGACCTCGCACATGTGGCGCACCATCCGGCGTCCGACAAAGTATCTCTGAGGCGGGAATCTGAGGGCGCACATTTCCCGTCTGGACTAAAACGAGTTTCCAGGGCCAGTCCAAAGACAAGTCCGAATAGAAAGAGTCCGAATCTTTTGAAATTGCGCCGCTCGTCGACCGGAATCTGATTGAGAACGCCGTCCTTTAACGGAATGGCGTGCTGGCTTGCTTTGATTCTACGCTAGCGTAATCGGGGTTTGAGATCCCAACCATAGACGTCCTCTCCAGGATTCGCCTTGAAGTCGAACTTGTTACTTACTCCCTGCAGGCCCTGATACTGGTAAAGCCAGGCGACCGGCGCTTCATCCATCAGCAC
>Ga0075428_100006765_pt1 | contig 12754 bp, 13 predicted proteins | sample RhiMetdeltSRZDD2_FD_75291 | JGI IMG/M metagenome (GOLD analysis project Ga0075428, IMG submission 75291) | Populus rhizosphere microbial communities from Tennessee, USA - Rhizosphere MetaG P. deltoides SRZDD2 | ecosystem: Host-associated > Plants > Roots > Rhizosphere > Soil | place: USA...
CAGGGAGAAAAGGGATTTGGTGATATCGCTAACAAGCATTATATATCTATGTAGTGGAAAAAATAATGAGGAGGACCGGCATAATTAATGAAAAAAGAACTTTTAAGCCCCACAAGCTTTAACGTGCTTGCAAGCAAGCTCAGCGACGTGCTAGTGAAAGCGCTTGATACACCACTCGGTTATGCCATAAATTGGGGTAGAATATGGTCATTATGGCCTGTTCACCTTGAAACTGCCTGTTGTAGTGTAGAGTTTGGAGCAGCTTCAGGTCCAAGATACGATGTCGAAAGGTTTGGTATTATCGAAGCATTCGGCTCGTTGCGCCAGTGCGATCTTATCGTAGTGCAGGGGACAGTTACAAGGAAGATGGCTCCTCGGTTGAGGATGGTTTATGATCAGATGCCCGAGCCAAAATACGTGATCGCAATGGGTGCATGCGCAATTACAGGAGGGCTTTACATTGATTCGTATAATGTACTGCCAGGTGTAGATGGCATCGTTCCGGTAGACGTATATGTACCTGGCTGTCCTCCAAGGCCTGAAACACTTATTCAAGGCTGCATGTTGCTACAAGAAAAGATCAAAAGATCAAAGATAAGGTAGCAGCATGAGCGCTAATAACAAAAAAGAGCTGAACAAGGTGGCAGCCGGGAGCCAAACAAAGCATTCTAGCTCTACTAGTGACGATACCGCTCAAGAACAACCACCATCACCATCCACTCAACCAAAGCAGATTCCGGCCAAGCCTTCACCACCTTCAGCTACAGCAGCAGCGTCGGCAGCTACTACTACTACTACTCCTAAGCCAAGCCTTGCATCTTCACCTGCCAAAACACAGCCTGAGCCTCCACCTTTTGAAAAAGGGCTTGTAGAACAGCTAAAGAACAAGTTTGGTGACATCGTCAAAGTTGTTTTCATCAAACCACTTCGGATAAAGATACAAGTTGAGCCGCAGGACATTGTCGGAGTGGCGAGCTTTCTGCGTGATAGCATGGGATTTGACCACGCCGAGTCTGTCGCAGGCACCGACTATCCCAAGGATAATCAGATTGAAGTCGTTTATCATTTAGGCTCTTACTCTCGGGAGGAGCTTGCTGCCCACATCCTTTGGCTTACAGCTAGAACTAACAAAGATGATGCGCGGCTCCCAACATTAATTAACATCTACAAGAGTGTGGAATATCACGAAAGGGAATGCTATGAAATGCTGGGCGTATACTTTGAGGGTCACCCAAGGAACGAGCGATTCTTACTGCCGGAGGACTGGGCCGATATTCCGCCGCTTAGGAAGGATTTCAGGATAAAGGGGAGGTAAAACAGAGATAGCAACATGACAAGCATTGAAGAAAAGTTTGAAGAATCAAAGAGGCTAGGACTTCAGATTGTAAAAGAGTCCGAAGAGGACCGGCTGATGACGCTCAGCGTTGGCCCACAACATCCTGGCTCGGGTCACTTCCGATTTGTAATTAAAGTCGATGGCGATTATATCGTGTATTGTGATCCAGACCCTGGCTACGTTCACCGCGGGGAGGAAAAGATGTGTGAATATAGAAACGTCATCCAGAACATACCCCATCTTGAGAGGCCAGTAATCCATGATTCTGCAAACATCACTTATTCGTACAGTCTTGCAGTGGAAGAGCTTGTTGGAATCGAAGTACCTCGGCGTGGTCAGTTCATCAGGGCAATAGCCTCTGAGCTTAATCGCCAAGTCTACACACTTTATTGGCTTGCAATCTATGGCATATTCCTTGGGCATTCTACTATGTTCATGTGGCCTACTGGCGACAGAGAGGTCATTATCGACCTCCTTGAAGCACTCACCGGCGCAAGGGTGACACACGCCTTTAACATTCCTGGTGGCGTCAGAAACGACATGCCCGAGGGTTTCAGGGATAGGTGCCTGAGTCAGATAAGATACTTACAGAAGCGCTTCAAGGAATACGAGGACATTTTCTATAACAACCCGCTTTTCAGGCAGAGAACTGAAGGCGTGGCCGTGCTGTCAAAGGAAGATGCAATCAAGCTTGGGGTAACAGGCTCTGTTGTACGCGCATCTAGCGTTCCATTTGATGTACGCAAGGCTGAGCCGTACGACATATATAATGAAATCGATTTCAAGGTCCAGTATATGAAGACAGGCGACTGCTTTGCAAGGTCGTATGTCCCATTGCTGGATATGCAGGAATCATGTTATATCATTGAGCAACTGCTGGACAAGATGCCCGCTTCAGGAGAAGTGCGCGCCAAGCTCCAGCCAAATCCAAAGGGGCCACCTGGAGAATCTTACCGGCGAGTCGAATCGGGCAGAGGAGCTCTTGGATATTATATTGTAAGTGATGGCACACCCAAACCTTACAGAGTCAAGATATCGGTAGGCTCATTCCGAAACATGCTTGCCTTACCATATCTGCTCTTCGGGAAGAGGCTTGCAGATATGCCGGCCGTATATTGGTCGCTTAACTACTGGCCGGTGGAGGCTGACAGATAATTAAATGGCTTCATATCCTCGAGACTTCCGCTTTGGAGGATTTGTAGTCAGCCTTATTTGGCTCATATTTTGGATATTAATCATAGTAGCGCTCGTAGGGCTCCCGCTCATCTTTATCATCCTGTTTTATGTTCCACTGCCTGAAGTCGACGGCGAAGTTTTAACTCCATATCTATTTCTCACATCCATATTATATCCACAGAGTGCTATCCCTGTCATTGAGACGCTGCTTGATACCACGTTCTTTAAGGTCGCAGTGTTTCCGGGATTTACTTACGCCGCACTTATTGCCGCAGCAACAATATTTATAGAGCGCAAGTTCCTTGCCAAGATGCAACTCAGGGTTGGCCCACTTTATGCCGGCAAGATCGAGGGTATACTACAGCTGCTGGCAGATGGCCTGAAGCTTATATCCAAAGAAATAATCATTCCCTCAGGATCCGACAAACTGATCTTTTGGTCGGCTCCCATAGCTTTTGTCGCAACTGCTGCTGCAGTCGTGGCCCTCATACCGGCAGCGCCCGGGTGGGTTGTGGCTGACATTGATGTAGGCCTTCTCGCAGTATTTGCAATTCTTGGCTTCTTTCCACTTATTGCCCTGCTTTTCTCATGGGCGAGCAACAGCAAGTATCCATTCATCGGCGGACTTCGGGCTCTGCATCAACTGATCGCCTTTGAAATTCCATTCATACTATCGGCGCTTTCAGTAGTCATATTGTCTGGCACGCTTAACCTCACGGAAGTTGTTGAGTCGCAGATCCAGTCATACTGGTTCATCTTTTTCCTCCCGATAAGCGCCTTTGTATTTTACATTTCATCGCTTGCAGAGCTTGAGAGGATACCCTTCGATCTACCGGAGGCCGAGGCTGAGATCGTGGCCGGCTGGCTGACTGAGACATCTGGCATGATATACGGTCTTTTACAGCTAGGGTCATACATTAAGACGTATGCGCTTGCTGCATTGTTTGTAATTCTGTTCCTTGGCGGATGGGCCGGACCTCAGATCTTCCCTGCAGAGATCATACCAGAGTCTGCTGAGGCAATAATCCCAGTAAGCGAGTTATACGAACAAACTGATGCTAACGCCGCCTTTTGGTTCACACTCAAGACATTTGGCGTGATAATGCTGATGCTCCTGCCTAGAGGCATCAGTCCTAGAATCAGAATAGACATCCTGCTCCACACGGGCTGGTACAAACTCATAGTACTTGCTTTTATCAACATGTTCGTAGCCCTTGCACTAATATATGGGGGGGTACTTGGTCCTGGTGGTCTGCTAGTTAGATGACATCAGCGGGCGGCTTCATCAAATCAATTGAATCTGGCTCAAAGCACCTTGTTATCAAGCGCTTTACACTGCGCTATCCAGAGAAAAAGCTCAAATTTGTAGGGGATGGTTATCAATTTGACCCAAAGAGGGGTGTCGGCATTGCAGGCTATAGAGGAAGACATATTCTAATGCATGATAAATGTACAGGTTGTCAGCTCTGTGCTATAGCATGTGAAGGCATTGCAGAAGCAATTGGAATGGTTAAAGTAGACGAGCAGTGGAAACATAACAAGAAAGGGATAATGCCACAGATTGACTATGGCAAGTGTGTCTTTTGCGGCCTTTGTGTTGATGCATGTCCCTTCTATGCACTCTTTATGACAAATGACTATGAGCTGTCAGCGTTTACAAAGGAACATCTCATTTACACACCAGCCCAGCTTGCAATCAAGCCCAAGTACCAAGGTGATGTAGAGATTGTAATAGACGACAGAGGGGCAACACATGGCTGACCCGATCTTTATCGCCGTCGCAGTCCTTACAGTGGGCACTGCTATCATTGCACTTGAAGCACGTGAGTTGATCTATGGCGCAATCTCGCTTGCAATCTCAATGCTTGGTATTGCCGGTTTTTTCCTTCTATTAGACGCGCCATTTGTAGCCATGTTCCAGATATTAGTCTATGTTGGCGCTGTTGCAGTACTTATCATATTCACAGTTATGTTGGTGAGGACCCAAGCGCTCTTTACTACGAAGGAAGACAAGAAGAGAAAGGGTGCAGGTATTGCACTGATGCTGATAATAATGTCAAGCTTTGGGGCTCTTCTGCTTGCATCAGGGCTCAATGGCCAGTTTGGCGACTTTAATGAGAGTCCTGCTGTCAACTTTACAGAGATTGGCGAGTTGATGCTGACGTACTATGCTCCTGTTCTCATCATATTGGGGCTGACGTTAGCAGGATCTGTTATTGCAGCACTTGCACTCGCACGTAGGGAGGACATCACCGGGGAGGAAGAAGGAGATGGGGAGGAGCAGCAACATCATGAGCGAACTACTTGATTTCGTCATTGTTTCGATGGTGCTTGTTGCCATCGGAATTTACGGTCTTGTCGTCAAACGTAATGCAATCAGGATGCTATTCTCAATAGAAATTATTGCCAACGCTGCAAACCTCTTGCTTGTAGCATTTTCAAGGGGCCTGCCAAATGCACAAGGGCAAGTGGTTGCCCTCTTCTCGATAGCCATAGCGGCTGCGGAGGTGGCCGTGGGTCTTGGGCTTATTATAGTAGCATACAGGCTATACAAAGAAATTGATGTTGCAGAATTAAGGAGCATGCGTGGGTAGGAGCAAATCAAAAAAATGGCAGAGTCATATTTCCTGTTGGCAGCAACCTTTATTCCTCTTCTGCTGGCACCCGTTGCTTACGGGATTGGCAGAAAGGCTGGAGCCAAGCCAGCGACTTGGTTTTCCTTTGGAGCCCTAGCAGTCTCTACAGGGTTATTGTTGATACCAGCCGTCGGAGTCTATACTGGCCAACAAACAGTTTATGTCGAGCAATATGAATGGGGCCAGTTTGGCGACTTTGGTCTGAGACTTGACGGTCTAAGCATGCCATTTGCACTAATTATTTACATTCTCTGCACAGTAATCGCACTGTACTCAAGGCCTTACATGGTTCACAAGATAAAAGAGGATCTGCCAGGTCATGGTAATGGAGGGGGAGGAGGAGGAGCGGAAGGAGGATTAGGGCATGGCAATAATCGTTCGGTTCATGACTCACATGCTCTTCCTAACAAAAACGTTGAATCCAGCTCGCAGGTGACCGTGCTTGATACTCAGCAGTACGTCAACAGCCAGATAGCGCTCTACTTTGCGCTTTATCTAACCTTTTCCATGGGCATGCTTGGCACAGTCCTAGCAACCAACCTCATCCAGTTCTATGTATTCTTTGAGCTAATGCTTGTTCCGTCATTCTTCCTAATTGCATTCTATGGCTATGGTGCAAGACGAAGGATAGCTCTGATGTTCTTCTTTTGGACCCATGTTGGAGCTGTAGTGCTGCTGCTTGGCCTTTTGGCCATGGGATTCTTTGCAGGTGGTTTTGATTTTGACACAGTTAGGGCAAATGCAGGCAACATCCCAGAACAGTGGCTCCCGCTGATTGTCTTTGCACTTGTAATAGGGCTTGGTGTCAAACTTGCGGCATTTATGCTCCACATTTGGCTGCCGTACGCACATGCGGAGGCTCCTACGCCCGTCTCAGCACTCTTGTCTCCGGCTATGATCGGAATAGGTGCATACGGGCTCTTGCGACTCTGGATGGAGCTTCTCGCAGGCAGCTACGAACAGTACAGTTTGTATATCAACATGTGGGGTCTTGCAACTATGATATACGGAGGTGCGATGGCTCTAATGCAGGATGACATTAAGAAAGTTCTCGCTTATTCCAGCATTAGCCAGATGGGTTACATACTATTTGGTCTCAGTTCTGAAAGTATACTCGGTATAACCGGCGGAACGATGATGTATGTGACTCACGGCCTAGGCAAAGCGATCCTTTTCATGATGGCCGGCTCGATAATCCTTCAGACCGGCACAAGGAGCATGTCCAAGCTTGGGGGACTTGCAGGCAAGATGCCTTACACTGCAGTGATTGCAATGATAGGTGCACTAACTATCATTGGGATACCGCCGACAAGCGGCTTTATGGCCGAATGGATATTATTTAGCGGTGTATTGCAGACGGCAACAGTAGAGATGGATCCGCTGAGGACAACTATGTTTGCTCTCGGCATTCTTGCAACCGTACTTTCGTCTGCGTACATCCTTTGGATGTACAAGCGCATATTCTTTGGTAAGATACCCGAACAGTTGGCTCACGTCAAGGACTCAAACCGGTACATCACTGCTACAATGGCAGTATTTGCTGCTATGACACTTATAATAGGTGTTTATCCCGATTTGTTTCTAAATCCGATCACAGATTATTACACTAACAACATGTTTCAAGGACAGGAAGGCGTGCTTCCTGTCCCGTCACAAGACACAGGCACAGAATCAGGTGGGGTTGGGTCCGAAAATATAGAACAACAAAATTCAGGAGTAGATGAGACTGCGGGAGCAGAAGGACACTAAGGGAGAGAGAAAGAGAGAGTGAGGATGATGATCCATAGATGACAACAACTGTAGGGTTTGAAGGAATTGCAATTAACGTTTGGCTCGTGTGGCTGCTACCCTTTGTAGGTGCCGCAATAATTGCAGCAGTTGCACGGGTAGGTCACCGTGCTCGAGATTATACTGCAGTAGGATTTGCTCTGGCCAGTGCGATTTCTGCTGCGACCCTGATGCCTCTCGCTCTGGAGGGAGCCGAGGTGCATAGCCAGATACCGTGGATCTCTTCACTTGGTCTTGAGGCTGGTGTGCTTGCAGATCCACTCGCTATCATAATGACAAATCTAGTGGCATGGATCTCTTTCCTTATCATAGTATATTCGACAGGATACATGCATGGTGACAAAGATCTCACACGCTACTGGTTCCTCATGCTCTTCTTTATAGGGTCTATGCAGCTGATCGTTTTATCAGACAACCTGCTCATGCTCTTCTTTGGTTGGGAAGGCGTAGGCCTGGCTTCATATGCGCTTATCGGCTTCTGGTACTATGACAGAAAGAAAGACTTTGTAGGCGTCCAAGGGCACATTGCAGGAGGCATCCCAATGTGGACTTCGCCTACACATGCAGGCATGAAGGCTTTCCTCATGACTCGCGCAGGAGATGTTATGATGCTTGCCGGTATGTTCCTGATCTTCATATACGCTGGAACATTTGGATTCAAGGAGCTGGCCGAAGACCCAGCATGGGCGATCGCAATGTCGCAGCAAAACTTGCTTGTCCCTGCAGCCGTCCTGCTCTTTGGCGGGGCAGTAGGCAAGTCTGCGCAGTTCCCGCTCAACGAATGGCTCCTTGAAGCCATGACTGGCCCAACAGCGGTCTCTGCGCTCATTCACGCTGCAACAATGGTTAAGGCCGGTGTGTTCTTGGTAGCGCGTATAGGGCCATTATTCTTTGCGCTTGCGTCTGCAGGAGCCTTCAGTGTTGAGCAGTTCTTTGAAGTGATTGCATGGGTCGGTGCGATCACTGCGTTCTTGCTTGCTACTCAGGCGCTGGTAAATCCGGAGATAAAAAAAGTACTTGCATATTCGACAGGCTCACAGATTGGCTACATGATGATGGGCCTTGGAATCGCCGGACTTTCATTGAACTTTGTTGACGGTTACACGGCAGGGTTCTTCCACTTGATAAGCCATGCGATGTTCAAGGCGGCTCTTTTTATGGGAGCTGGCGCACTTCTGCACGGCGTAGGATCTAGGTTCATGAGCGACATGGGGGGCCTAAAAACACCTATGAAAAAGACATATGTGTTTATGCTACTGGCAAGCCTATCGCTTGCAGCCGCGCCTCTCTTCACATTAGGCTTTTGGAGCAAAGATGCCATCTTTGCATCGGTGCTTGAATCCGGCTACGCGTTCTGGCTGCCACTATTCATAGTGGCAGTAGTGGTGGCAGTTATGACTGCGTTTTATACCTTCAGGATGATAGGAATGGCTTTCTTTGGTAAGAAGAGCAGACATGTTGAGGAGATGGAGCGAAGGGGTCACCATGTACATGAGGCAGGGCCCAGAATGTGGGTTCCATATGCGATACTAGCCATTGCTTCTATAGCGCTAGGCGTTATCGGATTTGTATTTGAGGCTGAGTTACATCACCTGCTGGGCGAATACCTAGCTGAGTCGTTTGGTATACATGACGTAGAGGAGGAGAGCGATGAAGCTGCGATCCAAATTACACCAGAGGGCGACAGAACTTGGTTTGGACTGCATCCAATCGCAGCAGGTGCATCAATTGGCGCATTTGCAATAGGGGCCGCGCTGGGCTACATATTCTACATTGGACGCTGGGCTGATCCCCAGATCATTTCAAGGAGCATAGTTACTAGGGCTATTTGGAAATTCCTCTATAATAGGTGGTACCTCAATAGTGCACTCTACTGGGGCGCTGTGATAGGACCACTGGCGATTTACCGCTTCGTCTGGAGATATTTTGAAAGTACGATTGTCGATGGCATCAACCCTGCTCTTCAGCAGTCGATGTCTTACATGTCAGCGGTAGTCAAGGCAGGTCAGACCGGTATCACACAGTCATACCTTTTCGTATTCGCAGCGGGCATCATGATAATTGTGATGCTCCTGTTCTTGTAGTAGGTGTATATTATAAAAAATGGTCGACCTCCTCTCCTCTCCAATACTTGTAACGATAATACTGGGCTCAGTAGGTCTTGCCATCCCTGCCATTGATGCAGGCAGGCGTGAAAAAGGTAGGGACAGAAATAAGATTTACAGCGCAATTGCCTTTGGCGCTCTTATTCTGGCTATATCCATTATCATCTTTCGCGTCCTCACCGGTGAAGTGCTACCAGCAGTGGCATTCTCGCAGGAAGTGGTAGTAGATGACATGTTTGGCTCGTTCTTTGCCATTGCGCTCTTGATCGTGTCTATAATGGTCACAGCCTCATCTTGGAATTATTATAAAGGTAAGTCAAACCCTGCTGCATACTATTCTCTGATACTCCTCTCCAGTATTGGCATGGTGATCATTGCGTATTCGACCGACCTTGTAATGCTATTGGTCGCATGGGAGCTGATGTCGCTTCCAACCTATGCACTGGCCGGCTTTTCAAAGCGTGACCCGATATCAAATGAGGCAGCAATCAAGTATTTCATGTTTGGCGCGCTGTCGTCTGCAATTATTGTCCTTGCCATAGGGCTTGTCTATGGAATAACAGGTACAACCAACATAGGTGATTCCATAAGTGCGCTTGCCAACCTAGATGCAAGCCTCACGCCTATTGCACTACTTGCTGTGGCATTATTCATCGCTGGCTTTGGATTCAAGATGGGCCTTGTGCCGTTCCACATGTGGCTACCAGATGCCTATGAAGGCTCGCCCGCTACCATCGGCGCATTGCTGGCAGCAGGCACCAAGAAGGCTGGCTTTGCCGCTGCAATCCGCGTAATTGTACTCGGAATGTTTGCCCTCAACCTTGAATGGACACTTACTCTGGCAATAGTAGCGGTCTTCACCATGACACTTGGTAACCTTGCCGCTCTGATGCAAAGAAGTGTACCAAGGATACTTGCGTATTCTTCTATTGCACAGGCAGGTTATATCATGATAGGTATTGCACTTGCTCCCTACTCTGATCAAGCGCTCCCAGGCTCACTATTTCATATAATGAATCACGCGGTTATGAAGTCTGCTGGATTCATTGCAGTCGCAGCGGTAGCGACTGCGCTTGCAGGCTATAGCCTGGAGAAGTATCGAGGTCTTGGCAGGCGTATGCCAATAACTGCAATTGCGTTTTCTATATCACTCCTTGCGCTTGCAGGCGTTCCACCGCTCAACGGTTTCTGGAGCAAGCTAGTACTCTTTGGGGCGGGCATCAATTCCGGGCCAATTGTCGAGTGGGGCCCGTGGCTTGCAATCGCTGGTGTGCTTAACAGCGCGCTCTCACTTGGTTACTATGCTTGGATAATGAGAAAGATGTACATGGAAGATGCTCCAGACATGCGAAGAGTAAAGGAGCCGAGGGCGATAGTTGCAGTGCTAGTATTTGCTATTGTCTTTATGGTAGCTTTTGGAATATGGTATACCCCATTGCTTGACTTTGCATATAGTGCGGTACCTGAACTGACATCATCGAATATGACCCAAGCGTCAACGATAACAGGAGGAGCGGAAAAAGGAGTGGCAGAAGGAGAAGGAGGTAGCGGCGGCTGACCTGTTATCATATATAGATAATCAATCACATACATCTGCAGTCATTGGGATAGTGGTGGTCTCTTTCCTTTCTTGTGCTTATGATGTTTTTGATCATGCGGGTAGATCATAATATAGTCCATAATGGACAACAACCGGGAAACAGAGCATCTACATTATTATTATTATTATTTGGAAGTATGTAATTCACTCCAACTTTTATTAGTATTATGTGAAGGTAGTGGCTATGGTAGAAACAGAAAATGTTGAAGAGCAGATAGGCGAAGTCCTAGGATTAGAAATTGCAGCTCAGAAAGCAGTAGAAGAGCTTCTTTAAAAGGTCTGCTGGATAAACGAGGAATAAAGGGAAAACTACAAGGAATGAAAAGTGAAGCTGTGCGTCATCAGAAAAAGATTGAAAAATTAATGCAGAGAGTTTCTGAATCGGAGCGTCTAAACCAAAATAATACAAGACAGCATGCAGAAGAAGCATCAGAAAAAGCATGACAAATGATGCAAACCTATCTTGGAGAAGATCCTGATACACTAGATGCATTAGAGTTTCTGTGTCTTGCAGAAGGAGGTGAAGTAACCCATTATGAAGTGCTAAGTGAAGTAGCTAAAGAATTAAAGGAAAAGAAGTTTGCAACAGAAGTCAGATCGATTTTAAAAGAAGAAAAAGAACACCTCAAGTTATGCACACAACTTGCAATGGAAAATAGTATCAGGAGTTAAAGCAAAGAGCTGTAGAAACCCGTTCTCTTTTTCATGATCATTTTAGGATATATAGAGGAGGCTGTTATTCTTTTGTTTTTGTAAAATCCGTGCCTTTCCCTTGTTTGTTTTCCCTATGAGCCATAGATTTTGAATCTTGTTCTATTACGTCTGCTGGGAGACCTGGATCTTCGCCGATCTGCGGTAATATTGCGTCATCCTTGTTTTTTTCTTCCTCGTCCTTGGGTTGAGTTTCTGAATTGCTCATGCTATTAACTGATCCGACAATATGGTATATAATTAGGAGCTTAAAACCTGCTTAAATCTATGTTATCAAGATCTAATAATGATGATTATTATTATTATGGATCGAGATTTTTTCCTCATATCTGCAAAATTACCTGAGGAATGAAACGCAAAGAATTTCTAAGTGTATGATTTTGGCGACAAAGAAGCATTGCCTAATTTACAGTTAAATTCAGGATTTTTGACCTTTTTCACCCTTTTTCCAAATTTGGATCTGTCCGCCATATACTTCATTTTCATAAACAAATGAAGGAACTTGTGAATAGTAGCCCTCACGTCCTGAGCTGAAGGTTTTTGGAGCTAATGGAATTTCATGCTCTTTTCCATCGGGCATTCTAATTGTGGCATATGCAATTTTACTTTTCGGTTTCTGCGATGAATTGTCTGCGGACATGAACTTGTTGTGCTAGAATACCAAAGAACCGATATAAAACCATATTGCATAATAGTATGATCTGAGATACAATCCAGGTGCTTGCAAAAAATTGAACTTTTTATTTCACAGATGATATATGCATGTTCTAACGTTCAATAATGATACTAGCATCGCAAAGGAGCTAAATCTGTGACTTCAATTATCGGATATATGCAAAGTACAGAGCAAAATTTGTTAATCTCGCGGCGTGTTTCTCTGCATTTCAACTGAAGGTTTAGGTGCGTTTCCCCTTCCTTAGACGCTGATGGATTTAGAGGCTAGTTGAGTCGGTCTCTAGCTTTTTGGCAGAATCAGGGTCTCTGTCTGTATAGTATTTCACCATACCCAGCTTGAGCACTTTGAGCGATAACAGAGCGCATTTTATTCTTGCTGGGCCTAAGTTGAGGAGCCCAATATTTTCCAAGATATCATCTTTAGTCAGATCCTTGACAGAAGTCAGCGGCTTGCCCATTATCATCTCAGTTAGCATTGAAGCGCTTGCTTGGCTGATCGCACAGCCCCTTCCTTCAAACTTGATGTCTTTTACCTTGTCGCCATGAACCTTAAGATGAATGTCAATCTCGTCGCCGCATAGAGGGTTGCTGTCATGAATGCTAACGTCTGCGTCCAGCAGCTTACCCTTGTTGCGTGGATTGCGGTAGTGATCCAGAATTATTTCACGATAAATATCGTCACTCAAATCTTAAATATCCTCCTTGCTTCCTCAAGCGCGCTAACAAA
>Ga0075428_100006768_pt1 | contig 12753 bp, 11 predicted proteins | sample RhiMetdeltSRZDD2_FD_75291 | JGI IMG/M metagenome (GOLD analysis project Ga0075428, IMG submission 75291) | Populus rhizosphere microbial communities from Tennessee, USA - Rhizosphere MetaG P. deltoides SRZDD2 | ecosystem: Host-associated > Plants > Roots > Rhizosphere > Soil | place: USA...
CGGCTGCTGCTTCGACGACCGCCGAAACCGGAGGCGAGAAGCACTCCTATGCCAATGCCCGCGCCAAACGCGATCAGCGTGAGCTTGCCAGGGTTCTCCCGACCATAAGTCAACGTCTGGTCGTAGGTGTTGGTCAAAACCTCGCTGCTTTTTTGGTAGGCGTCGCTGACGGCCTTAACGGTCTGGTCGTAAGCATTTTGAACGCCGGAGCCGACCTCCGACGCCAGTTCGCGCGCGCGTTGCGGAGCACTGCTGGCTTGTCCGGCGCCACCTGGACTCCCGGTTGTGGACGTGTGTCCTGAGGTGGTTGTGGGCTTACTCTGCTGCGTGTTCTTGATAGATTCCATTTGCTTTCCTCCCTTGGATTATTAGTAGGTTATCGATCCTGGCCGCACACCAGCGGCTGACTGTTCGTATGGGGACTGCGAACCACGCAGCTCTTCGCTGGCGTTCGAATGGGGACCCCGAGGGCTGTCGGTGGTAATTGCGCTGCTTATCTTCCGCTTCACGATATCCACAACTGCCTTTGCGATCATTGCGCCGGCAGCTGCCTTCACCGTGCGGCCGGAAACTAGTTTCTTTTGTATCACTCCAGCCATGACACCTCCGACGCGGTCAGTCATGTCTTCGGTGAGCTCCGCAACCGCTTCCATAATTCGGTCTCGCGGCGTTGGACGTCGCTTGAATATACCGGCGACCAGAAAACCCGCTCCTGCTGCCAAGCCAATAGCCACAGCCGGATATTCAGCTATGTACTCACGCCAATCGAGTGTTTCCTGGATGCGGTCGCCGAGCTTGTCTACGGTCTCGGAGATTGATTCGCGCTTGGCGGCGATATCCTGACGAATTGCATCCGTGCTTCTATCGGGAGCCTCTTCGTAAGAGCGCTGTTGAATTGCTACGTTAGTTCTTTCAGCCATTCTCTATCCTCCTCAAGTGTTTCGATGGTCTCTTCTGGCTTCAGGCTGGTCTGTTTGATACGCCCGATTCCAACGAAAGCAGTTAAACCGCCGATGATCGCGAGCGCGCCCCCGATGATTAGCGCCGACTTGCCGGCGCCGAGATAATTCGCCAGCCCAATAACTGCCGCCGCTGTTAACGTGAACAAGGCCAACAGGACCAGGACCAGACCGCTTGCGGCAATTATGATCCCGCCGCGAAGCGTCGAAAGTTTTTCCTTCATCTCCTGCCTGGCGAGTTGAATTTCGTCGCGGACCAAACCCGCCGAATTGTTGGCCAATTGCGATAACAACTCACCGAATGACTCCCGTGGCAGGCCTGCTTCCGGTTGCCGATCAAGTTCCCTTCGCATCTGCATGCCAGTTACCTCCTGACTAGAAATCCGAGCAAGAGTCCGGCAGCACCTGCAATCAACAGACTGCGGCCAGGATTTCGTCGCACCTGACTCTGAATCTCCGTCTTGAACTTTTGCGGATCCGCTTTCTGAACGTATTCAGCGGCGCCATCAAGCCAACGGGCAGCTTGACCGGCGTATGCGGCCGCGGGCGAGTTCTGATTCTGGCTGGCTTTCTGCTGAATGACGTCCGCAGCGGCGTGCAGCTTGCCGGCTACGTCGTCTTTGAAAGTCTCAAGTGCTGTACTCCCGCTTTTTTCTTCCGATCCGAGATTGGCGATTGATTCACCTTCGGTCAGGCTATCGGTGCGATTCATTTGATCCATAAAACATCTCCTTGCTTTAAATCATTCCGCGTAATCGATTGGACAGCGCACTAGTCAATTTAAGGTAGAGCAAGAAATGGGCCAGTGGTTGAGCGTCAGAAAACCAGCGAAGGTTGGTTTCAAAGATAGCTTGGAATCAGCCAAATTTGCGCGGGTAAGCAATCAGGGCGCACCTTGTTTGCCACACGCCGGAAATTGAGTGTATCTGCCACTTGCCGCTGGCAATGTCCTGCTAGCGTGCATCGTGTCCTGCTAGCACTCACATTGAGATTGTCATATGTACAACCCTCCGAACTGTGGTAGTATCCGAGTGCTCGAAAGGAACACTTGAGTTTGAGCAAAGGCCCGTGAGGCCCGGATTCCGGCTACGATTTCTCACTTGCCTTCCTTCTCAGGCTCTCCTTCGCGTATCCGGCGATACAAATCAGGCTTTATTTAAGCCGGGTACAATTTTCTGCTCGGGATTGAACGCCGAGCCTTTCAACAAAGAATTCTTGTCCCTGAAAATGTGTTTCGCGGACACACGGCCATCATTCCGAACCTCCGAAGCGAAAGGAAGCTATGAGAATCCTGCTTTTTAATCCCGACAATGGTGTAACCCGTAATTTCATGCCGCATCTTTGGATGTTCCTCCTCGAAGCGTTGACTCCGCCCGAACATCAGGTATTCCTGATCGACGGTAACGCTAAGCGAATGGATGAGGACGGAATTGCGCGTTATGTCCGAGAGAACAAGATCGATCTGGTCGGCATCGGTGCGATGACCCGAATGATCCAAAAAGCCTACAGGATGGCCGACGCGATCCGCGCGATAGGAGTTCCGGTCGTGATGGGCGGCCCTCACGTAACTGAGGTCCCGGACGAAGCCCTGGGGCGAAACGGCGGACCGCGTCACGCTGATGCAATTGCTCTGGGTGAAGCCGATGAGACGTGGCCCAAGATAATAGAAGACGCCGCGCGCGGGCAGCTCAAGGAGATATATGCACCGCTTGACGAGACCGGCAAGGAACGCAAGCCCAGTCTTCATCCTTATCCAACAATTCCGTGGGAGTCGATGAACCTCGATCAGTTTAATCTAGTTCCGAAATTTGCTGCGCCAATGCTCAGCCGGTTTTTGGGCGGGTGGGGAACCTTTAGACTTATACCTGTTGAATCCGGGCGAGGCTGTCCTTATGGATGTGAGTTCTGTACGGTAACCGGCTTCTTCGGCGATTCAATCAGGTTTCGAACAAACGAAAGCGTGGTCAACGAACTTCTTCGGCTCAAGGCGCGGGCTCGGAAAGAGGGCGGTCAGATTGCGGTTTTCTTTATCGACGACAATTTCGCGATCAACCCGAAACGCACCAAGTCGCTGTTGAGGGATATCATTGCCGCCGGCGCTCAGATGAATTGGATCGCCCAAATCAGCGCCAACCTGTTGCGCGACGAAGAACTCGTCGACCTCATCGCGGCGTCAGGAGGCAAATGGATATTCATCGGCATGGAGTCGGTCGATACGACCAATCTCGCCATTGCTAACAAGAGCTTTAACAAACCGGACGAATACAAAGGGGTGCTGGAGAGGCTTTCGCAGCGCAACATTCATGCCATTACCTCATTTATTTTTGGATTGGATAATGACACGACTGGCGCCGCGGACCGCACGCTCGAGCAGATTCGCAGTTGGCCTCCAGGGCTTCCCGTGTTTGGAACGCTGATACCGTTCCCGTCAACCCCGCTCTACAAAAGACTGGAAGTTGCCGGGCGGCTGACCCGGCCGCAGCACTGGCTCGATTTCCAACCGTATAAGATGGCTCATACGCCGCTCAAGATGAGCATCGACGAAACTCACGCCGAGGTTAATCACGCCTGGAGCAGCTCCTACAGCCCCGAAGCAATCGCGCACGCGGTCGAGTCGATTCGCGACAAGGGACTCGGGTATCGCATCAACATCCTGATTGCGCGGCTATGCTTTCGCGGGATTTATTTCCCCCAGTTGGGCAAACGGGCATGGTTGAAAATCATATTTCAGAATCGTCGCACGATCCTAAAGCTCGTCCGTGAGGGGATGGGCGGGATGAGCAGTTCGCGAGAGATGCCCGAAACGGCGAGTCAGACAACAAGATTCGATGAGGCGGCCTACCGCAGCGGCGACTAAGCTGACAGTAAGCGTCGCCTAAGTACCACTAACGCGATCGCTACTGTTATTCCGGGTCACAAAAGTTAATCTGCGCTCTGAACGATTTGTGACTTGAGATATGCGTTTGGGTCGTGATCCATCGCGCCGTCGGGAAGCCATTTCCACAACGGGCCGAGATCTCTTCGCGCAAGATCCACATAGAACTGCGGCAGCTCCGTAGTCTCCTGCTCGAAGTAACGCCGGAACGGACGATCGCTATCGAGACGCCTCCGCACCTCGCCGTGATACTTGATCCTGCCGAATCCTTCCGAAGACACCGCCCGGACAACGTTCATCCATCGTGGAATCATGGTTTTGTTCGATCGAACTCGCTTGAAAATAGCCGGCCAGGAATACGTGTATTTGACCAGATCAATCACGTGACCGTAGAACTCAGGCCACGAATAGTTTTTCGGTTTCACATTCATCGCCTGGTTGTTGTTCAGAAACTGAAAAGGAAATGGCAGGACGCGATTAGCGCGCTGGTACTCCAGATTAAGCGGCGCAGCTTGTCCAAACGCCGACAACAGCGAATAGCCGGGGAATGCCCCCGGCGCAAGATCCACAAATCGCTTTGTCAATTCAAACGGTTCCGGCCCTTCGTCCACGTCCATCCCCAAAACAAAGTTGGTTTGGATATAAGGCATGTATCTCAAGATCATATTCACGTGATCGGCGACTTGTCTGACTTTTTCCATCCCCTTGTTCTTACCGGTCTTCGATTTGTCGCCCAGGTCATACCACGATTCGATACCGGGCAGAAGCGCTTTGAATCCATTCGCTTTGAGACGCTTGAGGTGGGACTCGGATAGCAGCGACAGACTACTCTCGGCGATAAAGTCGATACTGTCGGGCGGCGCCGTTTCTTCGATCGCGTTCATTATGTCGTTAAACCGGACGCCGAAATTTGGATCGTGCCATCCCACCAGCGGCCGTTTGAACTTCGTCAGGAGAAACCGTAAATCCTCTTTGATCACCTCGGTATCCAGCGGCTGATAAGGGATAACGGAATCGATACAGAAGCTGCAGGTGTACGGACATCCAAGGCTGCCGATCATCGGAACCATCTTGATGAACGGCGCCTTCTTGAGAGTGGGTTCGATGAACTTCCAACGCTCACGCACGCCCGGCAACGCTGCCGGCTGCTGTTGCGCCGCCATTCGAATGCCGATTGGGCGGTGCCGCGAACAGTCAGCCAACAAGTCGCTGATGGTTTGTTTATCAGTGAATCCCAGCACGTAGTCAAAGTACTTCACTGCATCCTGAGGATAACAACGAGCGTGCGGTCCGCCGATCGCGGTTACCGCGCCTTTGGATCGAAAGAGGCTGCTCAAAGCGTACGCGAGCTGCGCTGCCTCGGTGAACGCACCAATAAAGACAAGGTCGACGTCGTCGGGCAATTCATCAACCAGGTCTTCGAACCCGGTGTAGCATATGAGCGTGACGTCGTGTCCTTGTTCCTCACACCATACCGCTATGACCTGGGGCATGATCGCGGCGAAATTTGCGTTCATCACCCGGGCGAACATTGCCCGCGTGGGTCCCTTTGAGACAAGATCGATGATTCCGATACGAAGCTTTCGCATAATGGAAAGAGTATCCGCGACAGGGATATTTGGCTGATTGTTGACGGCTTACGCGTGCCTTGAATACTAAAGCTCAAGTACCGGTTGGCAAGCACCTATTCGTTGAATGCGCCCCACTATATTAGGTGGGATGGGACATGTCAATGCGGCGTATCCACGCAATCAGGGTCGGAGCACGCCATAACCTGCTCATCAACCGCATGTCGGGGGTTCTAAACCGAAAATCTGAAACACCCGCAGCAGCTATCTATTTGCGGGTTGCTCGATTTCAGTAGGCGAACTGCGAAGCCACCGCTTCGAGATGTCGTTGAAGATCACAAAACCCATCAGCAACATCAACATCACCAGACCGACTTGCATCATTCGTTCTTTGATCCGCAAGCTCAGCGGTAATCCAAAGAAGCCCAGCACCGCCTCGAGCAGCAGCATGAAAATCAGTCCCCCATCGAGAACTGGGATCGGCAGCAAGTTGAATATTCCGAGGTTCAGCGACAGCAGCGCCGTCAGGCGGAGCACCTGACCGGATCCTTCCTGCGCCGCCTGTCCAACAATCTGCGCAATTCCTACTGGTCCGGTCAATGTATCGCGTGCCGAGCGCTTGCCAACAAACACCTGAGCCAGAGCGGTCTTTGTCAGTTGGATAATTCGAATGTTCTCATCGACCGAATATCTCAAGGCGGCAAGCGGTGACAGACGCTGATTCACCATCTCTCTACCGGTTATCGTTTGTTTAAAGCCCAGTCGTAAGTCGCCTTCATTTATTCGGGGAGTCGCCTGGATGTCGACGGTGGCGTCCCCGCGCTTGACCGTGAGTGTCAGAGGCGTGTCGGCGCTCTTGCGAATCGCGCTGATGATTGCAATCTGGCCGTACTCGCTCTGCTCAACAGGAGTCCCGTTGACCGCGATTATGTTGTCGCTGGGCTTCAGACCTGCAATTTCTGCGGGCTCGCCCGGTGACACATCTACCACCGTGATCCGCTCGTCATTTGCCTTGAGACCGGAAAACCCGATCTTCTCTTGATCGAGAGCGCGAGAACCGACTCGTAACGTGACTTGCTTCGTTTCACCGTCACGTTTGATTGTGAGCTGCAGGTCTTGATCCGGGTTTACGGCTATGGTGTCCTCAAGATCGCGCCAATTGGGGTCGGTTCGTCCATCGGCCTTAACGATCAAGTCGCCCGGTTGGATCCCTGCCTTTTCGGCAGGGGAGTCTCTCTCAACGGCTCTGACCAAAGCCGGTTTGTCGAGGTGCGCAGGCACCTCGTGGTGAACCATAGCCATCCCGGCTGGAATTGCAAGCGCGGTCAAAATGTTCATCGCCGGGCCGGCGATCGCAACGCAAAACCGCTGCCACTTTGGTTTCGACATGAACTCGTAGGGCTCGCCCGTTCGCTGTTCGTCAAGGTTCTCACCGGCCATCTTGACGTACCCGCCCAACGGTACGAGACTCAGGCGATAATCGGTATCTCCCTTCTTAAAGCCCCACAGACGTTTGCCGAATCCAACGCTGAATACATCGACTCTGATACCGAAATATTTCGCGACTATAAAATGCCCAAACTCGTGAATGACCACCATCGCGCCCAGCACGAGCACGAATACGACTATCATTTGAATAAAGCTTCCCAAAACAATCTCCTTCTACCAGCTCCCGGCCGGCGGATACTCCCGAATGCAATGCAAGTATCCTAACGCAGCCAACCTAGAGTGTCTACAGAGGATGCAGATAGCAGAAGGCAGAAGGCAGAAAGCAGAAAGCAGAAGGCAGAAGGCAGAAGGCAGCATTTAGTAAGTGGTCCGTAGTCAGTAGTCCGTGGTCCGTAGTCCGGACTACGGACCACGGACTACGGACTACTGACTACTGCCTTCTGCCATCCGCGGTGAGACCTTCGGCGTGGGATCTCGCCCACCTATCTGCTTCCAGCACAGCTTCGATGCTAGTGCACGGTTGAGTCTTGTGCGCTTCCATCGTCGATTCAATCACCCGCGGGATATCCATAAAGTCGGTTTGTCGCCTCAGAAACGATGCGACAGCAATCTCGTTAGCTGCGCTCAGGGCCGCCGGCATTGTCCCACCTTCTCTCATCGCGTCGTATGCGAGCCGCAAACATGGGAATCGTTCCAAATCAGGCTCGAAGAACTCGAGACGAGCCAGCTTGTCAAAACTCAACGGCGGCAAATCTGTCGCAAGCCGGTCAGGATACGTCAACGCGTACTGAATCATCAGCCGCATATCGGTTATCCCCAGCTGAGCGATGATCGAACCGTCAACCATCTCAATCATCGAGTGCACTATTGACTGCGGATGCACCGCTACCGAAATTCGATCGGCGGTAAATCCGAACAACCATCCCGCTTCGATCACCTCAAGCCCTTTGTTCATCAGCGTCGCCGAATCGATGGTGATCTTCGAGCCCATCTGCCAGGTTGGATGGGCCAGCGCCTCTTCGACGGTCGCCCTGCGCATTTGCTCTATCGGAGCATTGCGAAACGGGCCGCCCGAGGCTGTCAATATCAGCCGCTTGACCTCGCGCACCTGCTCGCCCCGCAAACATTGATGCAGAGCGTTGTGCTCGCTGTCCACCGGCAGCAACTCGGCGCCTGACTCGGCGGCCGCTCTGGTCATCAGCTCGCCTGCCATAACCAGAGTTTCCTTGTTGGCGAGACAGACTCGGCGGCCCATCGTCAGAGCTCGGTAGGTGGGTAAGAACCCAACCGCGCCAACTGTTGCAGAGACGACGGTTTCAACACCATCGAGGCAGGCAACTGCGCTCAGGCCTTCCTCCCCGAAAGCAATCTCCGGGGCCCGCGCGACTCCCAAGCCTCCCAGCTTGTCTCTTAGCTCTTGAATGTCCTGCTCACGAGCAATCGAGACGAGTCGCGGCCGGTACTTTGCAACCTGTTGCGCGAGTCCTTCGATGTCTCGTCCCGCAGCGAGTCCGGCAATCACAAACTTGCCTGGATGTGAGTCAATTACCGAAAGTGTGCTCAGACCGATCGAGCCGGTGGATCCAAGTATGCTGACGCTTTTCATTTGATATCGGACCTAGCATAGACTTCAGTCTGTGGCTCGGTGAATGTACCAAAACAGAATAGAGTCTATGCTACTTCCGCCGCATTCTAGCACGCCTGGTACATCGATCAAAGAAACCCCATTTCGCGTAGTGAGAAACCGGCGTTCCGCGTAATGGGGCAGTTCGAGGTTCGGCTGCTTGGGCCGCGCGCCACTTATGCCGAGCGCCACTTATTTGGAGTGCGCCGCCGCGTTCTGCATTTCACGATTTTCGCATGCGTGGCGGCGCTTTCACCTTGCGCACGTGCTTCAGTGGTTTCCCGCCAGACTGCAAAAGCGCCGCCACGCATGCAAAGGTCACCGAATGCGGAACGCGGCGGCGCACTCCAAATAGGGCTCTGATTCAAACTGATTCCGTCCGGGGCTATTCACAGCGCTCTGCCACAGCGCCCTTAGTCGACGAGTCGAATGCTATAATGCGGCGTGCCAATCCAGCACGCGTAACGCAAGCTGCCGGCTTGCGAGACCGTGGGACCAAAGCCGGCAGCGGGCGTGACCATCAGATGCGAATTGTCATCGTCAAACTTAGCTCAATCGGGGACATTATTCATACGCTGCCCGCGGCAGCTCTCCTTAAACGAACCTTGCCCCGGGCGACACTTACCTGGGTTGTCGAGCGTCGCGCCGGGGCGATATTAAAGGACTCCCCCGCAATTGACGAGTTGATCGAGTTCGACACCCGAGCGTGGAGGAAGAGCTTGCTGCGCGGTTCAACAATGAGCGGCGTTCGCCTCCGTCTCAATCAGCTCCGCCGATCCCCGCAATCCAACAACGGAGGAATCGCCGACATCGCGATCGACTTTCAGGGATTGATAAAGTCCGGTCTTGTTGCCTACGCGACACGAGCTACCCGACGCATAGGATTCGAAACCGGAGAGCTGAGAGAGAAGGCAAGCAAGTTGTTGCTGACCGAACAAGTGGAAACGTCAACGTTCACTCACGTCATAGAAAAGAATCTTGCGCTCGCTCGAGCCGCAATTGACTGTGTGGTAACTGAACCGGCGCGCGCGCCCAATCTACCAAACTACCGCTATGAGTTTCCAATAGCCGTCTCGGCAGATGATGAACGTGCTGTCGATGCTGCGATCGAGAACCGGCAGCCGTTCGCAATCATCAATCCCGGCGGCGGTTGGCCGACCAAGCTCTGGCCGGCGGAGCGTTATGCGCAACTCGCGGATTGGCTGGCGAGCGACTGTGGGCTTTCGTCGATCGTCACGTTTGGTCCGGGCGAAGAAGAACTCGCGCGAGCGGTGGCTTCCAACGCTAGATCGAGCGCGGTTAAGCCTCTAGCGTTAACCCTAAAACAGTTCGCAGCACTCACTCGGCGTGCCGCCTTGTTCGTCGGCGGCGACACGGGTCCGCTTCACCTCGCGGCTGCAAGCGGAACTCCGATCGTTGGTCTCTACGGACCGACTTCTCCTAAACGCAACGGCCCGTTTGATCCGCGAGATATCACCGTCGGTCGAGACCTGTGGTGCCGTGCGGGCTGTCATCGCCGAAGTTGCTGGCATTGGGAATGTATGGATATTCCCTTAAGCGATGTTAAGAGCGCGGTACTGAAGCGTCTCGCAAACAAGAAAGAAGAAGTAGCGGTTTGACTTTCAAACAACTAGCCCAGCGCATCAGAGTGCCGGCAGGCTTTGTGCTCGCGCCTCTTTTGTTCATTTCTGCGCGACCAACCGCGTCGTCTCTTGCCGCGGGTGCGTTTGTTGCGATCATCGGTCTTGCGATTCGCGCGTGGGCCTCCGGCCACTTGAAAAAGAATCAGGAACTGACGACCTCGGGACCTTACGCGCATACTCGCAACCCTCTGTATCTGGGAACTTTTCTTTTAGGGACCGGCGTAGCGGTCGGCGGTGGAGCGCCGTGGTTCGTAGCCCTGTTCGCAGCACTGTATCTGTTGATCTATGTGCCGGTGATGTTTGCTGAAGCGGAGACGATGCGTGACCTATTCGCCGAGGAGTATGAACAATTCAGCCGCCACGTGCCGCTGTTTGTGCCGCGTTTCACGCCTTACCGGGCCGCTTCGATGAATTCGGAAGGCGCAATTTCCCATCGTTCGCAATTGGCGAGTCAGCGCAGTTTTGACCTGTCGTTGTATCTTCGGCATCGAGAGTACCGGGCCGCTCTTGGGTTCGTCGTCGCTTATGCATTGCTTGCGGCAAAGCTTGCGATTGCAGTCAGCTAAGAACCTGGCAGGGCAATCTGCGTCATTCGTATAATGACTTGTATGTTCAGAAGTGTGATGCATTCGGCTGCTTTGATCCTATTGGCGTTGAATCTCACCGCCGCCCAGACATCGCCTGAAAAGCTGGCTTTCACTCCTCCCCCGGTTGCCGACCCGCTTCCGTTTAAGATCGGGGAGACGCTTTATTACAACGTGAATTTCTCAAAGCTCATCTTCTCGGGCACTATCGGCGAATTGAAGTTGATGGTTTCCAAGCCTCTCGATCCGACTGCATCTGAAATGATCGAGCTCAAAGCAGAGGCCGTTTCAAAGGGGTTTTTCCCAACGCTTTTCGGGGTTAAGGTCAAAGATCATTACACCTCGCTCGTAAACCTGGCTGACTTCGGAGTAATGGCTTCGACAAAACTGATTGAAGAGGGCAAAGTTCGCCGCGAGCAAAAGTCGGTGGTTAATCGCCAGTCGGGGCTGGTTACATACACCGACCGCGACCTTTCGAATTCGAAGAATCCTCTTAAGGTTAAAGAGAGGACTTCGCCGACGTGGATTCAAGATCTGTTATCAACCGTCTACTTCGTGCGCGCGCAGCCGCTGAAGGAAGGCGATGTAATTCCAGTTCCGATCAGCGACGGCGGTGAGATCTACAACATTGAAGTAGTCGCCGGCAAACGCGAAGAAATCAAGGCCGGCGGCGCAAGATTCAAAGCAATTCAATTAAACGCAAAGGTCTTCGATGGTCGTTACTTAAAACGCAGCGGCGAAATGCTCGTATGGGTGGCGGATGATCAAACGCGAGTCCCGTTGCGGGCGAGGATCAAAACCTCAGGCGCGACAATCACAGTCGATTTGAAGCGGATGCCCGGAAAAGTAGCATAGACTTTAGTCTGTGTTTTTGATCTCCGTTTTCACACAGACTAAAGTCAATGCTACCGCGGCACGGAAGACTCAAAGGCTAGTTCGACTGAACACCTTGCGGCGTCATAAACGTAACCAAAGCCATCGGGATCGACCGGCATCAGCTCATTATTAACGACGAGATTCATCGAGCGAAACCGCGATGCAAGCGCTCGAAGATCTGAAGGACAAGTGCCTGTCTGTTCCTTATAGCGAATGAGCACAGCGTTAATAGCCTCCATTTCATCAAGCGACCGGAGTTGCTTTAACCGCTCGATTGCCTGGGCTCGAACATTCTGATCATCGCTTGTCAAATAGGTCGAGTAAATAGCGCGCGCCGCTTCGCGGGTTCCGCCCTTGATCTTCATTAGCCCGCCCAGATCGCTCATCCACCACGGCGCTCCCGGTACCTTTCCCCCCTTTTCAAACCAGTCGGCCGATTTGGCGTAACTGTCGGTCTGGGTTTGACCGGAAGTCGCTTTGCCCTCCTGCCAGTAGATGTATCCGATGTCCTGATACAGCCGCCATTCGTTTGGGTTCTCTCCGATGCCTTTCTCGAGCAGTGCTATCGCGGCCGGCATGTCGCGTTCGGGAAGAAACATTGCCCCGAAGCGATAAGCTGGAATGTGCTTCGGATCGAGGGTTACCACGATGTCCAGCATGGGCGCGAGCAAATCCATGCTAAGGTCCTTTGACACGGCGGATGAAAGCGGTCTGCCGCTGTCTATAACCTTGCGACCGAAGTACTGCACCGTGCGGATCCAATAAACATCAGCCGCGAGCGCTTCCAGGCCCAAACTCATCTTCTTTATTGTTTTGCCCGAAGAAAGATACAGCGCCTCCTCGCTGATAACAGGTCGAGGCGCAATCTCATCTATCCATCGCTGCATCGGATAGAGCGCGGCAAGGCCAGCGACAAGAAATAAAGCGGGAAGAACACGACCAGCGAGACTCACTTGAAATTCCTTTTTTGGAAAATCAGCACAGCCGCGGACAGCAGAATGCCGATATACACAACCGCATACACAGTGGCAGAGACGGCGAAGCCAATTGGCACTATCCGCCCGTGCGATGCCTCGGTTATGAATCCGAAGTTTGAAAGATTCGGAAGCAAATAATACAAAGTCGTAAGCACCACTCGCGTCATTGTCGAGTTCGATATCGACGCCATCACCAAC
>Ga0075428_100006770_pt1 | contig 12751 bp, 10 predicted proteins | sample RhiMetdeltSRZDD2_FD_75291 | JGI IMG/M metagenome (GOLD analysis project Ga0075428, IMG submission 75291) | Populus rhizosphere microbial communities from Tennessee, USA - Rhizosphere MetaG P. deltoides SRZDD2 | ecosystem: Host-associated > Plants > Roots > Rhizosphere > Soil | place: USA...
TATCTCGACCAGATCGTCGGCCGTCCGGAAGTGAAATTCGACCTGCGCAAGTTTGCCTGGATCGGCTCGCCGGTGACCGAACCGATGATCCTTTATATGCGTGCCGATAGCCCATACAAATCCATCGCCGATATCAAGAATGCCAAAGAGCCGCCGAAATGCGGTTCGACCGGAACGGTCAGCACCGATTTTATTCTGGCGCGCATGTTGGAAGACACCTTGCCGCCTTTGAAAATAAATACCGTCCTCGGGTATCCGGGCGGATCCGAGATCGATATCGCCGTGGAAAAAGGCGAAGTCATGTGCCGGGGCATGACCGCGTCGCCCTATTTCGGACGCGAGCCGTTCTTGAGCTGGCAAAAGAAGAACTTCGTGCGTGTTCTCCTCTATACCGGCGCCAAACGCGACGAAAGAATACCCGATGTACCGACGATCACGGAGATCTTCGACAAAGAAAAGGTTCCTGAGAGCAGCCGCCGCGTCGCTCAGGTGATTCTCGCCGCCGAGTCCTTCGGACGGCCGATCATCGGCACACCAGGAATACCAGCGGATCGCGTCCAAATGCTGCGGCATGCCTTCGATCAGTCGATGAAAGATCCCGAGCTGCTCGCTGAAACAAAGAAACAACTTATGGATGTCGATCCTACCAGCGGCACGAATCTGGAAAAGCTAGCGCAGCAGATCTTACAGCAGCCGCCGGATGTCCTGGCCCGGGTGAAAAAGATTCTGGGCAATTGATCGGATCTCCCGATCCGATGGTCAGTGATATCCATATAGAGGCGGGAAAGGCCTAGCGACCGATTAGCCGGTCATCAACACTTTGTAAGTCGGTTGAAACTATCGATTTAAATGGTACGGTTCGTTCGAAATTCTTTCTAGGAGGTTAGAACAAAGATGCATCGTTTGATTGTGGCCCTATTATTAGCGTTAGGTTTCGCGGTCGGGCACGCCCAGGCTCAGACCCCGTACTTTCAAGGAAAGACGATTACAATTATCGTCGGCACCAAAGCCGGCGACGCTTACGATTTGTACCCGCGCATGCTCGCCGAGTTCATGCCGAAGTACATTCCGGGAAATCCGAATATCATAATTCAGAATGTGCCCGGCGCGGCTTCGATGATCGCGGCCAATCAAGTCTACAACGTCGCCAAACCGGACGGCTTGACGATCGGCGCTATCTACCCCGCGCTCTATTTCGAGCAGCTCACAAAAAAGCCGGAAGCTAAATTCGACTGGACCAAGTTCGGCTGGGTCGGCAATCCGGTCACGTCAAATCATTTATTGTACATGCGCTCGGATGCTCCCTATAAATCGATGGACGACATCAAGAACGCGTCGGCGGCGCCCAAGTGCGGCTCCAACGGCATCACTTCGACCGGCTACTACTTGCCAAAGCTGATGGAAGAAACCCTCGGCACCAAATTCGATATCGTGTTGGGTTATCAATCCGGACAGGACGTCGATCTCGCCGTCGAGCGCGGCGAAGTCGTTTGCCGCGCCTTTACCATCACCGCTTACTTCGCCCGCGAGCCGTTCATTTCGTGGCGCAAACGAGGTTTCGTCAACACGCTGATGCAGAGCGGCGCCAAGCGCGAGGCCCGGCTCAAAGATGCGCCGACGATTTATGAGCTCATGGATCGATACAAAACGAATGCGGCCGGAAGAAGCCTTGCCAAAGTCGTTTTGGCTGCCGGCGAATTTGGCCGTCCCCTTGTGACGCCTCCGGGCTTGCCCGCGGATCGCTTGAAAATCCTGCGCGACGCGTTCGACAAGTCGGTGAGCGATCCTGCACTGCTCGCTACCGCCGAAAAACGCCGCCTGGAAATGGATCCGGCGAGCGGCGCGGAAATCGAAGCGTTGTCGAAGGAAGTCATGGCGGCAACCCCGGACGTCGTCCAGCGCATGGAGAAACTGTTGGGCGGAAAGTAAACACAGAGCGCCCGCTATCCCTCGAAGTTGTTGCATGGCGGCAGCCTTGAGAGATATGCTCCGGCCAGTTTTCGGCGGGAAGGAGAAACCTTATGATTCTGATTCTCGTCCTCGTGCTCATGCTCGGATGGAGCTCGGCTCTACTCGCGCAAACGCCCTTCTATCAGGGCAAGACCATCAATATCGCCGTTGGCACCAAAGCCGGCGATGTCTACGATCTATACCCGCGGCTGCTTGCGGAATACATGACCAAGCACATACCGGGCAATCCCAACATCATCGTACAAAATATGCCCGGCGCGGCCTCGTTGATCGCCGCCAACCACGTCTACAATATCGCCAAGCCGGACGGTCTAACGATCGGCGCCATCTATCCGGCGCTTTATTTCGATCAATTGATCAAAAAACCGGAAGTGAAATACGACTGGGGAAAATTTCAGTGGATCGGCAGTCCGGTCACGTCGAATCACCTCCTTTATATGCGCGCCGACACGCCGTACAAAAGTGTTGACGACATACGCAAGGCCAGTACCGCGCCCAAGTGCGGCGCCACGGGTATTGCCTCCACGGGCTATTATTTTCCCAAGCTGATGGAGGAAGTCCTCGGCACCAAGTTCGATATCGTGTCCGGCTACGTTTCCGGCCAGGATATCGATCTCGCCGTAGAGCGGGGTGAGTTGCAGTGCCGCGCCTTTACCATAACGGCCTATCACGCGCGCGAGCCGTTCACTACCTGGCGCAAGAAGAAATTCACCAATATCCTCATCCAAACCGGCACTAAGCGCGACCCGCGGCTTAAAGAGTCCCCGACGATTTACGAGGTGATGGACCGCTACAAAGTCGGCGAAGCCGGGCGCAGCCTTGCTAAGGTCATTCTGGCATCGGGTGACTTCGGCCGCCCTCTTGTTTTCGCTCCGGGAGTGCCGGCGGACCGCGTGAAGATTCTGCGCGATGCCTTCGACAAGACGGTCACCGAAGGTGCTTTCCTGGCGGAGGCGGAAAGGCGTCACCTCGAGATCGATCCGACCCGGTGGGATGAAATGGAATCCCTTGCGAAGGACGTGATGGCGACGCCGCCCGACGTCGTGGCGCGCATGCGCAAGCTGTTGGGCGAGTGATGAATTGATGCCGCGAGGCACTCGACACAAATGGGAAAGTTGTCAATCTTTTTTAGTCTCCTTCATTCGTGGTGAGGTCTTCTCGAAGGGATGAACGGAATTGCTTCGGGAAAACTACTGACGAACTCCAAGCAACAGAATGAGCTAGACTTTCTAGATTCGCAATTCAAAGCGATTATCTGAAACTGTAGCGTTCCAAATAAAAGGGGCATTCATGCTTCCAAGCATCTTGGTATTACTCCTCGTCGTTCTCTCGCCTATTTTCGTTCAAGCCCAAACGCCCTTCTATCAGGGCAAAACCATCCGTTTGGTCGCGGGTACGCCGGCCGGCAGCGTGTACGATCTCTACGCCCGCATAGTCGCTCAATTCATGCCCAAACACATTCCAGGCGCGCCCAACATCATCGTGCAAAACATGCCGGGCGTGGCGTCCATGGTTGCTGCCAATTACATCTACGAAGTCGCGAAACCTGACGGCCTCACCATCGGCTCGATCCAACCTGCGCTCTACTTCGATCAATTGGTCGGCCGCAAGGAGGTCAAGTTCGACTGGCAAAAGTTTACCTGGATCGGCAACACCACCGTATCGCATCATCTGCTCTACATGCGCAGCGATACACCGTACAAAACCATCGAAGACATTCGTAAAGCCTCCGTCCCGCCCAAGTGCGGCGCCGAAGGCACCGCATCGTCGGCGTACTACCTGCCTAAACTCCTAGAGGAAACGATCGGCGCGAAGTTCAACATCGTCACCGGTTACAACTCCGGCACGGATGTCGATCTTGCGGTCGAGCGCGGCGAAGTGCAATGCCGCGCATTCACCATCGCCGCTTTTTTCGCCCGCGAGCCTTTTCATACCTGGCGCAAAAAAGGATTTGTGCGCGTCATCATTCAGACCGGCAAGAAGCGAGATGCGCTTTTGCCTGAGGTTCCGACTCTTCCTGAGCTCATGGACCAGCACAAGACTCCTGAATCGGGGCGACGCTTGGCCTCCGTAATATTGGCCGCAAACGAAATCGGCCGTCCCATCGTCGCCACGCCCGGCATTCCGGCGGACCGGGTGAAGATTCTCCGTGATGCCTTCATGAAGACGGTCAACGATCCGGAGCTCCTTGAGGATGCCAAAAAGAAAAAGCTGGAATTGGATCCGGTTTCCGGCGAAGAACTGGAAGCTTTGGGAAAAGAAATCATAGCGCAACCGCCGGACGTCGTGGAACGAATGAAAAAACTATTGGGGACGTAACTCGAGTATTCTCACAAGGAGAGCCTATGAATCGAAGAATCATCACATTTTTGTTGTTGTCGTTCGTGTGGGCCCCGAATGTTTCAGCCCAGACTCCCTTCTACCAAGGCAAAACGATCACGATCATAGCGGCCGCCAAGCCGGGTGACGTTTACGATCTCTACCCTCGTCTGGTGGCGGAGTTTATGCCGAAGCATATTCCCGGCAATCCAAACATCATCATTCAAAACGTGGCCGGCGCGGCGGGCTTGATCGGCACCAATCAGGTTTACAACATCGCCAAACCTGACGGTCTAACCTTGGGCGCGATCTACCCCGCGCTCTACTTCGAGCAGCTAGCCAAACGCCCCGAAGCCAAATTCGACTGGAGCAAGTTCATCTGGATCGGCAGCACCGTGAGCTCCAACAGTCACATGTATATGCGCGCCGATACGCCTTACAAAACCATCGAAGATGTTCGCAACGCATCGACGCCGCCGAAGTGCGGTGCAACGGGCGTAACATCGTCCGCTTATTACATGCCGAAACTCTTGGAAGATGCCATTGGCACCAAGTTCGAAATTGTCTCAGGTTACGTCGCGGGGTCGGATATCGACCTCGCCGTCGAGCGCGGCGAAGTTCAGTGCCGGGCCTTTACGATCAACGCCTACTTCGCCCGCGAGCCGTTCATCACCTGGCGCAAGAAAAATTTCGTGCGCGTGCTCTATCAGACCGGAAGCAAGCGCGATCCACGGCTCAAGGACGTGCCGCTGTTCAATGAATTGATGGACAAGTACAAGACCCCGGAAAACGTCCGGCGCTTGACGAAAGTCGTCGTCGCAGCGGATGAGTTCGGCCGCCCACTGGTATTCCCTCCCGGAGTACCGGCCGACCGGGTCAAAATCATCCGTGACGCGTTCAACAAGACGATCAACGACCCTGCTCTTTTAGCGGAGGCGGAAAAACGCCGGCTCGATATCGATCCGGCCACCGGCGAGGAACTCGACTCTTTGGCGAAAGAGGTCATGACCGCGACGCCCGACGTCGTTGAAAAAGTAAAAAAGCTCATCGGCATGTGAGCCGGATCATCGCGAACGGAAAATTTCCCATGTTGAGGAAACTTGAAAGAGCGAAATTCACCGCTTCGCTCTTTTTTTTCATCGTGATCCACTTGAGCGCGACCGCCCACGTCGACGCGCAAAGCAACTTTTACCAAGGCAAGACAATCAGGATCGTGATCGGCTCTTCCACCGGTGGCGGCTATGACCTGTGGGCGCGGGTCTTGGCCCGTTACTATGGGAAATATATTCCGGGTAATCCGACGATCCTGGTGCAAAACATGCCAGGCGCCGCGTCGATCGTCGCGACCAACTATCTCTATAATGTCGCCAAACCGGATGGGCTCACCCTCGGCGCCATCCTGCCGGCGATTTATTTCGATCAATTGGTCGGCCGACCGGAAGTTAAGTTCGATTTCACCAAGATCGGCTGGATCGGATCGCCGGAACAGAACGACATCCTCCATTACATGCGCGCCGATCTGCCTTATCGAAGCATCGACGATATCCGTAAGGCCAAAGAGCCGCCCCGCTGCGGTAGTTCTGGAACCGGCACAACCGGATTTTATATTCCACGTTTACTCGACGAAGTTGTAGGCACGAAACATACCATCGTCAGCGGTTACGCCGGTGGTTCGGAAGTCGACCTGGCCGTCGAGCGCGGCGAGGTCCATTGCTGGTCACCGTTAGTGGCTACTTTTTTCGGGCGGGAACCTTACATTTCCTGGCACAAAAAAGGCTTTGTCCGCGTTCTGCTACAAACCAACCGTAAACGCGATGCGCGTTTAGGCGACGTGCCGACGATCTACGAGTTGATGGACCAATATAAGACTCCGGAAGCCGGCAAGCGCCTTACGCGTGTAATCTTAGTCGCCGCGACCCTCGGCCGCCCCATCGCCGTCACCCCTGGAATACCGCCGGACCGGCTCAAGCTTCTTCGCGAAGCTTATCTCAAGACGCTGAAAGACCCGGAGCTGATAGCGGAAACCAAAAGACAACGATGGGACATCGATCCGCTGACCGGCGAGGAGATGGAACAACTTGCCAAGGAAGTCATCGCGCAACCGAAAGAAGTCATCGAACGGATGAAATGGGTGCTCGGAAATTAACTATGAAAACTCAGTTGAGAAGTTCAAAAGTTCAAGGGTTCAAGGTTCTCGGACTCATCCTGGTTCTGACCTTTGAACTTTTGAACCCGTTGAACCTTGAACGGGCGTCTGCCCAGACGCCCTTCTATCAGGGTAAAACCATCACGATGGTCGTCGCTTCAACCACAGGCGGCGGCTACGATCTCTGGGCGCGTGTAACGGCGCGGCACATCGTCAAATATATTCCGGGGAACCCGTCGATCGTGGTGCAAAACATGCCTGGCGCCGGCAACATCATCGGCGCGAACTACGTGTATGGCGTCGCCAAGCCCGACGGCTTAACCCTCGGCGCCGTCAACCCCGCGCTTTATTTCGATCAGCTCGTGGGCAGATCCGAAGTGAAATTCGATTGGGCGAAATTCAACTGGATCGGTTCGCCAGAAAAAAACGACGTCGTTTCCTACATGCGCGCCGATCAGCCGCTCAAGACCATAGACGATTGGCGCAACGCCAAAGAACCGCCGAAGTGCGGCAGTACCGGCACCGGCTCCACCGGCCACTACATTCCCCGGCTGCTCGAAGAAACTCTCGGCATCAAAACCCAGATCGTCAGCGGCTATCCCGGCGCCCCCGATATCGAATTGGCCATCGAGCGCGGCGAAGTCTTTTGCTGGTCGCCGCTGCTCGCTACCTACTTCGGCCGCGAGCCTTACCGGCGGTGGCACAAGTCCGGCTACGTGCGCGTCTTGATGCAAACTGGTGCCAAGCGCGATGCGCGCTTGAAGGACACTCCAACTCTTAACGAGCTGATGCAGCAGTACAAGACTGCGGAAGCGGGCCGCCGTCTCGCCAAAGTCATTTTAACTGCGGCCACCCTCGGCCGGCCCGTCGGCACCGCGCCTGGCACGCCCGCCGACCGCGTCAAGATTTTGCGTGACGCTTACGCCAAAGCGCTCGCCGATCCGGAGTTGCTCGCCGAAGCCGCCAAACAGGGGTGGGAAGTCGATCCAACCAAAGGCGAAGAACTGCAAGCCTTGTCCAAAGAAGTCATGACCCAGCCACGTGAAATCATCGAGCGCATGAAGTGGGTGCTCGGGCGAGAATGATAAATGCCAAGGCCGTGCAAAAGTTCAAAGGTTCAACCGTTCAAGGTTCTCGGATTCGTATTCGTTCTGGCCTTTGAACTTTTGAGTCCTTTGAACCGTGAACCGGCATTCGCGCAAGCGAATTTCTACCAAGGCAAAACCGTCAAGGTGATTGTCGGTACCGCGGCGGGCGGCGGGTACGATCTGTGGGCGCGCCTGATGGCGCAGCATATCGGCAAACATATTCCCGGCAATCCGACGGTAGTCGTGCAGAATATGCCGGGCGCGGGCGGCGCCGTCGCTGCAAATTACATTTACGGCGTCGCCAAGCCCGATGGACTCACTCTCGGTTCCTTCAACCCGGCGCTTTACTTTGACCAACTGGTCGCGCGTCCAGAAGTGAAGTTCGATTGGGGAAAGTTCACATGGATCGGCTCACCGGAAAGGAACGACATCGTGCACTTCATTCGCGCCGATTCGCCTTTCAAAACCATCGAAGACTTGCGCAATGCCAAGGAACCGCCGAAATGCGGCAACACGGGAACCGGCAACAGCGGCCTTTATTTTCCGCGGCTCCTGGACGACACATTGGGCGTCAAGACGACCGTCGTCAGCGGCTATCAAGGCGGCTCGGAAATCGACTTGGCTGTGGAGCGCAACGAAGTAATCTGCTGGTCGCCGTTGATCGCGACCTACTTCGGCCGCGAGCCCTACAAGCGCTGGCACAAATCGGGTTTCATTCGCGCCGTCGTGCAATCGGGCACGCAGCGCGACGAACGGCTGAAGGATGTGCCGACTCTCAATGAGCTGATGCAGCAATACAAAACTCCGGATAGCGGCAAGCGACTCGCTAAAGTGATCTTAACCGCGGCGAGTCTGGGGCGGCCCATCACCGCCCCGCCGCGTTTGTCGGCCGAGCAAACCAAAATTCTCCGCGACGCCTATTCAAAAACGCTAAAGGATCCTGAACTCCTCGCTGAAACTGCGAAGCGCGGTTGGGATGTTGATCCGCTTACCGGTGCCGAACTAGAATCCCTCGCGCAAGAGGTCATCGTTCAACCGAAAGAAGTGATCGAACGGATGAAATGGGTGCTCGGGAATTAATTCCGCCCCAAAACCGCGATCACGCTCGACGAGCAGATTGTCAAAAACGGGAGGTGTATGCTGAATTATGGGTTGGTTATCCCCCTCCGCCCCCGATTCAAAAGTTCAATGGTTCAAGCGTTCAAAGTTCTTGGACTGTTGATCCTCGCCGTCGTTGAACTTTTGAACCCTTTGAACCTTGAACTGGCATTCGCGCAAGCGAATTTCTACCAAGGCAAAACGATTTCCTTCATCGTCGGCACAAAGCCTGGAGACGTTTACGACCTCTACCCGCGCTTGCTCGCGGAGTTTCTGCCGAAATACATTCCGGGCAATCCCAACATCATCATTCAGAATGTCGCCGGCGCCGCCTCACTGGTTGCGGCAAACCAGGTCTACAACATTGCTAAACCTGACGGCTTGACCCTTGGGGCGATCTATCCCGCGCTTTACTTGGACCAACTCGTGAAACGACCGGAGGTCAAGTATGACTGGAACAAGTTTGCCTGGATAGGGAGTCCGGTGAGTTCGAACCATATGATGTACATGCGCGCAGACACACCCTACAAAACCATCGACGACGTGCGCGCCGCTGCGCATCCGCCAAAATGCGGTGCCAGCGGCATTGCCTCGACCGGCTATTACATTCCCAAGCTCCTGGAAGAAGCCATCGGCGCCAAATTCGATATCGTCGCCGGCTATCAAGCCGGACAGGATATCGAGCTCGCGGTTGAACGGGGCGAGGTGGTCTGCCGATCCTTCACCATAACCACCTTTCATTCCCGCGAGCCTTTTTTCTCCTGGCGCAAGAAAAATTTCGTGCGCGTGCTCTATCAAACCGGCAACAAGCGCGACGCGCGCCTCAAGGACGGTGCCGACGATGTATGAAATTATGGACCGCTACAAAACGCCGGACCCGGTGAGAAATCTCGCCAAGGTTATCCTGATCGCCAGCGATTTGGGACGGCCAATCATTGCGCCGCCGGGGGTGCCGGCCGACCGGCTAAAGATCCTGCGCGACGCCTTCGACAAGTCAGTTGGCGACTCGGCCTTCTTGGCCGAGGCGGAGCGGCGCAAACTTGAGATCGATCCATCGTCTTCGGATGAGATCGAACTGTTGGTCAAAGAAGCCCTGGCTACACCGCCGGAAGTCGTTGACAGAATGAAAAAGATTTTGGGAATGTAACCGCCACGGCAAAGGATCTGAAATGACGAAGCCGTTCAAAAGTTCAACGGTTCAAGCGTTCAAGGTTCTCGGACTCTTGATTTTCTCGGTCGTTGAACTATTGAACCCTTTGAACGTTGAACGGGCATCCGCGCAAGCGAATTTTTATCAAGGCAAGACCGTGCGCATCACCGTCGGCAACTTGCCGGGTGACACGCACGATCTTTTCGCGCGCGCTTATTCTCGCAGCATGGGCAAACATATTCCCGGCAATCCAGCGATCCTGGTACAGAATATGCCCGGTGCCGGCGGCATGATCGCGGCCAATCACGTATATGCCGTGGCCAAGCCCGACGGTTTGACCTTGGGCTCACCCTCCCCCGCTCTTTACTATGCGCAGCTCGTCGGCAGCAAAGAAGTGCGATTCGATTGGACCAAGTTTAACTTTATCGGTGCGCCGGAGCGCAACGGCCATTTGTTATTCATGCGCTCGGACTCCCCCTACAAAACGCTCGAAGACATCCGCAACGCCAAAGAAGCGCCGCGCTGCAGCGCCACCGGCGTCGGCACCAGCGGCCACGACGTGCCGAAGTTGCTTGAAGAGATGGTCGGTTTGAAATTTCGCCTGATCACCGGTTATCCCGGCGGCGCCGAAATGGATCTGGCGATCGAAAGAGGCGAGGCCTTATGCCGCGCTATTACCATCGCGGCGTTTTTTGCCCGCGAGCCATTTGTGACTTGGCACAAGACCGGCTTCGTCCGCATCATGCTACAAACCTCGCGTCAGCGTAATCCGAGAATTCCCGACGTACCGACACTTTTCGAGTTGATGGACCAATATAAAACCCCGGAGATCAAGCGCCGCCAAATGCTTGTCTATCTGGGCGTCGGCGGCTTTGGTGCCTGGCCGATCCTGGCGACTCCAGGCATCCCCATGGAGCGCGTCGGGATTCTGCGCGACGCCTTTGCCAAGACTATGAAGGATCCTGACTTCCTCGCCGAGGCCAAGAAAAGCGGCTGGGAAATTCGGCCGACGAGCGGTGAAGACCTCCAGGCGCTGGCGAAGGAAGTCATCGATCAACCGCCGGAAGTTGTCGAATGGCTGAAAAAATTGTTGGCGAAATAGTTTTGAAGGTGAGGCGTAGTATGATTTCAACGCATCGGTTCAAACGTTCAACCGTTCAAACGTTCAACGGATTAAGCCTGTTTCTTTTGTTCGTCGTTGAACTGTTGAACCCTTTGAACCTTGAACAAGCCTTTGCGCAAGCAAATTTCTATCAGGGCAAGACCATTCGCATCGTCGTCGGCTACCAGCCCGGCGACAGTCATGATTTGTGGGCGCGAACCTACATACGCTTTCTCGGCAAGCATATTCCCGGCAATCCCGATTTCGTCGTGCAAAACATGCCCGGCGCCGGGTCGATGATCGCCGCCAACCACGTCTTCAACTTGACCAAGCCGGACGGCTTGACGCTAGGCTCCATCGGCGGAGCGCTGTTCATGGCGCAGTTGACGGGGCGCAAGGAAGTCCAGTTCGACTGGCCGAAATATGCCTGGATCATGACTCCCGACCGCGGCGGCCATCTTTTATACATGCGCACCGACGCGCCGTACAAAACTTTTGAAGATCTGCGCCAAACCAACGATCCGCCGAAATGTTCGGCAACCGGCGTCGGCAGCACCGGTTACGATTTGCCGAAGCTGCTCGAAGAAGCGTTGGGCTTCAAGTTCCGCGTCATCAGCGGCTACCCCGGCGGCGCCGATCAAGATCTCGCTTTGGAGCGCGGCGAGGTTCATTGCCGTGCGTTTATCATCGAATCATTTTTCCAACGAGAGCCCTTCCCAACCTGGGTGAAGAAAAACTTCGTTCGAGTGTGGCTGCAAACGGAACGCCAGCGCCATCCCAAGCTGCCCGACGTGCCGACGGTCTTCGAATTGATGGACCAATACAAAGTGTCCGATTCCAAGCGGCGCTTGGTCAATACCTATCTCGGCATCTGGGGATTCGGCTCCCGACCGATCGTAGCGACCCCCGGCACGCCGGCGGATCGAACGCAAATTCTGCGCGATGCGTTTGCCAAGATGTTCAAGGATCCGGAGTTTCAAGAAGAGTTGAAGAAGCGCAAATGGGAAGTCGAGTTCATCGGCGGCGAAGAGTTGCAGACGCTCGCAAGGGACGTCGTCAATCAACCGCCGGAAATCACGGAGTCGTTGAAAAAGTTGCTGGCAAAGTAATCCAGTTAAAAGGGGAGGCCCCGTGACATACCGGCTTAACAATATGTTCCCGAGTCCATGGGTTCCAACGTTCAAGTTGTTCGGACTTCTCGGTCTTTCCGTCCTTGAACTGTTGAACCCTTTGAATCTTGAACAAGCGCTGGCGCAAGCGCCTTTCTACCAAGGTAAAACTATCCGCGTCATCGTCGGCTACCAGCCGGGCGACAACCACGATCAATGGGCGCGCACCTACGCGCGCTTCATGGGCAAACATATTCCTGGCCATCCAACCTTTGTCATTCAAAATATGCCGGGCGCCGGCTCGATGATCGCCGCTAATCATCTTTATAATATGACCAAACCGGACGGGCTGACTCTTGGCTCCTTCGGTGGCGCGCTCATCATGGCGCAGTTAACGGGGCGCAAAGAAGTGCAATTCGACTGGCCGAAATACGCATGGATCGGCACGCCCTATCGCGCGGGGCATCTGCTCTTCATGCGCAGCGACGCGCCGCATAAGAATTTGGATGAACTGCGCCAGACCAACGATCCGCCGCGTTGCTCGGCTACCGGTGTCGGCAGCACCGGCTACGATATTCCCCGTCTTCTCGAAGACGCCTTTGGAACAAAATTCAAAGTGATCAGCGGCTACCCGGGTGGCGCCGATCAAGACCTGGCGATGGAACGGAACGAAGTGCAGTGCCGCGCCATTACCATCGACGGATTTTTAGGGCGCGAGCCTTTCATTACCTGGCTCAAGAAAGCCTTCGTGCGCGTCTGGCTGCAAAC
>Ga0075428_100006771_pt1 | contig 12751 bp, 10 predicted proteins | sample RhiMetdeltSRZDD2_FD_75291 | JGI IMG/M metagenome (GOLD analysis project Ga0075428, IMG submission 75291) | Populus rhizosphere microbial communities from Tennessee, USA - Rhizosphere MetaG P. deltoides SRZDD2 | ecosystem: Host-associated > Plants > Roots > Rhizosphere > Soil | place: USA...
GTGTTCCAGAAGGCGACGCTCGCGATCTCACAGACTACGAGCTGGGATCCGATCTCCGTGCCCGCTGGCAAGCACATGTTGACCGCGCGCGTGAACGGCAAGAACGGGAAGACCTACAAGTCGGGGACCTACGAGCTTCAGCTCTCGCAGAAATCGGGCATCGACCTGATCATCCGCATGAAGGGCGACAAGCTCGTCGTCGGGCCGGCGTCCTGAGGCTCACGGCACGATCGTCTCGAGATTGAAAAGATCCGTCGCACCGAGATCAACGGTGCTCTTCAGCCGGCTGCCGTCTTTGAGAGCTGCGAGAAGAGTGGCTCTCGGGACTTCGGTCTTGCTCGTCTTGCTCCCGTGCTTCCCCGGCATCGTCGAGACCATCGTCCTGAGCACTTTCCCTTTACGCTTCGCGAAGTTCTCCCAGAGCAGCTTTTTCGGCGTCGCGTTCAGGCTTCCGTGGTGACCCACCTTGTAGAAGTCGACCCCGGCGAGCAGCTTCGCGTTTTCCTTGGAGTTCTTCGACTCCGCAAGCGCGTAGCTCCAGTTCTCCAGCTGGGCATCGCCGGGGAACAGCAACTTCTTCCCGAACACCTCGAATAGCAGGATGAGGCTCGTGTTGTTCATCTGTTGGTCGAGCTGACGCACGATCTCGAGAAGCCCCCGGCCCGCCTGGCTGACCAATCGATCCCGGAACCATCGTCCCTCGACCGGGACACCTGCCCTGCTCGAAGCTCCGCCGAGGTGGCGCGCGGCCGCTCCCGCCTTCAGCGGAACCATGCCCGACACGAGCTGCCAGAACTCCTGCGGGTCTTTCTGGCGCTGCTTGCGGATCGCGTTGGTTTGCGTGAGATCGGGCGGCCCCAGCACGCGGACCTTGACGCCCGGAAGCAGCGCTTCCAGTCCCGACTTGGCGCCGTACCGCAAATAGAGACTCTTCGCCCCCTTGGCCTCGCCCATCGCAATGAGATTCTCGATCGCGGACTTGTTGGCGATGTTGTCGCCGCCAAGGAACTGGAGCTCGCGACGAACGGTGGCGCTCATCCAGGCCGGCTTTGCGGAGACCAGCCGCTCTACCCGTGCAGCGAGGTCGTTCATCGTCGCAAGCGCGGCGACGAACCCCTTGTTCGAGCCGTTCGTCGTTGCTTGGCGGGCGGTCGGCCGTGCGTTGGGGTCTTCCGTCCAGGGTTGGAGCACGCGCTTGGGCCTGAGGTCCTTGATCACGAGACCGGACTGTCCTGTCTTGCCGTCGGTGCCGAAGCCGCTGATGTGGTCGGCGTGACGGTGAGTCGCGACGATCGCCGTCAACCGGCCGCTCGGCGCGCAGTCCGCTTTGATCTGTTCGGCGATCCGTTTCATGTGCACGGAGGGCTTACCGTTCTTCGGAAGCCCCGTAGTCCCGAAGTCGATCAGGACGTGACGCTTGTCCGTCGTGCCGTACACGAAGGAGATCAGGAAGCAGTCTCCGAACCCGACTTGATACGAGCGGATCTCGACACGCTTCGGCTGTTTCTTCATGACGTCACCACCTCTCGCTCTGCGAGCTGCGCGCCGACACGGCGCGCAGGAGGTGGACGCTCGCGAGATTCATCGGACGAAGCCAGCTTCCCTTCTTCCCCGTCCGAAGAATGCCTTCCTTCCAGAGATAGTCGAGGAGTTCGGTTTGGCGGGGGTGGAAGACGTCGTTCCGAACGCAGTACTTCACCCGTCCGTACTCGTCGAAGATCAGAACCGCGCCGCCATAGAGAGGGGTCACATTCGAGGCGGTTTCATCACCGTTGTCCGCCGCGTCGGCGTCTGCCGCCTGGTGGTGATCGGCGTCGCCGTCCCCACGCTTGTCCGCCTGCTTCAGTGCTTTGAGATACTCCTCCGGCGCCGTGATTCCCTGACTGGCCATCTCGTCGGGAGTCAGGCGCGCTACCTGGTAGTACTGGGCAACCGTTTCGCGCACCGTAAAACCGTCGCGCCCGATCCGCACGGTGGGCCGGACCGAGAGTACCTCGGTATACGCGCGGGCGCGCAAGCGGAGCAGGTCGCGATTGTCCCAGATGAACCGGAAGACCTCGTCCTTGTCCGTTCGCATCGACTCGAAGCGGACGCGATCGTACTTGGGCTCCTCCGGAAGCGCGTGCCAGACCCCCGGCGGGTCCTTTCGATCGGACGCCGGAGCGAAGCCGAAGCTCCGGAACGCGCTCACCATGTGACGGCGCAGTTCGAAGCGCGTGTCGTCGGGGCGGACTTCGAAGTCCCCGGTGAGCGCAGCGCTCAGCGCGTCGCCGAACTCCAGGTGCACGGGCGGCATGTAGTCGATCGCGCGGATCCACATCGTCGCGAGCGTGTCCGCGACATCCGCACCTTCCTGCGCGACGCGGCGGGCGGGAAACGTCTTCTGGCCGGGAACCCCGGCGCTGAGCACCCGTTCGGACCAGGCCTTGATGAACCCCTGCATCACCGCCGCCACGAACAACTCGCCACGGCGGTGCGGCTCCCGGAACTCTTCGGTGTCCTTGAGCTTCGGGTCGGGCTCGAGCTTTGCACTTTGACGTAGGGCCTGGCCACGCACGCCCTCGAGCTCGCTCCCCATTTCATCGGCGAGCCCGAAGAGCGCGCTCTCGCGAAGCGCGTCCGCCAAGAGATCTCGACGCTGCATCAGCGGGACGCCTTGGCTCGCCTTGCGCCCCCGCTGCATGAGGTGTTCGACGACCTCGGGCTGGGAGAACACGGAAAGCAATGCGATGACGTCGGCGAAGCCCTCGTGGAACGCACCCTGATCCACGTTCGACGGGTACATGTACTTTGGGCGGAGTCCGTCGATCAACGCATGCGTGGTCTCGTGAACGATGATGTCGTGGGACAGGCACGTGTCGACACGTCGCCCCGACGCGCCGTCGAAGTATCCGAAGACGAGCCCCTCGACATCGGGGCTGTAAAAGGCGTTGGCGTCGGCCATGCCGTGCGGCGCGACCTTGATCTGGTGCGCGTCGAAAGACCACCCGATCCGGCGGCCGAGGGCGAACTCGAATCGCGCCAGAGTCCTCATCACCAACGCGTACGTGTTCTGCGCGTGGAACCGGAGGTCCTTGACGATCGACGAGTCGCCGCGTCGCCATGCCTTCGGCTCGAGCTCGTAGGTCTTCGGGAGGACGTGCGAGCCGAGGAACGATCGGCGCGTCGCGTCGTAGTCGACGAGCTGGACGCGATAGCCCACCGGCCCCTTGACCAGGTCCTCCGAGGGAACCGCGACCTTCGCCATGACGATCTTGCCGTTCCGGCGCACCGAAGGGTCTTGCGCGATGACGGTCATGTAGCGGAAGGGTGCGCGCGCCTCCTCCTCGGACACTCCACGGGTCGTCATGCCGACTTCTTCAGCTTCTGCGGCTTGCCCGGGTACAGCTTCGCGGCGAACTTCTTGTCCCGCGTCGAAAGCTGGGTGTTCACGCGCGCGGCGATCGCGCGGTAGGACGCGGGGGCCTTCACGAGCTCCTTGGGGAACGCGTAGAGCATGATCGACTTCGCGTCGAACGTCGTGCCGTTGATCTGATTCATCGCGTACTTCTGGATGACGTTGTAGAGGATGTCCTCCCGGCTCCAGTTGTTCGGCGGGCCGCTGAAGTACTCGTACACCAGCTTCTCGTTCCAGATGATCCCGCCCTTCGGGTTCGAGTGCTCGTGAATGCAGCCGAGGGCGTGCCCGAACTCGTGCACGACGACGCGCCGGTATTCCGTGTCGTCCGTGTCGTCCCGGAGCCAGCCGAAGTTCATGGTCGGCCCGTCTTTCGGGAAATACTCGGTGACGAGGCAATCGGTGCCGATCCCCGACCACGAGTCGCCGTCGGCGCCAAACGAGATGCGGATCTCGGCCTTGGCGTTGGCCTTGAAGTTGAACGCCACGTTCGCGTAGTTGCACCACGAGCCGGCGTGCTCGACGACGCGCTTCCGCTGGATCGAGCTGCCGTCGAGGAAGGCGACGCCGAGCGTGCGGCCCTTGCCCCACACCTTCCCGGCCTCCGCCGCGATGCGTGCGATGTGCCGGTACGAGCCCGGCCGCTTGGCGGGCACCGCTCTCGGGAGGTTCAGCCGGTTCTCCCGCGCGGCGTGAGTCATCGCGGAGATCTTGTTGTGCATCGGCACGACACGGTCGATGCAGAGATGGGGACGCTCCGATCGCGGCATGGTGTTGTTCTCCCGAGTCCAATGGGACGCAAATGTCCGAAAACCCGGCGGTGCTGAATGCCTTATACGCCCGGCCGGGAGGGAGTCAACACGGAATTTTCGCGGATCCCGTTACTTCGCTCGACGCTCCGCGACCTCGAGCGAGACAAGCCGTGCCAGCAGGATGGCGAGATAGAGCTGGCCGAACAGCGCTTCGAGCATCGCGAGCGAGCGCGCGATCGGATGGACCGGCGTGATGTCGCCGTAACCGACCGTCGCGAGCGTGATGACGCTGAAGTAGACGAAGGCGTACGGTGAATCGGACGCCGGCGACGCTTGGTTGAATGCGCCGGGCACCATGCCGTCCAGCAGGCCGTAGGCCTGCGCCCAGGTCATGCCGAGGAGCAGGTACACGGCCACCGCCCCGACGATGTGGTCGTAGGTGACGCGGCCGAGCCGGAGCACGCGCACGAGCGCGACGGCCGCGAGCATCGCCGTGGACGCAACGCCCGCGGCGAGGGACACGTGGGACAGCGACTCCGATGGGACGACCCAAGCCGACCAGCGCAAGCCGAGCACGACGACGACGGCCACCGAGACGAACCGGCGCCATCGGGGCGACGGCAGGACGCCGATCCCCGCAATCAGGAGACCGGAGAGCGAGATCTCGTAGAGAAGGCGCGTGATCGGGCGCGTGGTGTGCAAGAGCGGAAGGACGAACAGCATGAGCGCGACGATCGCGCACAGGATCGACAGGCCGCGGTCGGTCTCCCAGAAGCGCCGGAACGGTCGCGAGAGCGCGTCGAGCACGTCCACCGCGGGGAGTATTACACGGGGCTAGGGGGCGTACTTGGGCTTGCGGATGTAGCCCACGAGCATCCCCCGCTGCTCATCCCAGAGCCGGAACGAAAGGGACTTGAAGCTGCGCCAGAGCGTGATGGCCTTCACCTTCTGGAACGGCGCGTAGGCGCGATGACACTTCTCCAGCCGGTAGTTCGGGATGGCGGGGCTCAGGTGGTGGATGTGATGGAACCCGATGTTACCGGTGAACCACTGGAGGACTTTCGGCAGCTTGTAGAAGGAGCTGCCACTCAGGGCGGAGGCGGCGAAATCCCAATCCTGCTTTCGTTCCCAGTAGACGCCCTCGAACTGGTGCTGCACGTAGAACAGCCAGACGCCGGCCGTGCCCGCGATGAGACTGATCGGCAGCTGGACCCAGAGGAGGGTCTTGAAGCCGACGGTCAGACTCAGCAGGACGACGACAAGGAGCAGCGCCGCGTTCATCCAGTACACGCTCCGGCGCTGCCTCTTGGCCGCTCCTCGGCGCGGGAGCCGGTACTGGATCATGAAGAGATAGAGGGGAGCCACGGCGAAGAGCACGATGGGATTGCGCACCAGCCGGTAGGCGAGGCGCCGCCAGAGCGATGACTCGTGATACTCCCGGACCGTCAGGGTCCAGATGTCGCCCTGGCCACGTCGGTCCAGGTCGCCCGACGTCGCGTGGTGCATGGCGTGCTCGTGCCGCCACTGCTCGAACGGCGTCAGAACGAGCATGCCGGTCACGAAACCCCAGAAGGCGTTGGCACGCCGCGACCGGAAGAACGAGCCGTGACTGCAGTCGTGAAAGATGATGAAGATCCGCACGAGGAATCCAGCGGCCGGCACGGCAAGGGCCAGCGTGATCCAGGGCGAGACCGACAACGCCCAGGCCATGAGCCCCCACAGAGCGAGATACGGGATCAGAGAGTTCGCGAGCTGCCATGTGCTGCTTCGGAGAGACGGCGTGTGGTATCTCGAGACCGCCTCTTTCCAGCCGCGCACTTCCGGAGTTGAAGTCTTTTTGGTATTCACGGTTGAACGCCTCCTCGGCGTTCACGTTGCTAACTTATCAAACTTCCGGATGGCTGTCCGGCGTCGAAAGCGAGGCGAATGAGGCGTCAGGCGACGAGCGCCGCAGAAGCTCCGCGATCTGATGCTTTTCAGCGCGTCGCGGCTTGGTACCGCGCGCGGCACTCGTCCGGCCAGAGCGTCTTCGGGTCGTAGAAGACGTCGAACGCCGGGACGTCGGACGGCAGGGTGACCCACGGCAGCTTCGATCGGACGAAGATGTGAACGTCCGGCTTCACCGACGACGGCACGTCGAGCGTCCCCGCGCGCACGAACGCGAGCTGAGGGACGGTGTAGAAGCTCCAGACCGCGACCTGGCAGTTGGGACACCGCATGATCCGCTGCTTGCGCTCGTCGTCGCGCGGGACGTCGACCGGCACCGGCTCGCCGCGTAGAAGCTCGACGTTGGCCGCTTCGATCAGGACGTTGATGACGAAGGCGCTTCCGGTCTGACGCTGGCAGTTCAGGCAGTGGCAGCAGTGGACGAGCATCGGTGACGCGTTGAGACGGTAGCGGACGGACTTGCAGGCGCATGTGCCTTCGAGGAGTGCGGGCATCCTCTCTCCTTCTGCGTGGACAGTGGATTCTACGACGGCCGCCTCCCTATCATGGGGGCATGCATCCCGAGATCCGGTTCGCGCAGTGCGACGGCATCGCCGTCGCCTACCAGACCTTCGGCAACGGTCCCGATCTCTTGATCTGTCCCGCTTGGGTCACGAACGTGGAATACGGCTGGGAGGTCCCGGAACGGGCCCGGTTCCATGAGGAGCTCGGACGCTTCGCGCGCGTGACGATCTTCGACAAGCGCGGAACCGGGCTTTCCGATCGCCAGGTCGGCGCCGCCACCCTCGAGCAGCGGATGGACGACCTGCGTGCGGTCATGGACGCTTCATCGATCCCCGAAGCGCACGTCCTCGGCTTCTCCGAAGGCGGATCGATGGCGATGCTGTTCGCCGCAACCTTTCCCGAGCGCGTGCGATCGCTCATGCTCTTCGGCACCTTCGCCTGCCGCAAGCCCAAGCCCGACTACCCGTGGGCGCCGACCCCCGAGCAGCGGCAAGTGTTCTTCGACGCCATCGAGCATCACTGGCACGAGTCGATGGACATCGCGACGATTGCGCCGACGATCGATCGCGATCCGGCCGCGCGCCGCCGTCTCGCCACGTACTTTCGCATGAGCGCGGGGCCGCAGGGCGCCCTCGCCTTGGCACGGCTGAACACCGAGATCGACGTGCGCCACATCCTTCCGGCGATCCGCGTGCCCACCGTGGTCATGCATCGCGAGGGGGACGTCGACGCGAACGTCGCGGAGGCTCGCTACATCGCGTCGAAGATCCCCGATGCGCGCCTGGCCATCTTCCCCGGCAACGACCACCTCGTGTACGCCGGAGACCTCGGGCCGGTCGTGGACGAGATCCGCGCGGTCATCACCGGCGTGCGTGGACGGGCGGAGGCCGATCGGATCCTGGCGACGATCCTGTTCACCGACATCGTCGGCTCGACGGCGCTCGCGGCGCGCCTGGGCGACCGGGTCTGGCGCGCGCGCCTGCAGGATCACCACGCCGCGGTCGGCCGTCACGTCCGCGCCCACCGCGGCCGCCTCGTCAAGCTCGTCGGCGACGGCGCGCTCGCTCTGTTCGACGGCCCGGGGCGCGCGGTGCGGTGCGCTCAGGCGGTCGCCGCCGACCCCGGCGCGCCGGAGCTCACCGTGCGCGCCGGCGTCCACACCGGCGAGGTCGAGGTCATGGGCGACGACGCGGGCGGTATCGCGATGCACGTCGCCGCGCGCGTCGTGGACGAAGCGGCGGGCGGCGAGGTCCTGGCCACCGGCACCGTCCGCGACCTGTGCGCCGGCTCCGGCCTCACCTTCGTGGACCGCGGCTTGCGCGATCTCGCCGGGCTGTCCGAGCCGTGGAGAGTCTTCGCCGTGTCCTGAGACGGGCGGGCTAACGCAACCCCGTCACGCGGAACAGCTCCGCCCGCAGTTCGAGGTACGTGGTCATGTACGTCGACCCGTCGAGCGCGATCGTGAACCATGGTCCTGGCTGGACGCCGGACACACGCGGGACTTTGTGCAGGAGCGTGCGGCGGCCGGTCGCGGTGTCGAGTCGGAAGACCACGTAGTCACCCGACGGGAAGAGCTGTCGGAGGAAGAGCGTTCCCGAGTCGGCGCCCCACGCTACGATGCGGTCTGCGGGTTCGAGCCCCGGGATCGGGCGCGGCGGGGATCCGTCGGTCGGGTAGATTTTCCTCTCGAACGCGACCGCCTTGCCGTCCCGCGACACCGGACCCGTGACGCCCTCTGGTGTGACCGGTTTCGCGACGCCGCCCGCAACGTTCTGGAGATACATCCGCCGCGGACGCCCGGGAGCGAACCCATCGAAGACGATTGTGCTTCCGTCGCCGACGAACCAGGCGAAGTTGTGCGACAGCTCGTCGTCGGTGAGGACCTTGGCTTCGCCGGCACCCGTGGGGAGCAGCATGAGCTGGGCCGGCTCGGGGTTCAAGCGAACGGCGAGCACCCACCGACCGTCGGGGGAGATGTCGACACCCAAGCCCGCGCCGAGGCGGACCGCGGGTCCACCGTCCGTGGGCCGGATGAAGACCGAATAATCGGGCCCCCCGCCGTCGCCTTCCTCGGTGAACAAGAGCGTCTTGCCATCGGCCGACAGCCTCGGAACGGTGGACCAGTCGAACCACGATAGGTCCCGCTCGACGACGTCGCCCGGAATGCGGCCGTGGATTTCCGTCCGCGCGTCGACCTGCGAGAGCAGCACACTGCCGTCCGCCCCCATGTCGCCGAGGTGCAGGCTCCCCGGCACGCGCAAGACCAGGCGGACCATCCCGTCGACGGTCGCTGCGAAGAGCGCCCGCGCGGTCCCCTGGTCGGAGGCGGTGAACCAGACTTCCTTCCCGTCGTGGGACCAGGCGAGACCTTGCACGCTCGAGTAGTCCGTCGAGAGCTTGCGCTGCTTCCCGGAGCGATCGACGACCGCGATCGAGCCGCGGTCGTCGCCCACCAACGGGTGATCGACGAAGGCCGCGAGCGTGCCGTCGGGGGACACGCGGACGTCGCTGATGTACCCGTTCGTCTCGTAGACCGTCTTGCCCACGGGGAATTCGAGGGTGTAGCGCGTGTCGACCGAGCGGGCGGCCGCGAAACCCGACCCGTCCGGAAGCCAGTCGGCGTCCTGGACATTCTCGAGAACCGCCCGCGCCGCGCCGCCGTTCAAAGACGCCCGCGCGAGAGTGCCCGGTCGCGCCCAGGCGCGAAGGATGCGTCGGTTCTGGATGATCGCGAGCTCACCCGTCGATGAGATCGAGGCGACGTCGGCGTCGGCGTAGGGTAGCGCCAGCGAGTCCGGGCTCCCGACGCGCGTGGAGTAGAGCCGCCGGGGCTCGTCGCCCCACGTCGCGGAGTAGACGACGGTCCTCCCGTCGCCGGCGTACCGCGCCGACCAGATCATGCCGCGCCGGTACGTGAGCGTTTGATATTGCGGAGTTTCGACCGCGGACGGTCCGGCGACGCGTTGGCCGGCGAAATACGCGGCCGCGACAAGGACGACTGCGGCGGCGCCCAGCATCCACGGCGCAAGGCGCGCCTTCGCGCTCGGAGCGGCGATCACCGGTCCGCTCGTCGAGCTTCCAGTCGCCGACAGCGTCTCGACGGCGAGGCCGAGGTCGTGCGCGGAGTGGAAGCGCTCGTTCGCGTTCTTCTCGATGCAGCGCCGCACGATGCGGTCGAGCGCCGGCGGCACGTGGCTTCCGGTCACCGCCAGCTCCGGCGGGTCTTCCTTCAAGATCGCGTTCATCGTCTCGACGTTCGAGTCGCCGCGGAAGGCGCGGCGGCCCGAGAGCATCTCGTAGAGGACGACGCCGAAGGAGAAGATGTCGGTCCGGTGATCGACCGGCAGGCCGCGCACCTGCTCCGGCGACATGTAGCCGACCGTGCCCATGACGGTGCCCGGCGACGTGCCGCTCTGCGTCTGCATCAGACTGCTTTCGGCGGCGGGGCCCGCGACCTTGGCCAGGCCGAAGTCGAGGATCTTCACGCGGCCGTCGCTCGTGACGTAGATGTTCTCCGGCTTCAGGTCACGGTGGACGACGCCCTTCTGATGCGCGGCGGCGATCCCGTGGACGATCTGCAGTGCGTAGTCGACCGCCTTGCGTGTCGGGAGCGCCCCGTTCTCGAGCTTCGCGCGGAGGGTCTCTCCGTCGAGCAGCTCGGTCACGGCGTACGCGCGCGTCGTCGTCGTCCCGTCGACCGGGATCGACGCGGTCCCGAAGTCGTGGATCGCGAGGATGTTCGGGTGCGAAAGCGCCGCGACCGCTTGGGCCTCGCGCTCGAAGCGCGAGAGCGCGTCGGGGTTGGCACCGAGCTGATCCGGCAGCACCTTGATCGCGACGTCGCGATTGAGCTTCGCGTCGCGAGCCCGATACACCTCTCCCATGCCGCCGGCGCCGATCGGCGCGACGATCTCGTACGATCCCAGACGTGTTCCCGGAGCGAGCGGCATGCGGCGCGGATGATATAAGAAGGCTACCTGCCGAACCGCTCGAATCGATACGCGAGCTCGGGTCCGCCCTTCACCTCGTAGGCGAGCTGTGCCACCAGGAGCGTGAACGGCTCCAGGTATCGGGCGATGCGCAGCGGCCCCGCGTCGATGGGATCGAAGCCGACGTCGCGGATGAGCGTCGCCGCGATCTTCTTTGCGGCCTTCTGGTCGCCGCAGTAGACGAGGCTCGGCCGGTTCTTCCTGCGCCGCCTCGCATGCACGTCGAAGAGGACCTCGCTCGGAACCGTCCCGAAGGCGGAGACGACGTGGGCGCGCGGGATTCGCTTCGCGAGTGCCTCGGCCCCCGATGACGTGTGCGCGATGACGAGCGTACCGTCGTTCTTGCTCATCGGAAGGCAACAGGTCACGACGGTCTTTCCCGAGAGCGTTCCGGCCTGCTTCAACACGTCGTCGACGCGCGACCAGTGCACGGCGAGCAGGAGGGCATCGGCACCGCGCGCCGCGTCGGCGGGCGTGCCGGCCCGCGCGCCGTTTCCCGCGTCCCGCGCGATCCGCTCGAGCTTCCGCTGGCTCCGTGCGTAGCTGAAGACGACGCCATGCCCCGCACGCGCGAAGATCGTCCCGAGCTTGGCGCCCATCAGACCCGAGCCGAGGATGCCGATGCGCATCAGTCCCGCTTCCCGTGGAGGACGATGTGCGTGATCGAATCCCACGCGTTGTGGATGCCGATGAGCAAGAGGCCGAGCGTCACGGCCCCGACGACGAACAGCGCCGGCTCGGTGCGCGAGCGCAGCACGAACGCGGTGACGGTGAGGACCGCATAGGCGAAGCACGGCAGCCACGAGTACCAGAACCAGTCTTCCGCATCCGGCTGGTACCCCGTTTGGCGACGCGTGCGGTGGATCACGAGCGCGCTGAAGGCGATCCCGGCGATGCCGAAGAGGCCGAGGGCGGCCGAGAGCGGCCCGAGCGAGCTCCACGGGGCGCTCATGAGCGCGGACAGGACGAGCGCGCCGCCGAAGTGCACAACGGTCGGCGTCCCGAACGCGGAGAGCGATCCACGCGAGGCGAGGTCCTGCCGGTCCGCGATGAGCGTGACCACGACGAACTGCAATCCGATCAGCGCACCGCCCGACGATCCGACGATCACGTAGAAGCTCTCCCACGGGGAAAGCGGGCTCGACGATGCGATCATGGATGCATTCTCTCACCCATCGTGGCAACCTGCGCGCGAAGGGGGCCCCATGCGATTCTTCAAGCTCGCCGCTCTCATGGTCTTCGTCGGCGTCGTCGGTGCGACGGCGCAGACGCCCGAGCGGTTGAAGGCGGTGCAATCGTTCGTTCGTGTCGACGCGCCGAAGGTCGTCTTGACTCACGTGCGCGTGATCGACGGGACCGGCGCCCCGGCGCAGGACGATCGGAACGTCGTCCTCGAGGGCGGGAAGGTCAGGGCGATCGAGCGCGGCGCCGATGTCCCGGCCGCGAAGGACACGACGGTGCTCGATCTGCGCGGGCACACGGTGATGCCGGGGATCGTCGGCATGCACAACCACCTCTTCTATATCGACCGGCCGAACCTGGACAGCTCCCGCCGCTTCGACCTTCCCGTGGTCGTCCCGCAGATGACCTTCTCCGCCCCGCGCCTTTACCTGGCCTGCGGCGTGACCACGATGCGCACGACGGGAAGCGTCGAGACCTACGCCGACCTCAACCTGAAGCGCGAGATCGATGCCGGGAAGCTCGTGGGCCCGCACCTCGACGTGACCGGCCCGTACGTCGAGGGCAAGGAGAGCTTCTTCATCCAGATGCCGCACCTTGCGAGCCCCGAGGCCGCGAAGAAGCTCGTCGAGTACTGGGCCGATCTCGGCGTCACGTCGTTCAAGGCATACATGAACATCACGCGCGCGGAGCTGAAGGCCGCCATCGACGCGGCGCACGCGCGCGGCATCAAGGTGACCGGGCATCTCTGCGCGGTCACGTACAGGGAAGCCGCCGAGCTGGGGATCGACAACCTCGAGCACGGCTTCTTCGTGAACACCGAGCTCGACCCCGGGAAAAAGCCCGACAGGTGCAGCGAAGGTATGGGGGACCCCACGCTTTCGCGCATGACGCCCGATAGCCCGGAGGCCAAGGCCCTGATCGCGACGCTCGTGACGCACAAGGTCGCGATTACCTCCACCCTGCCCGTCTTCGAGAATCGA
>Ga0075428_100006772_pt1 | contig 12749 bp, 8 predicted proteins | sample RhiMetdeltSRZDD2_FD_75291 | JGI IMG/M metagenome (GOLD analysis project Ga0075428, IMG submission 75291) | Populus rhizosphere microbial communities from Tennessee, USA - Rhizosphere MetaG P. deltoides SRZDD2 | ecosystem: Host-associated > Plants > Roots > Rhizosphere > Soil | place: USA...
GCGCTGGTGGCGCGGCGGTCTCCGTCTCACCCGTCCAGACCAGGACGGCCCCCTCTTCATCCACCGCGAGCCGTTGGCCCTGAATGAGTTCGGCCTTGACGTCCTCCAGATAGTCGTCATCCAAGTTGAACTGGCGCTTCAGCGCCCGATACGTCACCCGCTGCCGTTGACGAAGCACGGCAATCACCTGATCGAGGAGGGCGTAAAAGTCCATCGGGGATCCTCCTGCACAGGCGGCGGGCCGTACGGACCCGCTGCCGCACACGGTCCACAGAGGGAGCCACCGGCTCTATGTACCGCAGATGACCGGGAAAGGAAAGCACGAAATGCCGGGGGCATAGTTGGCTTCGCGCCCCTCATGGCCCATACACCAGCGTGAAGGAGTACCCTATGTCCTCAGCCATACGAAGCGTAAAAAAACATGCCAAAGCCCGACAGCGCCGCCGCCTCAAAGCACAGGAGCGCTTCGCACGCGATCGCCGCCAGGCGCAGCAGGCCGCCGAGGCCCTCCAGCAGGCCCTCAATGACCTAGGACTGCCTGACGACCTCGGGACCGAGATCGCAGGGCGCTTGCGCAGCCAGCACAAGCTTCTAGGGAAAATCGTCGGGCTGATGTGTCCTCCGCTCTTCGGGTGCCGTACCAATACCGAACTCTGCCGTGTGCGCGGCTGGGACAAGAATCTTCCCTCCCGTCTGCTTGGGGCGCTGCCCAAGCGCTCCTGGATCAAGCGCCTCAGACGCTTGGGCGTGGAGGTATTAGTGCCGCTGTGGCGCTACGCTGCTAACGCGAGTGCGGCCACGCGCAGCCGCTGGCAGTGGACGTGGGTGGGCGATGACTCGGCGTTCAAAAAGTACGGCGATCAGTTGAGCCTGGTGGGCACCTGGTGGAGCGGCCAGGAACACCGGGTGCTCTCCGGTATTGATGGTATCCTCCTCGTCGTGGTGATTGGCGATGGCAAACTGGTGGTGCCCGTCGACTTTGCTATCCGACGGCCCGACCCTCTAGGCCCTGGGACCCCTTGCCGTGACAAACTGCGTTGGATGCAGAGTATGCTGGACGGACGCGTGGCAGCCTTTCGTCGGCGCGGTATAGAGCTGCCCCCGCCGATGGTCGTCGCGGATAGTTGGTTTAGTGATTCGAAACTCATGTGCCACGTAGCCACCACGCACCAGGGCACGTTCGTCGTGGAAGGGAAGAGTAGCTATGTCTTCGAACTACCCGATGGGCGGCAAGTCAAGGGGAGTGACTTGCAGCAGCCCAACGCTCGACCTTGGCGTGACAGCCCCCAGGTCCCTGGGGTGCGGTATGTACGGCTGCGGGCCACCAGTCCAACGTATGGGGCCGTGACCATCGTCATCGTCCATGAGCCCGGTGTGGAGCTGTACTACTTGCTCTGTTTAGAGACCGACATCAGCGGGCCGCAGCTCATCCGAGCATGGAAGCGGCGCCACTGGATCGAGCATTGTTTTCGGACCTTGAAGCACTTGCTGGCGACCGGCGCTTGTCAGGTACAAAACGAAGATGCGTACTACGGCCATTTAGTCTTGCGCCTGATGGGGTGCTTCGTGTTGTTCTACACCTCGCGGGTCATTTGCAAAGGTCGGCTCACAATGGAGGAAATCATTTTCAGTCTCAAACACTACTGGCGCTTTGTGGACTCCGAAGCTCTTGAACTCAAAGCACTTTCATGGAGGGTAGGCGAGAAAGCCGCATGAACACAGGCAGAAATCAGAGATCGGAGAAGTCAGTGGATATGACGGAAGCCATTTCTATAGAAATGCTTGGACGCAAGGCAGTCTCAACGGCTATGGTGCTTGGGGAGCAGATTCTTCTGGGAGTTATCGTGCTTGAGGATCTCGACTTGATGGTTGATTGCAACCGTAATCGCCTCGTGCCTTATCAGGGCACCTGGGACCAGCCCGTCTTTCGCGTCTAGCGGTGGGAGCTGCAGCGCTCAGACTCCCACCGCTTATCTGCTGTTAGCAGCACCGCCCTGGCTCCTCATCTATGCCCGTCTGCCACATGCAGGACGGCTTTCCCGACAAACGTCCTATCGAGGAGCTGACGCGCTACCTGGCCAATTTGCGTCCACGGGGCTTCCACGCTGATGGTTGGTTTGAGCTTGCCAGCGGCAATCAAGCTTGCCAGATGCGCCAGCCCGACCGAGGCAGGTTCCTGCGCTAATTCCTCAAACAGGATGAAGCCATACAGCGTTGTACGGCCTGTTTGTCGAAACTGTCTGATGTCACAGGTGACTTCGGGCGACGCCGAGCCACCCAACGAGACACACACGCCATCTTTGGCTAGGGTGCTCAGCGCCGCCGCCAGGCACTTTCCCCCAACCGATTCCAACACCAGGTCGTACGGGGCGTGCTGGGCAAAGGCGGCTATGTCCTCCCCGATGACCGCGTCATCAGCGCCAATCTGCTTGACCACGGCTACCTGATCGGGCCGGCGCACTTGCGCAATGACCTGGGCTCCGGCCAGATGCGCTAACTGGATGGCAAAATCGCCCACCCCGCCGGTCGCCCCGGTAATGCATACGCGCCGATGCAGGAGGAGACCGCGCTTGGTGAGGGCATACAGGGCCGTCAGGCCAGCCACCGGGAGCGTCGCGGCCTGGGCAAAGGTGACACTGTCAGGCAACTCGGCCAGGGCATTGGTCGGGACGACGACGGATTCGGCCCAGGCGCCCGAGCGCAGGAAACCGACCACGCGCGCCCCTGCGCGTGGACCTGAACCATCGGCGGCGGCCTGCGCGACCACACCGGCGAGATCCCAGCCTGGGCACCAGCCATCCGCTGCTTCCATAGACCGGCGCGTTTCCCCACGATTGAGCGAAATCGCCGCCACCCGCACCAGGGCTTCTGAGGGCAATGGGGTAGGGGGAGCTACTTCACGGATAGCGAGCGTCCCGGGCACAGCATGATCCACCACCACAGCATGATTTGCTGCCATGGACTTCTCCTTATTCTGCAAGGCCGTAGAGTTGACGGGGGTTGTCCGCGAGCATCTTCTCGATCAGGGTGCCGGGCACATCCTCCCGCGACCGCATATTGCCAAAAACCTCCGGCTGCCCCGACGGGTCGCCGCCACGCCCACGGCCGCCGTGATGGCCCCAGTCGGAGCCCACCACCAGGTTGTCTTCCCCGACGTATTGCACCAGATAGGGCAGATCCTCCCACTCTTCGTAGGCCGTATACAGGCGGTATTCCTGAAACAGCTTTGGCCCCCATTGCTCCAGGCTACCACCAAAGACACTGCGCAGTGCGTGTAGCACATAGGGCACCCAGGAGGCGCCGGCCTCGATGAAGCCAAAGCGCAGCGTCGGAAAGAGCTCAGGGATTTTGTTGGCAACGATGTTGCGAAAGGCCATCAGGGGCAGGGTGCGGGTATGGGGGAAGGTGTGGCTGCGGGTGACATCAAAGATGGCCGTGAATGCCGGACACCCGGCACCCGTGTGCACACAGATGGGCATGTTCAGGCGGGCCGCCTCCTGATACACCGGGAAAAAGTAGGGATCGTCCAGGGTGCGGTCGCGCTCAATGCCCCTGAAGAAGAGACCAACAGCGCCGTGCTCTTTGGCAAAGTTGATCTCTTCAATGGACGCGTCGATCGCTCTCAAGGGTGGCACCACCACCCATCGGAGGCGGCCCTGGGCTTGCTCCCAGACCCCGGCCATGAAGCGGTTGTAGGAGCGACACAGCGCCACCTCCAGCTTGACGTCATCGGTAATGTAGGCCAGAAACAGGGTCGGGTAGACTACCTGCGTGGCCACCCCCATCAGGTCCATGGCCTGGAGTCGCCCTGGGATGTCGAGTAGTTCCCTGGCCCGTACGTCGGGTGTGGTCTGGAGCTGGCCTGGCTCCGTCGGTGTCCCCAGCAGGAAGCCGCCTTTGCCGGCGGACTTGGGAAAAATGTTGCCATCGATGAGCCAGAAGCCAGAGCGCCTATAGACCGTGTCCTTCGGCCCCGAGACGATGATGGGACGGCGTGGGTACATCTCCTCGTCTATAAAATCCCAGACCTGTGTTGATTCGAAGAGGTGGGTGTCGGCATCAATGGCATGCAGCATCTTGGACCTCCCTGGTGATCGACTGAGTCTACACCTCAAACGGCAGCTGATAGAGCTGCACAACGTTCTTCACCGTCATCTCGTAGCGCTCTGCAGGCGTGCAGTCCTGCAGAACCTCGTTCAGGACTTGCTGCGAATGCGGGAAGACCGAGTCGCCGTGCGGGTAGTCGTTGCCCCACAGGAGGGTATTTGTGCCAATGAAGTCGCGGGTGCGAATCCCAATGGGATCGTCCTCGAAGGTGACGTAGAAGTTGCGCTTCCAATACTCGCTCGGTTTCAGCGGGATCCCGAAGATCTTGGCACCCCCAAGGCGGATGTAATTCCAGTCGAGCCGCTTGAGCATGATTGCCGTCCAGCCCGTTTCAAACTCAGTAATGACGAACTTCAGGCCAGGGTAGCGCTCGCACACGCCCGACTGAATGAGGTCAGCAACGGTGAACATAACGCCGGCAAACGCCAGCGGGCTTCCGGCCTGCCTGAAAGGTAGCCCGTGGTTCGGGGTGGCGCCGGTGAAGATGTGCATGGTGAGCGGCATCTGCATGGCCTGCGCCGCGTCCCAAAACTTATCGTACCAGCGGTCCGAGTATAGGCGGTCGGGCGGCGCCGTGGCCGGGATGCACACGCCCACGTGGCCCAGCTTCCTGGCGCGCTCCATCTCGGCGATGGCGTCATCAAGATCGTAGAGCTGCAGGCATGCCAGCGGGAAGAGCCGGTTCGGTGCCTCCTGGCAGTACTCCGCGGTCCAGTCGTTATAGGCTGCGAAGGTCGCCTTGAGGATTTCTAAGTTCTTGATCTGGTAGACATTGAACAGCACGCTGGGATACAGCACCTCCGCATCGATGCCATCGATGTCCTGGTCCTTCAAGCGCTCGCTGACGTCATAAACTCCTGGACGTGCCAATTCATAGCCCTTTTTGCGCAATTCGAGGGCTTCCGGCGTCGTGAAGTCAACGTTAGCCATGAAGAAGCCCGAGATCCCCAGGCCGAGCTGGCCGTCGCCGAGAGCGAGCTGCGGGCCACGCTCCGGGTCGGCCACGACAACCCGCGGTGCCTGGTCACCGAAGCGCTTCACTAACGGTTCGAAGAACTCTGCCGACTCGACCACGTGGGAGTCCGCTGAGATGCACAGTTGTTTGGCAGGCATAGTATTCTCCTGGGTGATGGCGCTTGCGATCATGGTGAGTATGTATCATACACGTGCAAAATTGTTTTGGAAAGTTCTGCCCTCGCATGCTATGTTGCGCATGCAAATACGCCACGCTTCATACGCCAACAACGCCGTAATGCGCGGCACATGGAGGACGAGCATGACGACGCTTATTACGGGCGGGATGGGATTCATCGGACTGCACACGGCGCGCGCCTTCCTGGACGCGGGTGAAGATGTGGTGATCACCTACTTCCAGACCTGGCGCGAGCCCAGCTTCATTAAGGACGACTACCATAAGCGCGTACAGATTGAGAAAGTCGACGTCACAGACCGTGACGGTCTGATGGCGCTCGGGAAGAAGTACAAGATCGACCGCATCGCCCACCTGGCTGTCCCTGGTCTGGGTGCTCTGGGGCCAGTGGATGACCTGCGGACCAACATCACGGGTCTCACGCATGTGCTGGAAGCGGCTCTGGCCTGGGGCAGCAAGCGCCTCACTCTGGCGAGCTCTGTGGCGGTCTACGCTGGCCTGCCTGAGGGCCCCTTCCTGGAAGACGCTCTGCTCCCCATAGCCTCTGGCAACCCGACGGAGACTTTTAAAAAGGCCTGGGAGATCCTGGCGCTGCACTTCGCCTCGCGTACGGGCCTGGAGATCATCTCCATGCGCATCGGTGGTATCTGGGGGCCGCTGTACCACTCCATGGCCAACCTGCCCAGCCGTCTGACCCATGCGGCGGTGCAGGGCACGGACCCGGACCTGGCTGCAACCCGGGGTGGAGTGCCATTTGCGGAAGATGGCGGCGACATGTGCTATGTGAAGGACTGCGCCCAGGGCATCCAGTGCCTCACCCTTACCGAGACACTGCCCCACAACATCTACAATGTCGGCAGCGGTCGGGCCACTACCAACGGGGAGCTGCTGGCTGCCGTCAAAAAGGCTGTACCGACGTGTACCCTGGAACTCAAGGAGGGCCGCAGCCCTCGGTGGCGCAAGGATGTCTACATGGACATTAGCCGGATCAAGGCGGACACAGGCTATGAGCCCCGATATACGGTGGAGACAGGGGTGCAGAACTACGTGGCGTGGCTGCAGGCCGGTAATGCCCGGTAGCCGCAGCGTGTGCCGGCGCTAAGGAGGAAAAATGTCCCCTCACTTCGCCTTGAGCTTGACCTCCTCGTACGGCGCCACCCACGGATAGTCCGCAATGAGGCCGAGGCCAGACTCGGCCACGCGCGGGCCGTACGCACTCAAGGCGGCGAGTTGCATCAGCGGCAGATACATGGCCTTGTCGTAGATCAATTGCTGGATGCGGTGCAGGATTGCCTCGCGCTTCTGCGGATCGAGTTCAGCTACTTGCTCCCGGAACAAGTCGTCGATATCGGCATACGCCCCATACGCGTACATGCCGCTTGAGGCCGTGAACACTTCGATGCGGGTCGCGGCGTTCCCAAAGATGCCACTCAAGCCGTAGATCAGATTCTTGAGCTTCTTCTCCTGATATTCTTTCATGAACCCCGCGCGCTCGAGCGGCCGCAGCTTTGTCTTGATCCCGACCGCTTGCAAGTAGGTGAGGATCGCCTCGGCGGTCGGGCTGGTGGCGGCATCGCACCAGAGATCGCCGGCCTCGAAGCCGTTGGGGTAACCAGCTTCCGCGAGGAGCTGCTTCGCTTTTGCGGGATCGAAGGAGTGGACCGGTGGCTGCCAGTAGAAATCAAAGCTACGGGGAATGATGCTGCCGGTGATCTGCGAGAACCCGAGGCTCTGGGTCTCGTTGATCGCCTGACGGTCCACAGCGTGGATGGCTGCCAGGCGTACGCGCTTGTCATGCCACGGCGAGTTCGCATCCCATTGATCGGCGAAGAGGAGCCAGTGAGTCGACGCGAACGGCGTGGGCCGCAGCGTGAGCCCCGGCGTGCGCCGCACGTCCTCGCCGAGCTCGCCGCTAATGCCGTAGGCGATGTCGACCTCACCGCTTTTGAGCGCAGCCAGGCGCGTGACCTGGTCCGGCATGGCCTTGAACACCAGGCGCCTCACGCTCGGCACCTTGCGCCAGTAGCTCTCGGTTGCTTCGAGCACCAGCTCCACGCCCGGCGTGAAAGAAACGAAGCGATAGGGCCCCGCACCGATCGGCGCCTTCTTGAAGCCGTCCTCGCCCACGCGCTCGACGTAGTGCCTCGGGACAACCCAGCCCGCGCCCGTCGCCAGCGTGCCGTAGAAGCTCATGAAGTCCGGCCAGGGCTGCTTGAGGCGGAAGCGGATGTGTCCAGGGGCAGGCGTCTCGATTGCGGCGACCCGCTCCTTGAGCATTTGTGCGGAGATGCCACGGTAGCGCTCGAACGAGAACTTCACGTCGTCAGCGGTGACGAGCTCGCCGTTGTGGAACCTCACCCCTTGGCGCAGCACGAACTCATAGACGAGGCCATCCGGCGACGTGCTCCACGACTCCGCCAGGCTAGGCGCCATACTTTTGTCCGGCATGGGCTTCACAAGCGCGTCGTGGAGCGCGTAGAGGAACATGAACGGCGAGACGAGGCCCGGCGTCTCCGCCGGCTCGAAGAGCGTCGGCGCCGGCGTGAAGTGTACGGCCGTGGTGAGTTGCCCCTCAGGAGCCGCACTCGCGAGCGTGGGAGCGATCAGCGTCAAAGCAAGCACCCAAACCATGAGGCATCGTGCGCGTCGGCTCATCGGAATAGTCTCCTTCCTTCATGAACGTTAGGGCCCCACAATGGTCCCAAAACCGCCTGGCCCGAGGTCTTCCTCCTGGAGCAACCCTGGCGGCCTATCCTATCCCATGTTGCAGTGCCTGTCCAGACCACCCTCCGCTGGTCTGCGGACCAGCCCTCCAGGAGCATCCGGAGGAACATATGCGGTAAGACGTGCAAAATTGTTTTGGAAAGTGAGGCCCTCGCATGCTATGTTGCGCCTAGAAATACACCAGGATGCATGCGCTAAAGACGCCGTCGCGGTACATGGAGGGCGAGCCTGACGCTTGGCTGCCGTCGTGTAGCCACGGGGCACGCATGCTTGCAGAATGAGGAGGCGATGATGCGGAGGGAGGTTGCAGTCGAGTCAACGGCCGAGGCGTATCTTGAGCTGCTCGCAGCACGCGGTATCGATTACTTTTTCGCCAACGGTGGCACAGATTTCGGTCCCATTGTCGAAGCCTACGCCAAGCGTATGGCGGGTGAGTTGCCGGTTCCCAAGCCCGTGACCGTGCCGCATGAGATCACCGCCGTGGCTATGGCGCACGGGTATACGATGGTCACGGGCCGTCCACAGGTCGTGATGGTCCATACGATCGCGGGGACAGCCAACGCCGTTGGTGGCCTGATCAACGCCAGCCGCACGCAGATCCCCATGCTCTTCATTGCCGGTAGGACACCCACCACAGAGAGCGGGCTGAAAGGCTCTCGCAGTAGCGCCATTCATTGGGCCCAGGAGTCCTTCGATCAGGGCTCTATGGTCCGCGAGTGGGTGAAGTGGGACTACGAGTTGCGTCCCGGCGTGGACCTGGAGGGCGTCGTCGACCGTGCCCTCGCCCTCGCCGGCAGCGAGCCGCAGGGGCCAGTCTATCTCACCCTGCCCCGTGAGGTCATTGCCGAGGAGCGCGCCGGCTTCACCTATGCTATCGACCCGCGCATGACGCCACCGCGCAGTGTGGCTGCACCGGAGGCGATGCAACGCGCGGCGCATGTGCTGGCGCAGGCCCGCAACCCGATCGCGATCACACGTATGATCGGCAAAGACCCAGCCACCGTGCTGCATCTGGTCTGCCTCGCCGAGACGTTAAACCTGCCGATCTTCGACGGCGGCGCCACCCACATGAACTTCCCGTACAGCCATCGTCTGCACCAGCCAGGCCGGGCTGAACCTCACATCGCGCAGGCCGATGTGATTCTGACGCTCGAAAGCGACTGGCCGTGGGCGCCTGGCCGCCATGAACCTCAGCCGGACGCCACCGTCATCGCCATAGGCCCTGATCCGCTGTTCTCGCGCTACCCCTTGCGCAGCTTCCAGTCCGACATCAGCCTGGCCGGCTCGGCAGCCCTGACCTTACAGGCGCTTGTCGAGGCCGTGCGGGGAGAGTCACTCGACGCGGCGTGTATCCACGAGCGCGGTCTGGCCTGGGAAGCCGCGCACACCAGGGCCCGCACCGCGCTGCAGGCGCAGGCAGAGGCTGGACGCACGCAGCGACCTCTGGATAAGGCCTGGGTCTCTGCCTGTGTGGAACAGGTGCGCAATGACAGCACCGTCATCATCAACGAACTCGGGCTCGATGTGTCTCAGTTTGGGTTCGAGCGCCCGGGGACCTATTTTGGTGCTCCTGCCCCAGGAATTCTGGGATGGGGCCTGGGCGCTGCCCTTGGCGCCCAGCTGGCGGCACCGGACAAAACGGTTATCGCGTGTGTTGGGGACGGCTCCTACATGTTTGGCGCGCCGACTGCCGCTCACTGGGCGGCTCGGCGGATGCAGCTCCCCGTCTTGTTCATTGTCTGGAACAACGCCAAATGGAACGCTGTCGCGAGCGCCACACGCGGCCTCTATCCCGATGGCTGGACAGCGCACCTGCACTCCTACCCGTTCAGCGACCTGTCGCCGAGCCTGGACTGGGAGCTGGTGTGTCAGGCCGCTGGCGGATACGGTGAACGCGTCGAGGACCCGGCGGAGGTGCCGGCGGCTTTAGAGCGGGCCTTGCGCGTCGTCCAGCAGGAGCAGCGGCAGGCCTTGCTGAACATGGTTTCTGCATAGCGGGCTGCTGTATCCTATGTGGTGGCACCAAAAGCGTTGAACGTCGCTAGGGGACATGCGGAGGGCGAGCCATGACTTTTGAGGAGCTGCTGGACCAGGCAATCGATCTGCTCCAACGCCGTGGACGCGTGACCTATCGTACCCTCAAGCGCCAGTTCCAGCTGGACGATGATGTTCTAGAGGATCTGAAGGAAGAACTCATATACGGCCAACTCCTGGCTGTAGATGAAGACGGTCGCGTGCTGGTCTGGACGGGAGGAGCAAACGCGCCACCTGGGTCGATTGCCTCCCCATCTCCTCAGGAGGAACGCTATGCAGCCTCCAGCACGCCGGCTTCCTCTTCATCAGCTGCACCGCACACATCCGAGGCGGAACGCCGCCAACTGACCGTGCTGTTTTGTGACCTGGTGGACTCGACCGTACTCGCCAGCCAACTTGACCCGGAAGACTTACGCGAGGTAGTACGGGCCTATCAAGAGGCCTGCGCCAAGGTGATCACCCGCCTTGAGGGACACATCGCGCAGTATCTCGGTGATGGTCTGCTCGTCTACTTTGGCTATCCCCTGGCACACGAAGATGACGCCCAGCGCGCCGTACGCACCGGACTAGGCATCGTGGAGGCCCTGGGACAACTCAATACCCGCCTGGCGCAGGAGCGGGGGGTATCCCTGGCCGTGCGCCTGGGGATCCATACCGGGCTCGTAGTGGTGGGGGAGGTGGGGGGCGGCACCCGGCAGGAACAGTTGGCACTCGGCGAGACCCCTAACCTCGCGGCCCGCCTGCAAGGCATCGCAGCGCCCAATACGGTGGTGATCAGTGCGGCGACCCATCAACTGCTCGGCGGCTTCTTTGCTTGCCAGTCGCTCGGCACCCAGCTCCTGCGAGGTCTCGCCCAGCCCATCGAGGTCTATCAGGTGCTGTATGAGAGTATGGCGCGCAGTCGCCTGGAGGCAGCTGGCAGCACGGGCCTGACCCCACTCGTGGGCCGCGAGCAGGAGGGGGCGCTGCTGCGGGAGCTCTGGATGCAGGTCAAGGACGGCCTCGGGCAGGTGGTGCTGCTCAGCGGCGAAGCGGGGATCGGCAAATCGCGCCTGGTGCAGGTGCTGAAGGAGCACGTGGCGACCGAGTCGCAGGCGTGGCTGACGCCGTGCCAGTGTTCGCCGTATTACCAGCATACCGCCCTGTATCCCATGATTGATCTGCTGGAGCGCGTAGCCCTGCACTTTGAGCGGGAAGAGTCCCCACAGCAGAAGCTGAGCAAACTCGAGAGGTTCTTAGTGCAGTATGGCCTACCACTCGCAGAAGCTGTCCCCCTCCTTGCCTCCGTCCTCTCGCTCCCATTGATCGCTGATTATGCCCCCCTGACCGTATCGCCCGAGCAGCAGAAGCAGAAGACGCTGCACGCCCTCCTGACGATCCTCCTGCGCATAGCAGCCCAGCAACCGGTGCTCTTTATCATGGAAGACCTGCACTGGGTCGATCCGTCCACACTGGAGTTCCTCAGCCTGCTGGTTGATCAAGGACCAACCGCACGCATCCTGGCGCTGTGGACCTTTCGGCCCGACTTTAGCCCGCCGTGGACAGGACGCGCGCACCTCACCCAGGTCACGCTCAAGCGCTTGCCGCGGCGCCAGGCAGCGGAGATGACCAGCCAGGTGGTGCATGGTAAGGCGCTCCCACCCGAGGTCGTGGAGCAGGTGGTGGCCAAGACCGACGGCGTGCCGCTCTTTGTCGAGGAGCTGACCAAGATGGTGCTGGAGTCCGGCCTGCTCCAGGAGCGGGAAGACCGCTATGAGCTGCGAGGTCCGCTGCCCCCACTGGCGATTCCCGCCACGCTGTACGACTCACTCATGGCGCAACTCGGGGCAACACTGGGGCGCGAGTTTTCCTATGAGCTGCTGCAGGCCGTCTCGCCCTGGGATGAGAGCACCATGCAGCGGGGGCTGCAGCAGCTCGTAGACGCAGAATTCCTGTACCAGCAGGGGCTGCCGCCGCAGGCGACCTACCTCTTCAAACACGCCCTGATCCAGGAGGCGGCGTATCAATCCTTGCTGCGCAGCACCCGCCAGCGGCACCATCAGCACATTGCCCAGGTGTTAGAGGCGCAATTCCCCGAACTCTGTGAGACGCAGCCCGAGTTGCTCGCGCATCACTACACGGAAGCGGGGCTCGGCGGGCAGGCTATGCCCTACTGGCAACGCGCCGGCGAGCGCGCCATCGAACGCTCGGCCCATGTGGAAGCGATGAGCCACCTCACCAAGGGGCTGGATGTCCTCAAGACGCTGCCGAACACCCCCGAGCGCACGCAGCACGAGCTCGCGCTACACACCGCGATGGGTGTGCCACTGCGGGCCATCAAGGGGTTTGGCGCCCCGGAAGTGGGACAGCTCTACGCCCGGGCACGGGAGCTCTGCCAGCAGGTTGAGGAGACGCCGCAGCTCGTCCCGGTGCTGCGGGGACTGTGGGAGTTTTACGAATTGCAAGGGGCGTTACAGACGGCACGCGAATTGGGAGAACAGCTCCTGACTCTGGGCCAGCGTGTCCACGAGGTGGAGTCCCGGCTGGTAGCTCACAATGTGCTGGGGGATACCTTAGTATGGCTGGGCGAGTTCGCGGGCGCCCGCGCCCACCTGGAGCAGGGCATGGCTCTTTATAATCTCCAACAGCATCGCTCCCACGCCTTTCTGTATGGCTATGACTCCGGGGTGCACTGCCTCTCCTTTGGGGCCTGGGCGCTGTGGTATCTTGGCTATCCAAACCAAGCCCTGCGGAG
>Ga0075428_100006774_pt1 | contig 12748 bp, 4 predicted proteins | sample RhiMetdeltSRZDD2_FD_75291 | JGI IMG/M metagenome (GOLD analysis project Ga0075428, IMG submission 75291) | Populus rhizosphere microbial communities from Tennessee, USA - Rhizosphere MetaG P. deltoides SRZDD2 | ecosystem: Host-associated > Plants > Roots > Rhizosphere > Soil | place: USA...
CGGCTTGTCGTCCGTCGCGCCCGGCTTCGACGTTTGCTTCGAGGACTCGGCGTTCGCGTCGGCGACCTTGCTGTCGACACCGGGATCCGCGACGGTCGTGCCGGACTTGTCGCCCGCGTGCTCCGTCTTGTCCTTCGTTTCCTTGTCGGCCGACTTGCCGCCGTCTTTCTCCTCGGCGGCGCCCATCGCGCTGCCGAACACTTCGTTCTTCGCGTGGATCTCGGAGACTGCCTTGACCTCGACGTTCGCCGCCGTGGCCGCGCCCGTCGAGACGCTGCGCTGCAACGCCGAGCGCGTGTCGTCCTCGACGACGCCGACGCCGATCGCGATGCCGACGCCGGTCTCGCCGCCTTCGGTGTCCGCATCGGCCTTCGTGTTCTGCGTGCTCGTGTTGCTCGCCGACAGCACGAGGTTGCCGTCGACGTCGAGCGCCGTGCCGGGCTCGACGATGACGAGCGTGTCGTTGTCCGAGATCGACAGCGCGACGGAGCCGCCGACCGCCGTGCCGCTCTTTTTGGCGCCGGCGCCGGCCTTGGCCTCGCTCAACATCGTGTGCTTGCCGCTCGCAGTGAGCTCGATGTTGTTCGCGTTCGTCAGCGTCGCCGTGTCGGTCAAGATGGCCGATGCGTCCTGCTGGCCGACGTTGATCGCGAACGACAGACCCACGCCGGTGCTCTTGCCGACTGCGTTCGCCTTCGGCTTCGCCTTCGCGACGTTGTTGCTCGCCGTCGAAGCGTGAACGGCGACATCGCCGACTGTGGTTCCGGCGTCGCCGCCGTCCGCGAGCGTGACGGCCGCGCTGTCGGCGACGAGCGCGGTCGTCGTCCCGATGCCGACGTTGACCGCGACGGAGCCCGCGACGCCGATGTTGCCGCCGCTCGCGCCCGACATCGCCGATGCGCTCGAGCTGTGGCTGGCCTCGGAGATCTTGTGGCCTTCGCCGGTGCCCTTGCCCGTGAGCTTGATCTTCTTGCCTTCGAGCGCGTCGGCATACGTCGCGGCCAGCTTCAGCTTGCCGTTGCCGTCGATAATCGCGAAGTACGTCTCGCCGTCGGTGAGCGCGCCGATGGCGGTATTCGCCGCGTCGCCTTTCGAATAGGCGACGGCGTCGCCGGTCGTGAGACCGGTCGCGTTGCCGATCTCGAGCTCGTAATGCTTGGCGGTCGGATTGAGCAGGATGATCGGCTGCCCGCCGATCTTGAGAGCGACCTTCGCGAGCGCCGCTACATCGAGATCCAACAGGCTTTCGATGTCGCCGTACGAGATCCGGCTGAAAATGTGCTGGGTCCCGGTTCCCGTCGACGTCAGATCGATGACCTTGCCGGCCTTTGCGTTCTCCTTCGAGTCAGCGAGCTGGATGAGCCCGTCGCCTTTCACGATCACGAAGTATTCGCTGAGGATGCTCAAGCCGCCAATCGAGTCGCCAGCGAACGGGTCGCCGCCCTCGAACACGTTGCGGCCGTAGACGAGCTTGTCGCCCGTCGTGAGGTTCTTCACGTCGTCGACGAAGATCGTGTCGTTGATGATGTCGACGACGGGCAGCTCTTTCGGCTCGAGCTTCACGTCGCGCGCGAACATGCCGGCCTCGACGGTGAGGCCATCGGACGTGATCGTCGTATCGCCCGTGGTCGCCGTGTTATCGGTCACTGTGACGCTGAGCGCCACGGCCGCGCCGACGCTCGTGCCGCCGTCGGTCGTCTTCGCGCCGGCATCGGCGACGGAGACGCCGTCCGTGTTCGCGCCGCTCTTGATCGTGACCGAGCCGGCCGCGTTGATCGTGACGCCATTCGCGACGGAAGCGTTCGAGCTCGCATCCTCGATGTTGACCGCGATCGCAGCCGCGACGCTGACGGCGCCCTCATCCGTCTCCGCTTTCGGATTCTCCTTGCTCTCCTTGCTCTTCGTGCTCTGAGTGCTGTCGGTCGTCTTCTTGTCGGCGAAGTCGCGCTGCTGCTTCGCCTGCTTGTCGACGGCTTTGTCGTCACTCGTCGACGACTGGTCGTCTTCCTTCGTGCCGACCGAGCTCGCTTTCGCGCTCGTGCGGCTCGCCGAGGCGCCCTGCGCCGAGATCAGCACGGCGCCGCTGCCCGTCGTCGTGAGATCGCGCGCGAGCAACGCGCTAACGTCGTCGACGGCGACGGTCAAGCCGAGCGAAGCGCCGACGGCGGCGTCGGTGCCCTCTGCCTTGCCTTCGGCTTCCGTGCGCGTATCCGTGATCTGCGTGGCCTTGATCGTGACGTTGCCCGAGGTCGTGAGCGCCGGTCCGCTCTGAATCTCGGCGCGCGTTTCGTTCAATGCCACAGAGATCGCGACGACGGGCGTGACGGCCACGCCGCCGGTCGAGGCCGCGCCTTGCTTGGCCTTCGTCGTCATCTCGTGCTTGCCGCTCGCGTTGACGGTGACGTCCTTGGCGCCCGTGATCTGCGCGCCCGTTTGCACGAGCGCGCGCGTGTCGTCGTCCGCGATGTTCAGCGCGAGCGACGCACCGACGCCGACGTCGGAGCCAGTGGCCCCGCCCTCCTTCGCCAGCGCTTGCGCGTCGGCTTTCGTCGCGGAGACGGCCGAGATCTTCAGCTCGCCGATGGCGGTGCCCGCATCGCTGCCGTCCTGCAGCGTGACCTGCGCGCCCGCAGAGAGCAGCGCGTTCGTGCGGACGGTCGCGATGTTGATGGCCACGGAGCCCGCGATGCCGACCTCGCTGGACCCTGCGCCCGACGTGGCCTTCGCTCCTGTCGAATGCACATCCGTGCCGTCGCGATCCGTCATGATCGCTTCGACGACGATGCCGTCGCCGGTCACGGCGGCCGTGCCGCCGACGCCGGCCGTGTTGGTCACGTCGGCGACGTTCAGCGCCACTGCAGCGCCGATGCCCGTCGTGCCCTGTGTAGTGCTGCCGTCGGCCGTCGCGCTCGCGTCGGTGTTCGCGCCCGAGCGCAGCGTCACGGTGCCGCTGCTGACGATCGTGATGCCGTTGACCGTGGCAACTGCGTCGGAGTCCGCGATGTTGATCGCGATGGCCGCGGCGACCGAGACGGAGTCGTTGTCCCCGTCGTCGTCGTTGTCCGACGTTTCGGCCTTCGGCGTGTCCTTGGAGCCGGTGCCGCCCGCGCTCTTGTCGTTGGCGAGCTCGCGCTGCGCCGCGGCTTGCTTGTTGACCTGGTCGTCGTCGGAGGTGTCGCTCTCCTTGTCCTCCTCGGCGCCCTTCGCGGCAGCTTTCGCGCCGGTGCGGCTCGCGTTCGCGCCCAAAGCGGAGAGCAGCACGGAGCCGCCCGTCCAATCGCGTTGCAGTTGTGCCGTGACATTGTCGTTCGAGATGCCGAGACCGAGCGAGGCGCCGACGGCCGCCTTCGTGCCGTCCGCGGAGCCGTCGGCCTGCGTGCGCGTGTCGCTGTCGAGCACGGCCTCGATCTTGAGAGCGCCCGTGATCGTCGTCGTCGGCGCGCTGACGTCGGCGGTGCCGATGGCGGCCACTGCGTCGTTGAGCGCGACCGAGATCGCGACGACGGGCGTCACGGCCACGCCCGAGTCGCCGCTCGCAGAGGCACCGCCGCGTGCCTCCGTGCTCATCGAGTTGTCGCCCTTCGCGCTCAGCGACAGGGCGTCGACTCTTTGCGCGTCGCTGAGAATGACGCTGGCGCCGAGCGACGCGAGCGTGTCGTTGTCCGCGATGTTCAGCGCGACGGAGGCGCCGACGCCGACGCTCGCACCGGACGCGCCGTCCTCGTGCGGCAATGCCTGCGCGACCGCGCGCGTCGTCCCCGCAGCCGACAGCGACACCGCGCCTTTCGTGGTGCCCGTGTCCGCTCCGTCCTCGATCGCGACGAGCGCGCCGGCGGCGATGACGGCGTTCGTGTCGACGTCTACGATGTTGAGCGCGACCGATCCCGCAACGCCGATGTTGCCGGCGCTCGCGCCCGAGGTCGACGTGACCTGCGACGAATGCGTTGCATCGACGAGCTTGTGCTCGGTCCCTGTTCCCGCGCTGGTGATCGTGATGAATTCACCCGACATCGCCTTGTCGCGCGATGCCGCGAGCTCGAGCTTGCCGTCGTCTTTGACGATCGCGAAGTAGGTCTTGCCGTTCTCGAGCCCGCCGATGTCGGTGCCGCTGCCGTGGTCGTACTTGACGGCTTCGCCCGTTGTCAGCGCGTTCTCGTCCCCGAAGGTGAGCTCGAAGTGCTTGCCGGTCGGGTTGAACGTGATGTCGGGCTTGTCGTTGCGCTTGAGCGAGTGGCTCGTGCCCGAAGCGCCGGTCGTCAAGTCGATCGCGGTGCCGGCGTCGGCGTTCGCTTTCGAGGTCGCGAGCTTGATGTTCCCGCCCTCGCCGACGATGACGTAGTACTTCGTGTTGCCTTCGTCGTCCTTGAGGACGTCGTCGTCGAGATCCGGGGCGCCGATGCTCGTGCCGCCGTTGTTGTCGTACCAGACCGCGTCGCCGGTCTTGAGCGTGCTCGCGATGCTGCCGACGAAGATCGTGTTGTCGTCGGCGTCAATGACGTCCTGCTCGTTCGTGGTCGAGATGCCAACCTTGCGGTCCTGCATGCCGGCGCTCAGAGACACGCCGTCCGCCGTGACGTTCGCATCGCCGATGCGCGCCTCGTTGAGTGTGTTCACGACATTCAACGCGACTGCGGCGCCGATGCCCGTCCCGCCGTCCTCTTCGTCTTCCTCTTCGGCGTCCTCCTCGCTGTCCGTCGCGGCTTTCGTCGTGCTGCCGTCGGCGATAGCCGTCGAATCCGCGTTGGCCTTCGAATCGAGGCTCAGCTGACCGTCCGCGTCGACCGTGACGCCGTTGCCGATGAACGCGCGTGTGTTCGTCTCGTCGATGTTGATCGTGATGGCCGCCGCCACCGAAACCGAATCGCTCTCGCCGTCGTCGTCGTTGTCCGACGTCTCGGCCTTCGGCGTCGCGCTCGAGCCCGTGCCCTCAGTGCTGCGCGAGTCGCCGAGCTCGCGCTGCGCAGCCGTTTGCTCGTTGACCTTGTCGTCGTCGGCCGGGTCGGTGCTGTCGTCTTCCTCCGCGCCCGCTGCGCTCGCCTTGCTGCTCGAGCGCGTCGACGACGTGCTGCGTGCCGCGAGCTTGATGTCGCCGGCCGTGCTTGTCGCGTTGCGCAAGATGCGCGCGAACGCATTGTCGACGGCCGACGTGAACGCGACTGCGGCGCCCACCGCGGCGTTGTTGCCCTTCGCGTCGCCTTCGGCGGTTGTCTTCGTCGTGCTCGTCTGCGTGGCTTGCAGATCGAGATCGCCGCTCACGCTGACCGTGCCGGCGCCCGCCGCGAGCTCCGCGACGGTGTCGTTCAGCGCGATCGTGACCGCGACGACGGGCGTGACCGCAGTGCCGCCCGCGGCGCCGCCCTTCGCTATCGTGTCGGTCTCGAACTCGCCCGTGGCATGCGCCGACACGTCGCTCGCGCTCGCGAGCGTGGCTCCGCCTTCGATCGCCGCGCGACTATCGTTGTTGGCGACCGCGACCGCCACGGACGCGCCGATGCCGGTGCTCTCGCCCGCGTTGCGGTCGCCGTCTTCGTCGCCGGTTTCTTGTGTGGCTTCGGCTTTCGTGACGATCTTGGCCGTATTGTTCGCGATCAGAGTGAGCGGCGTGCCGCCGAGATCCAAGGCTGCAGTGCCGACGACGACGGCTTCGACGTTCGTGTCGACGACGTTGACCGCGAGCGCACCGACCAATCTGAATTCCGCCGCGTTACCCGCACCCGATTTCGCTTCAGCGGAGAAGGTGTCGGCGCCTGCGAGCGAGGCAGTAACCGCGATGCCGCTCGAGTCGAGACTGCCCGCGCCGTCGAGCCACGCGCGCGACGACATGGTCGCAACGTTGATCGCGACGGCGATGCCTGCGCCGCCCGAGTCGTTTGGCGCGGTGTTCGAGCCGTCGGCCGTTGCCGATGCGCTCTCGGTGTCCGCGGCCGTGACCTTGATCCGCGACTCGACGTCGGTCGTCGCGCCGTCCGGATCCGTCGTCTCGGTCGTGATCGCGCCGCTCGTCGCGATGTAGCTCTCGGTCTTGTTGACGACGACCGTAACGGCCAACGCGCCGGCGAACTGCACGTCGCCGTCGCCCGTCGCGGCCTTATCGCTCTCGTCCGTATCGTTGTTCGGATCGCGCAGGATTTTCGTCGTCTGCCGGTTGTCCGTGGCAGCGTCGCCTGTGGCGCCGCCTTGAGTCGCCGACGCGCTGCTCGCCGCCGTGCTCGTCGTCGTGGCCGTCAGCGTGATCGAGTCGGCCGTGTTGCCGGCGACGCTCGTCGAGCCGTCGATGTAGGTTTTCGTCGTCGCGACGACGACGGCGGCGGCAACGGTGGAACCGGCACCGCCGGCCGAGCCGTCGACCGTGCTCGCGACGTTGATCGTGTTGTCGGCGAGCAGCGAGATCGCGCCGGTGACGTTGAGCGCGCTCGCGCCCGAAACGTAGGCGCGCGCGTCGCTGTCGGCCACGATGATCGAGATGCCGCTGTCGCCTTCGGTGTCCGTGTCGCTCGCGTCGGCCTCTTCGGCCGCCGTGACCGTGACCTCGGAATCGACGTCGGCGGTAACGCTGGCGGCAGTGATCGTCGAGCCCGTGATGCCGACCTCGGCTCGCGACCTCGCATAGCCGACCACGGCGCTGATCCCTCCAAAGTCGGCGGCATCATCGGCACCGATATCGATGTTCGCCGTCGCGTGCGCGCGCAAGGTCACGGCGCCTGCCGCGATCGTCGCGCCCGTCAGCTTGATGACGGCCGTGGGGGCGGCGAAGTACGCGCCGTCGATGTCGCCCGGGATTTCTACGTCGATTGAGACGAGTGCGAAGTCCAGGTCTCCGTCGTCGGTGGACTCCGCCGTGAGGTTGATGTTGCCGGCCGTCACCGCGCCGGTGATCTCGATCGTCTCGGCGTTGACGTTGAGCTCCGCGCTGCCGAGGTTCAGCGAGCTGATGATGACCTTGTCGCTGCTGCCGTCGCCGCCGTTGATCGTCAGCGAGGTGGTCGGCGCCGCGAAACTCGTGAGCTCGAACGTCGAGAACAGGCCCGTGCTCGCGATCGAGATCGTGCCGCCCGACTGACTGACCGTGGCCTCGTCATTTGACGATGTCAGATTGAATACAGCCGTCTCTAGCGCCGCTTCCGTATCGATGAGAACCGGCTCGAGGCCGGCGTAGACGAGCACGTTGCTGTCGAGCGTCACGGAACCCGAATTGGCGCCCGTCGGCGTGAAGACGACGCTCGAGTAGGTGCCGGACACGACGAGCGTGTCGAACCCGAGCGCGCCACCGTCCATCGTGCCGCTCAAGCGGCCGCCGCCCGAGAAGACGAAGGTGTCTTCGTTGCCGGCACGGCCGGTGAGGTTCTCGAACCCAGTGAACGTGATGCCTGCGACGGCACCAGAGTCTGCGCCCGTCACGTACCACGTTGTGTCGCCGGCCGGCCCAAGCAGCGTGTCCTCGCCGGCGCCGCCTTCCAAGCGCTCGATGCCGCTGAAAGCGATGCCGCTGACGGAACCCGCGGCGACACCACTAATCTCCCAGTCGCCGTTTCCGCCCGTGACGCGCAATACGTCCGCCGTGCCCGGCGCGTCGTCGCTCTCGGGATCGATGATCGAAATCGAGAGCACGCTGGAATCCGGCAAGCCCGCGAGGTTGACCGTGAAGCGGTCGGCCTCGAGCGAGCCCGTCAGCGTGACGCTGCTCGTGAGCGCGAGCTCCTGATCCGCGACGACGATCTCGCCGCCCGGCGCCGTCTCGTCGGCCAGCACGATCTGCAGATGCTCGACGCCGTCGACCTCTTGCGTGCGCAGCGTGATGTCGCTCGCGATCGCGGCCGTGAAGGACAGGTCCGCGGAAAGCAGCAAGCGCGGCTCGAGCGGCTCGAATCGCACCTTGCGCGACCGAGTGGCGGGACGAATGCGGCGCGCGAGGCTCGCGTCGGCTCGGTCGGCGCCGCGACGCATGCGGCGCAAGAAGGTTGCGATCGGATTGAGAAGGAGTGGCAGCGCCGACCGCTGATCCTTGCCGCGCGCGGAGGACTGCCGACCGTCACGGCGGAACGGAAATGCCATGAGCTCTGCTCCCGTTTCGCTGCGTTCGCAGCGCGGACCTTATTCTTCTCGGCTAATCGCAGCGCGACCGGCACGCATTCGCCGGGTCGCGCGAGCTCGGGGCGCTAAATCAAGCGTGACCGGCAGCCTCGGCTGCGATTAGTGGCTTGTCCTCCGTGATTAACATTTTCGAGAGACGCTCCATCATCTCCGTGAAGTTCTTCATCGAGTACAGGTGCACGTAAATCAATTCGAGCGCGCCCGACTTGGCCAAGTCGGCCAGCTTGTCGGGCGCGAGCGCGTTGAGCTTTTCGCGGCTCACGCATCTGAAACCCGTCAGAGAGACCTGCTTGCCCGTCTTGAGCTTGATCTGCGCCTGCATCGGCTCGAGCAGACCGAGCTCGAGCAGCTTCTTGCAAAACAGCTGCGTGCGGTTGTACTCGGACTGGTATTCCTTGAGGAAATTCAGCACGCCTTCGAGGTACTTCGTTCGCTCGCCCTTGTCGTCGAACAAACGATTGCCGCGCGCGTCCTTGTTGACGCGCGGGTACTCCTCGTCGATGCAGAGCGTGAACGTCTTTCCGTCGTCGCCGCTCGAGAACACGAACGGATAGCGGCGGACGAACGCCGGAATGTATTTGGAGCTCCACTTGCCGCCCGCATCGACATAAAGATTGGAGTCGTTCTGGACGCCGAGGATGGCGGCCGGCATGACTTTGTCGCCATCGCCAGCGAACACGATCGAGTACTCGGCTGCCGCTTTCATGAACTCGATGACCATGACCGGCACGGAGTTGGTCTTGCTGGCAAACGAGAAGTCGCTGCCCGGCTCGACGGCCCAATTGCGGTGGCGCTGGATCGAAAGCGGGATCGCCGACGAATAGAAAAGGAGCTGGGTCGCCATTGTTGTTGCTCTTGTTGTGGTTCTTATTATGTTACGGCGACGTCACATTATGTCGAAGCCGTAACTGTCGGAAAACTATATGAACGACTCCGATCGCGCAAGTACTTCGAGGGACGGAAATAGCCAGGGATCCGTAAAGAAACCCGACAGTTGGAAAAACACTGGAGATGGAACGCGAATAGCGGGCGCGAACCGGACGCCCACCGGTTTCCGGAATGACTCGCAACCAGCCCTTCAGAACCGCGAAACACATTGCAGATCTTGGGCTGCAGGCGCGCCGCTCCTGGCCGTTTGCACGGGCATGCTTCCTGCAACACCAAGGCGTCGTCATCGGACGCTCGTGCGGGTCACTGTCGATGGCATTGATGGATCTCGTGCCGACGCTGCTGATCGCGAAACCTCCCGGCCGCATTCTTCAATGCGGCGTGCTGCTCTCATCGATCGTCGTCGCGAGCTGGGCGTCCGGCGCCGAGCCGCAGGCGCGCGGGCGGGCCGCGAAGACGCCGCCGCAGAGGGCCGAGGACGCGGGCGGCAATCCGCAGTCTTACGAAGTATTCGGTAAACGCTACAAGGTGCGCGCATCGAGCGAGGGCTATCACGAGCGCGGCATCGCATCCTGGTACGGCGATCCCTTTCACGGCCGCGCGACGTCTAGCGGAGAGACGTACGACATGGAGGAGATGACCGCCGCCCACACGAGCCTGCCACTCCCGACTTGGGTCGAGGTCACCAACCTGAGCAACGGCAGAAAGGTCGTCGTCAAGGTCAACGATCGAGGGCCATTCGTGGCGAATCGGCTCATCGACCTTTCCTACGCCGCGGCGAAAGCGCTCGACATCGTGCGCACCGGCACCGCGCGAGTCGACGTCCGAGCGCTCGATTCGCGGCCGCCGGAGTGGACCGCGCGTGCGCCGGAGACGACGCCGCGCCGATCGAACACGCGAGCTCGCGCGTCGACGGCCGACGCTCGCGTCGCCACTCCGCCGCCGGGTGCGACGCCACCGGCGCCGGCGAAACCTCCGGCCGCGTCAGCGAAGCCTCCAGCGAATTCGATGAAGCCTCCAGCCGCGTCGACGAAGCCTCCGCCAGAAGTAGCCGCGCCCGTCACGCCACCACCAGAGTCGTCACAGGACGAGCGGCTATTTGCTCAAGCCGGCAAGTTCAAAGAGCGCGCCGACGCGGTCGCGCTCGTCGACGAGTTGAAGGCGCAAGGGCTCGTGAACGCGTTCATCGTGACCGAGGACGGCCGCCGCAAGTCGGTGCATGCCGTGCGCGTCGGACCGCTGCCCGACGAGGCCGAGGTCAAACGCATGAGCGACCGGCTGCGCGGGCTCGGCGCGAAGCGTTCCCGCAGCGTCGTCATGAACTAGCCCGCCGCGCGACCGCGGAGCTCGCTTCAGCGCCGGAAGCTAGCTCGTTAAGCCATGCGCGCCGCTTTCCTCGTGCTCGGGCTTCGCGCGTCGGCGCCGGTTGCGCGCACCGCCAGGATCCGCGTCTCGACCGGCCTCGAAATCGCTAGAGCCCCTGAACGTCTCGGCGAAGCGCTTCGTGCGCTTGAGCTCCTCGTCGAGCTCGGAACCGGCGTCAGCCCCGAAGAGCTTCGCCGCGTAGTGGCCAAGCGCGCCCGCGGGCGGGCTGTAGCTCAGGTTCACGTCGAGACGCGTCTGGTCGGGTCCGAGCCGCTCGAAGCGGATCACACCCGCATGCTCGATCGCGGAGCCAGGCTCCGAATGCCACCCGAGCATCTCGTTCGGTTGGTTCACGGTCGTGATCGCATCCCACTCGATTGCGGTGCCGACGGGCCCGGCCACCACCCAGTGCGAGTGGCCATTTTCGGCCCGAACCTCCCGCACGCGGCGCATGAACGAAGGGAATTGCTCGGGCCTCTCGAACACGGAGAACACGCGTTCGACCGGCGCATCGACGACGATCGACTTGTGAACGTCGACGACGCCGTAGCCGCGACCGACGCGCTTCAATGGCTTGTTCATCGCGCTGCGCGCGATCATCGGTATCGCCGCGGCAGCTCCGAGCAGGCCGAGCGCGCTGCGCTGCTTGATGCCGAACGCAACGAGCGCTGCGCCGAGCCCGCCGATTAGGAACCGCGGTGCGGCGTCCCACTGCTCCCGACTCAAGTCGAACCGCCGCAAGTTGCGTAGCGCCCCGTTGCCCTCGCCGTTGCCGCTGTCGCGTTCGATCAGGTGATCCATCACTTCGCGCGAGCCCGCGACCTCGCGCAGGCACTCTCGCAGAGTCTCGTGCTCCTGCGGCCGCACGTGGCCGTGCAGGATCAGGCGGCCTTGATCGGCCGCGACTCCTATCGCCGAGGAGTCGGAGAGGTTGCGCCGCAGCGCGGCACGAGCGCGCGCGGCGACGATGTCGTCGCGCATCGGGTCGGGCTTCACGAATGATTTGGCCTGGCCCGCGACCGATCCCGCCAGCGACTTCGCTTGGCCCGCGAGCGACTTCGCCTGAGTGCTGCACTCGCCTGCGAGGCGCTGCGCCCGGTCGGCGAGATCGGTGCGCGCAGCGCGCGTGCCGTCGTTGATCTTGTGCGCGGCCTTGCCGACTTGCTCGCGCACGGCGTCTCTGCGCCTTCGGCCGCTCGTTGGATCCAAGAGGTAGGTGATGCCGGCGGTGAGAGCGATGCCGATCAGAAGACGTGTGACTGTCGTGTTCATCGAAATCCTCCTTGAAGCTTGCGTGTAGGACCTTCCTTGAGCTCGCGGGCCGATGCGTGCTCCGCGAGAAACGAGCGGGCGTCGCCCCACCCAAACACGCTCGGCCTGCGCTGGGCTCCGCTCAATTGGCCATTGGTCTAATCCGCGCGTGCGCGCTCCTGCGACGAGACGACCTTGCAGACCTCGGCGCCGAAGAAGAAGAGCTGGCCGACGAGCTGCATCCAGAGCATGACGACGAGAACTGCGCCAAGTGCGCCGTAGGCGCTGACGTTACCGCGCAGATAGATGCCGTAGAGGGCGAGGATCTCGACTCCGAAGAACCAACCAATGGAGCACAGCAACGCGGCTGGCCAGACCTGACGAAGGCGCAGCCGGACCGGCGGCAGAAACTTGAAAAGCGCGGCAAACGTAAGGAACGCGATGACGACCGGAACGCCCACGGCGACCAATCGATCCACACCGGGGCCAAGCAGCGGCACCGCGCTCAACAGGCCGCCCAGCCATTGGACGGAAACGATGATTGCGAGCGCGGCGAACAGCACCAAGCCGCCGCCAAGCACCATGACGAACGCGATCGCCTTCTCGAGAAACGCGTGCCAGGCCGCGCTCTTCAGCGAGCCCGACAGCAGCGGCGGCGCGTGCCGCCACACGGCGCGCAGGCTCATCCGCAGCTGCCATACCAGCACCGAGGCCGTGAACACGAGCCCGACGACGCTGACGAGCGTCGATACGGCCGACTGGTCGCGCAGCCACCCGAGTAGCTGCTCGAGTCCCGAGCGAAGCTCGAACCCAAATCCCGCCTCGACGGCGGTGAGCACATGCTGCTCCGCTTCGACGGCCATCGGCGACAGCCGCAGCAGCCAACCCAACGCCGCCAGCATCAACAGCAGCAACGGCACGAGCGACACAAGCGCGTAGTACACCATCGCAACCGCGAAGTAGCGCGCGTAGTCGCGCTCGTATTCGACCCAGGCCCGACGAAGCAGGCTTCGCAGCGCGTCGCCATGCCGCGGCAGCCAGCTCAGCAACCGCTCGGATGCCATGGTGGGCGGCCCCGGGGTCATCGTGGCGCCAACGCGAGTGGACCGAAGGTTGCATGTTCGCGCGTCGGCCAGGCGCCTACGCTCGGATC
>Ga0075428_100006777_pt1 | contig 12744 bp, 5 predicted proteins | sample RhiMetdeltSRZDD2_FD_75291 | JGI IMG/M metagenome (GOLD analysis project Ga0075428, IMG submission 75291) | Populus rhizosphere microbial communities from Tennessee, USA - Rhizosphere MetaG P. deltoides SRZDD2 | ecosystem: Host-associated > Plants > Roots > Rhizosphere > Soil | place: USA...
GACCGTTCAGGGTAACCGCAGGGCGGGGTGTTTAGCGCCAGACGACCGCACTGTGGCCGATGGAGGTGGCGGTGGGTCTGATCGCATAGCCCAGAACCCACCCCTGCGGGCCGACGGTGGACGCCGACGGCCCTGACGAAATGGTTTGGGGAGGGCAGTGCCCTCCCCAAACATCGTTATGTGTCGTCCCGGTCGAGCAGGAGGGCGAAGATGCCGCGGCCGTAGGTGGCCGCGTACAGAGTATTCGTTGCGGCGTTGTACTCCAGGTCGTTGACCGGTGCCCGGGTTAGCCCGTGCCCGAGGCGCAGCCAGCGGACCGCGGGATTGCCCTTGGCCTTGGCCACGTTCGCGATGAACACGCCGAGGTCGCTGGCGACGAACAACCGGTTCGGGTTGGTCGGGTCGACGATCACGTCCTGGGTCGGGGCGAACGGCAGGTTGCCGCTGATGTCTGTCCAGTTCGCGCCGCCGTCGATCGTACGCAGGACGTGGGCGTTGTTGTCCGCGTTGCGCAGACCGGAGTACGTCACGTACGCGACGTTGGCGTCGGTGGGATCCACCGCTACCCGGGTCACCCAGCGGCTCGGCAGATCCGGGTCGAGGAATCGGGTCCAGGTCACGCCACCATCTTTGGTACCCCACAGCCAGCCGTCGTCGGTACCGGCGTAGATGACGCTCGGGTTCGTTTTCGCGGCGGCGACGGTGGTCAGCGTTCCGAAGGGGTACGACGGGTCGGTACCCGATTCCGGGTTGCTGAGGCTGGGACTGACGACCGTGAAGGTCACCGCCATGTTGGTGGACCGGTTAAGGAGATTTCCTCCATAGTAGACGGTCGACGGGCTGGTCGGGTCGAGCACGAGCGGGGTCTGCCAGTTGCGGCGATCCGATGTGGTCGCGTTCGTGAACCTCGTGCTGTTGTTGCCGGCGTTGGTCGAGCGCGCGCAGACCCCGAACTGCGAGCAGGCGTACACGTTGTTCTGGTTGCTCGGGTCGATGATGGTGTACAGGCCGTCGCCGCAGCCGCCGTACGATCCCCAGGCGCCCGTTACCACGCCGGCCGAGTTCCACGACCGTAGGCAGCCGTTGTCCTGCGTGCCGCCGACGACCCGGGTGGCGTCCTGTTCGCTGACGTCGACGGTGTAGAACTGGGTCCACGGCTCGTTGAGCGCCTCGATCCACGTCCCGCTGGCGCCGCTGGCCAGCGACCAGTAAACGCCGCCGTCGTTGCCCTCGTACACCCGCCCGGGGGTCGTCGGGTCGAAGGCCATCGCGTGGTGGTCGACGTGCAGCTGGCCGACGTTGGCCCAGGTGGCGCCGCCGTTGTCGGACAGGCGCAGGTTGACGCCGGCGATGAACACGCGGTCGGCGTTTTGCGGGTCCACCCAGATCTTCGATGTCCAGACGGTGTCGCCGCCCGGGTTGGCCAGGCTCACCGTCTGGAAGGTGGCGCCGCCGTCGTCGGAGCGGTAGTAGCCCCGGAAGCCGCGCTGGGTCTGCCCGCCGCCGTTGTTGGTCTGCGACCAGTTGCCGGTCGTCACGTAGACGCGGTTCGGGTCGCCGGGTGCGATCGTGACGCCCATCCGGGCCTGCGCGGTCGTCGTGTCGTTGGTGCTGGAGGCGAATCCGATCGCGTCGCCGGGGGTGAACGATGTGATGCGGTCGTTCTCCAGCCGTGTCCAGCTGGCTCCCCCGTCGGTCGTCAGGTAGATGCCGGTACCGGGACCGGTGTAGCAGCGACACAGCCACTCCCGGCGGTGGTCCCACATCGGGACGAACATCTTGTCCGGGTTCACGGGGTCCATTGCGATGTCGGTGGCGCCGGTGAAGTCGTTCAGGCCGGCGAGGATGCGCGTCCAGGTGGCGCCGTAGTCCGTGGACTTGTACAGCCCGCGTACTCCGGCCGGGGCGAACAAAGAGCCGGCGGATGCGGCGTAGACGATGTTGGGGTTCTGCGGGTTGAACCGGATGGCGCCGATCGTGCTGGAACCCTCCAGGCCGATCCGAGTCCAGGTCGCGCCGCCGTCGGTCGACCGGTACACGCCGTCGCCACCGTAGCTGAGGCTCCCGCCGCCTGGGTTCACCTCGCCGGTGCCGACCCACACGTCGCCGTTGGGCGCGACCGTGACCGCACCCAGCGACTGGGGGAAGTCGTCCGGCCACGACTTGGTCATCGTCACACCGGCGTCGGTGCTCTTCCACAGTCCCGCGGTCGCGACGGCGACGTAGACCGTGCCGGGCGCCGTCGGGTCGGGTGAGATGTCGGTAACCCGACCACCCACATTGGACGGTCCCACCAACCGCCAGTTCGGCTCGACCAGTCCGTGGACCTCCTCGGGGATGTTCGCGGCCTGCTGCGCGGCGAACTCGAGGTCGCCGGGCGTGATGACGTCCCCGGGTATCTGGCGCGAATCCAGGAACGTGTCCCGGGCGCCTTCCTCCTCGTCCTCCTCTTCCTCGCATCCCGTTCCGAATTCGGGATCGTCGGCGTCACAGGCGGGGATGTCCTCCTCGTCCTCCTCCATCACGACGATCCCGCCGGGCGATGCCCAGCCGTGACTCGCCGGCCCGGTCATCGCCACCACGAGACCGAGGGTGAGCGCGATCGTCAGGAGCCGGACCGATGTCCAGGGGGTGTCGGGTCGGTTCACGTCTCTCCTTCCCTACGCAAGCGTGCGCGAGGGCAACGGGTCAGCCTATGGCTGATGATCGTCGACGGTCAATGTCACGGGACGTGTCACGGGACGGGCGGTGGCCGCCGACACATGCGGCGGCCACCACCGGGTACGAAGGTCGTCAGCAGTTGGGGAATCGGAACCGGCCGATCCGGGTGGACCAGTTTGTGGTCAGGTTGTTGGCCGCGGTGTAGTACTCGTTGGTGTACCAGAATGTGCAGTCGTCGGCGGGGTCGATGTTCATCGAGGTGTAGTCGCCCCACCGGGGACTGCCTTGTTGCGAGCCGGTGCCGCTGAACAGCACCCGTTCGGTCCACGGCATGGTGTTCAGCGCGTCGCCGGCCAGGCGTCCGACGTACCGGATACCAGGGAAGAGGTTCGGGCCGGAGACGCTGTAGCCGAGGGCGGCGTTGCCGTTCTTGTCCTGGGCGACGCTGCCCATCCAGCGGTGGATGGCGGCGGTGCCGGGCACGGTGCCCTGCTGGAAGATGGCCGACGCGGCGGCGCTGAGCGGGCTGCGTAGCTCCCACCAGCGGACGCCGGCGATGTTCGCCGCGGACTCGATCGACTGGTTGGTGAACAGCGTGTCGTAGGACAGGAAGTTGCGGTACGCGAGGCGGTGCATCGGGCGCTGCCGGTAGGACAGGATGTCCACCTTCTGCGCGGTGCCCGCTTGCGGGATGCAGTCCCGGGGTCCCGGAGCGCACGGGAAGATCGAGTCGAATGCGGCCACGTTGATCTGCTTGATGAAGGTGAACGAGGCCACCGGCGGCGCGAACGTCGTCAGGCTGAAGTGGAACAGGTTCAACGCGTCGGCCGGTGCCGCGTACGGGCCGCCGTTGTCCATGGTGCCCACGTACGGGTTGGGTGCGCCGGCCGGCGGTAGGTTGCGGCCGTCGAGGTCGGCGGGCAGCAGCCCGTCGCCGATCTGGAACGGCGTTGCGCCGGGCGGGACGAGGAACTTGATCGCGGTGGCGGCGCCGCCGGCGTACATCACGGCCTTGTCGAATGCGTACGCGCCCACGCCGACGAACGCGCCGGCCGCGTTGAACTCACGGGTCGAGCCGTACAGCGCGTTGGGCCATACGCCGTACTTCGGGTAGTCGGCGAAGTTGGTGCTGTTGAACGCGTACAGGAAGTAGGCGCCGGTCGGGTCGGCCGTCTGCGACACCGCGATACACAGCAGGAACGGCGCGGCGGCGGTGAACTGCGTCAGGATCCACCGGTTGGCGATCTGGTCGTGCAGCACGATCGGGTCGCCGTAGCCGATGTTGCAGTTGGGGATCGGCGCGAACAGCGTGGCGATCGGAGTGGTCGGGACGAGTACGGCGCCGGCCTTGTTCCAGACACCGAAATGGACGTTGACCATCTGCACGTAGTGGCTGGGACCGACGTCGCCGACGATATCCGGCGGGGAGCAGCCGCCGCAGGCGTTCGTGATGCCGGTGAATGTCAGCGACGGCGCTGGCGCCGCCACGTCGATAGCCGCTCGGTCCGGTGCCGTGGCCGCCTCCCCCTGGAAGCCATTGTCCCTCACGGCGGGCCCGGTCTCCTCCGGCCGCGGCGCCTTCACCGCCACGCCCCCGGTGGCGGCCGCCCTTTTGGCGAGTTCGGTCACCGGCTCGGACACCGCGAACGCCGCCGGCTTCAGTACCTCCATCGTCGCCATCGTCGCCATCGTCGCCTCGGCCTGCTCGGCCGGCTTGGCCACCACCGGTGCCGCCGCGGCCGGTGCGGCCGCCGCCACTGACAGGACGGTGGCCGCCGCCAGCGGTACCACCGACCATCGCGTCGCCGTTGTCCACCATCGCTTGACCATGTGAACGATCCCTTCTCGGGTGGCTGGCTGTCCCGAGAAGACTGACGACAAACAACTACATTGGCAGTCCTCGATCTGACGTATCCACAAAACGCCTCGCCATACGTTGACGCATGATGATGTCTCCCGATAAAGTGAGGTACGGTCACCTAGTCGAGGTGTTCCGCGTCGCGTCGGCTGATTGGGCAACGTTATCGGCCGGTTCGTCTGTCCAGGTGCTGCTCGCCGATGACCGGATGCCGGAAGGGCTTGGTTCCGGTGCGGTGCAGACGAACGTCGTGAGCGCCCCACCGGATGCGGAACTCCTCGCTGCGTGTCGACAGTTCCCCGATAAGGTCGGTCAACGCCTTGTCGTACGGATCACGACCGGCCTGCGCCCGCGGCAGCGTGACGATGTCGTCCGCCGCCCGGTCCCAGTCGGCCCAGAAGTCCCGCGCGCGGGAGTCGAGGAGTTGAACCGGGCGAAGTTCGGCGGACGGGCCGGGCCGGCGTAAACGGATGCGAAGAGGGGGCGCGGCCGAGGCGGTTGGCGGCGAGGACGTCCGCGCGGCCGTTCATGACGACGGCGGGCGCTTCGGTCATCGCGTCCAGCAGCCGCTGCACGTTCGCACGCACGCCCTAGTCTAGGTGAGTGGTGTTAATCGGCGGCTGGCCGGGTTTCTGGTCAGCCGCTGTGGTCTTGGCTGTGGTATCGGGCTGAGGCTGGGTTGCCGGCTGCGGTGTTGGATGGTGCTTAGGCGGGGACCGTCCAGCCGTGTGCGGTATGGGTCAGGCCGAGCACGGCGAGTCTGGTGAGGTTGACGGCGGCGGCGAGCAGGTTGAAGTCGGCGCTGACGCGGTGCAGGCCGCGCGTGCGGGCGCGGCGGCCGCCGTGGCGGCGGCGCATGAGGTGGGCGATTTTGCGTTCGACTTTGGGGCGGGTGGCGCGGTAGTCTGCTCGTCCAGGCGGCGTGGTCTCGCTCGTTGTGCTGCGGGCCGAGGGACCGGCTCAGGCATGCAGGGTGGGCCGGTAGATGAGCTCTTGGGTGTGGCCGTCGAGCGTGCGGCTTTCGAGCATTTCGAGGCGCGCGTCCAATAGGGCAGCAATTGCCCCGCCCAACGATTGGCCTGGACATAGCAGTTATGTTGCAGGAACTCTTTCGGCTGGTCAGTTGCGGGATCGCTTAATGCAACAGTGCCCTTCGGCGGCGCCCGGCGCGCCAGCTGCAACCGCGGCGCTTGCCAGCCCGTACTGTCGGCCGAGTCCGGGTGGGACGTCGCCGGTTCCGCTGGCGCGGGAGCCGCGCTGGCCGCAGTTACATGCGCATCGCACTGATCACACGCCGTGATCGATGCGAATATGAACACGTTCGACCAGCGGCGTCCGCCCGCCTTGAACCTGCTCAGATTGACCACACGCGTCCGTCCGCAGTAGCGGAGAGGTACCAGGTCGCAGCGCGTGGCCGGGTTTCGAGCCCGACAAGTGTAGTTCCGTGTCATTTGCGAATGCATACCGCCGGGATTGGTTCACCCGGGGCATATTGTTCCCAATCTTGTGGTGATGGAGGGCCGACCATTTTACAGAGATTGTCGTATGGGTTCACGGTGCCGGCAATGTCCCACAGCCGTACCGTCGTGTCTTCGCCGGCGGTGGCCAGCAGCCGTCCGTCCGGGCTGAACGCCACCGACGTTACCCCCTTGGTGTGTCCGGTGATGGGCTCGCCGACCTGGCGACGGGTGGTGACCTCCCACAACCGCACCGTCGCGTCTGAGCCGGTGGTGGCCAGCAGCCGTAGCCCTTCTTCGCCACCGCGCCGAGCGCTCCGGCGTCCTGGGCCAGGAACACGTCATCAGAGGACACCGATCTGCCCACGAACGCGCCGGATGTGGCGTCATCGCCCGAGTCGCTACCCCGGCGGTGAGTCGGCGACCGAGATGCTCAACGCGGCGGTGGCGGCGAGCCGGGTGAGCCACTCCCCAGCGACTCAACCCCGGTCAGCCGGGACCTGATCACCACACTCGGCTACCTGATACTCCGTGCCGGCTATTTCGTATGGTGCCGCCGTGTTCGCGGCGTCCGAGCACACACGGAGCACACATCGAAAGCCAGGAATCAGGGATTCGCGTATGACGCGAGCCGCTGGGTCACCGTGGCGAGGGCGTCGGCGTCGGCCAAACCGACTCGTGACGATGGGCGGACGACGGTAGGCCCGAAGGTCCGGGTGCCAGCTGAGGCGTGACCAGTTCGTTGCGTCGCTGTGCGCCGAGGCGTGCGGTGGTGCGGCGTTGCCAGCGACCAGAGCACCGGCGGCGGACTGAGAGCATTTGTCGCCGTCGAGGTGGGGGCGGACAGGAAGGTGGGGCAGCCCGACCGTGGGGGTTGGTGAAGAATGTGCGTATGAACGACAACCTTCCGCGCGCCACGTCTTGGCCGTGCAGAAGGCAATGGCCGGTACGGAGCGCTCAACCCTTGATCTGCTCGGATTGGCCTGGCCGTTCAGTCAGGTCGGCCTGCTCACGGCTGAGGAGTTCGTCAAGGAGGTGCAGCACCGCCGCATCGACATGTCCGGGGGTCGACGCTCGACACTTTTGTTGAGCGCGACCCAGCGTTGGCCGACGATCTGTTCATCGGCTGGGCCGGCCATATTGTTTTTGATGGCCGGGTCCACCGTTAATGCGTGGCGGTAGGGGTTGATGTGGGGTCTTAGCCTTTTGCTGGAACCGATATGGGTGGGCCGCCGAAGCGTGCTAGTCGCGGGGAAGGGATCTTTGTGGACGATCAGATTCAGGTGATGCGGGCTGCGGTGTCGCAGGTGGTGGCCGAGCGGCGGGGTGGCGTGCGGGAGATGGCGCCTTCGGCGGTGGCGGCGTTGTTGTGCGCTGCGGCGTTGGCGCCGGTGGCTGCCGCGGCCGTGGGTGCCGGAGCGCTGGTGGTCGCCGGGGTGGGGGTTCTCGGGTCGGTCGGTGCGAATGTGTTGACCGGCATTGTGGATCAGCTGGTGGGCCGGTTGCGGGGTCGGGGCCGGTCGCCGGGTGTCGTCCAGGGCGAGTTGGTGGTGGCGTTGGAGGGGGTGCTGGCGGCCGGGGGGCAGCGTGCCGATCAGTTGAAGCGGGAGATCGCCGCGGTCTTGGCGGCGGTGGGTGTCAACGACGCCGTGGTGCAGGCGGCGTTGTCGACGGGCGACGCCGAGGTGGCGGGTGGCTGGTCGGTGGCGTTGGCCGGGTTGAACCGGGACTTCGCGGAGTTCGGGTTCGTGGTGGAGGATCTGGCGCGCACGGCGCGGGAGACGCGGGAGTTGTTGCGGTGGGAGGCCGCGCAGCAGCGTCATGATCGTGAGCGGTCTCGGGAGCAGACGCGGCTGCTCACTCAGGTGGTCGATCTCCTTGCCGGGATGGAGGCCGGCGGTGGGCAGTCGGCGGGGCCGGTAACGCATCCGGCGAAGTGGGTGGGGTGCCCGTATCGGGGCCTGTTGCCGTTCGAGGTGGACCATTCGGCGATCTTCTACGGCCGGCATGCGTTGACCGCTGAGCTGGTGGAGCGGACCGCGCAGTGCGCCGCGGGGGCGGGACTGTTGGTGGTGACCGGGGCATCGGGGGTGGGTAAGTCGTCGCTGCTGCGCGCGGGCCTGGCCGCGTCGGTGGCGGCCGGCCGGCTGGCAGAGGGCTCGGCGGAATGGCCGCACATCGTGATGACACCAACGGACCGGCCGTTGATGGAGTTGGCGGTACGGCTGGCCCGGGCGGGAACGGGCCTGGACGCGATGTCGGTGTACCGGTCGCTGTTGGCGGCGCCGGAGTTGGCGAATCTGTTCGTCCGGCAGCTCCTCCCGACGGCCGGCCCCGCTCAAGGCGGCACATGGCCGTGTTTGATGTTGGTCGTGGACCAGTTCGAGGAGCTGTTCACGCTGCCCGACGCCACCGATGGTGGGGTGGAGCGGGAGGCGTTTCTCACCGCGTTGGCTGCGATGGCGGCCGGTGACGGCGACGGCGGTCGAGCGGTGGTGGTGATCGGTATCCGGGGCGACTTCTGGGACCGGTGCGCCGAGTATCCGGCGCTGGCGACGGCGCTGGAGTCGCCGTTTGTGGTGCCGCCGATGTCGCAGCCGGAGCTGCGCCGCGTGATCGTGGGTCCTGCAGAGGCCGCCGGGCTGGTGATCGAGGCGGGGTTGACCGAGACGATCCTGGCCGACCTCCGCGAACATACCGACAGCCGGGGTGCCGTTGGCTCGGCGCTGCCGCACCTGTCTCAGGCCATGCTCACGACCTGGACGTACCGAGAGGGGACCCGGCTGACCAGCCGAGGGTACGACCGCGCCGGCGGAGTCGTGCACGCGATGGCGGCCAGCGCCGAAGACGCCTACCTCCGGCTCTCCCCGGCCCAACAGCAGCTGGCCCGCACAATGTTCAGCCGGCTGACGGTCGCGACGCTGCAGGGGCCACGCGCCCGCCGCCGCATGGCCCGGGACGATTTGGCGGCCCACGTCGATGAGATCGACCTGGCGGCGGTGCTGGACGCGTTCACCGACCAGCGGATGCTCGTCGTCGACAACGGCACGGTCGAGATCGCTCACGAGGCACTGCTGTCATCATGGCCGCGGCTGCGCGGCTGGCTCGACGCCGATCACGCCGACCGGATGACGTTCGGCCACCTGCTCGACGACGCCACGACCTGGCAGCACCAGCATCGGGACAGGTCGTTCACTTATCGGGGCACCCAACTCGCCACCGTCCTCGACGCCACCCGCAGATGGCAGGCAGATCCCGACCGCTACCCGGAATTCGTATCCACACCGGCCATCGCCGAGTTCCTCGCCGCAAGCAGCCACCACGTCGCACTCGCCGGCCGGATACGCCGCGCCGTCACCGTCGGGCTGGCCGTGCTCACCCTCCTGGCAGGTACCACGGCCGCCATAGCAACCACAAAAGCCGCCGAAGCCGACCGCCAGCACGCGGTCGCGCTATCTCGAATGCTCGCCGCCCGGAGCCTCACCACTGAGGTGGCCCCAGATGTTGCCCGACAACTCGCCGTCGCGGCCTGGGCCACCTATCCCACCGACGAAGCCCTTCACAGCATGCTCCACCTGGCCCGCCTGCCACAGTGGTCACGGATGACTGGGCACGCCAACGTGGTGACCTCGGTGGCGTTCAGTCCGGACGGGCGGCTGCTGGCCACCACCGGCTCGGACGCGACAGTGCGGTTGTGGGATGTGGCCGGCCGCCGACAGGTCGGTGAACCGATGACCGGCCCCGCCGAATGGGTGTTTTCGGTGGTGTTCAGTCCGGACGGGCGGCTGCTGGCCAGCACCAGCACCAGCGGTCGACCGTGCGGACGCTGAGGAACAGCTGGCGGCCGATCTGTGCGCTGGTCAGGCCGGTGCCGGCGAGCTCGGCAACCTCGACTTCTCGGGTGGTCAGCCGGCGCGCCCATGCCGGAACCGGTGACTTGTCGAAGCGTTTCCGGGCCGCCGTCACGAGGTCGGTCAGCCGGCCGCCGTACGCGGTCGCATGCTCGGCGGCCCGGTCCAGGTGCTCTGCGGCGAGGCCGGGGTGCCGGGCGTCGAGGAACGCGTCGCCGGCAGTGAACTCGGTGTAGGCCAGATCGAGCCAATGGTGGACGCTGGCGAAGTCGGCGGCCGCGGACCGCGCCGCGACGGTGAGCTCGCCCGGCTCCATGGACCTACCCCGGGAGCGGATCGCGGCACGCCGGGCCATTCCGCGCCGCGTTGCCGAGGACACCACCGTGGGATGCTGTGCCGCGAGTTCGACGTACCGGGCGGCGGCCGCGTCGTCGCCGAGAGCGAGTGCCGCCCCGGTCAGCGACTCCCATGCCCGTACCTGGCGCCGGGTCGGCAACCGGGGCAGCTCCGGACCGCCACCGAGCGTGAGCAGCAACCGGCTGCCTCGTTTCGGATCGCCGGCCAGCGCGATCAACTCGCCGGCCATGCACCGACTGAGCACCGCCCATCCAAAGCGCAGGCCGGCGCACCGGGCCTCGATCGCCTCGGCGTCGGCCAGCAACGTGGCATCGTCGTCGCCCAGCCAGTACCGAGCGATCCCGCGTACCCCGGCAGCCACACTCTGGCACGGCACAAGGTCGTCGCGGCCGGCCTGGTAGACCGCCTCATCCAGGGTTTCCACCGCCGTTGCCGTCTGCCCGAGGCGCAGTTGCACCTCCCCGAGCGTTGCCAGCAGAACCGACAACAGGTATCCCTGGCCGGTCTCCCGGCACAGTCTCACCCCACGCGCCAGGTGCCGGTGTGCGTCGATGACCTCGTCCACCAGGACCTCGGTGAGCCCCAGCTGGTACAGGCAACGCAGGTCACGCACGAGGCCGGCATCGGACATCGCGTCGACCAGGGCGGCTGCGGCACCGATCGCCACGCGCGCGGACTCGACGTCGCCGGCGCAGCCGTGCGCCCACGCCTGCTCGATGAGCGCGGCTGCCTCACGCAGCCGATCGCCGTGCCCGCGCGCGATGTCAGCCGCCGTCACCGCATGCCGCGTCGCCGACTCGAAGTCCATGCTGTCACTGAGCAGGTTCGCCAGATCCGACAGCAACGCGGCCGCGTCCGGCGACGGGTCGTCCGCCACCCCAGCAAGGCGGTCCCGAAGCAGCGCGCTGGCCTCGTCGTACTGCCCGAGCAGCGCCAACGCGCGGCCGGCGTACACCGCGCTCATGGTCCGGTCGCCAGCGCCGGACGCTACGTGGGCGGGCGCCGACAGCAGCGCGTCGCGAGTCCGCGTGACATCACCGATCAGCAGCCGGGAGCGGGCCACCAGACCCTCCGCGTCGGACCGCCGCGGGTCGCCATCGGTCATCAGCGCACCAGCGGCGCCGGCCCAGCGCAATGCGCTCGCCGGGTCGGCGTCGAGGCTCGCCGTGGCGGCGGTCAGCAGCACGTCAACATGCCCCGGGCCGGTCAGACCGGTCGCCGCGACATGCCGCGCGCGATATGTCGCCGCAGCGCCGCGCCGGGCGAGCACCTCGTCAACGCGGCGATGCAACGTCCACCGTTCGCCGATCGGAATGTGCCGGTAGACGACGTCGGCGACCACCCGGTGCCGGAACGCCAGCCGCGGGCCGAGTTCGTCCTGCCGGAGTACGTCGGCCGCCACCAACCCTTCCACGGCCCGGCCGGTCGCCTCCGGACCGTCGGCACACACCTCGGTCAACAGGTCCATGGTGAACGGCCCGCCGAGCACCGCCGCCGCCTGGGCGGTCCGCTGCTCCACGCCGCCCAGCCCGGCAAGCTCTCCCACCAACCCACCTGCCGACTCGGCCGCCAGGTCCGCGAGCAGCTTCATGTAGAGCGGGTTGCCGCCACCCTCGGTATGAATGCGCTCGGCATCGTGATGGTCCGCGAGCAGGGCCCGGGTCTCGGCGAGACCGAGCGGTCGGAGCGCAACGTGCCGCAACGCCGCCGACGCCTCCGCCCGGCTGAGTACCGTGCCGACCGCGGCAGCGACCTGCCGCGGCCGGTAGGCCAGTACGAGCAGCACCGGCCGGGCACCGGCGAGCCGGACGAGTTCGGCCAGCAGCGAAGCCGAGTCCGCCGGCATCCGATGCAGGTCGTCGACGAACATCGCCACGCCGGGCGTCCGTCCAGCCTCGGCGAGCGCATCGACCAGGCCGTACGATTGCCCGTGCTCGCCGGCGGTGTGCACGGTCAGCGTGGCCACGCCCGCAGACTGCGCGGCGCCGAGAAACGCGGCCAGCAGCCGCGTCTTGCCGATCCCCGGATCGCCGGTGAACGCGGTCGCACCGCCATGACCGGCCAACAGCCTGTCTAGTTCGCGCCCGTACCGGCCGAACTCACCGGCCCGGCCCACCAGCACCTCATCGTCGCTCAAAACCGCCCCCGCCAAACAGTTCGGCGCGACCGCCGGACTGGATGAGCGGTGTCGGCATGCGGACAGCAGGGTCTCGCGGCCGGAGAACGGCCGCGGCGTGCCGGTGGCCGATTCCGTATTGGAGTGCGTAGTACTACCGACGGCACAGTACCGGCATCTTCCTAGCCTTTGATCCGCGCCAGACCGGCGTCAACGTGATCAGAGGAGAGCTATGCGAACGATCAGAAAACCGGTGCTCCGGTGGACGATGCTCGTGGCGTCCATCGCGGTCGCACTCCTCGCAACCGGATCCCCCGCCTCGGCCGATGGCGATGCGCCCGTGGTCGGGCAGTGGGTCGTCGACAGCGTGGAGGAGGCGGCCGCGCTGCAGCTGGCCGAGGGCGGCAGCACCGAGGGGTTCAACGAGCCGTGCACCATCGAAGA
>Ga0075428_100006781_pt1 | contig 12743 bp, 9 predicted proteins | sample RhiMetdeltSRZDD2_FD_75291 | JGI IMG/M metagenome (GOLD analysis project Ga0075428, IMG submission 75291) | Populus rhizosphere microbial communities from Tennessee, USA - Rhizosphere MetaG P. deltoides SRZDD2 | ecosystem: Host-associated > Plants > Roots > Rhizosphere > Soil | place: USA...
GATTTTCTCGGCCTGCAATACCTGTACAAAGCCGGCTACGACCCGACTTCATTTGTTTCGTTCTTCGAAAAAGTCAAGTCGCAAGAGAAACAAAAGTCCGGTTTCTTTGCAAAGGCATTTTCGACTCATCCTGTTACCGAGGATCGCATTCGAAAGGCCCAGCAACAAATCGAGCAGGCGCTTCCTTCCCGAGAGGAATACGCCGTCAGCAGCTCAGAGTTTGAGCGCGTGAAGACTCGCCTGGAAATCTTAGAAAATGCTCGAAAACGCGAATCGGAAAACGAGGAAGGCCCGGCTCGTCCGCGCCTCCAACGCCGGACACCCAACACCGTCGAAGACGAGGATGAGCCCTCTTCCAAAACAGGCGAGGATACCTATCCCCAACTCACTCACAAATGAGACCGTTCCTTCTGATTGTTTGCCTGCTCTGCTTCAACTCGACGAATCAATTTTCACGCTCAACCTTTGATAAACCTTCCCTGAAATCGCTGCATCCATTCTGCGGCACCCGGCCCGACCGCCTGCAGCACGAACTCCAGCGCTCCCGAGATTTGCGGGCAGTCCGTCAGTTCCGAGCCCAGCGCCAGGCATTAGGCGCGGCTGCTGGGGCGACACAAGACGTGGGGCAGATTGCAGTGATCGAGGACGATGGCACCATTGTTACGACTCAGAATCCGTTCGATCTGCCCTCGGCCGCAGTACGGCTTGCTCCCGCGGGTCCTGGCGGGAGCTACCTACTTTCGCAACGTCAGGAAACCATTGGCAGCAGCTTCGGTACCGCCGTCAATCTCACGGACGATGACAGCCGCGAAATCGCTTTCACAGGCGGCTTTCGTTTTCCGTTCTTCGGAACAACCTATCTCAGCGTATTCATCAACTCCGATGGCAACCTCACCTTTGGTCAGGGCGACAACCTCTCGACCGACAGGAATCTTACCCGCTTCAACGGTGGGCCTCCTCGCATCGGTGGTTTCTTCGCGGACCTTGATCCAACAGCAGGACGCGGCGGTGTTTTCTACAACGCATTGCCCGATCGTTTCGTCGTGACTTGGGACCGCATTCGCGAGTTTGGCGGGCTCACCGAGAGTTCCTTCCAAGTGACCCTGTTTGCCGACGGGACTTTTGAGCTGATTTACGGAGGGATTTCTGCCCAAAGCGGGATTGCAGGTTGGAGCGGAGGACACAATAGCCAGACGCTCGGCTTAGTCGACCTGAGCGCCTCGTCAGGAATTCTGTTATCCGGTCCCAAAGCCGAGCGGTTTGCCCGCACTACCGAACTCGACCTCCCAGCTTTGGCAGCCAAGTTTTATCAAACGCATGGGGATGAGTACGATCAGCTGGTGATGTTTACCAATTTCCCGTTCGACCTCGAGGGAGCCTTCGCATTTGAACTGAATATCAAGAACGAGATTCGCGGCATCGGCCTTGAGCAATTTGACTTCGCGTCTGACTTTGGCAGCAATGGCCGCCTGCAAAGCTTTTTGGCCATGAACCAGCTGACGGAGTTCCCCGACGATCCGGACGCCGTATTCTTCGGCACAAATTCAACCATAAACATTATCGGCCAAGAGGCGGGACATCGTTGGCTGGCCTATACCAGGTTCCGTGACAGTAACGGCCAGAATAGCACCAAGCTTCTCGGTCGCGACGATGCGCACTGGAGCTTTTTCTTCAATTCGGAAGCGTCTGTGATGGAAGGCAATCAGATTGAAGACCTCGGTTCGGGGAATTTCCAGACGACAGCCGCCACTGATCGCTACAGCAAGCTGGACCAGTACATCATGGGCTTTCGCGACCCGAACCAGGTAGGGCCGATGTTCTTCGTGGACAACGTCACCGGCACGACTCGGACCCCCTCAAGCGCGCCCGCGATCGGCATCAGCTTTCGTGGGACGCGCCAGAACTTGACTGTCAATGACATCATTTCGAGCGAAGGTCCCCGAATTCCCACCGTGGCGGCGTCACCAAAGATCTTCAAGCAGGCGTTCATCCTGCTGGTGCAAAGAGGCACCTCACCCTCGAATGCAGAAGTTACGAAATTGGATCGCGTTCGCCAGCGTTGGCAGGAGTTTTTTGGGCAGGCCACTGAAGGTCTCGGCACGGCAGATACCGCGCTCAACACCATTGCCGTGACACCGACGCTGAGTAGCGTTGCGCCTGCGTTTGGCCCCACGGTTGGCAACACGGCAGTCTACATATTCGGCAACAACTTTCAAGATGGTGTAACTGTAAGGTTCGGTTCGGCGGCGGCCACGAATGTGCAACGAGTGAGTTCCTCCCTGGTTACTGCAGTAGCGCCACCCAACCCGGAGAGCATCGTTTCGGTCGTCGTGACGAATCCCGGAGCGCAATCGGCTACTCTGGGGAACGCCTATCGCTACGTCTCACTGAGTCCGGCGGTCGTGTCCGCAGGCGCAGTGCGCCTGGCCTTTGCGATAGACAGCCCTGACTTTCGTTCGAATCTCGGCATCAACAACCCCAACCCCTTGAGCGCTGACGTGCGCGTTCTCCATCTGGACAAAAACGGGCTGCTGATCAACCAGCTCAGCTCGTTAACCGTGCCACCCAACGGTTACGTGCAGCGCAACAGCATCCTGCAGGAACTGGAAGGTTCAACCGGCATCAGCGGCCGTGAGGGTACGCTGGCCTTGGAGTCCAGCCAACCAGTCCAGGCTTTTGTGTCGCAGATTGACAATCAGACGGGAGACCCCAGCATTTTGGAAGGCTTTCGCAGCGGGAGCCCTCGAATTATTCTGCCTTCGGCAGCCAACACCGGTCCTTTTCGCTCAAATCTCATTGTTCTGAACCTGGCACCGAGCGAGGCACGCATTAGCATCACGGCACTGGATCGTGACAGCGGACAAGCCCTGGGAGTCCCAATACAAAATTTGGCGCTTCCGGCAAACGGCTTTATCTCGTACAGCAATATCCTTGCGTCGTTGAACACGAACGACACCTTCGGTCCAGTAGAAATCCGCTCCACCAACGGCGCGTCGTTGGCCGCGGTGTCTCGTGTCTCAGGCCTGAATACCGGCACCAGCGGATTCTTTCCGGCTCTTCCATCCGACTCTGGCCAGTTGGTTGAGATCATTCCATTTGCCATCGACACAAACGCGTTCCGAACCAATCTCGGGATCAACAATCTCGGAACAACAAACGCCAGTGTCAATGTGTCACTGTTTGGAGCAAACGGCACGATCCTGGCAAGCACGACCTCACCGCTGTCTGTTTCCCCTCAAGGACTGGTTCAAGTCAACAATATCTTAAGATACCTCATCGCCGGCTCAAGCAGTGCTCCTGTCACCAATCAGCAGGGCTATCTCAAACTCACATCCAATTCTCCAATCAAGGCTTTTGCGACGCAGATCGACAATCTAACTAACGACCCGAGCATTGAAAACAGCGTCAGTAGCGGCAGCTCCAATTTGCTCTTGAAGTCCTCAGCCAATTCCAGCTTTCGTTCGACATTGGCGATCGTGAATCCGAACGCCTCCCCAGCCTCAGTCGAAATCACTGCGCGCGAAGGCAACTCCACAAATAATGGCGCTGTCACAGGTGTACGCGTCATAACCATTGCAGCCAACGGTCACTTTGTCAGCGAGAATATCTTGTCTGAGATTGGAGCTAGCTCGACATTTGGCCCGGTTGAACTCAGGTCACTCGCGGGAACTCCCATCATTGCCGTCTCCCGTGTCTACAACCCTACCGGAAACACGAGCGGTTTCTTTAACGCCCAACCTTTGCCGTAAGCCTTCAGGCGGTTCGCTCCTGGGGCTCTACGATTCTTCGACTGGCCAATTCCCGGCTCGCTGGAGAGCAATTTTCAACTCTGCAGACCCAAAACCCTATTCTGATTGTGCCACCTCTCCCAAGAAAACTAGTAACCCTTACTAAATCAGTTAGCTGGAGTATCACAAAGAGGATCCTGCCAGCCAGGGGTTGTCCCACGCCCCGGTCTGAGCCATGAACTTTGTCGCAATGGCGCTTAGCCGCCCAGTCCCAACATGAACGCAACCGGCTACCTCTCTCGCACCGACTCTCTCGGGCACGACTTCAAGGAGCGACCGTCGCCACAAACATTCACGCGCAAGTCGCGCTTGGCTGGCACGGGAGCCCTTTAAAGAACATCCTGAACGAGAAGTTTACCGAGACTGGAATCGGAGTCGGCAGTCGACCCGAAAGGTGGTTTCTTCACCCAAATCTTCTTGGGCAAGTAGGCTAGATCCCGTCCCGATCGACAAAAATTGCATTTAAGAGTGCAAACTTACGCAGGTTGGGGTCCCTCGTTCTTAACAATCCTCTAGAAAATAAGGCACTTGCATCGATTCCAGAAGTGGTCTTCCTCTTGCTCTCTGCCAGTGCAGCTGAAACCCCATGGTCGGAGGACAGCAGTGCAATTTCTCAGCAACACAATCATCATTCTCACCATTGCCGGCCTATCATTTAGGTTTAGCTACCTACTGAGCCGCGGCCTGCTCTCCCTTATGCTACACTCAATGCAGCGCTTCAAAGAGCGGGTGAAAATGACTAGCTCGTGATCATTCCGCGGCGCTTTCCAAAGTTTCCCTGAAAATGTTGACTGCATGGCCAAACTTTCTCTCTCGCCGAACAAGCGTCGAAAGATCTCCGGCTTGGCCTCTGCGTTGCCCCTACCCTACATAATCTCTTTGCCCGAGCGAGGTCTGCGCTCGACCAGCGCTTTGGCTGGCGGCTTGGCACGGGAACTCAGCGAGGTTGTGCTGCCATCTAGCTTTCGAAGGACTAGGCTCTACCGCTCCCTCGTGGATGTTACCCTTCGCTTTTTTGCTGAGCAGGTTGGTCAAGCCCAAAGGACCAGTGATCTGGCGTCCGGTCTACCGTCCGACTTTGCCTTGCGCCGTTCAGCCGGCAACGGAATCGAGATGGCTGGCATCCTGCTGTTTCGTTTCTCCCCGGTCTGGATTCTGGCAGCCTTGTCGGATCTCTCCAGCACGGGCCGTTTTCTGGTTCGAGAAATAGCAGCTTCTCTGGTGGAAAAGGGGCTGTTACAAAGTGGCGTTGATTTTGCAACCGTCGATGAGATTCTAAACGGCCTTGAAAAGACCTCGGGCCGCCTGGCCGACAATCTGAACATGCCACCCTTCGAAGTCGAGACGCTACGACGAGAGTGGCAGATGCTGAAGCGCGAGGCCAGCGGATTGGCTCCGAAACAAATGCCTTCAAAAGAAGAACTGACACATTCGTGGCGTGAGCTCAAAGAGGAAGCCACGCGGCAAAACTGTTCGGTATTTGAGCTGTCTTCGCTCATGGCGCTCTCGGCCGTCACTCAAGTGCCCGCAAGAGCACGCTGGCTTTCACAGTGTGCGACTGCAGCCGCAGGAAAGACGGGCGTGCTTTTCGCCAGTACCTTGCTGGCGAATTACGCGGCAACATTGAAAGAGATTCGAGAGGCCGGGTATCTGCACTATTGGGCTCGACAACTTAAGCCTTACATTTCAGCGGTCGCCTACAATTTCTCTCCGTCTCAGTCTTCTTATACCGAGAGATTCCTACAGTGGTGTTCGACCAAAAAAAAGCATAGCCCCACCTCTTGAAAAGGGTGCTGAACCTCGTTTGCGCGGACGCGCAAAGCGAGACGCTTTGTGGCTTGGGAGCCAAACAACCGTTCGTCCTGTAACCTTCCTTTCTTGCGAATGCATGGCAAGAAGGTGTACCTTCCCTGAAAAAGTTCGAATTCCGACGCTGCTCGTCTGCGCACATCTGCGCGTTGGGTTTGCAACGGTGCAGGTGGATGAGCTTGAAAAAGCCCTCTCGCTGTTGTTTGAACTCCCACATTCAGAGCGTCTCAGAGGAGACTCAATATGTTGAACAATTTCTCCTTGATCTTGGGTTTGCTATTTCTACTTTCTCAACCCGGCGTGGCGCAAAACCAGCAGAACACGATTCAGGTTTTTGGCGGTCAGCCTGATGAACGGGCCTCTACTCGAATGCTGTACGAAACCGACAGGGCGATTGGTGAATTTGCAATCGACTACGGTCGTCCAGCCTGGAAGAAGGAATATGAAGATCCTGCAGCCTTCGACAAGATGACCCGTGGAAAAGTCTGGCGTTTGGGCAAGGATTTTTGGACCACGTTGGACACGAGCCTTCCCCTCAGAATCGCAGGACGAGAGCTTTCGATTGGCTACTACTACTTGGGGTTGCATCGTTCAGAAGACGGAGCCACCTGGAGTCTTGCCTTTCTAGATCCCGTTGAGATTCGAAGCTCCAAGCTTGACGCGTTTGAGATCAATAAGGCTCCAATCGCATTCAAAGTACCGGTCAAGCTGGAAAAAGGCGTGGAAATGGTAGACAAACTCACCCTGCTTTTGTCCCATCAAAAGCAGAACGTCAACAGCGTCACCCTCAAGGTTGCCTGGGGAAACCTCCATCTGAGCGCGCCGATCGAGGTCCTACTCAAGCATTGACTTCGGCCATCGCGGCACCAGCCGCTGAACTTGAGGCGGAACCTGTGAGTGTAGATGCACCACTTGCGGGTTTCCACAGCCCGTTGATTGAAATCTCTCAACGCCAGTGCCAAGCAAGTCTTAACCACAATCTGCTTGACAGCGGTCCACGGCGGGACTAGTTTTTTCACAACACAACTTACGAAGAAAATTAGTAGGCAATGGTTCCATCTTCTTCCTAGTCGCCGGGAAGCTCTGGACCAGACCTTAGGCGCTTGCAAAGGGGCGATTGCCCTTTTGAATCGTTATGTCCTTGCCGCTGTGAAGGAGGAGAACCATGAAATACCTGCGTATTACTTGGGGTCGACAGTCCGGATTGCCTAGCTTCGCAATCGTGATGCTGGTAATCGCACTCTGTTCCCAACAGACTTGGGCACAGGTTCTCTATGGTTCGTTGGTGGGCACAGTGATAGATCAGACTGGATCCGTGATTCCGAACGCTGCGGTAACCATCACAAGCAAAGCTACCGGGCAGACTCGTTCGACAAGTACGGATGAGGCAGGGCGCTACTCGGTTCCCAATGTCCAGGCCGGGAATTATGACCTCAAGGTCGAGGTTTCCGGGTTCAAGCCATATGTTGAGAAGGGAATCGAAATCACGATTAACACCGTCAGCCGGATCGACGTCAAGTTAGACGTAGGGGCCGTCGCCGAAACGATTACGGTGGAGGCAAGTGCAGCCATTTTGCAGACCGACAAGACTGACGTTCACTATGAGCTGGGCGCCAAAGCGGTGAGTGAATTACCGCTCGCTGGATATCGAAACTACCAGAGTCTGATCAACCTGGTGCCGGGCGCCATGCCCGCTCGCTTTCAGAATGCCATTACCGATACCCCGGCGCGAGGTTTGACAACCAACATTAACGGCACAGCTCGAAACAGCAACAACACGCGAATTGATGGCGCTACCAGCGTATTCACATGGCTACCGCACCATGTCCTCTATGTCCCTCCCGCCGAATCAATCGAAACCGTGAGTATCTCTACGAGCAATTTCGACGCGGAGCAAGGACTAGCTGGGGGCGCAGCTATCACCGTCACAACGAAATCCGGAACCAATGAGTTCCACGGGGCTCTTTTCGAGTTTTACAATAACCACGTTTTTCAAGCCAACAACTTCTTCGACAATAACAGGAAAACACCCAAGAACATCCAGCATCAGTATGGCGCTGCTGTCGGCGGCCCAATCAAGAAGGACAAACTCTTCTTCTTCGCCAGTTGGGAAGGCATGAGGCAGCGGCAGAATTTCGGTAGACTGGTGAACGTTCCCACGGCAGACATACGTTCTGGAGACTTCTCGGCGATCAGCACCGTTATTTACGATCCGCAAACGGGGACGCCAGACGGCCGCGGCCGTACTGCGTTTCCGGGTAATCGAATTCCAACTCAGCGGCTGAGTCCTATTGCGCAAAAAATCCTGGCGATGATCCCGCTGCCTAATCGATCAGGCGCCAGCAGCAATCTATTTGCTTCGGCGCCTCTGGTGTTTGATCGAGACAGCCTGGACGTGAAAATCAACTGGAACATCTCTTCGCGAACGACGATGTTCGGCAAATATAGCATCATGGATTCTCCGGTAAGCTCTGATGGAGTACTAGGGGAAGCTATCGGGGGATCCGCCGTTAGCGGTTCGGCGTCAGCTGGTGTGGGAACGGGATTCAACCGAACTCAGGTGTTTGGTTTTGGTTTTACCCACACGTTTTCGCCAATTTTCCTGATTGACGGCAATTTTGGCGGAAGTCGGCTCCACCATGACACGCAGGGACCGGACTATGGGAAGAACATCGGTTCGGACATCTTGGGTATCCCTGGCACAAATGGTCAGGACCCTCGTCAGAGTGGATTCCCGATTTTTGACATTAGCGGCTACGAAACCATCGGCAACCCAAACAACTGGAGTCCAGTGGAGCGTAATGATCGGGTCTATACCACGGTCTTCAACGCCGGCTGGAACAAGGGCGCGCACAACATGCGCTTTGGCGTCGATTTGATCTACCATCAGATGAACCACTGGCAGCCGGAATTGAACGGCTACAGTCCCAGAGGTCGTTTTAACTTCAGAGGGGGAATAACTAGCTTGAATGGCGGCCCGGCTCCCAACCAGTTTAATAACTTCGCCGATTTCCTGCTCGGCTTGTCAAACAACACCGGAAAAGCCTTCCAGTTTTATGATCCGATGCGGACCCGCGAGTGGCAGCACGGCTACTACGTTCGTGATCAGTGGCAAGTGACACGCAATCTGACGGCCACGCTGGGTGTGCGCTATGAGTACTTCCCGATGATGAGCCGTGGTGAATTTGGTATCGAAAGATACGATCCCGATACCAACAAGGTGTTGATTGGCGGACGAGGTTCAGTGCCCAGAGATGCGGGAACAACGGTTAGCAAACATCTGTTTGCACCCCGCGTGGGGTTGGCTTACCGCATGGGGAGCGCCACCGTCATCCGAAGCGGCTACGGGATCACGTATGATCCTTACCCCATCAGTAGGCCGCTGCGTAGCCCTTATCCAGCCGTGATAATAAACGAGTATTTCGGGGCAAACAGTTTCATCCCTGTAGGAAGCCTTGAAACAGGCATCCCACCGTTCCAGTCTGTGGACATCAGTAGTGGTATCGTCGACATTCCCAACACAGTCTCTACCAACTCGCTGCCCGGCGGAAAGTTTAGCCGAGGCTACATTCAATCGTTCAACTTGACGGTTGAGCGCCTCATCGGCGCCGGATTCACAGCACAGGTGGGTTATGTGGGTACGCGCAGCATTCGCCAGGCTCTCACCTACTACAACATCAACGCGGGCCTTGTCCCAGGCGCTGGAGTCAATGGCCGGCCGCTCTTCCAGCGATATGGCCGCAGCGTTGACACCAACATGTTCCTGCCGTTTGGAACCAACAACTACAACTCCCTCCAGGCCCGCCTGCAGCGCCGGTTTACAGGCGGCCTTTACGTCTCTTCCGCGTATACCTGGTCCAAGACTATAGGTGTCAATGCGAATAGTGACAATGGCTTGTCTATTTACATCCCCTCAGAAATGCAACGCAACCGGTCGGTCACAGACTTTGACCGAACTCATGTGTTTCAGAGCGCTGCCGTAATTGAGCTGCCGTTTGGGAAGGGCAGGAGATTTCTGAACGGCGGTTCGGTGGCGAATGCTCTAGCTGGCGGTTGGCAGGTCAACGCGGGGTTCTCGGCCTTTACTGGCGTTCCTTTCACCGTCACTGCTTCCGCAGCTTCCTTAAATGCGCCCGGAGGTGTCAACTTCCCCACATTGACCGGTATCAGCAGCAGTGCCCAGATGGCTGATCAAGTGAAGACAGAAGTAGCGAAACTGGGAGGCGCAGGAGTCGGGCTGCCCTTCTTTGACCGAACCGCCTACGCGCCGGTGACTGGGGCTCGTATCGGAACGTCGGCACGGAACGGATTGCGAGGGCCTGGGGCCGCAAATTTCGACCTTAGCTTGTTCCGGAGCTTCACGCTCACAGAACGTTTCAAGCTGGAGTTCCGAGCTGAGTGTTACAATCTCACCAACACGCCCCACTTCTCGAATCCGTGGGGTGATATCGCCTCAGCGAACTTCGGCTACATCACCAGTACGGCCGAACAGGATCAGCGTAACTTCCGCTTCGCTCTGCGGCTCAGCTTCTGAGCCCGTGTTCAAGCCGAGCGCTGCCACAGAGGCAGCGCTCGGTTCGCGCAGTTCACCTGATCGAACAGAAGCTTCGAAGTTCCAACCCATCTCGCTCGATTGGCTCTCGCCGCTCTATAACGTTTTCCTTGAGTTTCTAAGCAGCATCGCAGCCCCGGGACCTTTCCTATCCACTTTTAGGGCGAGGGGTTTCGTTTTTCTTAGCGTCTTGCAGCTATCTTCTGCTTCTTAGTATGTTAGCAATCCTGGTTTTCTCAATTTGGTCTCTAGGAATAGGCCTCGGTGCTTCGCGTCTTCCAGACCTGCCTCAATTGTCTTTGGAAAATTTTGCTCCGCCCATCCGCCAGGAGATTCAAAAAGCCTACGAAGCAGTCCGATCGAATCCGATGGATGCAACCGCCAACGGACGACTAGGAATGCTCTTGCATGCTTACCAGCAGAATGAAGCAGCAACGGTTTGTTTCGAGCGCGCCCGTGCTCTCGACTCCAAGGAATTTAAGTGGTTTTACTATTTGGGAACTGTACAAGCAGCATCAGGCAACCATTCGGAGGCGGTCTTCACGTTGCGAGAAGGTCTGAGTCAGAAGCCCGATTACCTCCCTGCCCAGCTGAAACTGGCCGAATCTTTGCTGGGTTCCGGGCAAACAGAGGAGAGTGGACAGACCTATGCATCTATTTTGAAAAAAAGTCCTGAATCTGCACTGGCTCACTATGGGATGGGCAGAGTGAGATCAGCGCGCGGTGAGCTGGCTTCGGCAGTGGACCACTATGGCAAGGCCTGTGCAACTACGCAAAGCTTCGGCGCCGCCCATTACGCTCTTGCTCTCGCCTACCGCGACCTAGGAGAGACAGCGAAAGCACGAGAGCATCTTCTGCTTTACCAGAAGGACAAGCTCGGCTGGCCTTCGTTGGATGATCCCTTGTTAGACGCTGTGAAGCAGCTGCACACCGGAGCGCAGCATTACCTCAAGCAGGGCGTGAGCCTGGAAGCAGCTGGGCACATAGCACAAGCTGCTGCCGAGCATGAGCGAGCACTCGAGATTGACCCCAAGCTCGAGCAGGCGCACATTAACCTCATTTCTTTGTATGGTCGACTAGGCGAGCCGGCCAAAGCCGAGATGCACTACAAAACCTTGCTCGCCGTCAACCCAAACCTTGCAGAAGCCCATTACAATTTCGGGGTTCTATTGACAGGCCAGAGCCGGCATAAGGAAGCTTCCGACGCCTTTCGCAAGGCTTTGGAGATTAGCCCGTTTTACGCCGAGGCTCACAACAATTATGCCTTCCTGTTGCTGAACGAGGGACGATTGGAGGAGGCTGAGAGGCACTTTCGGGCTGCGCTTGACAACAAACCCAACTACCGGCTAGCGCATTTTCATCTTGGGCGGATCTTGCTGCATCAAAACAAAACCGATGAAGCCATTAAGCATTTTCAACAGACGCTTGGCCCCGATGAAGATGACAGCACCCCTGGCTACTTTTATGCTTTGGGCGCGGCTTATGCCAGGCTAGGAAATCGTCAGAGCGCCTTGGAGTATATCCGCCAGGCACAGCGAAGAGCCGCTGCTCTGGGTCAAAGACAACTGCTGGGCAGTATTGAAAGAGATTTGAGAATCCTCGAGCAGAGTGAGAGCAGAAAGTAGTTGGGATTAAGCGTAGAGAACTGGCGAAGAAGGAGTCACGGCGACTCCCATTCACAGGACAACCCCTGACGACTACGCGACCGCTGTCCTTACGCCGCCGCCCCCTTCGAAAAAAGGGGGGACTTTTCACACCTTCAGTCTCGCAGGCACGGCATCTCCGCCGTCGCGGGGGACAGCAAGAGGTCAGTGACCCAATTGAAACGACTCGCGCTGTCCCTCATCCTTTCGCTTGCTGCTTGCCCTTTCACGATGGCGCCACATCCCAGCAAGTCTTCTCCGATCTTCCGTGATGCCGCGACCGAGGTTGGGCTGCGGCTCCAGCACTTTACGGGAGCAACTGGCGAATTCTTCATGCCCGAAATTATGGGCGCGGGGGCCGCGTTGCTCGACTACGACAGTGACGGAGACCTTGACGTCTACTTGCCTCAGGGGACCCTTCTCGACCAGAGCAAGAGTCTCAAGGAGGCGTTGTTCCCCCCGCCGATCGCTCAGCAACCCGGCCATCACCTGTTCCGCAATGAGTTGATACCCAAAGGACGACTGAGCTTTCGCGATGTCACCGGCGAGGCCGGCGTCGGCTATGAGGGATATGGAATGGGAGCAGCCGTCGGCGACTATGACAATGACGGCGACCCCGACCTTTACCTCACTCATTTCGGTTCCAACATCCTCTTTCGTAACAATGGCAACGGCACTTTCACCGATGTGACTCGTGAAGCTGGAGTCGACGACCCTCGTTGGAGCACAAGTGCGGCCTTCCTGGACTATGATCGCGATGGCAACCTGGATCTGTTTTTGACCAACTATGTCGATTTCACCGTCAAAGGAAACAAGAAGTGCTTCGCCCCAACAGGAGAGCGCGACTACTGCACTCCGGCGGCCTATCGACCTGTACCCGACCGCCTCTTTCGCAACACCGGCAAAGGCAAGTTCGCCGATGTCACTCAGTCCGCCGGCATCGGAAAGGCC
>Ga0075428_100006782_pt1 | contig 12742 bp, 11 predicted proteins | sample RhiMetdeltSRZDD2_FD_75291 | JGI IMG/M metagenome (GOLD analysis project Ga0075428, IMG submission 75291) | Populus rhizosphere microbial communities from Tennessee, USA - Rhizosphere MetaG P. deltoides SRZDD2 | ecosystem: Host-associated > Plants > Roots > Rhizosphere > Soil | place: USA...
TATGAGACCCATGTGCCCGCCAGTGTCGAGCTGCAGGATCGGCATGTCGCGGGAGGCCGCGCGCCTCACGGGAAATTCTCCAAGCGTCGCCGCAATGCGCGACTCGCGCCGACCGGATAGCACCCGCAGGCGCACCTCCGTGCCTGGGCGCTTGCTATCGATGCCCGCATTGAAATCGGCGGCGCCATCGATTTCGGTTCGATCCAACGTGAGAACGATGTCGCCAACCTTGAGGCCCGCCGTCTCCGCCGGCGAGCCCGCTACGATCCGGCGCACCTTGGCGCCGTGCGGTGCATCCCAAAGCAGTTTGTCGGCTTCTGCTTTGGTGACATCGACCACCTCAGCACCGAACCATGGTCCGACCTGCTGCGCTAGGGCGACGCCGACTAGCACTGCCGCGCTAAGAGCAAGAGCAACAAAGAACGAACACACCAAGCGCATGCAATCATCCCTTGCACCTCACACACCCGAAGTTTGCTTCGAACTCGTCGGCAATCCATGAGGCCGTAGTCCCGCACCACAAATAAAGCTTCGCGAATTGAGGGACGGGCGCATCAAAGAATTGGGCGGAACGCATGAGGCGCAAATGCGCGGTGCAAGTCGCGGAGGCTCGGCGCCTTATCGCAGCGGAGCTGCGATTTCAGGACAGCTGCAAAAGTTCCGGAGCTTCAATCTGGCGAGTGAGGAACGGCCGTTGTGGCAAGACGCAGTGAACGGTGGGGCGCCCGCCCTCAACGGCACCGCTTTAACAGTGGTGCCGACCTGCAGAGGGCGGACCAGGCGAACCGACAAAAAGCCTGCCGCCTACTTCTTCTTCTGCTTTTCGACCTTCATGACCGTGAACTGGCCATTGACCTTGTCGGCCTCGAATTTGATTTTATCGCCAGCCTTGACCTGCTTGAGGATCGCCGGATCGTTGGCCCGGAACACCATGGTCATGCCGTCGCCCATGTCGAATTTCGGCATGGGGCCGTGCTTGATGGTGATCTTGCCGGCGGATTCGTCGACCTTTGTCACCTCGCCGTCGACCATCTGCGCTATCGCCGCTGTGGCACCCACGGCAAGTCCGGCCAGGGTGGCGAGCATGATCATCGATTTACGCATTTGTGCGTCTCCTTGCTACTGCTGCTACTTTGTGAACTTCCTCGGCGTGGAACTCGCTCACTTGACGACGACGACTCCCTTCATGCCGGTCTCGTAGTGGCCGGGGATCAGGCAGGCGAACTCGAACGTCCCGGCCTTGGTGAAGCGCCACAGGACCTCGGCCGACTTCTTCGGCTCGAGGCGCTTGCCATTGGGATCGTCATGCTCCATTTCGGGGTTCTTCTCCATTTCGATTTTGTGCTTCGCGTTGTTCTCGAACGAATCGAGGAGGAACTCGTGCGCCAGATAGCCCGTGTTCTTGAGCACGAACTTGATCTGCTCGCCTTTGCGCACCTCGATCTTGTCCGGGCTATACGACATCGAGCCGGGACCATCGGTCAGGGTGACCTCGATAACCCGAAACGGCTTTTTGGGATCGCCCGGCTCGCCGGCCGCGAACACGTGTCCGGTATGCGCGGATGCAGAGATTGAGACTTTGCCGCCGTACACAACTAGTCCGACCGCAAACAGAGCGGCGAGAGAAACGCCGGCGACAGTCAGTCTTACAGACATGTGCTTCAGCTCCTTGTCACTAGGTGGAAACTGCAGTGCAACTTCGTGGGGCGCGTGTGCTGCACGACGCACTCAGTGGCGGTTGCCGTGTCCCTTGGGCTTCACCGCTTTGAGCTCGATATCGCGAGGCTGGCCTTTGATTTGTTTGGTGGCCGCTGCTGGAGCGCGCGGCACCTCCGTCTGCCGGGTACCGGTGTCCTGCAGCTCGTAGGCGACTGTGCCTTGCGGGTGCTGGTACCAGCCAGGGTCCTTGTAGTCGTTGCGCGCCAAGCCTGCGCGCACCTTCACAACCGAGAACATGCCGCCCATTTCGATTGGCCCGAACTGACCGAAGCCGGTCATCATTGGCAACGTGTTGTCGGGTGCGGCCATTTCCATCGCGCCCATTTCCGCCATGCCTTGTGAGCCCATGGGCATGTAGCCGCCGCCCACCAGCCGCGAAATGCGTTGCCGCACGTCACTCTGATTGACGCCGATATATGTCTTCACGTCGTGGCCCATGGCATTCATGGTGTGGTGCGACTTGTGACAGTGAATTGCCCAGTCACCTTCGTAGATCGCGTTGAACTCGAAGGCGCGCATCTGCCCAACCGCACAATCAATCGTCACCTCGGGCCACCTGGATTCAGGCTTCGTCCAGCCGCCGTCCGTGCACGTGACTTCGAAGTCGTAACCGTGCATGTGGATCGGGTGGTTGGTCATCGTCAGGTTGCCGAACCTGATGCGAACACGATCGTTCTTGGCGACCACAATATGGTCGATGCCCGGGAAAACGCGGCTGTTCCAGGCCCAAAGGTTGAACTCGAGCATGGTGTTGATCTTCGGCACGTAGCTGCCGGGATCGATATCGAACGCGTTCAAGAGGAAGACGAAGTCGCGGTCGACTCGATGCTGCTTGGGGTCCTTGGGATGCACCACAAAGAAACCCATCATGCCCATGGCCATCTGCACCATTTCGTCGGCGTGCGGGTGGTACATGAAGGTCCCGCTCTTTTTGAGCTGGAACTCGTAGACGAAGGTTTTGCCCGGCTTGATGTGCGGCTGGGTCAAACCGCCCACGCCATCCATGCCGCATGGCAAGAGCTGGCCGTGCCAGTGGATGGTGGTGTGCTCCGGCAGCTTGTTCGTGACGAAGATGCGAACCTTATCACCCTCGACTGCTTCGATGGTCGGCCCTGGGGATTGCCCGTTGTAGCCCCACAGATGCGCCTTCATGCCCGGCGCCATCTCGCGCACCACCGGTTCGGCGACGAGGTGAAATTCCTTCCAGTCGCCGTTCATGCGCCAGGGCAGCGACCAGCCGTTGAGCGTGACGACCGGTTGATAGTCGGGGCCCGAGCTCGGAAACAAGGGCGCCTGCATCAACGGGGATTCTTGGGTCGGAGCCTCTGGAATACCGGCTTTCACGGCGGCTGCGCCTACCAGAGCCAGCCCCGAGCTAGCGAGCAAGGTTCTGCGCGAGATTGTCATCGTTCACTCCGTGTCATCTCTAGTGTCCCGCGGGTTCTGAAGATCCGGCCACTGCCGCGCGTGGTGCATCCGCCGCTTCACCCCCGCCGCGCCCGCCTACGATGGCTGTGTGCAGGTCGACGCTGGCGAGCCAAAAGTCACGGCGGGCCTCAATTGCCTGCACGTTGGCTAGAATGCGCGCGCGCGCGTCGGCCAGGAGGGCGAACAGGTCGCGGATCATGGCGTTGTAGTTGAGCATCGTTTCGTCAGAGATGATCTTGCGCAGCGGCAAGACCTCCCGATCGTAATGACGCGCAATGTCGTAGGCGCCGCGATAGCCCTGGTAGGCTTCGCGTGCTTCGGAGCGAGCATTGACTGCCTTCTCGAGGAGCCGGTTCACAGCGCGCATGTAGGTCTCCCCGGCTAGACGCACGCGCGACTCGCCGAAGTCGTAGATGGGGATCTGGAAGTCGATGTCGAAGCCGCGCCTGCTCAACTTGTCGACCTCCGATTGTCCGGCATCAGTGATGACTTCCTTCTCGGTGGTGTTGATCCCCGCCACCTCCAGTGCGTTGATGAAGCGGGTCTTGCGGGTGAGTCCAAGCTCCTTGGCGAGGATATCGATTTCCATGCGGGCGATGGCGAGATCGACTCGCCGCCGGACAGCTTCGCTCTCGACCCAAGGTAGCGTCTTCGGTTTTGCAGGCAGTGCCATCAGCTTGTCGGGCAACCGAAAGGAGGCATCCATGCCCCACGCTCCAAGCGCGCGGGTCAGACGTTCCTTCTCGATCCGCTGGCGCAAGCGAGCGGTGCCGACCTGACCGGAAATTTCGGCGTAGAAAACGTGCTCGCGCGCTTGATCGAGCTTGGACATGGCGCCGGTCTCGCCAAGCTGCTTTGCCAGTTCCGAGACGGTTTGCGCTGAAGCCTGGGCGTCGACGAGAAACTTCACGGATTCATTCGCCGCCGTCGCTCGGAAGTAGGCTCGGCTGGTCTCGGCTGCGATGCGCAGCGTTGCGTCCACCGCGCGCACTTGCGCCTGTCGAAAACGCGCCTCGGCAATTTCACGCCGGCGCGGCAGCGTCAATAGGGCGAGCACATTCTGAACAATCTGCCGCTCGATTTCGAAGCCTCCTGATCCAACCAATCGGGCGAAGCCGAGTCGCGGAGCTGGCGGCAAGCTGGCTTCGACCATCTGCGCCTCGGAGATACCGAGATCGTTGTAGGCTGCCTGCAGCCCGCGATTGTTGAGCAGCGCGATTTGCACGGCGCTCGCCGGCGTCAAAGGTTTTGCGAGCAGCTGTTTGACGCGCGCTGCTGCGTGGGCTTCCTTCTGTGGATTGTCGATTTTGGTCACGTCCTTGCCGAGCTCGACGGCGGCGGCGGTTTCGACGACGCCCATGCCCGCATCAGGCGAGAAGCCGGCGCAGCCACTGGTGAGCAGCGCGGCAGCCAAGAGCGCAAACGCCATGCTCGATCGCGTAGGCAATGGACTGCGTGCCGACCAGTTCGCGACGATGCTCGTACACCCCATGCAAAGACCCCGTTGAGCACAGTTTCTGGCTTGATGTTTGCGGCTAGTGCTGACCATGCGGGCCGCGTTTTTGTTGCTTGGAATTCGGATCGGCCTTGCCCTGCTCCGTCGCCGACTTCAGTGCTTCCGGAGGCATGACGCGACGGTTGATGTCTCCCCACGGCAGCGGCTCGACGGGTCGGAAGCTTTGGCTGCCCGAGAGCACAGTGCTGTAGCGGGCAGGCGGCACCTTGCTGGCGGGGTTGGCCGGATCATGGGCAACCGCCGCAGTCGCCGTGAGCCACGTCAGCAGGAGCCAAGATAGAGTCCGGGTGGGCATCTGGAATGCGTGCCTTTCTTTGTTGGCACTCACACATGCGCGGATCACCCGCGCCTTGTGACCCAGGCGTCCACAAACGCTTCTGTCGCTAAGAAAAGCAGTGATCCCCGGAATCGGATCGATGTGCGACGAGACGCCGTGAAGACGCACCGGTACGGCCGTCGGCTGTGCCGACGCTACGCGATGTTGGTGGTTCGGGGCGGTCGCTCGAGGCCGGACGCGTCGCTCTGAGCGTGCCCGGATGGGAGCTCAGCGGTTACACGCGCTCCGTTTGGAGGCAGAAGAGGTAAAACATTGATAATGAGTGTCGCACCAGCGTGACACACCATACTTCCACAACAGCAGTCCGACTTGCGATGCTCGCCCGGAACCACCGGCAGTTCAGCGTCCCCGGATACTGCAGCCTCAATCGCTTCCAACTTGTCGACCTCAGTCCGCGACACGTCGGCTGAGCGAGAAGAGCTTGTAGTGGCCTGATGCGAATGGTTTCCGTGCGCGGCGGCAGAACCGGCACCCGCGCCGACAGCGAGAATTGCCAGCAGCAGGGTTGCCAATACGGTCAGCGATTTCGGCAACCTAGTCAGGACACCTACTTCCCCGAGGGCGAATCTCAACTTGGGCAAAAAAATAAGAAGGCACCGAGACTTCGTCAACCTTTGCAGGCCGTTGGAGGGCGAATTCACGCGGCCATGTGTGCCAGGCGCACACCCTTCTCCTCAAGCGGGTGTAGGCAACGGCGGCCGGACGCCTCAAATCGAGGCAGTATGATTGCAGCCCTCAGGTGGGCCCTTGCGATGCTTCTGGCTATGCTCAAGTTCCGGGGCCTCGCCATGGGGCGGTGTCAGGCGAGGGAAGAGGCGGAAAGCCTCTTTGAACAAGTCAGTTGGGATACCTGGGCCGTCGTCCTATATGGCGATGTTCACGTGGCGTGGCTTTGCTGCCAGCACGACATCGTGCGCGGTGGCGGCCGTATCACGCGCCTCGATCCGATGCCGTCATCTTTGCCCGGCACATGCGCCCGCGCTACAGACGAATGTCATCCTGTGCTCATCGCGCTCGTGAGCGAGTGGACCTATCCCTGGATGGAAATACTCGCCTATCCAGGTATTGCGACTGCGACGCAGCACCATTCTGCGTTCCGGCGCGATCTCAAAGTCGAGGGTTCGCGCGTCTGCGTCGAAACGGTGCTCCCACCCAGGCCCAGTTATCCGCCCGCCGTCTTCTCCAACGACAATTGTGAGCGCAGACCGAGGTTGTGACACCCAGATGCCACCAACCTCTTCGGCGCTGGTCGGTGATCGCGGCAGCGTGGCAATGAGCACTCCGACAAAGAAACGGCTTGCTTTCATGGCGTTCCTCCATGAGCCATTCCTGTCCGGCAGCTGCGTGCGTCAGCCCGCACGTGTCATAGTAGAAGTCATACGTTCAGGCCCGTTTGCAAGGGCTGGCCGAACGGCAACGGCTAATTTTTCTGCAGCGATTGTTGGGTTTGCGGTCATCACGAAGCGGCTTTGGTCGCATTCCCGCGGCATTGGCGCGGGCAGCCAGATCTTTCGGCCGCAAATACCTTTGGTTCTTCCTCTGAGATTGAGGCTAGCTCGATAGAGCCCATCGTAGCTGTTTGGAACGAAGTCATGCGAGCCGCTTAGCTGTCCGCGCTCGCCACCTATCTCGCCGCTATTGCCGGACTGAACCTGGTGTGGCAGGTGCTGCAGCTGCCCCTCTTCACGATCGGGACCGCAGGCACATGGGTGGAGCGGGCCTTCGCGGTTGTGCATTGCACGGGCGGAGACCTGCTGATCGCGCTCGTTTCGCCCATCATCGCGTTGGTCAGCATGTGGGCCACCGACTGGCCGCAGCACAAATTCTGGCGCGTAGCGGTGGCCGCGGTCGCATTGGCTGCGGTCGTGAAGCGACGCAGGCGTTTCGTGGGTTGACGGAGGGTGGGGCAAGAACCGTTAATGTGCGGGCTACCGCAGGCACTTTTCGCCACTTCGCAACGAGGAACACAATTTGAAGCCATGCGCGGAACCGTCCCCTTGACCCGCCGTCAGCTTCGCAAGGATAGTGGGGCTGGAGGTTAGGCTTTGGCCCTGCATCGCTTCCTGTTGGCAATGTTGATAGCGATTGGTGTGACGCTGGCGCCGATCGGCGCTGCCATGGCCGCTTCGCAGCAAGCCGACTCGGTGGCCATGGCAGACATGCCGGATTGCCCAAGCAAGACCAAGCAGACGTCGAAGGATTGCGGTTGCTGCGATACCAAGGCGCCCTGCCAAGCCGAATTTTGCCTGGCCAAATGCTTCAAGCTGAGCGGCGAGACCGTTAAGAGTGCGATAGCGCTGCAATGGTCGAAGACGGCCTTCAGCGCAGGAGCACCTTCCCGGCCTCCTGACAATTGGCCTGAGCCGCAGCGACGCCCTCCCAGAATCTGACTTCTCGAATGTCTCAGCGGCGCGCGACGCGCGGAAAGCCGTGGGACAGCTTTATCGTGCGCGATCGCTCGCGCAGGCAACTCGAGAAGGATTCTGCTATGCTTAACCGTTCCCGTTTTGTGGCGCTGTTTGCCGGTCTCGTGATCGTCTTGGGCACACGCGTCGCTCATGCGGCGCCGGCGGACTATGTGTTCGAGCCGGTCTCTGTCGAAGTCCGCAATGGCAAGGACAGCGAATTTGCCGTTCGGCTTCGCAACAAGGCGACCGGCAAACCGGTTGAAGGCGCCGTGCTATTCCGCACGCGTCTCGACATGTCGCCCGATAGCATGGGCGAGATGACGGCCAAGCATTCGGCCATGTCGTCTTCAGAGCCCGGCGTCTACAAATTCAAGGCCGACTTCACGATGGCCGGTGGCTGGGCCTTCAAGTTGATGGCCAAGGTGCCGGGTGAGAACGAAACCGTGCAAGGCACGGTCGTCTTCAAGGCGAAGTAGGTCAGCCATGTTTCGCACCGTGATTGCGGGGATCGCCTTGCTGGCGGTCCTCGCGGGCGGCCTCGCCGGCTACCGCCTAGGAGCCGGCGCGTGGCCGATGTTGTCTCCCGCCGGCCTGAAGACGGCGCACAGCACCGCTGCCAAAGGCACGAGCCCCGCGCGCGCGGTGTTGTACTGGAAGCACCCCAATGGCGAGGCGGATTTCTCGCCGGGACCTAAGAAGACACCTGACGGTCGCGACTACATCGCCGTTTACGACGATCAGGAAGCTGACTTCAAGGAGACCAAACCGAAGCAGCAGACAAAGGAAAAGGACGGCGATCGCAAGATCCTCTACTACCGCAATCCGATGGGGCTTCCCGACACCTCGCCGGTGCCAAAGAAAGATTGGATGGGGATGGACTACATCCCTGTCTACGAAGGCGAGGATGAACCCGGCACGGTGACCGTCGGCCTGGATAAGGTGCAGAGGTCCGGTGTGCGCACCGCGCCGGTGGCGCGCCAGAACCTGGTGCAGGCTGTTCGTGCGCCCGGCACTGCGAAGCCGGACGAGCGCAGTCTGCGCATCGTGTCGTTGCGCGCCGACGGCTTCATCGAGAAGCTCTACGTCAACGAGACGGGCAAGCCCGTCAAAGCGGGCGACAAGCTGTTCCGTGTCTACAGTCCGCAGATCGTCACCGCGCAAATCGACTATCGAACGAGCACGATTCCGGGGGGCGGGCCGCGCAGCGAAAGCGGTGCGCTGCAGAAGCTCCGGAACCTCGACGTACCTGAACCAGTGATCGAGGCGCTGCGCAAAGATCCCAATCCCCAGATGTCGATCGACTGGCCGGCGCCGACGACAGGCGTGGTGATGCAGAAGCGAGTCATCGAGGGCCAAATGGCCAGGGCGGGTGAGGAACTCTACCGCATCGCGGATCTGACCAACATCTGGGTGATTGCCGACGTCGCCGAGCAGGACTTGGGCCTTGTGCAAGTGGGCGCACCGGCCACCGTCACGTTCCGATCCTTTCCCGGCAGATCCTTCGAGGGGCGAGTAACGTTCATCCTGCATGAATTGGAGATGGCCACGCGTACGGCCAAGGTGCGTATCGAAGTGGAGAACCCAGACCACATCATCAGGCACGAGATGTTTGCCGATGTGGAGATTGGCGCCCGCGCCGGCGAGGCGGCGCGTCTGGTGGTGCCCACGTCCGCGGTCATCGATAGCGGCAACCGCCAGGTTGTGATTGTGGCCAAGGGTGAGGGCCGGTTTCAGCCGCGGCCTGTGAAGCTCGGCATGCGCAGCGGCGACCAAGTCGAGATTCTCGACGGCGTCACGGAGGGCGAAGAGGTCGTCACGTCCGCCAATTTCCTGATCGATGCGGAAAGCAATCTGAAGGCGGCGTTACAGGCTTTCACCCAACCGGCGACGGAGACCAAGCCATGATTTGCGCGCTGATCCGATGGTCGAGCCGCAATCTGTTCCTGATCCTGCTCGGCTCGGTGTTGGCGATCGGGGCCGGCATCTACGCGGTGCGCAATGTGCCGCTCGACGCGCTGCCCGATCTTTCCGACACGCAGGTCATTATATACACGGAATACTCAGGACAAGCACCGCAGGTGATCGAGGACCAGGTCACCTACCCGCTCTCCACCTCCATGCTCTCGGTGCCCCGTTCCAAAGTCGTGCGCGGATTCTCGTTCTTCGGCGTGTCCTTCGTCTATGTCATCTTCGAAGACGGCACCGACATCTACTGGGCACGCACGCGCGTCCTCGAATACCTGTCGTCAGCGGCACGCAATCTGCCGGCGGGCGTAACGCCGACACTCGGTCCCGATGCTACGGGCGTGGGTTGGGTCTACCAGTACGCCGTCATGGCGCAGAAACGCACACTCGCCGAAACCCGCGCGACGCAGGACTGGCAAGTCCGCTTTGCCGTCGCCAAGGCCGAGGGCGTGGCGGAAGTCGCCAGCGTCGGTGGGTTCGTGCGGCAGTATTCCGTGATCGTCGATCCGCGCCGTCTCAAGGGCTTCGACCTGACGCTGTCGAAGCTGCGTGAGGCGATCCGCGCGTCCAACATGGACGTCGGCGGCCGCGTGGTGGAGATGGCCGAGACGGAATTCATGGTGCGCGGGCGCGGCTATCTGCGCGGCGTGCAGGATCTGGAGCAGATCGTCCTTAAGTCGGAAGGTGGCGTGCCTGTGCTGCTGCGCGACGTGGCTCGCGTGGAGTTGGCGCCGGACGAGCGGCGCGGCGTCACGGAGCTCAACGGCGAGGGCGAGGTCGCATCCGGCATTGCCGTGCAGCGCTATGGGCAGAATGCGTTGTCGGTGATCGAGAACGTCAAGATGCGGCTCAACGACATCAAATCAAGTTTACCAGCCGGGACGGAGATCGTTCCGGTCTACGACCGTTCGGAGCTGATCAATCGCGCCATCGCCACGCTCAAGACCACGTTGATCGAGGAAAGCATCATTGTGGCGCTGGTGTGCATCGTCTTCCTGCTGCATGCGCGTAGCGCGCTTGTCGCCATCATCACCCTGCCTCTCGGAGTGCTGATCGCCTACATCTGCATGTATGCCCTGGGTCTGTCCTCCAACATCATGAGTCTGGGCGGTATCGCCATTGCCATCGGCGCGATGGTCGACGCAGCCATCGTCATGATCGAGAACGCTCATAAGCATTTGGAGCGCGCGCCGCCCGACAAGCCGCGCAGCGAGGTGCTGATCGAGGCGGCTAGCGAGGTCGGGCCGGCGCTGTTCTTTTCGTTGCTGATCATCACGGTGTCGTTCCTGCCGATCTTCACCCTCGAGGCGCAGGAGGGCCGGCTGTTCAAGCCGCTGGCTTATACCAAGACCTTCGCCATGGCCGCCGCTGCCTTGCTTTCTATCACGCTGGTGCCGGCGTTGATGATGCTGTTCGTGCGCGGGCGCATCATTCCGGAGCGCCGCAATCCCGTGAACCGGTTTCTGATCTGGATCTATCGTCCGATCATCCGCCTCGTGCTGAAGGCCAAGGCCATCACCATTACCATCGCGCTGGCCCTGCTGGTGGCAACTGCCTTTCCCGCAACACGCATCGGCTCGGAGTTCATGCCGAACCTGAATGAAGGCACCCTGTTCTACATGCCAACGACGCTGCCGGGGATTTCGATCGGCAAGGCAACCGAGCTGTTGCAGATCATGAACAAGATCATCAAAAGCTTTCCGGAAGTTGTGTCAGTGTTCGGCAAGGTCGGTCGCGCCGGCACGGCCACCGATCCGGCGCCAACCGAAATGTTCGAGACCATCATCAATCTCAAGGATCCGAGCGAGTGGCGAGAGGGAATGACGCTCGACAGGCTCATCCAGGAGATGGATCGGTCCTTGCAGTTTCCGGGCGTGTCGAACGCCTGGACCATGCCGATCAAGGCTCGCATCGACATGCTGGCGACCGGCATCCGCACGCCTTTGGGCATCAAGGTCATCGGGCAGGACCTGAAGGTCATCGAGCAGCTGGCTCGTGACATCGAGCAGGCCATCAAGCGCGTGGGTGGCACGGCCAGTGCCTATGCCGAACGCATCATTGCCGGCTACTACCTTGAGATCGAGCCGGATCGAACGCAGCTTGCCCGCTATGGCCTGATGGTCGGCGACGTGCAGCAAGTGATCGCTTCGGCACTAGGCGCGGAGACCGTCACCACGACCGTGGAAGGCAGGGAAAGGTACGGCGTCAGCTTGCGCTATCCGCGCGACGTGCGCTCCGATCCACACGCGATTGCCCGGGAAACGCTGATCCCGCTCGCCAATGGCTCTTCAATCCCGCTCGGCCAGGTGGCCAATGTAAGGCTTACGCAGGGGCCGGCATCGATCCGTACGGAGAACGCGCAGCTCGCCGCCTACATCTATATCGACGTGCGCGAGCGCGACCTTGGCGGGTATGTCGATGAAGCTCGCAGGGCGGTGGCCGAGAAAGTGACCTTTCCGCCGGGCTACCACGCGGTCTGGAGTGGACAGTACGAATACTATGAGCGCGCCAAGCAGCGTCTCAGCATCGTGGTGCCGTTGACGCTTATCATCATCCTCTTGCTGCTCTATCTGAACTTCCGGCGCATTGCCGAAACCCTGATCGTCATGCTGTCGCTGCCGTTCGCTCTTATTGGCGGCCTTTGGATGATGTGGTGGCTCGGCTTCAACATGTCGGTTGCTGTTGCCGTGGGTTTCATTGCCCTGGCCGGCGTTGCGGCGGAGACCGGGGTGGTCATGCTGATCTACCTGGATCATGCCCTGAGCGAGCATAGGACCCGTGCCGAGCGGGAAGGGCGAGTTTTCGCCCCAGAGGATTTGCACGCTGCGATCATGGAAGGGGCGGTGGAGCGTGTGCGTCCCAAGATGATGACGGTGTGCGCAATCGTGGCCGGCCTGCTGCCGATCCTCTGGAGCACGGGAACGGGTTCGGAGGTCATGCAGCGCATTGCCGTACCGATGATTGGCGGCATGCTGTCATCGACGGTTCTGACACTGATCGTCATTCCGGCCATCTATGCCATCGTCAAAGGCTGGCGGCTCGATGCGGCTCCCGGCGCCCGATCAGCGTCTGTGCCGATGGCCACGCAGGATGCGTGAACAATGATGTATGACGGCATGATGTGGTTCATGGTGCTCGGCGGATTGGTGCTCCTCGCGGTCGCGGTGCTCATCATCGCGGCATTTATCAAGTATCTGTTCTTCCGCTGAGGGGACACCGGCTCTTTGCGTCGGCTAGGTCCGTTTGCGGGCCCCCCTCGGGATCTCTGCAGATGCCGTCGGTCCACCCATGCCCGGCAAGCGTGCACTGCGATGTGCCGGCCCGTGCGAACCGGCGTAGCTCGTCGATCATCACGCCGATACCATCGAC
>Ga0075428_100006783_pt1 | contig 12741 bp, 3 predicted proteins | sample RhiMetdeltSRZDD2_FD_75291 | JGI IMG/M metagenome (GOLD analysis project Ga0075428, IMG submission 75291) | Populus rhizosphere microbial communities from Tennessee, USA - Rhizosphere MetaG P. deltoides SRZDD2 | ecosystem: Host-associated > Plants > Roots > Rhizosphere > Soil | place: USA...
GAGAGCGCTCTGGAAGTAGCCCCGGTTGTAAAGGCCGGTCAAGGTATCGGTGCTCGCGTTGCGCAGCAGGATGTCCTCCGACCGGAGCGTTGCGTCGTCCCAGACGTAGTAACCCACCAGCGTCTTGCCGATCAGGATCTTGTCGCCGTTTTGGAGGGCCTGGTTCGTAGCCCGTTTGCCGTTGACGAGAAGGCCGTTCCGGCTGTCGAGGTCGAACAGCACGACGATCGGACGCGCGCCGGGGTCCGTGAGGTTCGTGTAGAGGAGTTTCGCGTGGCGCCGCGAAGCGTTCTGGTCGTGGAGCACGATGTCGCAGCCGTCGTCCCTCCCAATGAAGAACTCCAGCTTCTTGATCTCGTAGCGCCGGCAGGTCCTCAGGCCGTCGAGCACCACGAGCACGGGATGGTCTCTCCCGCTCGTCGGCTCGTCGGCAGAGGATGCGCTCTCTCGCAACACGTGCGTTAGGTTCGTGGTGTTTCTCTGCTGCATCTCGGCCCTAAGCCCCGAACGATCGTCCTCGCCTCTAGTTCGGCCGGCGGACCTTCCCGTTTTGAGGCGAACCAGGACGCCGTGTTTACCGGAAGGCGCGTGGCATATACTTTTCGCAGCATGAAACGGCACTATGGGCTTCTCGCGGGCGTGCTCCTACCCGGTGGGCTCTTGGCGGCTCCCGCGGCACGGATCTCCGAGGTCAACTACCACCCTGCAGGCGCTCCAGCGGCGGAGTTCGTGGAGATCACGAACTCGGGCGACGGTCCGGTGGACCTTGCCGGCTGGGCGTTCACGGAGGGCGTGAGGTTCACGTTTTCATCGTCCAGGGTCCTGGCGCCGGGAGACGTGGTCCTCATCGCGAGGAGCCGGGCTTCGGTCGAGCTGGCGTACGGCGTCGCATCGAGCCGCATCGCGGGCGAATACTTCGGCGCGCTGGACGATGATGGCGACCGGATCACTCTGGTCGACGGAACGGGCGCCAACGTCGAGACGCTCGACTTCAAAGACCATTTTCCGTTCGGAGAATCCGCCGACGGCGACGGCGATTCACTCCATCGCGCCTGCTTCGACCTGCCCGCGTCCGCGCCCTTCAACTGGAAAGCGTCCTCGCCGAGCCCTGGCGCCACGGACCTTCCGGAGACCTGTCCGCCCCAAAGCCCCGTCGAGGATCCCGTGGCGCGATCGATCATTATCCACGAGGTAAGCTACCACCCCGCGGGGAACCCCGAGCCTCCGCTCGAGTTCATTGAGCTCATGAACCGCGGAGCCGTCGAGCAGGATGTCTCCGCGTGGAGTTTCGACAAGGGCGTGAAGTTGACCTTCCCCGCCGGCACGCGCATTCCCTCCGGTGGGTTCATCGTCGCGGCGCAGGACCCAGCCGCGCTCGTGCTGCGCTTCGGCCTCGATCCGAGCCGCGTTTTCGGCCCTTTCGAGGACGGCTCGAAGCTATCGAACTCGGGCGAAAGGATCCGTCTCGTGGACGCGGCTGGGAGCACGCAGGATGAGCTGACATACGTGCAGGACGGCGCCTGGCCCGTCCTCGCCGACGGCCTGGGCGGCAGCCTGCAGAGAGTCGACCCGCTGGCGCCGACTCAGTCCCCGGGCAATTGGCGCTGCGAGCCGCCGCCGGCCGACCAGCTCCCCGACGGAGGCTGGGCGTCTTTCAGTATCGAGGCCCCCCACGACGGCCCCCGGATCTACCTTTACCTGCTCGGAGCCGGCGAGGCGCTGATCGACGACGTCAGCCTCGAGGTCAAAGGCGGGGACGGCACGAAATTCATCACGAATGGCGGGTTCGACGCGGGCGCCGCGGGCTGGTCGGGCACCGGCAACCACGTGGCGTCCGCCGTGCAGCCGGCGGGCGGTTTCAGCGACGATGGGCCGTGTCTCCGCATCGTCGCGACCGGCGACGGCGACGGCTTCCAGAACGCCGTCCGACAGACACTCGCCGTCCAGCCTCCCGACGGCGTCGCGTGCGTCCTCCGCCTTCGCATCAAGCCAGTCAGCGGCGAGGCTCGCTTCATCGCGAGGTCCTCCATCGCGACGAAAGACAACGGACTGCTCTATTTATCGGGCGATGCGCGGACCGGACAGTCATCGACCCCGATCACGCCGCTCGCTCCCAACGGCGTGGGCGGCGGCCCGCTCCCTCCTACGATCGACTTCGAGGGCGTCACGCCCGCCTGGCCCAGCTCGAAAGATCCCGTGGACGTCCGCGTGCGCATCGTCGCCGCCGGAGTGTCGGCCGCCAGCGTTCACTATCGCGTGGATCTTGGCGAGGAGATCCGCCTGCCGCTCCGGGACGACGGCCAGGAGGGCGATATCTCCGCGCGCGACGGCACCTGGACCGGTCGCATCCCACCGCAGCGTGACGGCTCGCTCGTCTGGCTCCGTTTCGAAGCCTCGACGGAGGACGGCGCCAAATCGGAGTGGCCGCGGCGCGGGAACCCAGCCACCGTCACGGGCTACTACGTGGAAGACGACGTCCCCGAGCAGAACGAGGATCTGCAGCTCTACTACATCTTCACGCCCGGAGCGCTCCGGGACCTCTCGTGCGCCGACAACGCCTACGTCCAGGGCGTCCTCGTCGACCCCACCGGCCGGGCGCGCACCGGCGTGGGAGTAAAGTTTCGGGGAGAGACGGCGTGCGGCTACCCGAAGAAGCCCATCCGCGTGGAGTTTCAGAAAGGCGACCTGCTCCACGGCCAGAGGCACCTCAACTTCAACGCCGGGTGGAATGACAAATCGATGCTGCGCGAGCAGTTCGCTTTCGACTTCTTCCGCGACGCGGGGTGTCCCTACAGCGAGACGCACCTCGCCCGCGTCCACACGAACAATGGGGCGTTCCACGGTGCTTACTTCACGGTGGAGGACCCCGCCTCGGAGTACTTGCAGCGCAATCGGCTGGAAGGAGAGGGGGGCCTTTTCAAGTGCCGCACGGCGATGCTCAACGGCGCGACCACGGGCTACGAGCCGCGGACGGACGAATCCGCGGCCGACTTGCCGAGCGTCGGGGAGTTCGCGACGGAGCTGAACCGCCGCACGGGCCAGCCCCTCGTGGATTTCCTCGTCGAAAAGCTCGACGTCGAGTCCGTCGACGACTATCAGGCCGTCCAGGTGATCATCATCGACGGCGATTCCGTCGTGAAGAATTGGCTCCTCTACCACGGACGCTCCGACCTTGCGCCGAGCGCCGAGCCCTGGCGCTTTTCGATGTTTCCGTGGGACGTCGACCTCAGCTACGGCCAGATGCTCCTGACGACCGACGTGAGGAATTACGACATCCACCCGCTGTTCCAGACCGCGACCTATCCGTTCTACGACCAGGGCTATCACGGGATCCTGAACGCGCTCTTGCAGCGGTCGCCCAATGATTACTTCGTGAGGTCGTTCTACGGCCGCATGTGGCGGCTGCTCGAGGAGAAATTCAACGAGACCGTCCTCTTCGCTCGGCTCGACCGCTTCGAGGCCAATACCGGCGCCACCGTCCGAGAGGACCTGCGCGCCTGGCCGCGCAGCTGGGGCGCGCGAGGCACCGACCCGGATTACTGGCGCCAGGACTTTCGAAAGTTCGTCCAGGAGCGGCGCAATTTCCTGACGCGCTATCTCACGGCGCTCAATCCGACGACGCAGGGTCGCAACTTCCAGTACGTCCCGGCGCCCACCGTGAAGTTCTCGGAAATCAATTACCACCCGGCAGACGCCCGCGACGACCTCGAGTTCGTAGAGCTGACGAGCCTCGAACCCACGGAAGTCGACGTGAGCGGCTGGAGCATCCCTCGCATCGGCTATGTCTTCCCGCCTGGCTCCACGCTGCCGGCGCACGGCACCCTACTCGTCGCGAAGGACCCGGTGGCGCTCGGGAACGCCTACGCGCTCGGTGGAGCCGCGGTCACAGGCCCCTACGCCGGCAAGCTCCCGCGGGACGGCGGCCTGTTGAAGCTGGTAGACAGCGGAGGCGGCGGCAGCTACTACCCCGAGACGATCGACCGCGTGGCTTACGGCGATGGGCCCCCGTGGCCGAAAGCCGCCGACGGCGACGGCAAAAGCCTCGAGCTCCTGGGGCTCACGCTCGACAACGACCTCGCGTCGAGCTGGCGGGCCGGCTGGTCGCCTGGCGCCGACACGCCCGCGAATCGCAGCCCGACGGCGGTGGCGTCCGTGGAGCTGGCCTCCGGCATCACGCCGCTCTCGGCGCTCCTCGTCGGCGTCCTGTCCAGCGATCCCGACGGCGATGACCTGACCTACGAGTGGAGCATCCCCGGCGCCGCGGGCGGGGCCGTGACCGATCACCGACCTGCATTGCTCGTTCGATTCGACGCGCCCGGGCAGTACGCTGCCACCTTGATCGTCCGGGATGGTCGTGGGGGCGAGTCTCGCGCCGAGACGATGGCGACCGTCGTCGCAGCGCAGGAGATCTTCCGGCGTGGCGACGCCAACGACGATGACCGCGTGGACATCAGCGACGCCGTAGAGACGCTCGGTTTCCTGTTTCTCGGCGACCTTTCTCCGGCATGCCTCGACGCATCCGACAGCGACGACGACGGCCAGATCAACGTCACGGACGCGATTTTCCTCCTGTCCCACCTCTTTGCGGGCGGCGATCCGCTGCCGCCTCCCGGTCCGGATGTGTGCGGGCCGGACGCCTCCGCGGACGACCTGCCGGAGTGTGGCGGAGGCGACGGCTGCGCGGGGTGAAGTCCGGCGCTGCGGACGTGGGCGATGGCTTGAGAACTCCGCGCCGTCGGGGCAAGATTCGGTCATGCCAGATTTGTCGGGACGGGTAGCCATTGTCACGGGAGGCGCAAGGGGGATCGGCGCCGCCACGGCACGCCGCTTCCGGAAGGACGGGGCGCGCGTCGTGGTGTGGGATCTCGTCGCCGCGGACGGGGTGAGAGCCGTCGACGTGACCAACGCCGAGGCGGTTGCCGAAGCAGCGCGAGAGACGGCCGACCGCGAAGGGGGCATCGACATCCTCATCAACAACGCGGGCATCGTGGACGATGATTTCGCGGAGTCTCTGACGCTCGACTCCTGGGACAACGTCGTGAAAGTGAACCTGACCGGCACTTTCATCCCGTGCCGGGCGCTCATCCCGCATTTCCGAGCGCGCAAGCGAGGCCGCATCATCAATACGTCGTCCGTGTCGGCGTTCGGCAACCGAGGGCAGGCCAATTACTCGGCGTCAAAAGCCGGCGTGATCGGGTTGACGCGGACGCTGGCGCTCGAGCTGGCTCGCGACGGGATCACGGTGAACTGCGTTGCGCCGGGGATCATCCAGACCGACATGGTCGCCCGCGTGCCGCCCAAAGTGCTCGAGAAGTTCGCAGCGCGCATCCCGCTCGGCAGGTTCGGCGCGCCGGAGGATATCGCGGCGCTGCACGCTTTCCTGGCGAGCGACGACGCGGCCTTCATCACGGGGCAGACGATCGTCTGCGACGGCGGCCTTACGCTGGGCGGGTAGAGGGGGCGGGTGGGCGCCCCGCTACTTCATCCCTTTCAGCATCACGCTCGGGATCGCCGCAAACTTGCAGCCGTCGATCATGTTCTCGATGTCCTTAGCTCCCGTCGCGCGGCGGTAGGACTGCGCGTGCGCCGGTGACATCTTCCGCAAAATCGCGGAGATTCCGCTCGTGGCGTGGCGGAACCGGACTTCCGCCTCGTGGTAGCGCTTCGTGGCCAGGAATAGCTTCCCGAGCTGGTAGCGCACCTGCCAGAGGATCTCGGGATAAGGCGCCTGCCCCGCGACGCTCTCCGCGAAGACGAGGTTTTTCTCGGCGCGGCTCGCCTCCACGCCGCCGATCGTCGCCTCGAGCGCCGCCGTGGCAAAGAAGTAGCGGCACTTCAGGTAGGAGAGCTGCAGCTTCTCGGAAATGTGCAGCCCTTCCTCGAAATTGAGGTAAGCCTGCTCCTGCTCTCCTCGCTTCAGCGCGAGCAGCCCGTGCTCGAGGTACAGGTACGCCAGGTCCCGGGCGCTTCCTTTGGCCGTCAGGATCTCCGTGGCTTCGGAAAAAACTCGCTCCGCCTGCTCGAGCTTGCCCTCGTCCGTGAGCACCATGCCCTCGATCAGCCGGGCCCAGCCGTTGAGCACCGGCAAGTCATGGCTCCTCCCCGCGTCCATCACCGTGAGGAGACTGCGCCGCGCCTCGGCCGGCCGTCCGAGACGACAGAGCAAGTACGCCTGCTGCACGGTGATCCACGCGAGGGCAACCGGATCCTGCGCCTCGCGCGCCGCCAGCGCGCCCTGCGCTGCGCGGTCGAGCGCTCCGCCCAGGTCGCCGTTGTAGAGCGCCAGCTCGCTGAGGAGCGGGTAGATCCCCAGAAGGCCGATGCTCGAGCCTCGACCCGCCGTGCCGACGCGCTCGGCCTCGTCGAGGTGGCGCCTCGCGTTCTGGAGCTCGCCTTTGTCGATCGCCACGCCGGCGAGCGTGAGGAGCGTGCGGAGGGTGTAGCAGCGCTTGTCGAGCGGCTCCATCTTGCAGAGCACTCCGTCCACGGCCTCCTGGCTCGCGTCGTACTCGCCGAGCTGGCGGCACACCTCGGCGAGCGTGGACAGCACCTGCACGGTTTGTGAGAGGTTGCCCGTTTTCTCGTACAGCTCGAGCGCCTCCATGAGGTTGGCGCGCGCTTCGAGCTGGTTCCCGAGGAGGTAGTGGAGTGTACCGATCTCGCGCAGGCAGTCGGCCTGTCCGTCGAGCTCGCTCGTCTTTCGCCGAAGGAGGAGACACAGCTGGAATTGCCGCAGTGCTTTCTGGAACTGCCTGCGGTACGCGTGGTACTTGCCGCGGCAGAAAAGCCCCCAGGCGAGGAAGCGCGGCTCGTGCCGCGGCTCGACGATCCGTAGCGCCATCTGGCAGTAGCTCACGGCGCCGTCCATGTTGTTGAGTTGCGCCTGGCTCTCCGCGAGCAGCATGTAGAGCTGCGAGAGGATCTCCGGATCCTTGATCTCGCACTTCGACTTGATGAGCCGCGTGCAGCATCGGAGGCACTCTACGACGTTGCCTTTCAGCGAGTGGAGCTCAGCGAGACCCAGCATGATCGACGCCAGGTCCCCTGCGGACTCCTGGTTCTTGTCGGAGCGGAGGGACCGGTTCAAAAAAGCCGTCGCCTCGTCGAACTTCCCAAGGCGGGCGTGCGCCCGCGCGGCCTGCAAGTAGACGGAAACTCTTTCCGACCGTTTGATCTCCGCCGGCAGCCGGGAGACGTCGAGGAGAGTGAGGACGCTCTGGTAATCGCCGATTTGCAGCCGCAGCCGCGCAATCTCCCGCTCGACCTTGAACTGCAAGACGCGGTCGACGGAGCCGGCGGACTCGAGCACGCGCTGGTACATCTCGATGGCCTGCACCGGCGCGAAGTCGTTGGCGAGGTCTTGTGCCGCGTCGAGACCGTAGCGGATCGCTTTTTCGCGGTTGCTCGATTTGAGGAAGTGGTGCGCGAGGATGCGCGTGTTCTCTTTCGAGCTCGCGGAATTGCGCGCCTCGTAGAGCTCGCCCGCTTTCTGGTGCAGCGCTGGCAGTTCGTCCGCGGGGACGGCCTTGTAGAGCATGGACCGTGCGCTCGAGTGCACGAAGTCGTACACTCCCGCGCGGTGCTCCGGGCCGCACGCTTGCAAGATGCGCGCCGAGCGGAGCGCCTCGAGACTCTGGAAGACGCTGCGGGAGTTGATGCCCGAGAGCTGCACGGCCGCGTCGAGGTCGCAGGCCTCGTCGAGGCACGCGAACGCGATCGCGAGCCGCAGCGCCTCGGGAGGCAGGTGTGCAATCCGGTCCTTGAGCTCCCTGCGGACCTTTCCGGGCAAGTCTTCGCTCTCGAGGTCGCTGCCGAGCTGCCAACCGCCGGCCGTGCGGAGGATTCTCCCGCGATCGAGCAGATACCGCAGAATCTCGATGACGACGTCGGTGTTGCCGTCGCTTTCCTCCACAATCCGCTGGACGAATGCCGGGGGCATTTCGAGGTTGCGGAACGCGCGGCTGACGAGCGCCGCGACTTCCGCGTCGCCCAACCGCTTCAGCTGGAGCTCCGTGACTCCCGTCCGATACTGCGGCGTAGCGCAAAGCTCTCCGAACGCGTTCTCCTCGAGCTCGCCGCGGTCGAGCGCCGTCGCGACCACGAGAATTTTCGACCGCTGCACCCGGTTTTCGAGTGCTGCGTGAAGGAGCGAATCGACGAGCCGGAGAGTCGGACGCTGCGCCTCGTGGAGGTCGTGGAGGCAGATGACGATGCCCCGCCCCTGACTGCAGGTCAGCGCAGCGGCAGAGATCTCGTCGATGATCTGCTCGTAACCCTCCACGCCACCGCCTCGAGCATCCTGCAGGCGCTGCACGAGGAGGATGCCCTTGTCGAGGTAGGCGAGGCCACCGGCTTTGCCGCGGAGCTCCTCCATGCCCGCGACGTCGGCGAGCAGCCGCTCGAAGCTCCCTCCGGCGGACCGCCCCTCCTTGCAGGAGATGTCGTAGAAGTTCGAGCCGCTCGCTTGCGCCCGGCAGCGAAGATCCTCGACGATTCGGCGCTTCTGCAGCCCTTTCTCCCCTCGCAGGACGACGAGGCGGCCTTTCGGCACGCGAAAATCGTCGACGGCAGAGTCGACCGGCTGTGGCGGCCGCGCTTCTTCGCTCGCGGCGGGGTCCTCGCCTTTCACTTCGCGGTCCGCCGCGCCGCCGTCCGCCTTGCCGGTCGTCACGCGCTCGAACATGTTCTGCAGGCCGCTGACTTCCGCGTCGCGCCCCGAGAGTCTCGCCGGCTCAAGGTAGCTGCGAGCCGTCTCGGGTGTCTCGAGCGGGAAGCCAAGGTGGAGGACGGAGTTCAGATGCTCGACGACTTCGAGCGCGCTCTGGTGCCGGTCCTGAGGCTTTTTCGCCATGAGGCGGAGGATGACCTCGCTCAGCTCGGGTGGCAGGTTGCGGCGCGCCTCGTGCGGCGGCAATGCCTCCTTCTCCACGTGGCACTTCAGGATCTCGATATTGCTCGAGCCTCGGAACGGCGGCGCTCCCGTCACGAGGTGGTAGAGGACGACGCCGAGCGAGTAGAGGTCCGTGCGCCGGTCGATCTGGGAGCCCAGGATCGTTTCGGGCGCAACGTAGTACGGAGTGCCGAGGATTTTCTTCCCGCCCGAGACCCCCTCGCGCTTCACGAGGCCGAAGTCGATGATTTTCACGCCCAGCGGAGAGTCCTCTCGATCGGCTCCCGCCGCTTCCGCGTAGACGAGGATGTTCTCCGGCTTGATGTCGGAGTGCACGTAGCTCTGGCTGTGGATGAACTCGAGCCCGCGCAGGACCTGAACGGTCAGGCCGAGGAAGGCCTCGAGCCCTTTGGATTCTCCCAGCGCGAGCTTCTGTGTCGCCTGCGTCCACGTGACGCCGTTGACGAACTCCGAAGTGAAAAAGAGGTCTCCGGTCACGTTCTCGATGCCAAATTCGTACGCTCGCGTCAGATTGGGATGCCGCAGCGCAGCGAGCGCGGTGAACTCGTTCCGGAGGATGGCGACGGTCTGGCGATCGAGCTTGTCGCGGCGGACCCGCTTGAGCGCGACGAGGAGGTCGCCCGCCTGCGTGTCAACGGCCAAGTAGACCGAGCCCATGCCGCCTTTTCCGAGCGGACGGACGAGCCGGTAGCGCCCATTCACGGGCTCGGCGGAGGCTTCGCTCGCAGAGCGCGGGTCTCGGGCTGTGGATTCAGCGGTGGCGGCCATCTCTCTCCCTTGGGGCGGTGGAGCCTGGCGCGACCTTGCCCTGCAGCGCGCTCCTTCTTTCCCGAAAGAATTGTCACGTGCCCTGCTCCAGTCGGCAACACGACCGCTCGCTATGCTGGGAGATCTCGCCGCAGAAGCCATGCCGGGCCAGGAAACCGAGCTTCGCCGCCGTTATCGGCCGGAGCTCGGTGAGGCTATCGGCCCTTCAAGACGCGGAGGATCAGCTCGGAGAAGCGCCGCGCCGCCTCCGACTTGAGCTTCGCCACGCTCTCGAGGAGCCAGCCGCCCTTCTGACGTTTGTTGAGGTACTGGAGCTCGAGCGCCGCTCGCTCGTAGCTGATGCGGAGCTTCACGAGGTCGCGGTAGATCTGGTTCGCTTTCTTCCTGCGCTTCGCGGCGTCACCAGCGTCGAGCAGGCTCTCGGCGAACGCGACGATGCGCTCGAACTTCCCTGCTTTCTTTCGAACCGCACGAAGCTTGATCTCGAGGACCTTCGACGCGGCTTCGTAGTTGGACTGGATCACCGCAAGCTCCGCGTGGAAGCTCTCCCCCCGCGCGGCGGGGCTCTGCCGCACCGCGGTGAGAGCCTCCCGGACGTGCTCGAGGCAGAGCACGCCGTACTCGTGGAAAGCGGACAGCGCTCTCAAGCCTCTCTCCGCCTCGGCGGCGTCTTTCGATTGGAGCTGCTCGCACGCTCGCCAGCACGTGTCCCAGGCCTGCCAGCGGTACACGAAGTCGAGGCCCGTTCCTTTGATATTTTGGATGCCCATCACGCGGTTCATGTAGCCGGGCGGCGTCTCCTCTGCAATGAGGTTGATGAGCTGGTCGCCGCTGATGTAGTAGTCGTCCACCACCACGATCTTCCGCGTGAACCAGACGCGCAGCAGCTCGCGGAACTCGCGGTCGAGAGACTCGCGCTCGTCGGCAGTGACGCGGCCGATGCGGCGGCGGAAGGCCTCCAGCTCCTGGTAGGCTTCGATGTTGGCCTTGTGGTGCCGGATGATCGCGTCGGCTCGCTCGGCGAGGCCTGCCTCGACCAGCTTCTGGCGCAGCTCGGTGAGGTCAGAGCACAGACCGTCTTTCGAGCCTTCCACGTTCATCACCTCCCCGCCGCAGGATGCCATGCACCTCAGGCGCGTGAGAACGTGCTCGGGCAGTGACGGCACGCGAAAGCGCCGCGCCATCTCGAACAGCACGCCGAGCGGGTTTTCGACGGAATCTTTCGGCCAGAGGCTGATGGTCGGAGCGTAGGAGTCCCAGGACTGGTTAATGTAGCCCACGAGCCCCGGCAGGTTGCCGCCGATCAGGAAATGGCGGTCGGCGTAGATGTCCTCGACGAGGATGCGCGCAAAGACGCGGGAGCGCGGCACGCGGTCCGCGCGGTTGTTCACGACGGTCGTGATCCACACGCCGGGCTCGGCGATGGGGTCTTGCTTGTCGAAACCGCACCGGATCCAGTTGGAGATGGTCCCGTGCCGCTCGTTCGCGGAGCAGCCGTTCGAAAACTGCAGGCGCCGGCCGCGGATCCTCGCAATGGGCGACGTTTTCAATACGCCGAGGTCCGGCACGACCCGGTCCGCCATCTCCCGCAGTGCGAAGTCTTCGCGGATTCCAAGCTCCGAAGCGAGCGCCAGCACCAGCGCCACGTTCGCGGGGTGCTCCTCGTACGGGAAGCGCTTGAGGACGTCGGGAGCGATGAGGCCCGGCGGGATCCAATCGACCGGCCGGAGTTTCGTGGCCTTCTTTTTTGCGATCTCTTTCAGGATGGGCAGCATGACCTCTTCGGTCGTCACCACCGTGGACCGGGTGGGGATGAAGACGCCGATCACTTCGGGGATGTTGATGCCCGCGGGGCCTTGCAGGTCCTCATGGTCGGGATAGGTGTTCGTGATCGTGGAGATGTCGTCTCTCACCCAGTTCTGCTGGAGCACCTCGACGTAGGATGGCGTGAGCGCCATGCATTCCCACAGGAAGACCTCGGCTCCCATCTGCCGCGCGATGCGGATCACGTTGCGCTGCTCCCAGATCGTTGCCTTGTCGTACGAGCGAAACAGGAACATCTCCCGCGTCTTGCCGAACGCTTGGGCGCAGAGGAACATCGCCTCGCAGCCCGTGGTCTTCGACACGACGCCGTACCCGACCGCGTTGAAAAGCGCCGCTTTCAGCCGTTCCGTCCCGGATTTGCCGCGCGTCCCCCAGCCTCCGACTACGAAGCAGATTTTCCGGCGCCACGCGCGCAGCGAGAGGCTCATGTACACGTGCCGCCCCAGGAAGAGGCCCGTGGCGCCTCCGATGAAGACCGCGAGGTCCCGCAGGCTGTTGTCGTAGACGGAGACGAAGTAATCCTGCAGCCGAGCCCAGAGCTCCGCCGGCACGAGAGGCAGCGCGGCGGGGAAGAAACGGCGCACGTCCGGGTCCACGGCAGGCTCCGCGCGGCCCATGCCCGCTGCGTGCGGCCGGACCTCGACGCGGAAGCCGAGGTCGCTGAGCTCCTTGGCGTAGGTTGCCGGGCTCTCCTGCAGCTGGCTCCTCCAGTTGCGGAGCTTCGCGATGTCGGCGAAACGGTTCGTGATGCGCCAGAACGCCTTGAGGCGCGCCCTCGCGGTGTCGGGAGCGATCAGCTCGGTCACGCCCTCGGCCGTGTAGATACGCATGCCGCCGTGCGCGACGGGCCGACCGAGGCACGCGAGCGCCTGATCGAGCAGCGGGAGGTACGGCCGCCAGCCACCTTCCTCCGCGATGAAAAGGGGCTCGCCGGGCACGCGCGTCTCCGCCAGCTCGGCCACGATCGCGGAAGGCGCCTGGATCCTGCCGCGGAATCTCCGCGCGATGCCGTGCGCGAACGCCTGGCGCTTGTCCGGCGAAGGGTTGCGCAGCTCGTGGAGGAGCCTCCAGGCCTTGTTGACGAAAGGCCAGCCTCGCGTGATTTTCGGCCGACTGCCATCGACGTCGATCTGGGAGCCGAAGTCATCCTGGCTCGCCACGGCGAGGACCCGCCCGATCCAGTCCTCGTCGGCCGGCAGCTCGATCTCCGCCGGCAGCTTGACCTCCTCGCCGCAGCG
>Ga0075428_100006785_pt1 | contig 12741 bp, 13 predicted proteins | sample RhiMetdeltSRZDD2_FD_75291 | JGI IMG/M metagenome (GOLD analysis project Ga0075428, IMG submission 75291) | Populus rhizosphere microbial communities from Tennessee, USA - Rhizosphere MetaG P. deltoides SRZDD2 | ecosystem: Host-associated > Plants > Roots > Rhizosphere > Soil | place: USA...
GGCGGTACCGGGGGCGACGTCAGCGGGTCGATCAGCACCGGCAAGGACGGCAGCGTGCGCTCCTTCAATCCGGAGATCGATATCTACCAGATCCCCGAAAGCGGCATGGCGCTGCAGGCGAGCTGGGGTGGCACCGTCTACTCCGTGGACGCGCAACTGAAATAAAAGGTGTCAGGAACCTTTTCCCAGAACGGGAGAAAAGGTGTCAGGAACCTTTTCGTGATTCCAGCCGCGTAGGCGGACGGCCCCGCGGCCGGAGCGTGGTATTGAGTTTGAATTTCTCAGCCGTGTCTCGTACCCAGCAGCTGGAGCCGAAGGGTGCGCCTCGCTGCACGCTGTCCCGAAGGGATTCCAGCTCGGAGGCGGTTTGCGGCTGATTCACCCAGGTCGGCCAGTCTCGGGGCGGCTCAACGGGCCAGGGAGCAAGCCATACGGGCAATGCGCCTATTCCACGATTCCGGTGCCATAGGCTGGACCATTGCCAATCTTCTGCACGATCAACCAGGTTCGCTCGGAGCGCATTACGCTCCACGTATCGACATACCACCAAAAAATGCTCGTCATTCTGCACCGGGAATGACTTGAACCGCCCCTGGTAGAGATGACCAATACCGGCCGATTGGCGATGGGCGTGCCATCGCTGCGTGTGGGTCAGAGTCGTCCAAGCCATGAAGCGCGTGAGATCTCCGTCGCCGAACGGCCAGAGCACGAGATGCCAGTGGTTCGGCATCACACAATAGGCAAGAACCCGCATCGCGATTTTTGCGCATCCCTCGCTAAGTACCCGCTCAAACGCTTCGAAGTCGCCCGGCGATTCAAAGATCGGCCGGGATGCATTGGCACGATTCAGGACGTGGTAGATGACCCCGCCCGACGTGGCTCGCAACGGTCTGCCCATGATTGCTCTCAGGAAAAGGTTCCTGACACCTTTTTCGGCCCCGACAGCCTTTAACGCCTGACACGGCGTTTCGGAGGACAAAAGGTTCCTGACACCTTTTTCGAGGACGCCTTACCAGCGAAAGCGCTCGTGGCGCAGGAAATGCAGGGCCTGGAATATCGCTTCGTCGTCGTTCATGATGAAGGTGTGCGTGGCCGGGATGATCCGCAGATCGGTCATGCCCGCTACCTTCGCCCGCTCCACTGATACCTTGCCGTCGTTTGGGCCCGGAATCAGCTTGGCGCGCTCCGCGTCGAAGAATGCGTGCTCTGTGCCGGTGATGATTCCGACGGGGTAGGTGACCGGGCCCAGCCGCGCGGCGATGCCGTCCGCGCCGGTGCCGAGTTGCTGGCCCGCCGGACCGTTCCACCACCTGTAGAAGGCGTCGTCGCGCAGGGCGTCGGCCGCCTCGGTGCCCTGGTTGGGTGGGCTCAGCATGACGATCCTTCCCAATTCGGGAACGCGGTTCTTCCCCAGGTAATAGCGCACGACGATGCCGCCCATCGAGTGCGTGACGAAATTTACCGGTGAAGCGCCCGCATCGCGGCAGCGCTTGAGGCCCTCCGGCACGACTTCCGCCGCAAGCGTTTCGATGGCCTTCGCGCGCGACGGGTAGTCGAGGTTCACGGCTATGTAGCCCGCCGACTCGGCGGCGTGCGCAAGCTTGCTCATCGAGCGATACGTGCGGCCCAGGCCGTGCAGCAGGATCACGCATTGCCTGCCAGCCGCCTGCGTTTCCGCCCGGTCAGCCCCGTGGACAGGCAGGGACGGAACGAGCGCGGTTAAAGCCAGGAGGAAAGCGATGCGCACGGATGTGAGCCAGGGATCGACGAGTCACGGGTCACTCCTTCCAGCATCACGGCACGCCGAGCAGAAGGTACACGCCCCACCGCCCGCGCTCTCCGGCGCCGATCCCGAAATAGGCCGGGCCGGCGAACGTTTCGGCTCCAAGGAATACCGATCCTGACCATATCGTGTCCCTGGGCGCCGATCCGTCGAAGCGGCCGTGTATCAACCCTGCCTCGAGTGAAGCGCCGGCATAGATGCCCGAGCCCAGCAGGTCGGGCAGCGGCAGGATGCGGTGGTAGTACATTGCACGGCCGAACGCCATGCGCCGTCCCGCGAACTCGTCGATGCGGTAGGCCGAGAGCCGCAGAGGCCCGCCCAGGGTAAAGGACTCGTACGCGGGCATATCGGAATGCAGATCGCTGCCAGCGTGGACGCTCACGTTGAAGGAGTGGGCGCCCCAACTCTTCGCTGCGATGAGCTCGCCTTCGACCCGCTTGTAGTTGCGGTCGGAGCCGAGACTCTCGTCGGCCACGTACGCCGAGCCGACGGCGCGATAGCCGCCGCGCGGGAAGAACGGGTTGTCCAGCTGGTCCGCGAGCAGCCGCGCCCGCATGCCGGCCGATGTCTCGGAGCCCGAAGGCAGCACCGGCGAACCCGTGTCCACCCTGGCCTCGATGTAGCGCCACAGGGGACCGACCCGCAGCTCACCCCACGTGCCGAGCACGGCGCCCGCATCCACGCCGACGCGAGCTTCCTTGACGTCGTACTCGGCAACGCGATTCTCGCCGACGAAGACACCCCGCGTGGAGCGGGCCACGCTGGCGTAAGGCCCGACGAACCAGCGGCCGCGCTCGTCCACCGGCTGGTAGAACTCGGTGAAGAGGCGCGACTCCCGGCCGATCTGCGCCTCGGTGAGCCACTCGCCCCCGAGGCGGTTCAGCCAGGTCTTGCGGTATTGCACCAGCGCCGTGAACGGGGCCTCTCCCCGGAAGTCGGTGGCGAATCCCAGTCCGAAGCGCAGGTAGTCGGGCCCCCAGTCCTTTTCGCGCGGCTGTATGATCATCACGCGCTTGCCGGGCTCCTGCACGATGCGGTAGTCCACGCTCTCGAAATCGCCGCGGCCGTAGATGCGCCTCAGGTCGGCGCCGACTTTTTCCTCCGACAGCGGTTCCCCGGGTTTCGTCTGTACGAGCGAGCGCAGTACTTCCGGATTTGTGCGGTGCAATCCTTCGAAGCGGATCTCGTCGATGGGGGCGAGGTCCTTGCGTTCGGCCGTCTGTGTGGCGCGCAACGCCGCGTACTGCTCCGGGGGCAGGCTGTAACGGCGCAGTCGGTCCGCCGCGGCGCGCGCCGCCTCCTCGCCGATACGGATCGAGTCCTTCGCCCGGTCGAAGCTGCCGGCGGAAATGTCCCCCAGCTTCGGCGAGATCAGGACGTCCCTGTCGGTAAGGCTCCTGACTTGCTGCTCGACAGTGGCCTTGCCGAGGAAGTTGATGAGCTGAGCGGATACGGTCAGGGCCGACTTGAGCTTGTCGCGCGTCAGCGGCGGGGTAGAGATGTCCACCGCGATGATGACGTCCGCGCACAGCTTGCGCGCCTCGTCGATCGGGAGGTTGTTGGCGATGCCGCCGTCTACCAGCAGCCGGCCGTTGATCTCGACCGGCGTCATGGCGCCGGGTACCGACATACTGGCGCGCATCGCCTGTGAAAGGCTGCCGCGGTCGAGCACGACGGCCTCCCCGGTCTCGATATCCGCCGCTACGGCCCGGAACGGTATGGGAAGCTTGTGGAAATCGGTGATATCTCCTGCGGCGTCGGTGAGTCCGCGGAAATAACTCTCGATCGCGATGCCGGACAGGATGCCCTTCGGCAGCGCCAGCCCCCCGTCCTTGACGCCGAATTCAGGCGCGAACAACGTCTTGTAGTCGTCGGTCTTGCGCCGCTGCGCGATCTCCTGGCGCGGCGGTCGGTCGGTGAACACGCTGTCCCAGTCGGTCTTGAGTACGCGCTCCTCGAGTCTGGCCGGTGTGCTGCCCGAGGCGAAGCCGGCGCCCACGATAGAGCCCATGCTGGTGCCGGTCACGCAATGCACCGGTACGCGCAATTCCTCCAGCACCTTCAGCACGCCGATATGCGCGATGCCGCGCGCCCCGCCGCCCGAGAGCGCGAGACCGATGCGCGGAGTCCTGGAGGGGGCCCCAGCGGTCGGAGTGATGTCGGGCGTCTGTGCGTGCACCGAACAGGTCAAGACCGCGGCGACTAGGGACGCAACAAGACACCGGCGCGCGTTCCCGGTTGGATTTGAATTCATGCTCTACCCCTTTCGGGCGTTGCTGCCTGCCCCCGGTCGATTGTACGCACAACCACGACCTCCAAGTATTGCCCCATGGTGCAAGCGCGGGTGATAATGCGGGCACAACAGGGAGCCGACAGCCTATGATCAGAAGATTTCTTGCCGTGACGCTGCTGGCCGTAGCAGGTCCCGCGTGGGCGGTGAACATGAACGTGTTCAAGGACGCGCCGATCACGCGCCTCAACGCCGATGAGGTGAAGGAATTTCGCGCGGCGGTGATGAAAACGCTCGACACCGGCGCGGACGGCGCGACTGTGGAGTGGAAGGCGCCGAAGACGAAATTCGTCAGCAAGATCACGCCGCAGAAGAGCTTTACCGAGGGCAAGTCGAAATGCCGCGAGGCGACGATAGAATCCGACGCTCACGACCGCTTCCAGCGCGGCGTTTATACCTTCTGCAAGGGCGAGAAGGGCGACTGGCAGTTCAAGCTCCCCGCGAGCAAGTCGAAGGGAAAATAGTTCGGCCCGGCGTGAGGGGGGTGGCGAGCTAGCCCGTGATGCTGGCGCCCTTGATATAGGTGTGCCCCTGCACGTTATTCGGCGCGGGGTAGAGCTGGAGGTACTTCACGTTCTCGAAAGGCACGAGCAGCAGCGTGCCCTCCGCCTCGAACAGCATGTAGCGGTTCTTGAGCACGTCCTCGAGCTTCAAGGCGGCAGCGGCCTCGTTCTGCGTCTGCTTGGGAAAGTCCAGCGACACCTTGCTGCCGTCGTTAAAGTGTATGGTGAGCCCTCTCTGGTCCTTCATGCTGTTCTCCTTTGTCGAGCGGGTAGGGATAGCTACAATGAATGATAGCTTTCGTGCGGTGGCGATGCACTACGTGGAACGCGGGAAACGAACCATGTCCGGAGAGCCGGTCGGGAGATGCACTATGAAAATCGGGGCGATACTTTTTCTGGCAATGCTGTTTGCGCTGCCCGCGCCGGGAGAGGCGCAGACGGGCAGGCTCGAGCAGATACGCCAGAAAGGCGTGATTACCCTCGGCTACATCGACGGGGCGGCGCCGTTCTCCTTCGTGGGTGAGGACAAGCAGCCGCAGGGCTACTCGGTGGACCTGTGCCGCGAGATCGCGGTCGGTATACGCGCGCAACTGAAGCTCCCGGGCCTCGAGACGCGCTGGGTGGCGCTGACGATACAAAACCGCCTCGAAGCGGTGCGCACCGGGCGCGTGGATCTCGAGTGCAGCACGACGACCTGGACCTTGTCGCGCCAGGCCGAGGTGGATTTCAGTCTCATCACCTTCGTGGATGGCGGCAGCATACTGACGAAGAGCGGGGCGGGCGGCGGTCGCCTGCTGGATTTCGACGGCAAGCGGGTCGCCGTCATCAGCGGGACCACGACGGAGAAGGTGCTCCGCGAGGGATTGGCGCAGCGCTCGATCAAGGCCGAGGTGGTGACGGTCAAGTCACGCGCCGAGGGCCTCAAGCTCCTGGAGGCCTCCAAGGTCGACGGATTCGCTTCCGACCGTACGACTCTGATCAGTCTTGCCGCGTCCGCCCAGGCGAGCGGGACGTTCAAGCTGCTCGACGAGGACTTCTCCATCGAGCCCTACGCGCTGGCTTTGCCGCGGGGCGATCACGATTTCCGGCTCGCGGTGAACCGGGTCCTGGCGCGGCTCTATCGGACCAACGACATCGTGGGCATCTACAACCGCTGGCTCGGGAAGCTCGGTCCGCCGAGCCTGTTGCTCTCGGCTACGTACTTCGTGCAAGGGCTTTCCGAGTAGTGCTTGTGCGCATGCGACCTGGGTTGGCTCACGCGTTTGCGATTGCGCTTGCAGTCGCGTTTTCCGCTGCGTTGGCGCAGACGATCCGGATTCCGGACTTTCGCCAGGCGCCGCCTGCTACCTTCACGATAAGGGGGGGTGAAGCGTGCACCGATTGCGGCCGGATTCTGTCCATTCGGGAGATTCAGATCGAGCGCAGGCCGCAGGTTCCGCAGGCGCTGCAGAACTCCACGCCCGGACCGACGGTGGGCCCCGGGCAGAACAACATGGTCGGCGCCGTGATCTACCTGCCGTTGGGAAACAATCCGGGAGAGCGACCTTTCGTCGGCGGCGTCGGCACCCCGGAGATGCGGGAGCGATTCCAGGAGACGACCTACGAAATCTCGGTGCGCCTGGATGACGGCGCGCTGCGCTTTCTTCAGCGCCATGATGGAACCCGCTACCGCGTCGGCGACAAGGTGCGGCTGCCCGGGGCGGGGCAGATCGAGCTGCTCGCTGACTAGAGAAGCGGCTCAGGTACTGCGGCTCAGGAGAAGCGGCCCAGGAGAAGCGTTGTAGACCCGCCGTATCTGAGCCGTCGTATCTGGGCCGACCTATCTGAGCCGTTCCTCGACCCAACCGGCCCAGGCCAGAAGCTCCATGTCGCCTTCCTGGCGGCCCACGAGCTGCACGCCGAGCGGCAGCCCGTGCGGGCCGACGCCGTACGGCAGCGTCACGCAGGGCAGCCCCAGCAGCGTCAGCACGCGATTGAAGACGGCATTTCCGGTCGTATCCAGCCGGCCGGGCGCTTCGCCGGGCGCACTGGGGGTCACGAGGAAATCGATCTCCCGCATCTGGTAGACGAGCCTCTGCCGGCAATCGCGAGCCAGCTCGCGCGCGGAATCGTAAGCGCGCCGGGAATGCTCTCTGCCTTCCTCCAGCCGGGGAAGGAGCGAGGTGCTGATCAGGTCGCGATGATGCTGATATTCCCAGGCGAGCGCCCGGGCCGCCTCGTAGTGCATGATGATCCCGTGCTCGTCGAACAGGCGGTCGCTGCCGGCGGGCATCTCGAAGTCGGCGACCTGCGCACCCGCTTTCGCGAGCGCCGCGGCGGCCTTCTCGATCGTTGCGTGCGTGGCGTCATCCGCATCGCCCCAGCGCGGCGTGCGCCACACCCCGACGCGCGGAGTATCTCTTACGGCTACGGGCGCGCGGCCCGAGAGCACGTTCATCGCCAGCGCCGCGTCGCCCGCCCAGCGCGCGAATATGCCTATCGTGTCCAGCGATTCGGCAACGAACTTGAGCCCGGCGCGATTGATGCTGTTGAAGCTTGGCTTGCAGCCGACCGTTCCGCAGAAGGCGGCGGGGCGTATGGTCGATCCCCCCGTCTGCGTGCCCAGGGCGAGCGGCACCATCCAGTCCGCGACCGCGGCCGCCGATCCGCTCGAGGAGCCGCCCGGTGTGTGCGCCGGATTGTGCGGATTGCGCGTGCGCGAGGGGTGATTGTTGGCGAATTCCGTCGTCACGGTCTTGCCCAGTATCACGCATCCCGCCTCGCGCAGCAGTGCGACGCACGCGGCGTCGCTGCGCGGCCGGTGATTGCGGTAGATCGGAGAGCCGTACTCGGTGGGCATGTCGCCAGTATCGAACACGTCCTTGATGCCGACCGGGATGCCATGCAGCGGACCGCGCGGGGATTCACGGTCGAGCCGCCGCGCCTGCGACAGCGCCAGCGCGGGATCGAGAAACGCCCATGCCTGAACCTCGCGCTCGCGCGCTTCGATGCGCGCCAGGCAGGCCGCGACCAGTGCTTCGCTGGTCAGCTCGCGGCGGCTGATGAGCCGCGCGGCGTCGGCGGCGGACAGGTGGTTTGCGGGGGCGGGCATGCGGTAAGTTTACATGAGGTAAACTCGCTCTCCGCGTTGCGGCGTATCTTGGACTCCGCTGCCGCGGCACCGCTTGCAAGAACTCATCGTCGAATCCCTGGACCAGGAAGGTCGCGGCGTTGCGCGCCGCGACGGCAAGGCCGTCTTCATCGAAGGCGCGCTGCCCGGCGAGGTCGTCACCTGCAATCCGTATCGCAGGAAACCCACCTACGAAATCGCGACCCTGGTCACCGTGGTGAAGCCGAGCGCCGCCCGGGTCACTCCGCGCTGCCCGTATTTCGGACTGTGCGGCGGCTGCGCCCTGCAGCACCTCGACGTTCGCGCGCAGGTGGCGACGAAGCAGCGGGTGCTCGAGGATTCCCTGTGGCATATAGGAAGGCTGCGCCCGGGAAGCATCCTGCCTGCCGTGCACGGCCCGGCCTGGGGCTACCGGCACCGCGCCCGCCTTACTGTGCGCTACGTGCCGAAGAAGGGCGGCGCACTGGTCGGGTTTCACGAGCGGCGCAGCAGCTACGTCGCGGACATGAGGAGCTGCGAGGTGCTACCTCCGGCGATCGCCGCGCTAATCGCCCCCCTGCGCGGACTGGTCAACGGGCTTTCCATTCGCGCGAGGCTCCCCCAGATAGAAGTCGCAGTGGGCGATGGCGCGGCGGTCTTGGTGCTGCGCGTGCTGGAGGAGCCGGATCCCGCTGATGCCGCCTTGCTGCGCGAGTTTGCCGATCGCCACGGGGTGTGGTTGTACCTGCAGCGGGGAGGCCCGGATTCGGCGCAGCCGTTTCACCCGGCGGGGGACGCGGGGCTGTACTACGACCTGCCGGAATTCGGCCTGCGGATTCCGTTCGGACCGACCGAGTTCACCCAGGTCAACCACGCCGCGAACCGGGTGCTGGTGCGCCGCGCGCTCGCCCTTCTCGATCCCCGGCCCGGGGAACGGGTGGCGGATCTGTTCTGCGGTATCGGCAATTTCTCTCTTGCCATCGCGCGCAGCGGCGCCGCGGTCACCGGTATAGAGGGCAGTGCCGGGCTGGTACGCCGGGCGGCGGCCAATGCCGGCATGAATGGCTTGGCGGAAACGGCACGCTTCGTGGCAATGGATTTATACAAGCTTCCGATGGATCGATTCCTGGAGCTGGGAACGTTCGACCGCATGTTGCTCGACCCGCCGCGCGACGGGGCGATAGAGGTCTTGAAGGCGCTGCCGGAGCCGGCTCCGCGCCGCATCGTGTACGTGTCGTGCAGCCCGGACACGCTGGCGCGGGACGCATCCGTGCTCGTGAACTCGCGCGGCTACCAGTTGAGCGCCGCGGGCGTGGTAAACGTGTTCCCCCATACGGCGCACGTGGAATCGGTTGCGGTCTTCGACCGCTGAAGGCGGGACAGATGCGGAAATGCAAACGGGGTGGCGTTTTGCCACCCCGTTTCGGGACTACGAAGCCGGCGCAGGTCAGTCGCGCTCGCCGGTCAGAGCCATCAGGAGGCTCAGCAGGTTGGAGAAGATGTTGAACAGGCTCATGTAGACGCCCGTGGTCGCCATGATGTAGTTGGTCTCGCCGCCGTTCACGATCCGGCTCACGTCATAAAGCAGGAACAGCGAGAACACCACGATCACCAGCGCCGAGATCGTCAGCGCGAGCGCCGGGATCTGCAGGAACATGTTGGCGATCAGCGCCAGCAGCAGGACGATCATGCCCACAAACAGGAACTTGCCCATGAAGCTGAAGTCCTTCTTCACCGTCGTTGCGACGCCGGCCATGACGAAGAAGATTGCCCCCGTGCCGCCGGCCGCGAGGCCGATCAGCTGCGGGCCGTTCTTGAGGGCAAGGGCGACGGCCAGGAGCGGGCCGAGAAACCAGCCGAGCAGCAAGGTCATTACGAGGAGCAGCACGATCCCGAGGCCGCTGTCGCGATTGGCGGCGATGGCGTACTGCAGCCCGATGACCGCGCCCAGCATCAGGAAGAAGCTGATGATGGGGTGCTGCATGATGATGCCGCCGGTCCTGATGCCTATCATGGCCCCTATGATCGTCGGCACCATGGTAAGCGCGAGCAGCAGGTAGGTATTGCGCAGGACGCGCTGTTGCTCGAGCGCCATCCCGCCGGCGCCCGTCCGGACTACCGCCGGATTCGTCTGCAATTCACGTTCCATGTTTACCCTCCGTTGTCTGGTGATGCTTGCTGGTGTGTAAGACTACAGAAAGGTTCTGTAAGTTTCAATGCGCCCGCCACCGCCCGCTATTACGAAACGTAATCCAACCGCTTGATATGCCTGTAATATACGGCATGGAAGCAGGGCATCTTCGGACGCATTTTGCATCGCAGCGGATGGTTGGCAGAGCGGTTGAATGCGGCGATCTTGAAAATGCGCCCGGTCGAAGCCTTCGCTATGAGCGGCAACTTGAGCCCCATTTAAGCATCCGGTAGCATGCGCGGCGGCCCCGGGCGCATTTCGGTGCAGGCTAACCTGAAAAGGTTAAGTGCCGGAAGGCACGGCCGGAGCCAAGACCGGCAACGGAGGGTTGGCAGAGCGGTTGAATGCGGCGGTCTTGAAAACCGTTAGGGGCGCAAGCCTCTCGGGGGTTCGAATCCCTCACCCTCCGCCACCCCGCGTGATCCGTATTCGCGTCAGACCGAACCACTCTGCGCGCGCGAACGTACCACACGGGCATGGGTAAACCCGGTGTGCGGTAGACGGATGGATCTGCAGATCTCCCGCTCCCGGCAGGCGCCGGGAGTCCGGCCCCGCCACCAGGCGAGGCCGTGTAGTCGTGAAACTACGACTTCCCGTTTCTCTTGGCGGCGGCTTTGCGGAGCTTGCGGTAGAGACCGGGGTTCCGCTTGAGATACGCGATTATCTGGAGGTCGTCCCGCTTCGCGCTGGAGAGCTCCATGCCCTCGACGTGGACGAGGCGCAGCAGCTCTCGCACGGGCTTGGGCATCTTGCGACCGCTTTCGTAGCGCGAGCCGCCACTTTGCGTGACGCCGATGCGCGCCCAGAACTCCTGCTGGTTCATGCTCAGGCGGTTGCGGATCTGCCGTGGATTGGAAATCTTATCGAAAGGTCTCATGTTGTGGTAATCCCCTATTTTGATACGTCATAGACCGGCCGGAGCGTGATAGGTTTCATGCTTTTCGAAAAACTCGCACGGCCATGCTGTCAGCATTGCACCACAGCAAGAAACGTGCCGGGACCCGCTCGTTCTTCCCCGAAAAGTCCGCTAGAATACTAGGTTTTTTCGCGGCATGGCGTGACGGATGTCACTAATCGTACAGAAATACGGCGGGACCTCGGTCGGCTCGGCCGAGCGCATCAAGAACGTCGCCCGGCGCGTGGCGAAGTGGCGGTCGCGCGGCTACCAAATGATCGTCGTCGCATCCGCGATGGCGGGAGAAACCAATCGACTGATAGCGCTTGCAAACGAGGTGCAGTCGCAGCCCGATCCCCGGGAACTGGACGTCATAATCTCGACGGGAGAGCAGGTCACCATCGCGCTCTTGTCGATGGCATTGATAGAGGCGGGGCTCAAGGCCCGCAGCTACACCGCGATGCAGGTGAGAATAGTAACCGACAGCGCCCATACCCGCGCGCGCATCGTGAGTATCGACGAAGACCGCATACGAGCCGATCTCGAGGCGGGATATGTCGTCGTCGTCGCAGGCTTCCAGGGAGTGGACGAGAAGGGCAACATCACCACCCTCGGGCGCGGCGGTTCGGACACGACGGGGGTGGCGCTCGCCGCGGCGCTCAAGGCCGAGGAGTGCCAGATCTACACCGACGTGGACGGGGTGTACACCACGGACCCGCGCATCGTGCCCGAAGCGCGGCGCCTTTCCACCGTCACCTTCGAGGAGATGCTGGAGATGGCGAGCCTGGGCTCCCGGGTGCTGCAGATCCGGTCGGTCGAGTTCGCGGGCAAGTACAAGGTCCGATTGCGCGTGCTGTCGAGCTTCGAGGAAGAGAGCGAGGGCACGCTGATCACGTTCGAGGAAGACGAGAACATGGAACAGGCGATCATCTCCGGCATAGCATTCAACCGCGACGAGGCCAAGGTCACGATCCTGGGGGTGCCCGACCGCCCCGGCATTGCCTACCAGATCCTCGGGCCCATCGGCGATGCCAGCATCGACGTGGATATGATCGTGCAGAACGTCGGCCACGACGGAATGACCGACTTCTCGTTTACGGTGCACCGCAACGACTACCAGAAAACGCTCAAGCTCCTGGAGCCGATAGTGAAGCACATCCAGGCGAGCGGCATCGTGAGCGGCGACCGGATCGCAAAAGTCTCGGTGGTCGGGGTAGGCATGCGCTCCCACGCCGGGATCGCCAGCACGATGTTCCGCACACTCGCGGAGGAGGGCATCAACATCGAGATGATCTCCACTTCGGAAATCAAGATCTCGGTCGTAATCGACGAGAAATACATGGAGCTGGCGGTGCGGGTGCTGCACCGGGCCTTCGCGCTCGACCAGCCCGCCTAAGCGGCCGGTGGCCGCGGCTCTGAGCTATGGGCTTGACCTTTGGGGCCGCGCAACCGTGTGCTATTCTTCAGCAGGTGGCCGAGTGGCTAACGCCCCGTGGGCGTTCGTAAAAGTTGGCGGCGCCGCGCCGCCGGACCACTCGGCTTCGGATATCATCGCGATCGTGGATATATTTAGGTCGACTTAAATAAAGAAATATCGGAGAGGTGGCCGAGTGGTCGAAGGCGGCGCCCTGCTAAGGCGTTATATGGGCTTAAACCCGTATCAAGGGTTCGAATCCCTTCCTCTCCGCCAGTCAAGTCCCATAAGGCCCTGAAACGTCTAGTTTTCGTTTCGGGGCCTTATGCTGTACCCATACTCCTACCCATAGTCGGGTAGCGTTTCGGCGTGGGGTTCCTCAACTCGGGCCGTGGCCTCGGGGTGGGTAATCTCGCCTGCCTGGTCAGAAATGGTATTGAGATGCCAACCCGTAGTAGCGCGTTCCATTCACGCTCTTCGCTACCGGCGTCAGGATCCATTTGTCAGTGGCCATTGCACCGACGGCACCACCCAGAGAGGTCGACGCGGCGTCGAGGACGGAAAACTTCTTGGGATG
>Ga0075428_100006786_pt1 | contig 12738 bp, 5 predicted proteins | sample RhiMetdeltSRZDD2_FD_75291 | JGI IMG/M metagenome (GOLD analysis project Ga0075428, IMG submission 75291) | Populus rhizosphere microbial communities from Tennessee, USA - Rhizosphere MetaG P. deltoides SRZDD2 | ecosystem: Host-associated > Plants > Roots > Rhizosphere > Soil | place: USA...
GATGGTCTCAACATCGTCGTGCCGTTCGGTGAGCCCGCCTACTACGACTACCGGCCGACCCTCAACGTGCCGGCTCCAGGCAAGGGCGAGGGAGCCGCCATCGATCTGGATGGTCACTTCGGCCTCAATCCGGCGCTCCAGCCGCTCGCGCCTCTCTACAAGTCCGGACGGCTCGGAATCATCAATGCCGTGGGGACCCCGGACACCGGTGGGCGCTCTCACTTCCAGGCTCAGGATTTCATGGAGTCGGCGGCGCCCGGAAACAAGACCATCTCGAGCGGCTGGCTCAATCGCTACCTCCAGGCAGTTCCCGATCTGGAGCACAAGCCGCTTCGCGCAACGGCGATCGGCGATTCGCTGCCGAAGGCCCTTCGCGGTCCGGTGTCGGTGATGACGCTCAGCAGCGTCAATCAGCTGGGCGTGCTCGCGCCGGATCTCTACGAGTCGCAGTACAACGTCGACACCAACGCCCTGCTGTCGGGCACTGCCCGTGAGATGTTCGAAGCCGTCCGGCAATTGAAGGCGGCGAGCTCACAGCAATATACGCCCGCCAACGGCGCCGCTTACGGCCAGGCGGGGCCAGGAACGGTTGCCGGCGGCCTGATGCAGGTGGCGCAGCTGATCAAGGCGAACGTCGGCCTGCAGGTCGCCTTCATCGACACCAGCCCCGGTTGGGACACGCACCAGGGCGAGGCCGGCCGCCTGCCTGGTTTGTTGCGCCCGTTGGGTCAGGCCCTGGCTGCCTTCAATCAGGACCTCGGAACCCGCATGGAAGACGTCGTCGTGCTGACGATGTCGGAGTTCGGCCGGACCGCACGCGAGAACGGCAACGGCGGGACAGACCACGGTCACGCGAACCTGATGTTCGTGATGGGTGGACCGATCAAGGGCGGAAAAATCTACGGGAAGTGGCCGGGACTCGCCCGAGAGCAGCTCAACGAGAATCGGGATCTGGCGCTGACCACCGATTTTCGCGATGTCTTGGCCGAACTGCTCGTCCGGCATCTCGGCTGCGAGAAGCCGGAGGCGATCTTCCCGCGTTACGGCGTCGACAACGGACGCTTCAAGGGATTCTTATGAGCAGCGGCTCGCGGCATCTCGTGAAACTGATTGTTCCGGCGATCGTGGCCGTGGTGACCGGCGTCTCGATTGAGGCGCAGTCCAATGCCGTAGGACCGGCCGGCTCGTGGGTCGGCGACGAACGTGCCGCCAACGCCACGATGGCGTTCACGGTCGACGGCGCCAACCTGGCCGGCACCGTGGGCAACATGGCGATCGCTGATGGAAAGGTCGACGGCCTCACCATCACATTCAAGGTGCAATTTCCGAACGGTGGCCGCACGGTGACCTTTGCCGGGACCGTCAACGGCGATGAACTCAAGTTCACTCGCGAGCTGGTGGTGCCGAAGGATGCGGATCCTGGTGGCAACGGCCTCTTCGGCGCGGGCGGGCCGAACGAGTTCCGGATGTACCGATCGAATCCGGCGAGCCGATGGTCGGGAACGCTGAGGAACGGACCGACTGCCCGCAACCCCAACCCGAACCCCAACCCGCGAGCGGTGGGGCTCGCGAACCGGCTCGTACCGACTCCCCACTGGCGATGGAGCGGCGCGAAAAGCCTCGACGTGCGAATCGTCACGATAGCCAACCAGAGCTTCGAGCTGACCAGCTACGCCCTCGATGGCCCGCAGCTGTCCTTCTCGTTCCTTCAGGGCCTGAACGTCATGCAGTGTCGTCTCGCTCGTGTGCCTGAAGGACGATTCGAAGGCACCTGTCAAAACACCGGGAACAACAACACCTTGCTGATCGATCTCACGCCGCCAGTGGCGGCAGCGCCTGACGCTCAACCATCGCGCAACTAGCCAGGCACGAGCCGCGAGAGGTCTCGCGCAGCCGGTATGCAGAGCCTCATCGCGTGTTCGACCTTCGCGCTCGCCGTCACGCTGGCGGTCAAGCGCCCGAAAATTGGATTCGGGGTCCGGATCAGCCCGGCGTCGGCCGCGGTGGCGGGGTTGGTGTGCCTCCTGCTATCGAGGACCGTCGGTCCCAACGACATTCGCTTCGCGTTCGAGACGCTGTGGCGGCCGCTCGTCGGCATCGTCTCCATCATGATCACGACGGCCGCCGCACGCCGCGTCGGCGTGATCGACGCCATCGCGCAGGCGACGCTCGCCCGACGTTCGGGGTCTGTTCACCAGGTGTTCCGGCGAGTGTTCCTCCTGAGCCTGGGGACGGCGTCGCTGCTCAGCAACGACGCCGCCGTGCTCTTGTTGACGCCGCTGGTGCTGGCGTTCATCAGAACCCGCTACCCGGCCCACCCGCGCCTGCTGCTGCCCTTCGCCTTTGCGGTCTTCATGGCTGCCGGCGTCGCGCCGTTCGTCATCTCGAATCCGATGAACATGGTGGTGGCGTCGTATGCGGGGCTCGACTTCAACGGCTACGCGGCAGCGATGCTGCCGATCGCGCTAGCAGGATCGCTGTTGACGTTCCTCCTCCTGCGGCGCGTGTTTGCTGCCGATCTGTCGGCATGCGCCGCGACGGTAGCCGAGGCTGCGCCGGCGCGCGCATTCAATCGCAGCCAGATCAGGATGCTGACGCTGCTCTTTGGCGTTGCGGCGAGCTATCCGCTTGTCGCCGCGTTCGATGGCGCCGCAATCTGGGCTGTCGCCGCCATCGGCGCGACGCTCGCGCTCCTGCTGGCCTGGCGTGAGGAGCGCGTGTCGCCAGCGAACGTGCTGCGCACCGGCGTGGCCTGGGACGTGCTTGTCTTTCTCCCGGCGGTCTTCGTCCTCACCATCGGCCTGCGGAACGTCGGTCTGGTCGATCTGCTGTCGGCCTGGTACCGCGACGCAGGGGTGGTGTTGATCGGCGCCACCTCCGCCATCGGCTCCGCCGCGCTCAACAACCACCCCATGGCGCTCGTCAACATGCTGGCGCTCGACGCGCGGCCCGGAACGGGATCGCTGGAGTTCCTCGCGGCGCTGGTCGGTGGCGACCTCGGGCCGCGGCTGCTGCCGACAGGCTCGCTGGCCGGATTGCTCTGGCTCGAGTCGTGCCGCCGCCTCGGTGTCGAGATCCCACCCGGTACCTTCGTCCGCGTCGGTGTCGTGCTGACGGTGCCCACGCTGATCGCCTCACTCGCACTGCTCGCGATTCTGTGAGCGACCTCGCCGGCCCTCGTCCTCTTCTTGAAGAAATCCACACCAAATTCACGCAGGTTGCCACATCGGCCGGCGGTGCGGGTCGGCTAGCGTAGCGGGCGGCGCTGGCGACGCGACGACCCCTGCCAGCCAGATTGGTCTGATCAACCTATGACACGGGATGCGAACGGCACGCTCGACGCCGGTCTGGATGTTCTTCCGCTCATTCCCGTCCCAGGCGCCCTCTGGCGCTCCCTTCGTTTCTGGGTCTGGGCAATGTTCGGCGTCCTGCTCCTGACCGCGGTGCCAGACATCTTCGTGACCTACTGGTTCTTCGAGAGCGTCGGCAAGACCGGGGTGTTCTGGACCACCTTCAACGCGCAGCTGGCGCTGTTCGTCATCACCTGGGTCGTGTTCTGCCTGTCGGACTACCTGCCGATCCGGCAGTACGCGGTCAGCCCGACGCTGCGGAACGCCGCCATTCACCTCGGGAGCTGGTCGGGACTGTTTGCCGGATGGCTCGTGTCGCAAAGCTGGACGACGCTGCTGCTGTGGCAGCATCGACAGGCGTTCGGCAGGACCGACCCGGTGTTCGGTCACGACATCGGCTTTTACGTGTTCATGCTGCCAGCGATCGCCACCCTGCTCGGTATCCTTGCCGCCGCCGGGCTGGATACGGCGTGCGCGTTCCTGCTCGGACGATACGACCAGCTCCGCGCCACCGGCATGTTCAACCGCTCGGACCTGACGCTGTGGGACCGCGCCGGGATGATGGTGACGCCCGGCCTCAACTATGCCCTGACGCTCCTCGGCCTGAGCCTCATCGGCGAGACGTTCATCAGCCGCTATTACCTGCTGTTCAAAGGCAACGAGCAGTCCGGCGTTCGCATCGGCGCGCAGTTTCTCGATGTGGACGGTGTCTTCTCGACACTCAACCTGATCAACGTGTCCGTAGCGGTGGAATTCGCCGTGATGGTGTGCGGCGGTTATGCCCTGCACCGGATCGCGCGGCACTACGCGGCCATCGTCGACGGCCAGACACCGGACACAGAGAAGCGGCCGAGGCTCGCGATCCGCCGGCCGATCGCGTTTGGCGTCGTCATGCTGGCTGCCGACCTGGTGTTCTTCGTAGGCGTGGTACTGAAGCAGCACATCTTCGTCAATCCGAACGAGCCGAACATCCAGCTCCCCTATATCCAGCGCCACATGGACGCGACGCTGAGAGCCTATCGGCTCGACGCGATCGAGACGGTCGACTGGCGTCCCCCCGACCGCCGGCTCACGGCGAGCGAGCTGACTGCGAGCGAGACGGTCAAGAACGCCCCGATCCTGCCGTCCTGGGTCAGCAAGATCGAGGAGCCGCCGGATGTTCAGCATCTCCGGCGGATCACCCTCTCGAAGGACCTCACCGTCTACGGGCCGATGCTCGACATCTTCAAGCAAGAGCAGTCGCTGCGTCCGTATTACGACGTGCTGAACGTCGACGGTGTCCGCTACGACGTCGACGGCCGGAAGCAGATGTTCGTCAGCGCGGTTCGCGAGCTGCCATCGCTCGCGTTCCTCGGTCCGAAGGAATGGCTCCGGTATTGGGGCAGCGCCGCGCTGATGTACACGCACGGCTACGGGTTGATCATGGCGCCGGCCAATCAGGTGACCGATGAAGGACGGCCGGTCTACACCGTGCGCGACATCCCCCCACGCGCCGACCATCCGCAGTTCGCCACGCCGGAAGCGAGGATCTATTACGGCGAAGGGATGAAGGACGACTACATCCTGACCAACATCCGCCACCTCAAGGAGTTGGACTATCCGGATGCGCAGTTCCGGGTCACCGGAGAATTCCCGGCAACCGTCGCCGCCGGCATCCCGGTGGACGGCGCCTGGAAGCGGGTGATGCTGGCACTGCACACGAAGGACCTGACCGCGTTCCTCTTCTCGTCGTTCATCGACCACGACAGAACGCGCGTACACCTCTACCGGACGCCGATGCGCCGGGTCGCGCGAATCGCGCCCTTCTTGTTCATCGAGAGCAACAACCTCGCCTTCGTCTCCGACAACCGCATCAAATGGATGGTGAACGCGCTGACCACCTCGGACATGTATCCCTACGCGTTTCGCGAGGTGCTCGGCGACAAGGCAGATGAGCGCGCGGTGGAAGCGTACCCCGAGCGGGTCGTGAACTACGGCGAGGATTCGGTCAAGATCACCGTCGACGCCTTCACAGGCGAGGCGCACTTCTACAAGATCGCCGACGACCCGGTCATCCGCGCATGGGACGCGGCCTTCCCCGGCCTGTTCGAGTCGGGCGAGGCGATGCCGGCATCGGTGCGCGCCCAGCTCAATTATCCCCTCCAGTGGTTCCACCTGCAGTTCGACGACATCTACAAGCGCTATCACATGCGCGACCCGCTCGAGTTCTACAACGTGGAGGATCTGTGGGATGACGCGGATGAATCCATCGGCTCGCTCGGACGGGGGCTCGAGGAGTACGGGACCCGCGACGAGATGACGTTTTCATACGAAGGGTATAACGCGCTCATCGATCCGGCGGACCTGCCCGCCGGAGCTCACGCCGGCACTCCAGGCGCACTCCAGTACGCCATGCTCATGCCCTTTACTCCCGAGGGCGGCCGGAACATGCGTTCGCTGGTCATCGCCCTTCAGGATCCCGGTTCGTATGGACGGTTGATCAACCTGCGGGTACCCCAGGGCGTGTTCGTCCCCGGACCCGAGCAGGCCGACACCATCATCGACACCGACGCCCAGGTCAATCAGCAGATCGCGCTGTGGATCCGGCATGCCTCGGAGGTGATTCGTGGCCACACGATCCTCGTGCCGGTCAAAGGGGACCTGATGTACATCGAACCGCTCTGGATTTCGTCGATCCAGAACCCGCTGCCGGAAGTGAAGCTCTACTCGGTCGTCTACAAAGGGCGCTGCGTGATGTCGACGAGCGTCGCCAAGGCGATCGCGTACCTCGACATGCCGGAAGCCAGAGAACAGGAAGAGAACGAGCTCCCCTGGTTCGAGTCCGCCCAGAAGGAGGGCAAGTAATGCGCGACCAGCCGCCATCGACGCTCCTCGGCATCTCTGTCGCCTGGGGATATGGCTTTGCCTTCCTCCTCATCGTGTTCATCCTGACGATCCTGGTTCCGGATGCAGACGGCCCGTCCCCGTGGGACCCCACCGCCTTCCGGAAAGGCATGATCGAGATGATCGCCAATTTCCGGATCCTCGACGAGCTGGCGGATCTGAGCGTCGTCAAGGTCGCGGACGTTGGAGAAGGAATCCTGATCGTCGATCTGGAGCAGATCGCCGTGTCGAACCGGAAGTTCGGGTACGCCCCGTTCTACATCGCGCTGCTCTGCGCGGGGTTGTGCGTTTTCCTCCGCGCCGTTCGCCTCCGACTGCTCGGACGGCGCGTCGGCATTCCGTCATCAGTGAAGGGACAACTGGGGGCCTCGTTCTACGGACGAGGCCTGAACCTGTTCTTTCCCTTCGGCCCTGGCGAGCTCGGCACCATACAAACGCTGGTCGATAACGGCGCTGCCGCCGACAGCGCAGCCTCGGCGGTGTACTACAACCGGGTATTTGAGATCCTCGCGATCGCGGCATTCCTCATCTACGGGTTCCTCTACCTCGGGTGGGGCGGTGCCGTCGAGCCGTTCGTCTGGACGGTTCTCCTCATCGCCAGCGTCGTGTCGTTGACGCGACCTCTCGGCCGCGGTCACGCGCTCGGGGGTCGGCCGAGGTTCATCAGGAACATCTGGGAGGCTTTCCGGGGCGACACCCTGCGAGAGGCAACCACCGCACTCCTCCAGACTCCGGGCTTCTTCCTGGCCATCCTTGGCCTGTCGGCCGTCGCCCTCGGACTCGAGGTGTTCGCATTCTGGAGCATCAAGCAGGCGTTCTCATCGCCGATGGACGACTACATCCTCATGAAGGATCTGACGGCCGTGCCATTCACGATCGTCGTGTCGGTGGCGGCCCTCGCCCGCGTCATCCCGTATACGTTTGCCGGTTTCGGCATCGTGGAGCTGGTGATGGTCGTGATGTTCCGCGCGTTCGATCAGGGCTTCCTCGGGGGAACGACGGTCGCGCTGCTGTGCGCTCTGCTCATCAACGGCATGACGTTTCTCTTCTTCCAGATCGCGGTCTGGGTCGGCAGGTGTCCGAGCATTCTGGAGACGTGGCAGATGTTCTTCGATCACTCGGTGGCCCGGGCAAGAGCCGGCACGTTGCCGGCCGCGTAGCCGTGGATACCTCTTTCTCGACAGGTCGACGAGCACCGGCGCGCGGGTCACGGGCCGACGCCGAGCCTCGTATTCCGACACCCGCGGCACTCTGGGGCCCGGTGCGCACCTGGATCTGGGTTGCGTACGCGATCCTGATTCTTGCCGCCATCCCGGACTACTTCGTCCAGTACTGGTTCAACACGAGCCTGCGGTTCAACACGATCTTCTTCACGAACCTGAAGATGCAGGCCGCGCTCTTCGGTGCGTACGGCACGCTGGTGTTCGCGGGAATCGTCCTGCCAATACGGCTTTACGCTCTCAGCCCCGGCCTGCGGCGGGCAGCCGTCCACGTCGGGCTCTGGGCCGGCCTTTTCGCCGGCTGGCGGGCCGCCCAGCACTACCTCGACTTCCTGCTGGCGTTTCACGGCGTGCCATTCGGCCGTACCGACCCGGTCTTCGACCATGACATCGGCTTCTACGTCTATTGGCTGCCGATTCTTCGGCTCGTGTTGACCTGGCTGAGTGGAGCGGTCTTCGTGAGCATCGCGGCCACCGTCATCGCTCGATACGATGCGATGCACCGGAGCGGCGTGTCGACCAGGAGCGATGCCACGCTATGGGCGACGGTTTCTCTGTTCTTCCCTTCGTACATGCGCCGTCTGCTCGACGTCGAAGGCGGAATCGTGGCCGGCTTCCTCTTTCTGATGCGCTACAGCCTGCTGTTCAAGGACAACGAGGCCGCCGGTGTCCGGGTGGGCGCGCAATATCTCGACTTGACCGGGTTGTTCTCAACCCTCAACTACATTCACGTCACCATCGCCGTCGAGGTCGCGCTCTGTTTGCTCTTCAGCGTCTGGATGAGGCGCGTCGATCGCAAGTACGGGTGGATGCTCAGCGAGCCGCAACGGCCTGAGACCCGCGACTCGTACGGTCACGTCGGGGCGCAAGGGCTCACGAGAATGGCGGTCTACCTGCTGGCGGCAGATCTCGCGTTCTTCTGTGGGGTGGTCGTTCGTGACCACGTCTTCGTCAAACCGAACGAACCATCCATTCAGCTGACGTTCATCAAGCGCCACATAGACGCAACGGTCGACGGCTACCGTCTGGGCAAGGTGAAGCCGGTCGAGTGGAACCTTCCCGCGCGACCCGCACGGCCGGAACAGTTGCTCGCCAGCAAGACGCTGCAGAACGCCCCGCTGCTTCCGTCCTGGGTGGCGCGGCTGGAGGCGCCGCCGGACGTGCAGCACCTTCAGCGGCTGAACCTGAGCGACTCACTGATGGTCTACGGCCCCATGCTGCAGATCTTCAACCAGCAGCAGTCACTGCGCCCGTACTACCAGTTCACGAACGTCGATGGCGTGCGATACACGGTCAAAGGCGAGAAGAAGATGTTCGTCAGCGCCGTCCGGGAGCTGCCGTCGCTGGCCTTCCTCGGACCGAAGGAATGGTTGCGCTACTGGGGCAGCGCCGCCCTGATGTTCACACACGGCTATGGGCTGGTCATGAGCCCGGTGAGCGAGATCGACGAGCTCGGCAACCCGCTGTACGTCAGCGACAACATTCCGCCGCGAGTCTCCGATCCAAGCTTCGAGCACGAACCTCGCATTTATTTCGGGGAGGGCGCCAAGGACGACTACGTGCTGACCAATGTCAGGAACCTGAAGGAGTTCGATCACGCCAGCGCGCAATCGCGGGAGGAGTTTGCACTGCCGGCGAACGTGCAGTCAGGCATCCGTGTGGACTCCGTCTGGAAGCGGATCATGTTCGCCTTCGACACCAAGGATCTGACGGCGTTCCTGTTCTCGCGATACATCGACCACGACCAGACGCGCGTGCACATCCGCCGCACCCCGATGATCCGCGCGCAGAGTCTGGCGCCGTTCCTGTTCCTCGAGTCGAACAACTACGCCTTCATCGACGACAAGAAGGTGTACTGGATGGTCAACGCCCTGACCACCACGGACATGTATCCGTACGCATTTCGAGAAGTGCTCGGCGACAAGGCCGATGAACGGGCCGTGCACCCGTTCCCCGAGCGCGTGATCAACTACGCCGAAGACTCAGTGAAGATCACGATGGACGCGTACACCGGCGAGATCGCGCTCTACCAGATGAGCGACGACCCGCTCATCAGCTCGTGGGCGCGGGTGTACCCCAACCTGTTCAAGCCCGCGTCGCAGATGCCGAAAGGCGTCAGGGCGCAGCTGACGTATCCGACTCAGTGGTTTCACGTTCAGTTCGACGACATCTACAAGCGCTATCACCAGAAGGATCCGATCCAGTTCTACAACGTGGAAGACCTCTGGGACGACGCCGACGAGGTGCTCGGGTCGATCGGACGGGGCTTGAAAGGCTTTGGCAGCGGCGACCAGTCCACCTTCTCATACGAAGGCCACCCGATGCTGATCGATCCGGCGGACCTGCCCGCGGGCGTCGATATCGGCACGCCCGGCACGCTCGAGTACTGCATGGTGTGGCCGTTCACGCCTGAAGGAACCCGAAATCTTCGTTCGCTGATCGTCGTCTTCCAGGATCCCGAGCACTACGGCCAGCTGGTGAGCCTGCAGATTCCTCAGGGTCAATTCGTGCCCGGACCGGAGCAGATCGAGTCGTACATCGACAACGACCGGCCGGTGCATCAGCAGGTCACCATGTGGATCAGGCACGCCTCGGAAGTGGTGCGCGGTCACATGGTGGTGATGCCGGTGCGGGGGGACCTGATGTACGTCGAAACGATCTGGGTCAACTCCACCCAGAACGATCTGCCGCAGATGAAGCTGGTGGCTCTCCGCTATCGCGATCGCATCACCTCGGGCGCCACACTGCAGGATGCAGTGAAGAAGCAGATCCTGGTGCAGGGGTCCGAGGCGGCAGAGCCAGACAGCAGCGACGCTCGCGACACGACGAGGCCGCCGGCGTCTGGCCACGTCGCGGCAGGAAACGCAGGCACCGCGCCGACCGCCCACCATTGAGGAGTGCCGGATTCAGCTCACGGGAGAGCGACGACTGGCAGCGTCGTCTCGCCGCCATCGATCAGCACAGCTGCAATAGATACGGAACCGCCGTCTGAGACGATCGTCACCGTCCCATCGAAGCCGTCCAGTGCCGCCGACGGAAAGAGCTCGTCGATCGTTCTCACGGCCTGGCCGTTGGCCGCCAATCGCACCTCCGCATTGCCGCCCGCAGCATCGGCCCCGGCGGCGGTGCGCAGCGTCAGCTTGAGGACCACCGCAGCGTCTCCGGCCGCGAGCGCCAGCCTCGTCGTCGTACCGCTTGCGCGGTTGCGTCGCGCGGCGGCCATGGCGCTCGAGAAGACAGGGCCCGGCGTGGTGTAGCTCACCCCGCCGGCTCGCGAGACGCGAAGCGTCGCACCCACGGCGCCCTGGGTGGCTTCGATCCTTACCGAACCACGCAGTTCGGGGCCCTCGGCGGGCAGGGCGAACACGGCGCTCCCTTGCGGGCCGATGTCGAACGCAACCGTTGCCGCGGGACTCTGCCGGTTGACCCCGACGACCCAGGGAATGCCCGCTTCGGTGAAGAAGCGCACAGTCCCTTGCGTTCGACTGCTGCGGGAGGCGTTGGTCAGGACGAGCGATGAGGCACTGCTGGCGCCGGCCGTGACGCCGGCGAGCCGCCACGACGCTCCTGGCACGGGCGCGATCAGCGGCGAAGCCGGGAACGACGCGAGCTGACCCTTTCCACGCGTCAACGCCGTAACGGTGATTGGCCCGCCTTCCTGCGCCCGGCTGATGTCGCTGTCCACGGAAATCGCTCCCTGGAAGTCACCGAGCGTTGGAAACAGATCCCGGACGAACAGCGCGCGATGGGCATACGGCGCCAACGTCAGGTCTTTCGACCCGACGAAGGTCTCGCCATCCAGTTCCGTTCCATCGATCCGGTGCAGCGTGAGCTTGACGTTGGTCGGGGTGACACCAGCGGCGACGAGCACACCGCTCGCGACGCCGTTGCCGCGATCCTCGAGCACAGGAACGATGGCGCTGTCGGCCAGGGGGGTTTCGGTGTACGACACCATGCCGCGTCCGCCGTTGGCGGCGACCACCACGCCGCCGAGCGGCATCGCCGAGAAGACCTGGGCGACGACAGGTCCCCGAACGACGGAATCGAGCCGAAGGCTGCCGAGCGGCGGCACGGTGAACGTCAGATCGTCAGGAGCAGACGGCCCGGCCGCAGCGGTCGGCTTCGCCACCGATCCGTCAGGCGCGTAGAAGATCACGCGTCCTGCGGCGGCCGCCGGCGATGGATTGACCAGGATCACGGAAATCGGACCATCGACCCCGTCGTCCGCTCGCGTGATGAGCTGTGTGAACTCCGTCCGCTCGACGTTGACGAGCCGATACACCCCCTTCGTGATCGGGTCGACAATGTCGGACTCCGGCCGATCGGAGCCTTTGCCGATGCCGGGCAGACCAGCGACTCCGGCAAAGCCGTTCAGAACGAGGCGGTCGATGCCGGCCCCGCCGTTAATCGTCTCGACCTCGCCTCTCGGTACGTCGCCGGCGCGAAGGATGATCAGGTCGTCTCCGTCCCCGCCGACGATGACATCGGCGCCAGTGCTGCCGAGAAGCCAATCCGAGCCAGACCCGCCGTTCAGGACATCCTCGCCATCACCGCCAAGCAGCGTGTCGTGCCCATCACCCCCCTGGAGGATGTCATTGCCGGCGCTGCCGAGCAGGGTGTCGTTGCCCGCCCCGCCGCGCAGCACATCGCTTCCATCGCCGCCATCGAGCCGATCGTCGCCGGTCTCGCCATCGAGGGTGTCATCACCGCCGCCGCCAAAGAGCAGGTCGTCTCCGGCCCCACCGATCAGGTTGTCGACGCCATCTTCGCCCGACAGCCGATCATTGCCAGCTTCGCCGCTGAGGGTATCGTTGTCGTCGCCGCCAGCGAGCACATCGTTGCCGGCACCGCCGCGCAGGACGTCATTGCCGTCGCCCCCGTCGATGTCGTCGACGCCGGCTCCGCCATCGAGCAGGTCGTCTTCGTCGCTGCCATCCAGGGTGTCGTCGCCATCCCCGCCGCGGACGGTGTCGTTGCCGGCTCCGCTATCGACGATGTCGGCGTCCGCGCCGCCGTCGATGATGTCGTCGCCGTCCCCACCGTCGATCCTGTCCCGTCCTCCCCCACCGGTGATGTAGTCGGTGCCCTTTTTTCCGAAGAGCCAGTCGTCGCCACTGCCACCGGCGAGCGTGTCATCGTTGTCGGTGCCCTCGATGACCCTTTTCGGATCAGGGGCCACGGCTGCAGGCTTGGCGCCCTCGCCCCCGCGACCACCTTGCCGGGGCACGCCGGCCGGCGCTGGAAGCGGGTGCTCGGTGCGCACCGGAAGGCCAGAACAGATCGCC
>Ga0075428_100006788_pt1 | contig 12737 bp, 9 predicted proteins | sample RhiMetdeltSRZDD2_FD_75291 | JGI IMG/M metagenome (GOLD analysis project Ga0075428, IMG submission 75291) | Populus rhizosphere microbial communities from Tennessee, USA - Rhizosphere MetaG P. deltoides SRZDD2 | ecosystem: Host-associated > Plants > Roots > Rhizosphere > Soil | place: USA...
GCGCCCGGGACACTGGATACCACCGACGTGCGCTGGTGTCGAGACTAGTCGCTCACGGCCCATCTGGGATGCTTGCCACGGAGGACATATGTCCATACACTGAGGCGTGCGGTTCGAATGGGATTCGCGGAAGTTTCGGCGAACCTGTGAACTCATGGTGTCAGCTTCGCGGAAGCCGTCACGGTCCTAGAAGATGATCTCGCTCTGACGCGCGAGGACGTTGCCGATGGCGAAGAGCAGCGCTTTGTAAGCCTGGGCCTGAGCGGCTCTGCGAATCTGCTGGTCGTGGTGTACGCGTATCGGGAGCCGGACATCATCCGGGCGATCTCGGCGTGGAAGGTAAATCGACGCCAGAAGGAACAGTATGAAGAAGATCGCCGCTGAGAGGTATCGGAACATCGACTTCACGGGCGCGCGGCGAGGTGCAGTCGTGAAGGCTGAGCCCGGGAAGACGAAGATCTCGATCCGGTTCGACAACGCAGTGCTCGAGCACTTCCGCAAGTTGGTGGACAAGGCCGGTGGCGGGAACTACCAGACGCTGATCAACGACGCCCTGCTCGAGCATATCCACAGGCGGTCCACCCTGGATGTCGTGCGCGCAGTGGTCCGCGAGGAGCTTGCCCCCTATCGCGTCCTGGGAGCCCTCCGACGGAAACTTCCCTGGAAGGGCAGCAGTCAGAGGAAGGGAAGGCGACGCTAGCAAACTCGAAGTCGACGGTCGGCCCTGCTGACCAGGCTCCTCGAGGAGCCTTCGGGAGCCTAAGGAAGGCTGAGCGCGATCAGCTCGGCGGGGAGGTTGGCGCCGCCTACCGGGATCACGATGTACTGCCGGCCGCGCACCATGTAGGTCATCAGCGCGCCCTGGGCGTTCGCGGGCAGCTCGACTCGTGCGAGCAGGTCACCCGTCGTCTTGTCGAACACCTCCAGCGTCGGCTCGACGGGAGCCCACGTGAAGATCCGCGTCCACGCGCGCTGCTTGGGCGGCCGCCGCGCGGTCACCCGGCCCTCCTGCGCGGCGAACAGCAGCGTGCGCGTGACGAGCGGGAAGCCGCGCCGGCCGGAGCCGAGGCGCGGCAGGTCGAGTGCGGCCAGCAGCGGGTGTTTCCGCGGCCCCTCGCCGAGCGGCACGGTCCACGCGTGCTCGCCGGTGTTGAGGTCGATCGCGACGATCCGCCCGTACGGAGGCTTGAAGAGCGGCAAGCCCTCGGGGCCGAACAGCGGCTGAGGATCGGCGAAGTAGCGATCGCGGATCGGCAGCGATCCGTCGGGGGCAATGAGCCTGGTCACGAACGGCAGCGTGCGCGAGGTGACGTAGAGACGCCCGGTCTCCGGATCGAGCGCGGCGCCCGACCAGCTGGCGCCGCCTGCAACGCCCGGCAGGAAGATCGTCCCGCGCTCGCTGGGCGGCGTGTAGAGCGGGCCCCAGTCGTAGCGCTCGAGGATCGCCAGCGCCTTCTGGCGCAGCTCCGGCGTGAAGTCGATGACGTCCTCGAGTCGCACGCCCTGGCGGTCGACAGGCGCTGGCTTCGTGGGGAACGGCTGGGTCGCCGCGGACTTCTCGCCGGCCACCTTCGACTGGGGCACCGGCCGGTCCTCGATGGGCCAGAGCGGGCGGCCGGTCACGCGGTCGAAGACGAAGACGAACCCCTGCTTGGTCACCTGGGCCACGGTCTTCACGCGCTGGCCGTTCACGGTGACGTCGGCGAGGTTTGGCGCGGCCGGCAGGTCGTAGTCCCAGACGCCGTGGCGGACAACCTGGTAGTGCCAGACCCTCTTGCCGGTCACGGCCTCCAGGCAGACGAGCGACTCTGCGAAGAGGTTGTCGCCGTGACGGTGGCCGCCGTAGTAGTCGTTGGACGGCGTGCTGAACGGCAGGTACACGTAGCCGAGGTCCTCGTCGGCGCTCATCGGCGCCCAGACGTTGGTGCTGCCGGTGGTCTTCCAGCTCTCCTGCTCCCACGTCTCGTTGCCGAACTCGCCGGCCTGTGGGATCGCGTGAAAGATCCAGCGCAGCTGGCCGGTGCGGGCGTCGAAGCCCCGCACGTGGCCGGGCGGCAGGTCGCGCCGCACGGGCAAGTCGAGGACCGACGCACCGACCACGACGACGTCGCGGACCAGGACCGGCGGTGACGTCACAGAGTACAGGTCGCGGCTGACCGGTCGTCCCAGTCCCTCGGTCAGATCGATCCGCCCGGCGTTACCGAAGCTCGGGATCGGTTGACCGGTGCGCGCGTCGAGGGCGATGAGGAATGCGTTGCCGGTGCCGATGAAGATGCGCGCCTCACGGCCATCGCTCCAGTGCGCGACCCCGCGATGCACCCAGCCGTGGTTGGGGGGCGTGCCCAGCTTCCAGACCTCGGGATCGTGCGTCCACAGCGTTTGCCCGGTGGCCGCGTCGATCGCCGCCACCTGGCTGAGCGACGTGCTCACGTAGAGAACGCCGCCGACCATCAGCGGCGTGCCTTCGTTCACGAAGGTCTCGATGAGCGGCTCGCGCGCCATGACGTCGTGGTCGGGCGACCGCCAGCGCCAGGCCACGTGGAGCTGGCCCACGTTCGTCCGATCGATCTGGTCGAGGGGCGAGTAGCGCGCGCTGGCGTAGGTGCCGCCATAGGTGCGCCACTCGACGTCACGCGGTGGGGAGGTGATGCCCGGAGGGCTGGGGGCGCCGGGCGGGGTGGTGGCCTGGCACCCGGCCGTCGCGACGGCCAGCGCCAGGGCCAGCGTGAGCGTGTGGAGCCGGGGCCGCGAGGCCGGCGTCACGGCGGGATCATCGCACGTTCCGGCGGCCTGCGCGCGGCCGCGCAGGCCTGGCGCTACTCGACGAGGGCGAGCACCCGCGCCGGCGCCGACTCCGACCGCCACTTGGCGGGAAGCGCGAGCAGCTTCACCTTCGCGGGGATCTGGTCGAGATTGATCAGGTTCTCGATCTGGAAGACCACGCGCGGCAGGATCGTGCGATGCACGCGCATGCCGCTGCCGAGAATCTCGTCGGCGTGCTCGTAGTCGCTGCCCTTCTCTTCTTGCGCGAAGTCGTAGCCCAGCACCGCTGGACGCTTCGCCACCAGCCACTCGGCAGCCTTCGCCGTGAGGCAGGGCGACTCGTTCCACCACTTCGGATCCGTCGTCACGTGGCCCTTCGGCCAGTCCGTGCGCAGCAACACGGTGCCACCGGGCTCGAGCCGATGCCCCTGCGCGTTCAGGGCACGCTCGGCCTGATCGAGATCGTCGGGCGTGATGCGTGCGTTGGCCTGGCCCCGGAAGGTGAGGTCGAGCACCACGGCGTCGCTGACCATGTGCTCGACCGGCAGCTCGGCCACGCCCGGGTGCTCGCGCACGAAGTGATGCGGCGAGTCGATGTGGGTGCCGGCGTGGACCGTCATCTCGACCATGTTGGACACGAACCCCTTGTCCTCCCAGCGCACGATGGGGCGCAGCTTGAAGTAGGCCTCTTCGGGCGCGAACGGGGTCGAGTCCCACTCCTCGACGGTCATGCTCAGGTCCACGATGCGCATGGCGGCCTCCCCGGGAATCGTCGGTACGGGGTGAGCGTACTACGCCGAGAGCGGTCCGGCAGGTGGGCCGGCGACGCCAGGGCGACCTGGCCGGGCCACGTCAGCGCCTGGCCCGCCGGCCGGGACCCACACCCCGGTCCATGAGATCGCAGTAGAATGATCGCCGGGAGGCAGATCCTGATGGCGAACCGGCCGCACGGAGCCTCGCATGCCGACGGTTCCACCAGCTCCGGCGAAGCATTCGGGGGGCCGGGCCAGTATGATGACAACGGCGTCGATCTCTCGCTCATCCGCGCCAACATGCGCGTCGCTCCCACGGAGCGCGCGCGTCGCGCCGAGCGGGCCCGCCGGGCGGCGCTGAGAGTACAGGCTCTTGGACGCGGCGCGCGAGCCAAGCCCGCTTGAGCGCTTCTGCACGCTCCTTGCCGAGCACGGCGTGGAGTTCATCGTCGTCGGCGGACAGGCCGAGGCGCTCATGGGTAGTGCACGCGTCACGTATGACGTCGATCTCTGTTACCGACGCACGCCGGCCAACCTCGAGCGCCTGGCCACGGCCCTGAGCACGCTGAACCTGACCCTGCGTGGCGCTCCCGCCGATCTCAAGTTCCGGCTCGATGCCCAGGCTCTCGCGCTGGGTCAGAACTACACGTTCGAGGTGGACGACGAGTACCCTCTCGACTTCCTCGGCCATCTCGAACCCATCGGGACCTACGAGGATCTGATTCCGAATGCCGAGAATGTCACCATCGGGGACCACCGTATCAGCGTGATCGGCCTGGACGATCTTATCCGGATCAAGCGACACATCAACCGGCCGAAGGACCGAGAATCGCTGCTGCAGCTGGAGGCCATCAAGCGCCTCCGCGAGCAGGAAGGACTGAGATAATGGCCGACCGGCCACATCCATCCTCGATCGCCGGCGGGCCCCGTCGATCTTCGTTGCCGGAAGGGAATGCCGAGATGGACGAGCACGCGATCCGGGCGCTGGCGGACGACGTCAAGCGCGGACACCTGTCGCGGCGGCGGTTCATACAGACGCTCGCCGGCTTCGGCGTCACCGCGCCGATGGCGGCCCAGGTCCTCACGCAAGCCGGGGTGGCCCAGGCCCAGCCGCGGACGTCGGGACCGACGCCGACCCGTCGCGGCGGCGGCGGCCCAGTGCGGATGCTCTACTGGGCGGCGCCGACGATCCTGAATCCGCACCTCGCACTGGCGCCGAAGGACCTCGAGGCGTCCCAGCTCTTCTACGAGCCGCTGGCCGACATCGACACCGACGGCAACGTGGTGCCGGTGCTCGCGCAGGAGACGCCGAGCGTGGCGAACGGCGGCGTCGCCGCCGACGGCAGCTGGGTGCAGTGGCGCCTCAAGCGCGGCGTCACCTGGCACGACGGGCGTCCGTTCACCGCTGACGACGTGGTCTTCACCTGGCAGTACGCCGCCGACACCGCCACCGCGGCGACGAGTATCGGCTCCTACCGCGACATCGACCGGGTCGAGCGCGAGGACGATCACACGGTCAAGGTCGTCTTCAAGCGGCCGGTGCCGTTCTGGGCCGACGCGTTCTGCACCGCCGCCGGCTTCGTGCTACCGAAGCACGTGTTCGAGCCGTATCGTGGCGGCCGCTCGCGCGAGGCGCCGGCGAATCTCAAGCCGGTCGGCACCGGCCCCTACCGGTACGTCGACTTCAAGCCGGGCGACGTCGTGCAGGCCGAGATCAACCCGGGCTACCACGTCCCGAACCGGCCGTTCTTCGACGCGGTGGAGCTCAAGGGCGGCGGCGATCCGGTCTCGGCCGCCCGCGCGGTGCTGCAGACGGCACAGTACGATTACGCGTGGGGCATCAACATGGAGGACGAGATCCTGCGCCGGCTCAAGGAGGGCGGCAAGGGGCGCGTGGTCATCGGCCGGACGACGAACATCGACTACATCCAGGTCAACCAGGCCGACCCGTGGCAGGAGGTGGACGGCGAGCGCGCCAGCATCAAGACGACGCACCCGTTCCTGACCGACCCGGCCGTGCGCTCGGCGCTCGCCGTGCTGGTGGATCGCGCCGGTATCCGGAACGAGCTGTGGGGCGCGCAGGGCGACGTCACCGCGAACTTCCTGAACCGCGCGCCGTTCGCGTCGCCGAACATGCGCTGGGAGTTCAGCGTCGACAAGGCCAGCGCGCTGCTGGACGGCGCCGGCTGGAAGCGCGGCGCCGACGGCATCCGCATCAAGGACGGCAAGCGGCTCAAGCTCCTGTTCCAGACCGTCAACCAGCCCATCCGCCAAAAGATGCAGCAGGTCGTCAAGCAGGCCTGCAACCGCGCCGGCATCGAGTGCGAGCTGAAGGCCGTGGTCGGCTCGGTGTTCTTCTCCTCGGATCCCGGCAACGCGGACACCGAGAGCCACTTCTACGCTGACCTGCAGCTGTCGCCGAAGATCCTGCGCCAGCCCGACCCGCAGGCGTTCATGCGCTGCTTCTGCTCGTGGGAGGTCGCGCAGAAGGCCAACAAGTGGGCCGGCGTGAACGTGACGCGCTACCGCAGCGACGAGTACGATCGCCTCTGGCGCGCCGCCGAGGGCGAGATGGACGCTGCCAGGCGCGCCGCGATGTTCATCCGGATGAACGACCTGGTCGTGCAGAACGGCGTGGTGATCCCCGTCATCATCCGCCACGCGACGTTCGCGACCGCCACCTCGCTCCGCGGATTCGACTTCAGCCCATTCAGCGGACCGCTGTGGCGGCTAGTCTACTGGACGCGGGAGGCGTGAGGCCGGGCCCGGGCTCGCGCTCCGGGAACTACGGCGCGACGTGACGGGCGGAGCGGAGCATCGCGAGCGCGGCGTCATGGTCGGAGCTGGCGCCGTATGGCGTTTCCCGGGCGCTCCCGAAGCTCCAGGGTAAGATGCCCTGGCGGGGCGACGTCCAGGCCTGGGGCGTCGACGGAAGTAACGCCCAGGCACGCCCCAGGAGGCCACTGAGATGGCGGACCGGCCACACCCTAGCTCGATCGCCGGCGGGCCCTATGACGGCACGACGTTTTCCTACATCCCCGGCCCGACGCTGAACATCGACCCGAGCCTGACGCTGCACCGGGAGTGGACGGACAAGATCGATCCCATCACCTATGAGGTCATCCGCCACAACCTCTGGAACATCAACGAAGAGCTGGGGATGACGATCCAGCGCATCTCGGGCTCGCCGGTGGCCATGTACGCCTTCGACCTGAATTCGTCGATCTTCACCGAGGACGGCGAGTTCATCTACTACGGCCCCTACCAGCTCTACATGTCGGGCGTCTCCGATGTGCAGGTGAAGTGGACGCTGGAGCACCGGAGCAAGAACCCGGGGATCCACGAAGACGACATGTTCCTCAGCAACGATCCCTGGGTGGGCGCCGCGCACCAGATGGACGTGACGCTGCTCACGCCCGTCTTCCACGAGGGCAAGCTCTTCTGCTGGATCACCAACGTGCTGCACCAGTACGACGTGGGCGGCATCACCCCGGGCAGCTTCTGCCCCAGCGCCCGCGACAGCTTCGACGAGGGCATTCTGATCCCGCCCGTGAAGATCGTGGAGCGCGGCGAGCTGCGGAAGGACATCGAGGGCGTCTACCTGCGCGCCTCCCGCAAGCCGTACCTGGTGGCGCTGGACCTGCGCGCGCAGATCGCCGGCAACAACACCGCCAAGAAGCGCATCCTGGGATTGATCCAGCGCTACGGCGCCGACGTGGTCAAGGGCGTGATGCGCAAGATCATCGACAACGCCGAGGCGGCCTTCGTGGCCAAGCTGGCCAAGGTGCCGGACGGCACGTGGCGCGAGCGCAGCTACGTGGAAGTGGCCTACGTCGGCGACCGCAAGACCTACCAGGTCATGCTCACGATGCAAAAGCAGGGCGACAAGCTGATCTTCGACAACGCCGGTACCGCCGACCAGGTGGGCGCCATCAACACCACCTACTCCGGCTGGCGCGGCTCGCTCATGACCGCGATCAACGAGCTGCTGTGCTGGGACCAGCTCTACGCCATCGGCGGCGCCCTACGGCACATCGAATTCCGGCCGGCGCTGGGCTGCTTCACCTCGGCCACGCACCCGGCCTCCGTCTCGACCGCGCCCGTGCAGGCGATGGAGATCTCGCTCTATCCGGCCTACAACACGATCAGCAAGATGCTGTCGTGCGACCCCGAGCTGAAGAAGGACGTGATGACCATCGGCGGGACGTCGCAGTTCCCGCTGACGGTGTTCCGCGGGATCGATCAGTGGGGCGAGAAGTTCGGGTATCTGCTGCTCGATCCGATGGTGGGGGCGATCGGGGCGTTCAGCTTCAGGGATGGGATCGCGACTGGTGGGCAGGTCCGCAGCCCGATCTGTCGCATCGGGAACGTCGAGCACAACGAGCAATCGTTCCCGCTGCTGATCATTCATCGCAAGGAGAACACCGACTCTGGCGGGGCCGGTAAGTATCGCGGCGGGAACTCGGCTTCGGTGGCGTTCATTCCGCATGGGACGACGCACATCATTCAGGACACGGAGTCGTCGGGAGCGGCGATTCCGACGGCGCCGGGGCTGGCCGGTGGGTATCCGGCGAATACGAACTACTACTTGTTCAAGCGGAACACTGACATCTTGGAGCGCTTCGCGCGGCGGCGGATGCCGAACGACATCGCTGAGGTGGAGGGGCAGGAGGAGCTGCTGCAGTTGCGGCAGATTGATATTTACCAGGGGCCGAGTGACGTCTATGAAGTCGCGTTTGCGGCGGGCGCGGGGTATGGGGATCCGCTGGAGCGGGATCCGGAGGCGGTAAAGAAGGACGTGTACCTGGAGGATATTTCGTCGCGGGCGGCGTACGAGATTTTTGGGGTGATGTTGGTTGGGGAGGGAGAGGAGTTGCGTGTAGATGTCGCGGCGACGGCGGCGCTACGGCACGCGGCCTTGGTCGAGCGTCTGGGGCGCGAGCCGCGCCCGTATGCTGGGCCGCGTCTACCGGTTGTTCGGCAGATCACCGAATACCTAAATCTGGTCGCTCGCGACGGCGAGCATTGGCTGGGCTGCTCGCGGTGCGGCCAGCCCTTGGGCCCGGCGCGCGATAGCTACAAGCTACACTGCCACCGGATCGACCGCCCCATCCTGGCGGCGAATACGCTGATTGGCGAGCCTCAACGGTTCATCGACGATGGGGTGCAGTTCAGGCAGTTCTGTTGTCCTGGATGTGGTGGAGTGATCGAGAACGAAGTGTGCCGTAGTCAAGACGCGTTGCTGTACGACATCGAATTGAACACCGAGTAGTCGCAACTCGGTGGGCGAGCAGGCACGAGCGGCACAGCCAAGTCGCGCTGAGGCCCCGCCAGAGTGGGACTGGGAGTTGTCAGGCCCTAGCCTAGTTCGGCGCACACCTGGACGAGCACCGGGCTGATCTCAGCTATAGCGTCCATCGCCTGCCACGCAGGGCGCACGCCTTGCGTGAGGACCGCAATCACCAGCGTCCTGTTCGCCCACGTCACGATGCCCGCGTCGTGAATCACATCCGCGAAGTTCCCTGTCTTGTTAGCGACGAGCAGGCCTTCGGCGAGCCGCCGCGGCAAGCGATCCTGGATCTGCTGGGCATCGAGCGCGCGCCGCATCTGCCGCGACGCCGCCTTGGAGACGCAGGTGCCCGCGGTGACGGCGGACAGAAGCGCCTCCATATCCGCCGCGCTCGTCCAGTTCCCCCGCCCCGCACTCATCGCCGCCCGATCCATCATCCGCCGCTCGATCCGCGTCTCCGCCAGCCCCGCCTTGTCGATCCAGCCCTGAATCGCCTCCATCCCCAGCCGATCAATGATCAGGTTGGTGGCAACGTTGTCGCTCACCGTGATCATCAACGTCGCCAGGTCGCTCCACGTCGGCTGAAGCCCCGGCGCGAGCGCCTTCAGCACCCCCGTCCCCTCGACGCGTAGCGCCTCCGCCGGCACGCTCACCCGCTCGCCCGGATCGAGCCGCCCAGCCTCGACGGTCTCCCAGAACGCCGCCAGGATCGGCAGCTTGATCAGGCTCGCCGACGGCAGCCGCAGGTGTTCGTTGTGTCGCCACGTCCGGCCGCTCTCGACGTGCGTGGCCGCGAGGGCCACGACGCCCGTCGGTGGATTCAGCAGCTCGACCAGCTTCGGATCCACTACCGGCCCGTCTTCGCCGGCGCGCTCGGGCGGACGCGGACGGCAGTTCCGCTGACCATCGAGTCGGCGGGATCGAGGATCACCGCGTCGGCCGGCGTGAGGCCGGCGACCACCTCGACGCTGCGGCCGTAGTCGCGGCCGAGCTTCACGGGGACCAGCTCGGCACGGCCGTTGCGCACCACCGCCACCCGAAGGCCCTCGGAGCGGAAGAGGAGGGCGTTGGCGGGGATGGTCATGCCGCGGGTCGCAAGGCCCACGCGCAGGCGCACCACCACGTAGGCGCCGGGCAGGACTTCGCCGCCCGGATTCTCCATCTCGACTTCGCTCAGCATTGTGCGCGCGGTGGGATCCAGCGCGTTGGAAGTCCGGGCCAGCGTGCCCGGGTAGACCTTGCCCGGATTCTCCTCCAGGGTGATGGAGGTCGGTGTGCCGGGCCGCGCGGCCTGGGCATAGGCCTGGGGCACCGACACGAAGACCCGGAGCTTGCCGATGGTCGCCAGGCGGAAGAGCTCGCGAGTCTGCCCCCCCGCGTCGATGAGCGAGCCAACGTCGGTGTTGCGCGCGACGATGATGCCGTCGAACGGCGCGGTGATCTTCTGGAACGCCTGGAGATCCTCCAGGCGCTTCACGTTCGCGGTGCTGGATTCCGCGGCCGACTTCTTGACGTTGTAGTCGCTCAGCTTCTCGTCGGTCTCCTGGTTCGAGACCACCTCGCGCTTGAGCAGGGCCTGCCAGCGATCCGCGGTGATCTTGGCCATCTCCATGGCGGCGGTCGTGGTGGTCAGGTCGGCCCGGGCCTGGCGCAGCTGCTGGTCCAGCTCGGGGGTCTCGATCTCGGCGAGGACCTGCCCCTGGGTGACGCGCGAGCCGATGTCGACGTTCAACTTCTTGAGATAGCCGCTGGCCCGCGCGTAGATGGGCGCGTCGGTGAACGCCCGCGCGTTGCCGGGGAGCACCAGCTCGTCGGTGGCGTCGGAGGCCGTCGGGTGCACCACCAGCACCGTGGCGGTGGCCGCTTCCTCGGTCGCCCGCTTGAGCGCAGCGTCGGCGCCCTTCCGGTCGTGCAAGCCGGCGTAAATGGCAATGCCCAGGACCAGCGCGCCGGCCAGAACGATCAGGAGCCCGCGCCCGAGCTTCATGCCGGCGGCTCCGAGGGCGCCGGCGGCTCGGAGGAGGCGTGGCGCCGCCGGCCGTGCAGCAGGCTGAACACCGCGGGCACGAACACGAGCGTCGCAATGGTCGCAACCAGGAGCCCGCCGATGACCGCGCGGCCGAGCGGGGCGTTCTGCTCGCCGCCCTCGCCCAGGCCCAGCGCCATCGGGATCATACCGATGATCATGGCGAGCGCAGTCATCAGCACGGGACGGAAGCGGGTTGCCCCCGCCTCGATGGCGGCCAGCCGCGCGTCGCCGTGCTCGGTGAGCCGCTCCTTGGCAAAGGACACCACCAGGATGCTGTTGGCGGTCCCGACCCCCATGCACATGATCGCGCCCATCAGCGCGGGCACGCTCAGCGTGGTGTTGGTCAGGAAGAGGAACACGATGATGCCCGCGAGAGCGGCGGGCAGTGCGGTGATGATGATGAACGGATCGAGCCAGGACTGGAAGTTCACGACGATCAGGAGGTAGACGAGCACGATCGCGAAGGCGAGGCCGCCGAGCAGGCCGATATAGGAAGTCCTCATAGTCTCGACCTGGCCGCGTAGGTTGATGAAGCTCCCACGCGGGAGGCTCGGCCGATTAGCCTCCACGATGCGCGAGATGTCCCGGCCCACCGCGCCGAGGTCGCGGTCCTGCACCGCGCCGTAGATGTCGACCACCCGACGGGTGTTGTAGTGCGAGATCACCGCCATGCCGCTGGCGCGGGAGATCGAGGCCACGTCGCCCAGGATCTGGGGCCGGTTGCTGGTCGAGCCGCTGATCGGCACGTTCTGCAGATCCTGGATCGACTGGATCGAGTACTGGGGCGCCTGGGTGATCAGGTTGTAGCTCACCCCGTTCTGCCAGTTGAGGAACTGGACCGGGTTGGTCTGGCCGCTGCCGCTGAGGGTCAGCAGCACGCTGTTGGCCACATCCCGCGGGGTGAAGCCGGCGCCCGCCGCCTTGGTGCGGTCCAGGCTCACCTGGAAGTTCGGGTAGTCGAAGTTCTGCTGGATGCGCAAATCGGTGAGCCCGGGCACCCGCTTCAGCTCGGTCAGGATCTTGTTCGCGACCTGGCGGTTGCCCTCCAGGTCGTTACCCTCGATCTGCACGTCGATCGGGGCGGGCAATCCGAAGTTCAGGATCTGGGTCACGATGTCGGCGGGCACGAAGTAGAACGTGACCCCCGGAAACTCCTGGGGCAGCCGGGCCCGGAGCTTACGCACGTGATCGGCGGTGGGCTGGTGCCCCTTCTTGAGGGTCACCAGAATATCGGCGTCGGCGCCCCCGATGAAGCCGGAGCGGCTGTACATGTAGTTGATGGTCGAGTACGGCAGGCCGATGTTGTCGATGATGTTGTCGAGCTCGCCCGCCGGGATCTCGCTCCGGATCGCCGCCTCCACCAGGTCGGCGAGGCGGGCCGTCTCCTCGATCCGCGTACCGGTCTTCGCCCGCAGGTGCAGGATGAATTGCCCGTTGTCGCTGGTCGGGAAGAAGTTCTCGCCGAGCCACGGCAGCAGCAGCCATGCGCTCAAGCAGGCCGCGAAGAAGATCGTCACGAAGGCGCCCTGGCGGGAAATGAGCCGGGTGAGGAGCCCGCGATAGCCGGCCCGCAGCCGCTCGAACGCGCGCTCGAATCCCCGCTGCAGGAGCGCGAACGGGTTCCGGGTGGGCGCCGGATGGTGCGCGCGCGGACGCAGCAGGTACATGGCCAGCGTGGGCACCAGCGTGCGCGAGAGCACGTACGAGGCGAGCATCGCGAAGACCACCGCCTCGGCGAGCGGGACGAACAGGTAGCGCGCCACCCCGCCCAGAAAGAACATCGGCAGAAACACGATACAGATGCAGAGTGTGGAGACCAGCGCGGGGACGGAGATCTGCGCCGCGCCGTCGAGGATGGCCTCCCGCAGCGGGCGCCCCTCTTCGAGGTAGCGCTCGATGTTCT
>Ga0075428_100006790_pt1 | contig 12736 bp, 9 predicted proteins | sample RhiMetdeltSRZDD2_FD_75291 | JGI IMG/M metagenome (GOLD analysis project Ga0075428, IMG submission 75291) | Populus rhizosphere microbial communities from Tennessee, USA - Rhizosphere MetaG P. deltoides SRZDD2 | ecosystem: Host-associated > Plants > Roots > Rhizosphere > Soil | place: USA...
CCGCCGGTGCCCAGTGGGTCGATCGGAAAACCCCCGATATTCCGCGTAAAGCCGATGGCACCCCGAACCTCACCGCGGCCGCGCCGCGCGCGCCAAACGGAAAGCCGGATTTCACGGGCGTGTGGAACTCGGAGCCTCCAGCGTCGCGTCCCGCTGCCGCCAATCTGCAGCCGTGGGTCAACGACCTCGTTCGCCAGCGGCAGCAGGAGTACTTCAAGACGCGCCCCGCGTACCAGTGTCTGCCGAGCGGACCCGAGGCGGAGAAGTTTGGCGGCTGGAAGCGCATTCTGCAGACGCCGACCGCCATTGCGATTCTGAGCGACGACCTCACCTATCGCGTGATCCATATGGATGGCCGCACGCTCGAGGCGAACCCCGCGCCGAACTGGATGGGATATTCGGTCGGGCGCTGGGAGGGCGACACGCTCGTCGTCGACAGCAACGGATTCAACGAGAAGACGTGGGCGAGCCGCTACGGGGTCTCGCACACGGAGGCGCTGCAGGTGACGGAACGCTACCGGCGCTCCGACCTCGGCCACCTGCAAGTGGAGGTGACGTTCACAGACCCGCGCGTGTTCGTGAAGCCGTGGAGTGTCAGCCTTGAGATGGAGCTCGTTGCGGACACGGAAATGCTCGAGGCAATCTGCGAAAAAAGCAGCGACGAATGGGCCGGCGGTCTCTCGGACGCCGCGAATCAGGCCGTATCCGTGCCGTCAGATGTGCTGGCGAAGTACGTCGGCGTTTACAGCGGGCTCTACCAGGGGAACAGGCGGACGGTCGAAGTGACGCTCTCGGGCGGCGAATTGATCGCCACGCTCGTCAGCGACGAGGCGCTCAAGGGAGCCGCCCCCCCAGCCGTACCAAGAACGCTGGTACCACAGTCACAGACATTGTTCGAAGGAGTGGGACTTGGTTACCAGTTCATCGTCGATGACAAGGGTGTTGCCACTGCCGTCGTGGAGATTCACGTATCTGGCCCGTATAAGTACGCACGCCAGCGATAGCCCCGTAGCGCGGGCACGTTGTCCGTGGTCGCACCTCCGCTCCTCTTCACATCCCGCTAGAATGATCGACTCCTGAGATTGGGGTGCTCGTATGAATCTGAAGGGCGCGACAGCATTGGTGACGGGCGGATCGAGAGGCATTGGCCTCGCCGTCGCGAAGACATTGGGAGAGGCCGGCGCGAAGGTCGCGATTACGGGCCGCGACAAGAATCAGCTGGTCGCTGCGAGTAATGCGATCGGCGCTCATCCCATCCAGGCGGATGTGACACAAGAGGCGGACGTTCTCCGCAGCTACACGGAACTGTTTCGAGTATTCGATCACCTCGACATACTCGTGAACAATGCGGGTATCGGCGTGATCCGGCCCCTCGTCGAGATGGATCGCGCCAGCGTCGAGCGCGTGTTCGCTACCAACGTCATCGGTGCCATGCTCATGGCACGGGAAGCCGCCAAGCATTTCATCGAGCGCAAGAGCGGCAACATCATCAACATCGGTTCCACAGCGGCGGTCAGAGGTGCAGCGAGTGGCACGGCTTACTACGGCAGCAAGTTCGCGCTGCGCGGGATGACGGAATGCTGGCGCGCCGAACTGCGGCCCTTCAACGTTCGCGTGATGCTGGTGAACCCCAGCGAGGTGCTCACGGATTTCTACGCGACGGCCGGACTGCCGCAGAACAAGCAGAACCCGACGAAACTGCGCGGCGAAGAGGTTGCGCAAGCCGTCCGCTCGGCGCTCGAGATGGACGACCGGGGTTTCATCACAGAGTTGACCCTCTTTGCCACGAATCCGAAAGATTGAAATACTCGTAGCGCGCAGGGCTTCAGCCTGCGCGCTCATACATGTAAAGGAGAGGTCATGGGCAGAATCCTGATGGGTTTCCTCGCACTGCTGGTAGTTGCCTCAGAGGCCCTTGGCCAGGCTCCGGCCGCGGCGCCGCGTCGCACGCTCGAGCGCGTCAACGGTGATGTTTATACGGCGACCAACAACAATCACCGCACCGTATTCCTGGTTACGAAGGAAGGCATCGTCCTCGCGGATCCCATCAACGCGGACTTCGCGAAATGGCTCAAGGGTGAGTTCGCCACACGCTTCAAGGTTCCAGTCAAATACGTCGTCTACAGCCACCACCATTGGGACCATGCCTCCGGCGGGGATGTCTTCGCAGACACCGCGCAATTCGTGGGTCACGCAAACATGCGCTCGCACCTGGCGATGCCACCGCCCTTCACCACGCTCTCGCAGGTCGTCGGGCAGTACCAGCCCGTGGCGAAGCTCGATGCGAACAAGAACGGAGTGGTTGAAAAGAGCGAAGCGTCAAGCATCGGGGCGGAGTTCGAGGCATTCGACGCCAACAAGGACGGCAGGCTCAGTGGCGCCGAAGTCGTGCGCGGACCGGTGAGCTTCGTGCGTCCTCCAGACATTACGTACACGGATACTCGTCAAATCACTCTGGGCGGTAAGCGAGTTGACATCAGCTGGGTTGGCGACATGAATCACTCGAGGGACTCGAGCTTCATCGCGTTTCCCGACGACAGCGTGCTGTTCCTGGTCGATTTCGTCTCGTTCCGGCGGCTTCCGAATCGGGAGATGGACTACGAAGATGGCAAGTTCGACGGGTGGATGACGGCCATCGGAAAAGCGGAGAAAATGGCCGCCGGGTTCAAGTTCGTGGCGACAGGTCATGGACCGGTGGGCACCGTGAAAGACATCACCGCGTGGCGGGAGTACTTCGAGAAACTCCGAACCCAGGTTGCTGCCGGGATTAAAGCGGGCCAGACGCTGGAGCAGATGCAACAAAGCATCAAGATGGCTGAGTACAGCCAGTGGGACGGCTTCGACTGGGTACCGCTGAACGTGCTCGGCATGTACCACTTCCTCACCGATAAGCCGGTCAGGTGAGTAGAGCGGGTCCTTTTGGACCCGCCATGTTGCGGTCGCCCCGAAACCCTCGGGCATGAGATCTGCTCGCAGCGGAGATGCGTGCGGGCACCTCTCTGCGAGGGGCTGTTCCCGCCACGCCATAACCGCTGAAGAGGTTGGCCCGCGGTGTCGACGCGTGAAGCGCCTCATCCTGCTCTCGTTATTCGTCGTCTGTGTCCAGATGGTGTTCGCCGCCCGAAGGGTGGATGCGCAGGACCTCGGTCACAAGCTGCCAGGTCTGATCGGGCTCGATGCCGGAAGGATTCCTCAACCCGGACTGTACGCGATCGATCGCGTGGTGTGGTACGAGGCCGACCAGGTGCGCGATCGGGCGGGCAATCGGATTCCTGTCGGCGATCTCGGGCTGTTGGGAATTTCAAACGCCGCGGGCCTTTCGTACACGTTTCAGCGAGGCTCGAGATCGTTTACCGCAACCGTCGCCGCGCCGCTGACCCGCTTGAAGCTCGACATTCACGATCGCCCGGAGGCGAGCGTCGATCGGTTCGGGTTGGGCGACATCTATATTCAGCCCGCGCGCGTGGGTTGGCGCCGCGATCAAGTGGATCTAGTGGGCTCTTACGGCCTCTATCTTCCGACTGGCACTTCTCCGTTGGCGGGAGGCAGCGGGCTCAGTGCGGGTCACGTCACCAACGAGTTCTCCGCGGGCGGCACGATCTTCGCCGACCGAAACAGGACCGCCTTTCTCACCGCGCTTGCGAGCTACGACCTGAATCTCCGCAAACGCGGCGTCGACATCACCCGAGGCGACACGTTGCAGGTGCAGGGAGGAGCAGGGGCGAGGCTGCTCAACGGCGTTGTCGAAGCGGGTTTGGCATTCCACGGCCTCTGGCAGGTTCGCGATGACCGGGGCGCCGATCTTCCCGGCGTGCTCCGCGGAGCCCGCGATCGCATCTATGGACTTGGACCCGATGTCGCGGTGCTCGTCCAAGGCATTCAATCGCAAGTCCGGGTTCGCTATGAATGGGACATGGGCGTCCGATCGCGTCCGCAAGGCCGTCTGCTCGTTGTGGGACTCAACGTGACCCTGCATCGCCCGGAGCGGTCATCATCGAGACGGTGACAAAGGGAGCAACCGTGTGCCGGTTCGAACTGAACCATCGGCCGGGGCGCCGATTAGGGCTCGCCTCGCGCCCGGCAAAGGGGTTATTGTTATTTTCACCCCCGATGGCCGCGCTGCGATTCGCGGTTCTGGCGCTGCTTCTTCTGACGCCAACGACTCTTTCGGCTCGGAGTCTCGATATCTATTTCATCGACGTCGAGGGAGGCCAGGCCACGCTCATCGTGACTCCCGCCGGTGAGTCACTGCTGATCGATGCCGGGTATGGACGCGACAGCCGCGATCCGGACCGAATCCTGGCAGCCGTGCGGGACGCAGGCTTGGAGCGCATCGACTTCCTTCTGGTCACCCATTTTCACAACGATCATGTCGGCGGAGTTCCGGAACTGGCAACCCGGATTCCCATCGGAACGTTCATCGACTACGGCGATCCGCTCGGCACGTCATACGGGGCCGACCGGATGACTCTGCGAAGTTTTGCGTTGTATGAACCGGTGCGGAAGGACCGCCCCCATCTGACGCCGCAACCCGGCGAACGTTTGCCGCTCGCGGGCGTCGATGCCACCGTCGTCAGCTCGGGAGGAACTCTGTTGTCCACTCCACTGCCCGGCGGAGGTCAACCTAACGCGGCATGCGCGAACCTTGAACATCATCCGGACGATGGCACCGAGAACTTCCGTTCCCTCGGTATCGTGTTGAGATATGGCGCGTTCAGTTTTCTCGACGTCGGCGACCTCAGTGGTGACACGCTCCCCCAGCTGTTCTGTCCGCGGAATCTCGTCGGTGAAGTCTCTGCGTACCTCATCGCGCATCACGGCAACTACGACAGCGACGCACCCGCCGTCTACTCGGCCCTGAACCCGCGTGTGGCCGTGATGAACAATGGCCCGACCAAGGGGGGCGATCCGTGGACCTTTAAAACAGTTCGTTCCCGGCCAGGCATCGACTTGTGGCAGCTGCACGCATCGGGGAATCCGCAGGCGCAGAATTCGGCGGACGACTTCATTGCGAACGTCGATGGTCAGGAGTGTGAGGGCCACTGGATCAAATTGACCGCGAGCGACGACGGCAGTTTCACGATCACCAACGGACGTACGGGCCAGACGCGGACGTACGCAGCGGAATCCGGACGCCAACGCCACTGAGCGACGTGGGAAACGCGTAAGTCAAGAGTCAAAGGGCCCACTGCCGCGCCCCTCCTGATTCAGATACAGTAGGACCCGCGTCCCCATCAGAAATGCGCCTCGCAAGACAGGTATCGTAGGAAGGGGTAGAGATCGTGTCCAATCGAGCGGTGGTCGTGAGGTGGACCGTCCTGGCAGCCGCTCTCGCGCTCCTCAACCTCTCACTGACGTTTGTCAACGTGTGGCCCACCCTGTTTGTGCGGCTGACCCCTGCCGTATCGATCGAAACCGCGCTCCTCGTTCTCGTCATGGTCCTCATTCGAGTCCGGATCGGTCCTCCGTCGCGCACCGTTCTTCGAACGCTGGGCGTGCTGTGGGTCGTTCTGGTCGTCGGTCGGTACGCGGATGTCACCTCGCGATCGCTGTACGGGCGGGATATCAATCTGTACTGGGACGTCCGCTACATGCCGGATGTCAGTTCGATGCTCGCCGTTGTCGCGGAGCCGTGGATGGTCGCCGCTGTCGTCGCCGGTGCGCTGCTTTTACCCCTGGTCGCCTATGTCCTCATTCGCTGGGCACTCGGTTGCGTGAGCGATGCAACCCACGACCGGTGGGCCCGACGTGCGCTTACGGGCATGGCCACAGTGGTGCTGGCATGCGGTATCGCGCAGCGTGTCGACGCACGGATACCCGAGGTGCTCGAGATTGCGGCACCGGTAACACCGGTCTTCATGAACCAGGCGCGCCGGTTTGTCTACGAGTTGAGCGGCGCGGGAGTGCGCGCTCTCCCTCCGGCCACACCCATCACGTCGGATCTCGCTCGGGTGCGGGGGGCGGATGTCTTCCTCGTCTTCATCGAGTCGTACGGCCAGGTGAGCTGGGATCGTCCGGCGTTCGTCACCGCGCTCGCATCCAGCCGCGCCCGCCTGGAGGCCGCCATTCGCGACACCGGCCGCGAGGTGGTTTCGGCGAGCGTTGAATCATCCACGTTCGGCGGCGAGTCGTGGCTCGCGCACATCAGCCTGCTGACCGGTGCTGACGTGCGCGATCAGGATACGAACGTCCGGTTGATGGCCCAGCCGCGCGACACCATGGTCACAGCCTTCGCGCGCCAGGGATACCGGACCGTGGCCGTCATGCCGGGACTCCAGCGCGAATGGCCCGAGGGACGGTTCTACCGCTTCGACCAGGTCTATGGTGCGCACGAGCTCGATTATCGCGGGCCGCCATTCGGATGGTGGGATATCACGGACCAGTACGTCTTTGCCCGCCTGGATGCCCTCTTGCGGGGCCGTCGGTCGGGGCAGCCGCTGTTCGTCTTCTTCCCGACGATCAGCACTCATACGCCGTTCACGCCGACGCCTCCGTATCAGGCTGATTGGAAGCGGATTCTGACAGCCACGCCGTACGATGCCGAGGAGCTGGATCGCGCGTGGTCACAGCCGCCGGACTGGCTCAACCTCGGTCCCGGCTACACACAGGCGCTCGATTACATTCACACCACACTCGCGGGGTACCTCCGCCTCCACGCCCGCCGTGACTTCGTGATGATTCTCGTCGGTGATCATCAGCCGCCCGCCGCCGTCAGCGGCGAGGACGCCTCGTGGGACGTGCCCGTGCACGTGATCGCCAGTCGCCGGGAGCTCCTTGATCGCCTGCTCCACCACGGGTTCCGCAAGGGACTCTCACCGACGACGCAGCCCTTGATGAAGATCAACGCGATGCTGCCGGTACTGCTCGACGGATTTGGAGAAGTCAGCAGTAATCTGGCGGCGCATCGATGATCACGCGACGACGCCGCAGCTCGTCGTACTGAGGGCCGAGCGCGCCCGGTACGATGGGACCGGTGAGATCTCCTGGAACGGTGACCGTCGACGGAAGGTACTGCTTGCAGGCGCCAAACTCCTCTTCGTACTCCGGAGTCGGGAACGTCAAAGTCAGCACCGACGTATCGCCCTGAGGGTCGATCCGGTACAACGGGTTCACCTTCAACTCTCCTTGTATCTCGCGTGGATCTCTGACGACGTACTTCTGAAACAGGTCATCGCGTCTGCCGGCGACGAGGGTGAATGACGGTTCGGTCCCGATCTCGGCCGGCGATGCGCTGCGCGTGAGATCGACGGTGCGCTGATTCAGCACACCATCGAAGAGATGCTCGTCACTAAAAAGGCGAGGCGCATGTGGCTCAAAGAGGCTGGCGTAACCAGCTGGGGTGAGCGTCATGCCTGCCGAGAAGTTCTCGCCCAGCGAGCTGTGCAAGTGCGGCAGCACGATCACCCCCCGCGACCCGACTGCGCGCATCATCTCTTCCGCCAGCAGCCGTTTGTGCCAAATGTACGGGAAGGCGTCAGCCAGCACGACCAGCGAGCAGGCGTCGCGCACGAAAGGAAGCGGATTGTTGGCATCGCAGCAGATGGCATCGGATAACGGCGAGGTGAATCGCCGTGCCATCCAGAGCTTCCAGAAGTACACGTCGGCATCGATCACACCACCTGCGGGCTCGAGACCAACGAGCACGCGCGTCAGGTGACCGGATCCCCCGCACAAATCCAGCACAGGGCGCGGATCCAGATTGCCGCTCTGTCCCAGCCCCATGAGCAGCGCCTCGATCATCACGAAGGTCGGGTCCGAGAAGCGGTACAGGAAACAATCCGCCTCGGCGTCGACGCTCAGGATCGCGAGGGCGTCGCGGTACGTCGGTCTCGGATGCTGCATGAGCGACTGGAAAGACACCCGCCGCGCATCGTCGAGGCCGAGGAGCGTAAACAACGCCTGTTCCCGCTGATCGGCTTCCAACTGATGCATCGCCTCACGCGTGGTGTCGTCGGCGATCAGCACCGGAATACCAGCCACCACCGGAAACGCGCAGCAGTCGCAACCGAGCACGCCCGATTCGATCCGGCCGTGTGCGCACACAAGCGCCTGATTGTCCACGAGAGTCAGGCGGCTCCCGCAAAAGGGACACCGGAGGATGTCAAGCAGCGTTTCGCGCACTTCTAAATCTCATCTCGCAAGGCAAGATTTGACCTTTGACTTTTGACCTACGCGCTTCTGTTTAGCTGTCCGCAGCGAGACCGCGCCGGAGCGCCGGTGGCGCTGCGAGCCGCTCAATGAAAGCGTCCGCTCTCGACCCGACATTCGCGCACTGGAAGTATTCAACACCGAGCAGGCCCCGTGCCTCCTCGTCGGACAAGAGATCGAGCGCGTCACCAGCGATCTGTGTGCGATGACATCGAAGCGCCGCCAGCTTGCGGGCGGCACACGCACGCACGTCGAGTATGAGCGTAGGTGGCGCAGCCGCCGCGCCGAACGCATCGGCATCCGACACACCCAGGATTGAGTACGGCGCGCCCTTCGGTGGAATCCTCGCAGCGACTGTGTCGATGACCGCTCGCATTCGACCCGGCGCCATCGTCACGTAGTACAGCGCTGGCGCGGTGTCGCCCAGAGCTGCGACCGCCGCGGTCGTCCGCTCATGAATGGCAATGTGATCCGGATGCCAGTAAAGGCCGTCGTGTCCGAACGTGATCACGACATCCGGGCGAAAGCGGATCGTCGCGTCACGAATATCCGCTTCGAGCTTCGCGGGCTCGGCCCAGGCCAGCATCCCGTCCTCGTAGTCGAGGACGAGCACATCACTGACGCCGAGCGCACGGGCGGCGGACTCGAGCTCATTCGTACGGACGAGGGACAGATCGCTGCGGGATCCCCGGCCCATCTCACCCCGCGTCGCACATAGAATCGACACGCGAGCGCCGAGCTCGGCGCACCACGCCAGCAGACCCCCGCAGGCGAGTGATTCGTCATCCGGATGCGCGAACACGGCCAGGAGCGACCGCCCCTGCAGCACGCCAGTTGAGGAGCTCATGCCAGCGCGGCTCGTGTCTGGTGGTCGCGACTGACCAACCGCTCATACACCGCCAGGTAGTCGTCCACCATCCGGTCGACCCCGAAGCGCTCCACGGCTCTGGCCCGTACCCGCTGGCGATTGAGCGAAAGGACGCGCGAAAGGCCGGCAATGAGCGAGTCGAGGTCATCAAAGACGCCCCCAGTGACGCCGTCTTCCACGATTTCCTGGACGGCCCCACGATTGAGGGCCGCCACCGGCGTGCCGCATGAAGTCGCTTCCGCCAGCACCAGCCCGAAGGACTCCGCCGTCTGCACCGGATAGATCAGTGCCCGCGCGCCCGCGAGCAGGCTCGCCGCCGCGCGCCTGTCCACCTCGCCGACGAACACGACGTCGTGCCCATTGACGAGCGGGGCTACAACTTCGCGGTAGTACTCGTTTTCGGCGGCTGCCATGAGCAATCGCATTCCAGTTCGGCGTGCGACCTCTATGGCTTCGACTACACCTTTGCCGGGGGTAAAGCGGCCGAGAAACAGCAGGTAGTCCTCGGGATCCGCGCGAAACGCGAACGCGTCGGTGTCGATGGCATGATGAATCGTCGCAACGACATTCAGCCCATTCAGCAGCTGTCGCTGGTGATCGGAGACGGCCACGAACGGAGCCTCCGGATACTTCGACCAGAGGTCGACCTCGGGTTCGGTCGGCGCGTGGTGCAGCGTGTGTAAGAGCGTTGTGGAGCACACGCGCGAGTACGCGAGCGACATCGGGTAGTACTCCGCCTGACAGTGAATGACGTCGAACGCCGCGGCCCGTTCCACCGCAGCCGCCACGTTGAAGAGCTCACACAGCTCCCAGGGCCAGAGCGAGTCGTCCTCCGTATAACCTCGCGGATAGCTTGCGTGCAGCGCAGCCTTCGTCACCGAGTTGCCCGTGGCAAAGAGTGTCACGTGGTGACCACGCGAGACGAGCCCGTCACTGAGGAGCGCCGTCATCGTCTCGATCGAGCCGGATTTGGTCGGCGGGATCGACGTGGCGACAGGCGCGACTTGCGCGATACGCAGAGGCCGTTGAACGCGAGCCAGCCGGCTCATTCGCAGGCCCTCTCCAAGAACGACGGCAGAATGCGTGAGGCCTCGAAGTACTCGGTCGCGATTTCTACAGCCCTTCGCGCGTGTCGGGGATAGTCGCGATCGACGGAGTCCAGCGCATCCACCGCCTCCTCCGCCGACGAAAAGGGCAAGAGACCGGTGCCCGCCGGCACATGCGCGCTCCATCCGGTGTCCTGAACCACAGCGGGACGTCCGGCAGCCAGGTAACACTCAGTACGGTCGCTGAACCACCCGGACCGACGAGACACGTAGGCGTGCTTGGCGATGCCGAACTCCCCTTTCGAGCCCTGGATGAAATCCCGATAATCCCAGAGCGATCGGGACACGCTCATCGCATCGATCGTCGCCCAGCCATGCTCGCGAAGCAGCGTCTCAGGTCCGTTGATCGCAAGCGTGAGCGGATGGCGAGTACGCCGCGGAAGGTCCAGGAACCGTCCGAACTCACGGTCCTTGTTGCCGTCCACGTCGGTGAAGCTTTCCGTTCGCCACGTCATCACGGTCGTGAACCGCGGCGCCGTGGGCGGGGCCGCGGTACGCCACAGATCCGTGACCACCGGCTGCCAGGTCTTGTGCCACGCAAAGCCGCCGTCCGGGACGTCGGAGGCGGCTGTCCCGATGTTGGCTCCGAACGTGAACAGATGATCGAATCCGCGAAAGAAATCCACGTACCACGCTTCGCCTTTTGCAATCGCGAGCTGCGTGAATACCGGATCGGAGTCGATGAACACACGACGTGGAATCCGTGCGTACTCGTCGCGCCAGAACCACGATCCACCCGAAAGATTGATGAACAGGTCGGCCTCCGCGCAATACGCCCGGACGGCCTCGGCGTGCAGGCCGTGATGGCTCCCGTCGTAATTCACGAAGCTCCACCGGTTGCCGAGACCGAATGGTTCGAGGGCGCTGTTGATGTACCGCGTGCCATACGACGGATCCAGCGATCGAGTGTTCTCCTCCGGATCGTAGATGCACTCCCCCGTGTCCTCGATGTACAGCACTTCATGGCCGAGCGCGCGAAGCCCAAGGAGGTACATCAGCGAGCACCAGGTGACACCGCCAAAGGGATATCGCGCGATGATGCCGGCAAAGACAATCTTCACGCCGGCGCCCTCATCAGCTCGTCAATCGATTCTGGGTCGTCGAGCGATCGGCCGACCGAGAGACGGGCACACATCCGCTGATACAGCTCGTGCGACGCCAGGAGGTCGTCGTGCGTCCCCTGCGCGACGAGCCGCCCCTCGTCGAGCACCAGGATCCGCGTGGCGTCGCGAATCGTCGAGAGCCGGTGGGCGATCACGATCGTGGTTCGCTCATGGCGCAGGCGACGGAGCGCATCGAAGACAATCTGTTCGGAAATCGCATCGAGGGACGATGTCGGCTCATCGAGAATCAGAATCGGCGCGTTCTTGAGGATCGCCCGTGCGATGCCGAGCCGCTGGCGCTCGCCGCCCGACAAGGTCGCACCGGCTTCCGCAACCTGCGTCTCGTAACCGTGCGGCAGACGCTGTACAAACTCATGGACGTGGGCAGCCCGAGCCGCAGCCACAATCTCCTCGTTCGACGCATCGAGCCGTCCGTACCGGATGTTCTCCGCGATCGATCCGCTGAACAACACCGGCTCCTGCGGCACCACGGCAATCCGCTCGCGCAGCGACCGCAGCGCATACCGTGAGGCGTCGACGCCGTCGATGGAGACCCGGCCGCTCGTTGGATCGAAGAATCGCGGAATCAGACTGACGAGCGTCGTTTTGCCCGCGCCTGTCAGTCCCACGACCGCAACCATCTCCCCCGGACGCGCGTCGAAGGAGATATCGCGAAGCACCCGATGGTCCTCGTCATAGGAAAAACTCACACGGTCGAAGCGGACGAGGCCAGAAACCGTCGAGGCATCGAGCGCGCCCGGAGCGTCATGCGTCTCTGGCGACAAGGCGAAGATGTCGCGCACCCGGCGAGCACTGACCAGTGCCTGTTGCAACGAGCCAATCGTCTCGGCGATCGAGGAGAGCGGGTTGTAGACCGCAGCCAGATACGCAATGACGACCAGAAGCGACCCGACCGTTAATCGGCCGTCCATCACGTGGGTGCCGCCGACAATCAGAACGAGCGCCGTGCCGGTCAACGTGATGGCGGTGACGACGACGGAGAAGAGAGACTCCTGCCACGTGAGCCTGAGCCGTGCATTCATCGTCTCGTCGCCAGCCTTTGCAAATTTGGCCAGTTCTTGCCGCTCCCTGGCGAAACTCTTGACCGCCCTGACCGACACGAGAATCTCGTACGCGCGCTCGATGAGACCCGACTCGCGACCCTTGACCTGCTCTGCCCGGTCGGTCATCCGTCGTGAGTAGTAGCGCAGGCAGGCGTACAGGAACGGCGCGACGCTGAGCGACAGCAGCGCGAGCGTCGCGTCAAGCCGCACGAGAATCACGAACATCACCACCAGCTTCAGGACCGCCACAGTCAACGGGAACACGCCGCCGAGCGCAAGGTCGCTCGGACAGTACGCATCGGAGTCGATCCGATATACGGAATCGGCCGTCTTGGCTTGAATGTGATGACGGAGCGGCAGGTCCTGGAGATGCGCGAGCAGCCTGGATCGCAGATCGTAGACCATGCGCTGCGCGATCCCGATCTGAATCTGGGTCTGAATCATCGA
>Ga0075428_100006794_pt1 | contig 12734 bp, 7 predicted proteins | sample RhiMetdeltSRZDD2_FD_75291 | JGI IMG/M metagenome (GOLD analysis project Ga0075428, IMG submission 75291) | Populus rhizosphere microbial communities from Tennessee, USA - Rhizosphere MetaG P. deltoides SRZDD2 | ecosystem: Host-associated > Plants > Roots > Rhizosphere > Soil | place: USA...
TGGCGCTTCATGATGTCGCCGAAGACGTGCGACTGGATGTCTTCATCAAGCAGGTTGATCACCTTGATCGTCGTCTGCAGCTTCTCTTTCAGGAACTTCACGCCAAACGCGCCGTTGACCTGCGTGTAGGCCTCGGTTGGTCCGGCGAAGCGCGCATCGAGCACGTCCTGGAAGAACGCGTTGTCGACGTACGACACCGACAGGTTGCCAAGGAAGTGGCCCTGGCTATAGCTGAAGCCGGCGTTGAAACGATTCGTCGGCGGCAGGTTGATCTCCGACAGCGCGAAGTCCGGCTCGGGCTCCGCCTGATACGAGTAGTTCGCGAACAGGTTTAGCGCCGAGTTCACCGCACCGTCGACGCCAAGCTCGAAGCCCTTGTTCTTCACGGTACCGAGATTCAGGTAGCTGTACTCCGACGGCAGACCGCCCGTCGTGCAGGTCGCGACCGGCGATGCGCACGGCGGCGGCAACACTTCAAGGATGCCGAGAATGCTCGTCACCGGCAGGATCGGCGTCCCACCCGGCGAGAAGGTCTGCACCCAGTTCGGCGGTGGCGCCAGCGCGCGATAGCGCCCAGTCTGCGTAAAGAAGATTTCATCCTTGCTCTTCGTCCAGTAGACCGCCGCCGACACCGTCGCGCGTTTCTTGATGATGCCGGTGTAGCTGATCTCGTACGAGTCGTTCGATTCTTCGCTGAGGCTCTCGTTGCCGACCGCGAGCGTCGGGAACACATAGGCGCGGCCCGGCAGCGCGGCGAACGCCGGGTTGATCTGCGCGAGATCGAGCGGAGTGAGGATCGTTGTGTTGAGGAAGTTGTTGACCAGCGACGGCGAGCGGAAGGCGCGGTTGAACGACACGCGCAGCGCGTGATCGTTCGTCGGCTTCAGGATCAGCGCCACGCGCGGCGAGAACACCGGATCCTCGATGTTGTCGAACTTGTCGATGCGGGCGCCCAGGCTGGCGCGCACCTTGTCGTTCAGGAAGATCTCGTCCTGCACGTAGACGCCAAGCTCGGTGCGGCTGTCGCCGTTGGGCGCGATCGACAGGTCGAACTTGTTGAAGCGCGCGTTGCCGCCGTAGCTGAGGACGTTCTTCGTCCCGAGCGTGTTGATGTTGCCGATCTCGACGTCGTAGGTCTTGGTGTTGAACTCGAACAGGATCGGCCGGCCGTTGGTGCCGATCGCCAGCAGCCCGGTCGCGTCGCCATTGAGCTGGTTGGTGAAGACGCTGAACTTCAACCCGCCGCGCGTGTAGCGCATGCTGGCGTAGCCGATGCCGACGCCGTCCGAATCAAACGGCCCGATGCCGGTGTGGAAGATGCCGTCCGTGCCGGAGTAGCCGCCGGACAACACCAGCTTGAACTTCTCCGCGTCGTAATCCACGCGCGCGTCGAACTTCGGCTGCGTCGTGCCGGTGTTGACGAAATCCGGATAGCGCGTGCCGGTGCCGTTCGGGATCAGGCCGGTCGGACGAGCGTACGGATCGGACGTGTAGCCGCCGGCGGAAAGCTTGTAGGCCCACTGGTCGTTCACCGCGCGCGCGTGCGTGGCGTTGATGCCGAACAGCGTGCCGTTGCCGAGCTGCTGGCCGCCGTCGATGTCACGCCCGAAGCTGCCGAACGTGATCGTCGCGCTGTTGCCATTGAGCTCGCGCGGCGTCTTCGAGATGAAGTTGACGACGCCATTCATCGCGTTGGCGCCCCACACGGCCGACGCCGGTCCGCGGATCACTTCGATCTGCTTCAGCTCGTTCGGATTCACGGGCAGCAGGTCCCATGCGACGAAGCCGAAGAAATCGAGATAGATGCTGCGGCCGTCGAGCAGCGCCAGCGTGGATGTCGCCAGCGTCGATGCCGCGCCGCGCATCGTGATGTTGAAGTCACGCGCCGACGTCTGCGACAGGTTGACGCCCGGCACGCTGCGGAACAGCTCCGCGTAATTCGTCGCCGGCGTCGACGCAATCACGTCCGACGTCACCACCGACACGGTGGCCGGCGCGTTCACCAGCTGCTGCTCGACCTTGGATGCCGTGACCACGACCTGTTCTTCGTAGACCGGCGGCGCTTCCGGTTTCGGCGGCGGCTGCTGCGGTGGTTGTGCGGGGGTTTGTGCAAACGCAGTAGTCGACGCCAGTACGAACACGGACGCCACTGCGAGGTTTCGCAATCTCATGAAGCCTCCAGGTGGGGGGACCAAACAGCGACTATTGTACGAGGGTTTGTGCCGAGCGGATGATGGCAATGTAATCGGGACGATCGGCGGGCGATCGGTGACGGTACTCGGCGAGGATTTTTCCACGCTGCACGAGAAATACACCGGGCGCTCTTCGCATCATTTCGATCGTCTGCACACCGAAGCCGTGCGACAGCGCGCATGACGCGCCTCTTACCCAAACGAGGGGGTCGACGATCGATCCCGCCTTCGTTCGACCAAGTCCGAAGGCGCGATAGTGCGCGAGCGCGGGGTCGCTGACGTGCACGACGTCCTGCAATCCATACTTCGCGAACCAGGGATCCGCGTCGGTGGCGGGCTCGGTGTGGACGAAGGCCACGTTCGCTCCGGCGGCATCGATCGCCGGCTTCACCGCGGCGACATCAGACAGCGCTTCGCGGCAAAACGTACAGCCGAACGATCGCAGAAACACGACCAGCGTCGGTTTCGCATCGTCGAACGGTAATTTCAGGCTGTCGCCGCTTCCTTCACTGCCCATTGTTCGAGTTTACGGGCGTCCGCATTGAACTTGCGGATACCGTCGGCGAGCTTCTCAACCGCCATCGCATCCTCGTTATGCAGCCACCGGAAGCCTTTCTCGTCGAGCGAGATTTTCTGCTCGTTCGACTGGCGCGCGGCCTCGACCGTCAACTTGGGAGTGAGCTCGCCTTCGGTCTTCTGCATCGCGTCCATCAAATCGGGACTGATGGTGAGCAGATCGCAACCGGCGAGATCAACGATCTGATCGACCTTGCGGAAGCTCGCGCCCATCACCTGCGTCTGGTAGCCGAACTTCTTGTAGTAGTTGTAGATCTTCGTCACCGACAGCACGCCCGGATCTTCCGCGCGCGGAATCTCGCCGCCGCGCTCCTTCTTGTAGTAGTCGTAGATGCGTCCGACGAACGGCGAGATCAACGTGACGCCGGCATCCGCGCACGCCACCGCCTGCGCGAAGCTGAATAACAGCGTCATGTTGCAGTGAATGCCCTCTTTCTCGAGGTCGGCGGCGGCACGAATGCCTTCCCACGTCGTGCTGACCTTGATCAGGATGCGCTCGCGCGAAATGCCGCCCTTTTCATACAGCGCGATCAACTCGCGCGCTTTGACGATCGATGCCTCTTTATCGAAGCTGTACTTCGCATCCACCTCGGTGGAGACGCGGCCGGGGACGATCTTCAGGATCTCCATGCCGAAATTCACGGCCATGCGATCCATGAACGCTTCGGATCGCTTCGCGTCCGGCACGCCCGCCCGCTCGGCTTCCTTCAGCGACTTCTCGACCAGCGCCTTGTACTGCGGCTGCTGCGACGCCTTCATCAGCAGCGACGGGTTGGTCGTCGCATCCTGCGGCTTGAAGGCGCGCATCGACTCGATGTCGCCCGTATCGGCAACGACGGTGGTGAATTTCTTGAGCGAGTCGAGAAGGGTCATGCAAGAAGAATAACCGGGAACCGGGAACCGGGAGCCGGGAACCGATAGAATCACCTTGAATGCGAGTATTGGTGGTTGACGTTGGCGGCACCCACGTCAAGTTGATGCATTCGGGAGATCCCGAGGCGCGCAAATTCGACTCAGGCCCTGGCTTTACGCCGCAACAGGTGGTCGACGGCGTCAAGGCCAACACTCGCGACTGGAATTACGACGTTATTACTATCGGAATTCCAAGCCCTGTCCTGCGCGGCGCGGTGATGGAAGAGCCGTGGAATCTCGGCAAGGGCTGGGTTGGCTTCAATTGGTCGGCGGCGCTGAACCGGCCGGTCAAAATCCTCAACGACGCCGCCATGCAGGCGCTCGGCAGCGACGAGGGCGGCCGCATGCTGTTCCTCGGGCTCGGCTCGGGGCTTGGCACCTCGCTCGTCGACGACGGACGCATCGTCGCGCTCGAGCTGGCGCATCTGCCTTACAAGGATCAAACCTTCGAGGATGTGCTCGGGCAGCGCGGGCTGCAGGCGCTCGGCGAGGAGAAGTGGCGCGCCGCTGTTCTCGAAGGCGCGGAACTGTTGCGTGCTGCGGTCGCCGCGGAGTATGTCGTTCTCGGCGGCGGCAACGTCAGGCTGTTCAAGGACCTTCCCGAAGGCGTGCGCCGCGGCAATAACGACAAGGCGTTCGAAGGCGGTTTTCGCGCGTGGGAGACGCCGGACGCCGGCGAGCTGACGAGCACTCCGCTCAAGGCGCTGGCGTCGTACGCGCCCCGTGAACACTTGCGCGATCTCTTCACGCAGGATCCGGCGCGCGCCGATCGATTTTTTCTCAAGGTCGGCGAGCATCTCTTTGTCGATTACTCGAAGAACCTGATCACCAGCGATTCGATGACCGCGCTGTTCGAGCTGGCCCGCAAGACCGGCGTCGAGGCGCTGCGCGATCAGATGTTCGCCGGCGCGCCGATCAACAGCACCGAGCACCGCGCGGTGCTGCACGTCGCACTGAGGAATCGATCGAGTCGTCCGATGAAGATTGCCGGTCAGGATGTGATGCCGGACGTTCGAGCCGCGCTCGATCACATCCGATCGTTTTCGGAGGCGGTGCGCGGCGGCAAATGGGTCGGCTACACGGGCCTGCGCATCACCGACGTCGTGAATATTGGCATCGGCGGATCGGACCTGGGGCCGGCGATGGCGGCGCTGGCGCTGGCGCCTTACACGCACGATGGCCCGCGCACCCATTTCGTGTCGAATGTCGATGGCGCGCATCTCTCCGACACGCTGCGATCGCTGCACCCGGCAACGACGTTGTTCACGATCGCGTCGAAGACCTTCACCACCCAGGAGACGATGACCAACGCGCGCTCGGCGCGCGAGTGGTTCCTGCAGCGCGCGAAGGATGAAGCGGCAATCGCGAAGCACTTTGTCGCGATCTCGACGAACGAACCGGAAGTGAAGAAGTTCGGCATCGCGCCGGAGAACATGTTCGTGTTCTGGGACTGGGTCGGCGGGCGCTACTCGCTGTGGTCATCGATTGGCCTGCCGATCGCGATCGCGGCGGGCTTCGGCCACTTCGAGCAGATCCTCGACGGCGCGCACCAGATGGATGAGCACTTCCGCACCGCGCCGCTCGAGCAGAACGTCCCGATCGTGCTCGGCCTGCTCGGGGTGTGGTACGCGAGCGTGCTCGGCGCCGCTTCGCACGCGGTGCTTCCGTACGAGCAGCATCTGCAGCGGTTGCCCGCCTACCTGCAACAGCTGGAAATGGAGAGCAACGGCAAGCGCGTCGATTGCGACGGGCATGTCGTTGATTTCCAGACGTCGCCGATCGTGTGGGGCGAGCCGGGCACCAACGGACAGCACGCGTTCTTCCAGTTGCTGCACCAGGGAACGCGTCTGGTGTCGACAGACTTCCTCGTCGGCGTCGAGTCGCACGATCAGCTTGGTGATCACCACCGCCTGCTGGTCGCCAATTGCATCGCGCAGACCGAGGCGTTGATGCGCGGGAAGACCGAAGACGAAGCGCGCGAGGAGCTCAAGGCCCAGGGCCTGTCAGCGGCAGCGATCGACGAGCTCGCACCGCACAAGGTGTTCCCAGGCAATCGTCCGTCGACGACGATCATGTATCGCAAGCTCGGTCCGCGAACGCTCGGCATGCTGCTGGCCATGTACGAGCATCGCGTCTTCACGATGGGCGCGGTGTGGCACATCAACTCGTTCGATCAGTGGGGCGTCGAGCTCGGCAAGCAGCTCGCGACCGCGATCGCGAAAGATCTCGCGTCGCCTTCGGATCCGACCCCGCACGACAGCTCCACGAATCGTCTAATCCGCCTCGCGAAGTCAAAATAAAACATGAGAGCAGGAGTTTAAAGACAAGAGTTAAAGAGTTATCTCTTTAACTCCTGTAGCTACTCTTTATCTCCTGTCAGTTTTCGAGAAGGGGGATGGCGAACGGGATGTCGGCCAGGAGCCGGGCGAAGGCTTCGGCGTTCACGGGCGGGCTGAAGTGGAAGCCCTGGCCCTCGTCGCAATTCTCCGCTCGCAAGTAGGCGAACTGGTGCTTCGTCTCGACACCTTCGGCGACGATGCGGCAGCCGAGGCTCTTGCCCATCGCGATCACGGCGCGCACGAGCGGGGCGCCGTCAAGGGTCGGCTCGATGTCGCTCACGAACGACTGATCGATCTTCAGCACGTCGACCGGGCATCGCTGCAGATAGCTGAGACTCGACGGACCAGTGCCGAAGTCATCGACCTTCAAGACGAGGCCGTGCTTCTTCAGGATCTCGAGGAGCGACGTCGTTGATGCCGTATCAACCATCAACGCGCTCTCGGTCAGCTCCAGCTGCAGATACCGCGACGGCAGCCCCTCTTCCTTGAGGAAGCGCTGGATGTCTTCCAGGAATCCGGCGGTGCGGAACTGCAACGCCGACACGTTGACCGCGATCGGAATCGCCGGCAGACCCGCGTCCTGCCATGCCTTGGCCTGGCGGCACGCTTCGCGCAGCGCCCACCGCCCCATCGGAATGATCAAGCCTGATGCTTCCGCGGCCGGAATGAACTGATCGGGCGCGACGATGCCTTTCTCCGGATGCCGCCAGCGCATCAGCGCTTCAGCGCCGCTGATGATGCCGGTGTCGAGGTCGATCGTCGGCTGGTAGAACAGCTCGAACTCGCCCTTGTCGAGGGCGCTGCGCAGCTCGGACTCGATCGACGATCGCTTGATCGCCGGCGCCTCCATGTCGCTGCGGTAGAAGCCGACGCGGTTCCTGCCGGTGTTCTTGGCGTGATACATCGCCGTGTCGGCGCGCATGATCAACGACTGCGCGTCCTGGCCATCCTCCGGATACAACGCGATGCCGACACTCGCCGTCAGCTGCAGCTCGTGACCGGACACAAAGTGCGGCTCGGCAATCGATGCCACGATCTTCTGCCCGATCGCTTCCGCATCCTCGGGATGATCGATTTCCGACAGCAGGACCAGGAACTCATCGCCGCCATGACGGCTGACCGTGTCCGACTCGCGCACGCAGGTGGTCAGGCGCTTGGCGATCGAGCGCAGGACCTGGTCGCCGACGGCATGACCCAGCGTGTCGTTGATGTGCTTGAAGCGATCGCAATCAAGGAACAGCACCGCCAGGCGGCGGCCATAGCGGCGCGACAAGGCAATCGATCGCGCCAGCCGGTCGTTGAGCAGCAGCCGGTTCGGCAAATCCGTCAGCGCATCGTGCTCGGCGAGGTGCAGCATCTGCAGCCGCCGCTCGCGCGAGACGATCACGTCGCGAAAGACGACGACCGCGCCGAGGACGTTGCCGAGTCGATCGCGAATCGGCGCCGCCGAATGCTCGATCGCCGTCTCGTTGCCTTCGCGCCCGACCAGGATGTAGTTGCCCTTGAGACGAACTTTTCTGTTGTGCTCGATGGCCAGCCGCGACGGATCCTGTGCATGCTGACCGGTCAACCCATCGGTGACGTCGAACACTTCCGCCAGCGGCCGGGCGAAGGCCTCGGCGCGCGTCCAGCCCGTCAGGCCTTCAGCTTCGGCATTGAGATAGGTGACGTTGCCCTGCGTGTCGGTGGTCATCACCGCGTCGCCGATCGAGTTCAGCGTCACTTCGGCGCGCTCGCGCTCGACGAACTTCTGCTCGTCGCTGGCGCGCCGCTCGAACATCATCGCGATCAACTGCACGAGGCTGCGGGTGTCGATCTGATCGGTGACGACCGTATCGTTGGCGCCGCGGTCGACGGCGCGACGCGCCAGCGCCTGCTCCGCCGCCGGCGCGAGGATCATGATCGCGACCTTCGGCGACACCTTGCGAAGCTCATCGACCGCCGTCAGATCGCGCGCCTCCGGCAGCGTCAAATCGAGCAACACCGCGCTGACCGGCTGCGAGCGCAGGCGCGCCAGGCCCTCCTTCACGGTGGTCACATGGTCGATGTGCAGCATGTCCTTCGCCGCGTCAAGGACGCTGCGGATCGATCGCCCATCGCCCGGCCCTTCGATTAAAAGCAGGCTCGGCACGCCGTGAGCATTCGGCGACGCCTCGGTCACCCGGTGTGGACTTCGCGCCATCTCACGCGCTAGTGAGCAATTCCTTTGCCGCCTCTGCTCATGTAGGCGCCTTATCCACTCGTGCTTCGGAAGTGCATAAACAGCGGACAAAAGTCACTCATTTCGGGCACTCTGCTGCACCGTTGTAATTTCGACGACGCTTTTGCGCCGACCCCGGCCTCCAATTGTTGGCAGTTTGTTTGCTCACTGCCGTAGCGACGCCGGCACAAGGGCCGGCGCCAATCGCGAGTGGTGGCGGTGGATCTGCCCGTATGTGGCGAATTCAATCCGCCCCACTTTCGAATCACATTCAAGGACCGGATGACGCCTGCCAGACAACAAATCGTGGCTGTGAGCCTTGTGCTCGGCGCGCTGCTCCTGCTCTATTGGTCCGTCCTCACAGGCCTCGTCGGCGCCTGGTCTACCGACGACAATTACTCCCACGGGTTCTTCATTGTCCCGCTGGCGCTCTACTTCGCATGGGAGCGACGCAACAGAATCGCCGCTGCGCCGATCCGGCCGTCGATGGCCGGTCTGGTGATCGTCGCGGGCAGCCTCTTCCTGTTGATCGCCGGGCTGCTCGGCGCGGAACTGTTTCTCTCGCGCGTGTCGATCATCGGCACCATCGCCGGCGCGATCCTCTTCATCTACGGCTGGCCGATGCTCCGGGTGCTGATCTTCCCGGTGGCGTTCATGCTGCTGATGGTGCCGCTGCCGGCGATCATCTTCAACAAGATCGCCTTCCCGCTGCAGCTGCTGGCGTCGGATCTCGGTGAACAAACGATCAACGCGGTGAACATCCCGATCCTGCGCGAGGGCAACGTGCTGATCCTCGCCAACGCGACGCTGGAAGTCGCCGAGGCCTGCAGCGGTATTCGCTCGCTGGTCTCGCTGTTCACGCTCGGCATCGTGTTCGGGTATTTCGTCGATCCCCGGCCGTGGGTGCGCGCGGTGATCGCGCTGTCGGCCATTCCGGTCGCGATCGTGGCCAACGGGTTGCGCGTCGCAAGCGCGGGCGTCGCCGCGCACTACTTTGGCGCCGCCGGCGTCGAAGGGCTGTTTCACGAATTCTCCGGCTGGGTCGTCTTCGTGCTCGCCTTCCTCATGATGTTCGCGCTGCAGCGGCTGCTCCACCGGTTGTCGCCGCCACCCCGCGCCGACAAACCTGCGGCGCTGCCACCGCACGTCACGAATGCCACGGCGGTATCGGCATGAAGCACACGCTGACGCGGGCTGCCGTGCTGATGTTGATGATGGGCGCAACGGCACTGTTCCTCGCCAACGCGCGGCGCTCCGAAGTACCCGTGACACGGGCGTCCTTCAATGCGTTTCCGATGACGCTCGACAACTGGCACGCAACCGTCGATCCGCCGTTGAGCGAGGACATCCTCAGAGTGCTCGGGGTCGATGACTACCTGGCTCGCGTCTACCGCCGCCAGGACCGCGCCGCGGTCGGACTCTACATGGGCTTCTATGGCAGCCAGCGCCAGGGCGACACGATTCATTCGCCCCTCAATTGTCTGCCCGGAGCCGGATGGGAGCCGGTGCGGCAAGGACGCCTGACGATCGCGAATGCCGATGGCGCCGGCCGCGACATTACCGTGAACCGCTACGTGGTGCAGAAGGGACTCGAGCGGCAGCTTGTGCTCTATTGGTATCAAAGCCACGGACGCGTCGTCGCAAGCGAGTACACCAGCAAATTGATGCTGATTAACGACGCGATCCGCATCAACCGCACCGATGGATCGCTCGTGCGCGTGATCGCGCCGATTGCCGTCAGTGCTGAAGATGATGGCGCAGCGGCGCAGCAACTCGCTGAAGATTTCGTGCGCGTGTTGTTTCCGCAGTTGCCGTCGTATCTTCCGAATTAGCTCGTCACGCCTGCTTTCTTCCCAATCTTTTCTCTCATTACTCATAGAAGGAGTTGTTCGTCGCCTTTAGTCTGCGCTGCAGGTACCTCTTGGCGTGCACCTGAATGCCGACATTTGTCTGGCTCGGGGGTGACTACTTTATATCTACGACAACTGCAAACACTTACAGTGCTTCGATTTGCAGACTGCGCCAAAAACGTGACAACGCCGTAACTGGCAACGCCCTTGCTCAATCGTCAGACGTGCACCGCGCATCGCGCGATGCGCGGAGGCAAGTTCGAATGTTTAGAGGGAGGACACGGATGTTGACACGTTTCAAGTTTTTGGGCGCCGCTGCCGTGGCAGCCGTCCTGATGGCGGTTCCCGCGCAAGCCGCGACCGTCATCGATTTTTCCACGGGGAATAGCGGTAATGGAGGCCAGGTTTACTTCGACGGCTCCAACATTGTCGGGAGCAATATCCCGATCGGCAACCTTAACGTTTCCGGCGCCCCGACGGGCAACGGCGACTACCTGGTGTACGGCACGGCCACTTCGAGTGTGCCGGGACGCATGTCAGGCGACCTCGACTTCAGCACGCAGCTGGGCACCGTTTCCGTGGCCGGTTGCATCCCGGGGCTCGTGGGTTCGCTTAACGCCAGCGGCGCGTGCACGCAAGTGCTGACGCTGGTGACCGGCACGTTGAGCCAGTTCAGCAACGTGTTCAACCTGAATAGTTTCGTCGCGTTTGTCGGCAACGACACGAAGAATGCGACCTTGCTCGCGGCGCTCGGTGTCTCTCCGAACACGCCGTTCATGCTGACGGGCTCGGTCCAGACTGGTACGCCGTTCGGTCAGGGCATCCAGAATTCCCGGCCGTCGGTCAGCTCCGACGTCGCGAATACGGCAGTTCCTGAACCGGCGACGATGATGTTACTCGGCACGGGTCTTCTCGCCGCTTTCCGGGCCCGCCGCCGCACGGCGTGAAGTGTTGGTTCCTCCCTTGTCTGAGGGGTGCGGTTCTCCGCACTCCTCAACAAGTGCGTACGGACCCACGCCATTCCTGAGCCGCGGAGCTACGCCAAGTCTGCCTCACGGATGATCTGGCGTGCTTCTTGTAAGCCCGAGAGGGCATGACGCGTAATCTCACCCTCGTTGTCTTGACTACCGCCACCATGGCCGTGCTTGCGGGATGCAAGGGCGATCCCCAGGTGGATGCTCAAAAGTATCTCAGCCGCGGCGATCAGAACCTCGCCGCCAGCAAATTCCCCGAAGCGATTATCGAGTACCGCCGCGCCGTCCAGGCGAATCCGAGTCTCGGCAAGGCTCGCTACCAACTGGCTGAAGCGTACGCGACCGTCGGCGATCCCGCCAACGCGCTCCGTGAATACGTGCGGGCCGCCGACTTGATGCCCGACGATCCGGATGCGCAGAAGAAGGCGGGGCTCTTCATGCTGCTCGCCGGCCAGTTCACCGACGCGCAGGGGCTCGCGCAGCGCATCTTGAAGCGCGATCCGACCAACGTTGATGCGCAAATCCTGCTCGCCAACGCGCTCACCGGGTTGAAGGACATGGACGGCGCGGTCGCCGCGTTCGAAAAGGCCGTCGCGATGGATCCCAACCGCGCCACCTCATATTCGGAACTGGGCAGCGCGCGCGCGATCAGCGGCGATCCGGACAAGGCCGAGGCGGCGTTCCGCAAGGCAGTCGAGATCGATCCCAAGTCCGTCGCCGCGCACCTGTCGCTGGCGAATTTCTCGTGGTCGCGCGGCGATATGAAAGAAGCCGAGCAGGAAATGCGTCGCGCGCTCGAGCTCGATCCGCAACATCTCACCGGCAACCGCGCGATGGCGATGTTCTACATGGTCACGAACAAGCCCGAGGCGGCTGAACCGCACCTGAAAGTCGTCGCCGACGTGATGAAGGGACCCGAGGCCAAGTACTACCTCGCGGAATATTACCTGCGGCTCAATCGCCCCGACGCGGCGCGCGCCGTCCTGCAGCCGCTGCTGAAGAATGACGACACCTTCGTCGGCGCCTCGGTGCGCCTCGCCCGCGTGGAAGTCGTGTCAGGAAAGAATGCCGAGGCACACCGATTACTCGAAGCCGTCCTGGCGCGCGACGCCAAGAACACCGACGCCTTGACCACGCGCGGCAAGCTGTATCTGAGCGAGGGCAACACGGTCAGCGCGTTGTCGACCCTGCAGGCCGCGGTGGCCGGCAATCCGCGATCGATCGAGGCGCAGCTCGAACTGGCCCGGACCTACGAGACGCGCACGCAAACGAAAGAGGCGATCACGGCGTATAACGATGCGCTGAAGATCGACGGCGGCAACCTCGACGCGCGGCTGGGCCTGGCGCGCGTGCACATCAACAACGGCGAGGCCGCCGATGGCCTGCCGCTGATCGCCAAGGTCGTCGAAGAACGTCCGACGAATCCGCAGGCGCGCCTGCTGCTCTTGTACGGCCTGATGGCGGTCAACGACCTGCCCCAGGCCACGCGGCATCTCGACATCCTGGTGAAACTGGCGCCTGATTCGGCCGCCGTGCAGACCGCCGCCGGCAGACTGGCGCAGATGAAGAACGACACCGCCGCCGCGCGCACGGCGTACGGACGCGCCCTCGAGTTCGACCCGCGCTCGTATCAGGCGCTGGCCGGATTGCTCACCACCGAGATGCAGGGCAAGCAATTCGGCAACGCCCGG
>Ga0075428_100006797_pt1 | contig 12732 bp, 8 predicted proteins | sample RhiMetdeltSRZDD2_FD_75291 | JGI IMG/M metagenome (GOLD analysis project Ga0075428, IMG submission 75291) | Populus rhizosphere microbial communities from Tennessee, USA - Rhizosphere MetaG P. deltoides SRZDD2 | ecosystem: Host-associated > Plants > Roots > Rhizosphere > Soil | place: USA...
GCGAGCTGCGGCGCAAGTTTCCCAAGGAGGAGGATTACCGCCGCGAGCGCCGCCGCTGGGAGGAGCGCAATCCCTACCCGGCCGGCTCGATCCACGACGTCGTCGATCACATCGACCACGTCGCCAATGCCGCCGGCATCGACCACGTCGGCCTGGGCTCCGACTTCGACGGCATCACCAAAGTCCCCCAGCAGCTCGAAGACGTCTCGACTTATCCCTTGATCACGCAGGAACTGCTCAACCGCGGCTACAAGCCGGAAGACATTCACAAGATCATGAGCGGCAATATCCTGCGGGTGATGAAGAACGTGGAGGACGTGGCCGCGAAAATCGCAAAATGACGCACGTTGCCATATCGTCGAACAGCAATATTCAAATCCGCCGTCACTGGCTGATCCTGGCGGGATTTGGGGCGGTGCACTTTGCCGTGCTATTTGCCGGCCCGCTGGTGACCGACGAGGCAGGGCTGATCCCAACGAATAACCTGGTGGTGGCTCTCCTGGGGGGATTGTTTGCTCCGCACTGGCTGCTCGGCGCCGTGTCCATTGTCGGGGTGTGGGTCGTGCTTGGCGGCGGTCGCTGGTGCGTTCGCCTCGGAGCGGGTGTGCTCGGCTGGGTCTGGCTCGGAATGGCGCTGGTGCTGGGAGAACTATTGACCCCCAATTGGCCCTATGACTTGCCGAAGTGGCTGCTGGCCGCCGGGCTGGCGGCGTTAGTCAGCATACTTGTGTCTGCGGTTGCCTACCGCGTTTTGGGGTGGCGTCTCGCACTCGACGGCGCTACGCCGCCTGTGGCGGCTGGCCAACCATTTCAATTCCGGCTCATTCAACTGGTGGTGGCAGTAACCCTGATTGCCGCCACGCTGGGAGTGGCGCGGCTGCTGAACCAGCGATTTGTTCATCTGGCGCTCAGTAACTTTTTTATTCCCACGTACGTGCTGGACTGGTTGTGGAGGGTGGCCGTGGAAGTCTGGTTCCCGTCCGTGATTGCCGTGGCGACCGTAGTCTTGATGCTGCGGAAGGACCAGCGCTGGCTATGGATTTTTCCTCTGTTCCTGGTGCTGTTGGCGCTGGATGCGGCGGCACAATTCGGCGAGTTTGCGTATCGCAATCGGGTGGGTCTGGGATACTTGGGCGAAGTCTATCCACTTTTGCTGCGCGAACGCTTCGTGGCCGATGGAGCGATCATGCTTTCGCTTCTACTGTCGTCGATGGTGCTGCGGACACTGGGGTATCGGCTGGGACCCGCCTCTGTCCCGCCGCGCGACGGAGCGACTGCGTAACGAGACGTTTACCCCATTTGCCGCTTGAGCCCTCGCCCCGGCGCACGCGGGCCGAAGTCGGTAACCGGCTTGCTGGCTTCCACAACGAGCCGACCGTTGACCACCACGTGCTCAATGCCGACGCATGTCTGGTGCGGCTCCTCATAGGTCGCCCGGTCGGCGACGGTGGCGGCGTCGAAGACAACCAGATCGGCATATGCCCCCTGGCGAATTTCGCCGCGGTCCGCCAAGCCGAACCGTTTTGCCGGCCAGTACGCCAGCTTGTAGACGGCGTCTTCCAAGGAAAAAAGTTTCCAGTCGCGGACCGCCGGGCCAAGAATGCGGCCGGTCGAGCCGTAGACGCGCGGATGAATGCGGCTGGGGGGCGGGAAGTAAATGCCGTCGCTGCCGAGCATCATCAGGTCGTGCTGGAGCATCGGCCGCATCAGGTCGTCGTCCTGACCGTGAATCACCAGCAGCACCGCCAGATTCTCCTCGGTCAACAAGTTGATGAGCGCTTCCTCAATCGGCAGTTTGAGTTCGGCGGCATAATCGACCGCGAGCTGGCCGATATGCCGTTGGTTGTCGCGCGAGCCGAGCCAGGCGATATAAATGCGGCCGAGATCGTCGCCAAGGCATTTGAGCCCTTCGCGGAAACGGGCTTTCACTTCGGGCAGATGCAAGCGCGACAGGGCGTGCAGCGGCCCCTCTTCCCAGACTTCATAGGGCAGTAGGAAGTTGAGCATCGTCGAGCCGCGCTGGTAGGGATAGACCTCGAACGAGAAATCGACTTCCTTCCTCGCGTAATGGTCGATCCAGTCGAGCACCTGATCAACGAGCTCCTTGGTGAATCCCTTGAGGTGCGAAATGTGGACCTTGGCCCCTGACTGGCGGCCGATCTCGACCGCTTCGTTGAGGGCCGCCATCAGCCCCAGCTTGTAGCGGATGTGCGTGACGTACAGCCCGCCGTAAGGGGCGATCGCACAGCACGCATCGACGATCTCGTCGGTGCCGGCGAAGATCTGCGAGACATAGTCCAGCCCGGTGGAAAGGCCGACGGCCCCGGCCTCCATGCCGCGGCGAATCTCCGCCTGGATGCTCCGCCGCTGATAATCGTCCGGCGCGTGCCGCCCCCAGCCGGCATACAGCGACCGCACGTTGGCATACGGCACTTCCAGAGCGACGTTTTGCGCCGTTGCGCCGTCGAGCCGCGCCAGATACTCGTCGAGCCCTCGCCAGCCGCCATAGTCACTGAGTAGCAGGCCATTGAGCGCCCGCAGGTAGTAGTGCCAGTGCTTCCACGTCAGCTCGTCGACCGGGGCGTAGGAAATACCGTCGGACATGAGGACTTCGGTGGTGAAGCCCTGACTGGTTTTGGGCCAGAAGTTTTTTTCCTTCAGCAGCCAGCCATCACTGTGGTTGTGGACGTCGATGAAGCCGGGGGCGACGATTTTGCCGCGGGCATCGATGGTCTGCCTGGCTGCCGCGGAACCGAGATTGCCGACGGCTTCGATCCGGTCGCTGCGAATGGCGACGTCGGCGGCGAAGCGAGGTTTCTTCGTACCGTCGATGACGGTGCCGCCAGTGATGAGGAGGTCGAGCATCAGGAGTCAGGGGTCAGGAGTCAGGAGTCGGGAATCAAGGTGGACGCATTGTAGTCGGCCGGAAACGGACCGCTAGCGTGCCGACTCGCGTTGACGCGGCGCGCCAAACATCGCTATCCTCCGCGATTCTTTGCCGGGGGGCGTTTGGGCGTCGCGAGGCGCGTATGAGCACCGGCCGCGGGTTGATCTTCTTTGTGGCCGCCCTCCAGGCCATACTGGGTCCGTTCGCCCTGTTGCCGCAAACGTGCGCAGCGGATTCGCTTTCGCAGTTGCGGTCGGACGTGCGGGCGCCCGATCCGCCCGTGGAGCAGGAACGGAATGAGCGGGACGACGATGACGACGAGGACGATTGGGACGACGACTGGGATGACGATGATTGCGATGGGTGCGGTGACGACGACGATGATTCGTGGCTGCTGGCGGCACTTGGCTACGTCGGCACGTCTCCCTTCTGGGGCCCGCAACTGATGATCGGCGACGGGTTCAATCACCCGGGTTACTTCCCCGCGTATCCATACCAGTACGAGCGCGGGTACATGATGGTCGACTACGTCGATCTCTATCAGGGGGATGAGCCGCGCGAAGGCTACCAATGGGCCTGGCGGGCGCGGGACGATTACGGCACCAACTTCAGCGGCCTGGAGTGGATCGGCGGCCATTTGCTCGTCGAGACGACGCCGCGCATTGGCGCGGAAACCGATTTTCGCTTCCTCCAGGAGGAGCTGGCGTCCGGCGGCCACGACGGCTTGTGGCTGGGGGACGCCAACCTCTTCTGGCGGTTTGCCCAGAGCGACCAGACGCAGATGCGGGCCGGCATTGGCTTCAACTGGCTGTCCGACGAAAGGCACAGTGATTTTGGGTTCAACTTCACCTACGCCATCGACTGGTATCCCGTGCAGCCGCTGGTGATCAGTACCGAGATGGACCTCGGCAACTTGAACGAGGCGTGGCTGTTTCACATCCGCACGACGGCCGGCGTCACCTGGCGCGGCGCAGAGGCGTTCGTGGGTTTCGACCTGTACGACATCGACCACTTTCAGTCGCCGGGTATGGTGGCGGGGGTGCGGCTGTGGTTCTAGACGGAGAATGACCAACGACCAATCCTAAATGACAAATGGATGAGTGGCGCCTACGTCGCTTTGTCGCGATTTGGTCGTTAGGATTTTCACATTCCTTGGTCATTGGTGCTTGGTCATTGGTCATTCGATGATGCCGCCCGATCTTCCGTCCGAATGGTCTCAGTGGGGCCGCCACTGGCAGCTCCGCGGCGACACGATCTATCTCAACCACGGGTCCTTCGGTCCGCCGCCGGACATCGTGCGGCAGGCGCGGCGCGACTGGATTCGCCGGCTCGACGAGCAACCGATGGACTTCTTCGTGCGGCAGCTCGAGCCGGCGCTGCGCGCCGCCCGCGCAAAGCTGGCCGAGTTCGTGGCCGCTTCCCCCGCCGACTTGATCTTCGTCGAGAACGCCACAGTCGGCATGAACATCGTTGCCGACTCTTTCCCGCTGGCGGCCGGCGATGAGGTCCTGCTGACCGACCATGAGTACGGGGCGGTCAAGCGCATTTGGCAGCGGGCGTGCGAGCAGGCCGGGGCAACGCTGAAGATCGTCACGCTGCCCCTTCCGTTTCGCACGGCAGACGAAACGACCGCCGCAATCATGAATGCCGCCAGCGAGCGCACGCGGCTGATCGTCGTCAGCCACGTGACCAGCCTGACCGCCGTGATCTTGCCGGTGCAGCAGATCTGCGATGCGGCCCGCCAGCGCGGCATTGCCGTTTGCATCGACGGACCGCACGCGCCGGCGCAGGTCGAGCTGAACCTGGCGAAATTGGACTGTGACTTTTACGCGGCAAGCTGCCACAAGTGGCTTTCCGCGCCGTTCGGCTCAGGTTTCTTGCACGTAGCACCGCACCATCAGTCGCGGATTCGGCCGCACGTCCTCTCCTGGGGCCGCTTGCTCCCTGGCCCGATCGAATCGTGGAGCGACGAGTTCATCTGGAGCGGCACACGCGACCCGGCGGCATTCCTGTCCGTGCCGGGGGCGATTGACTTTTTACGGACCACCGTGGGACTCGAAAACTTCCGCCGCGGCAGCCACGCCTTGGCGCGGTATGCGCGGCAGGTCGTAGGACAGGTTTCCAGCCTGTCCCAGCGAAAGCAAGGACAGGTTGAAAACCTGTCCTGCGTGCCGCTTGTCCCCGACGATCCGGTCTGGTATGGCAGCATGGCGCATGTGCCGCTGCCGCCGGGTGACAAGTACGCGCTTCAGGAGCAGCTCTGGAAGCGGAGCGGGATCGAAGTGCCAATCGTCGAGTTTGCCGGCCAGCGCTACATCCGCGTTTCCTGCCATCTCTACAACACCACGGAGCAGATCGACCGGCTGGTCGAGACGCTGGGTAAGCTGCTGCGCGAGGGGATTTAGATTCGGCCTACAGTCGCCGGAATATCGGCGCCAATTACACCCCGATCGGTTCCGCGCTGGCCTCATCTACCCCCCGGCTGCGATCGGCCGTCAACGTAGCGGCTGTCGAGCCGGTCGGCATTGCGGGCTGAGACCAGGCGAGGATGTTGTTGGTCAGCTCCTGGATTCGCGACATGCTCCCCAGCACGCAGCCGGCGACATCTCCCGGCTCGCTGGCAAACCGCTTTTGGAGGTCGGCCGTCTCTTGGACCAGAGCCCGCACCGCCCGGGCGATTTTGCGCGGTTCGGCCAGCGCGGCTGTCTCTTCCGTGGCGGCAGGGCCGGTCGTTGACGGCTGCCGCGGGAGCAAGCTGATGAAAAATCGCAGCAGGCTGCCGCGATTGATCATGCCAACCGGCTGCTGGCCCTCGTTGACGACGACGACGCCGCGAATCGTCACGCGGCACAGGAAGTCGTAAATCTCGCTGACCGGCGCGGTCACTGGATACGAGACGACGTGCGGCTGCATGACGTCGGCAATCCGCCGCCGCTGCCAGTCAGCCTGGAGCATAATCGCCATCACGTCCTTTTCCGACAGGATGCCCACGAGCTTCCCCTCGCCATCCACCACCGGCACAGAGTTGGTGCGAAAGCGGAGGAAGAACCGCGCCGCTCGATCCACCGTTTCGTCGTGCCGGAAGCACGTGGCCAGCGGCGTCATCGCGTCCTGCGCCGGAACGGCGGTGATCGCCGCCGCCGGATCGCTGGCCGCCAACTCCGCCAGCGGGCGCAGACCAATGCTGCGGTGAGTCACGACGCGGTCCCGGCCGCTGCGCTTGGCCACCAGCAGCGCTTCGTCCGCCATCCGCAAAAGCTGCGTGGCTGACGGTGTGTCGTGCAACCGCTCGGCAATGCCGCCGCTGGCAGTAATCCGCAGGGGCGGGGCAGATTCGACAGGGATCTCGATTTGTCGCAGAGCGGCGGAGATGCGCTCGGCCCAGGCGGCGGCCTGCGGCTCGCCCGTTTCGGGCAGCAGGATCAAAAAGGCGTCCGCGCCGTCGTGGGCGATGACGTCGCACTTGCGACTGGCCGAAGCGAGCGTGCGTGCGACCTGGCGAATGACTTCCTCGGCGACCTGGCGGCCGAATTGCTCGCTGATCCGCTGGCCATGATCGACGTCGAGAATGGCGCACGACATCGGCAAGTGGTAGCGGCTAGCGCGGCTCCACTCCTTCTCGATCAGATCGAGGAACGTGTTCCGCGTGAAGAGACCGGTCAGCGATTCGACGCGGGCCAGGTTGCGCAGCCGCTGTTCGAGCTCGAGCATGCGGGTGCCGCTGCGGAGCCGCATCACCAGTTCGTCGCGATCCACCGGCTTGCGGACGAAGCTGTCGGCTCCCGCCGACAGGCCGGGGACCACGTCCTCCTCCCCGCTCCGCCCTGTAATGAGCACCGTGTACACGTAACGTGGCAGCGTCTGCTCGCGCAGCCAGCGGCACAGCTCCAGGCCGTTCATATACGGCATTTCGCAATTGGCGAGCAGGTAATGCGGAAGCTGCTCGCGCATGAGCTGCACGGCCTGGCGACCGTTTTCGGCGGTGCGCACCTGGAAACCGGCCCCTTCTAGCCACTTCGTCAGCAGCCGGACCATGCCCGGGTCGTCGCCCACGACGAGAACGCTGTTGCTGGTTGTATCCACGTGGCCACGTAGAGTCGCAGGGGCGGCACAAACGGCGGAATGTGCAAATCAAGGAAACATAGCTTGCCGCCGATCCGTGCGGCGCAGCGGCCGGCTGCGGATTGCCGCGGTCTTTTGGCCGGGTGCGAATATGCCGAAAATGCGACCTGGAAAGGGTAAAATGATCGCCCAGGCGGCGGGCGCAGCTGCGCCGCCAGTCCTAACGAGTGCTTTGACCGACGGAGTTTTCGGATGCTCGATGCCGGCAAAAAGTCTCGCGGCGCATCCGGATTTTTCGGCGGGACCTTTGCGCTGATCTGGCTGGTGGGGTGGACCGTCTGCACGCTGGCGGGCAGCGCGATCTGGGTCACGACGATGGTCTGGCAGGCGGGAACGTCGAGCTATGTCAGCACTGAAGGCACGATCACCAGCAGTCGCGTGGAAACGCAGTCCGACTCGGAAGGGACCAGCTACGAGGCGAAGGTCAGTTACGACTACGAAGCGGGCGGCCAGGTGTTTCACGGAAATCGCATCAGCTATGCGACGCGCTTCACCAGTGGCCGCAAGGCCGCCGCCGAAATCGTGCGGCGCCATCCTGTTGGCAAACGGGTGAAGGTCTATTACTCGCCGGCAAAACCGGCGGCAGCCGTGCTCGAGCCGGGAATTCGCGGCACCGACTTTTTCATGCCGCTGTTTTTGCTGCCGTTCAATCTGATCGCCATCGGCGGCTGGTACGCGGTCTTCGTCAGCCGGCGAGCCGGAGTACGGCCGCCTGGTTTGAGCATCAAAGACGACGGGCTGAAGGTGGTGGCGCGGCTGTACAACGTGCGGCCGATCACGGCGGCGGGCGTGGCGCTGCTGGTGGCGTCGTTCGTGTTGATGTTCGTATGCGCGTTTGAAATCATTCCCGCGCCGTCGGACTGGGTCGTCGGTGGCGCGTGGTGCGCGGCACTGGCCGTGGCGGCCGGCGCCTACGCCATGTTTCGCCAGCCGCGGACGAGGCTGGAATACGACCCGCTCTCGGGGCGGATTGCGATCGTCGAGGCCGACGGTCAGCAGCGCGCCTTTCAAAGCAGTGAGGTTGTCCGCGTGAGCGTGCACGAGTCGCGGGGAAGCCAGAGGGGCGCACCAGAGCGGCACGACGACGATGGCCAGCGGCTGCCCAATTTCAGCCCGATCGTCACCTATCGCGACGCGCAGCAGGTCGAGCGCACAATCCAATTGGCCAATTGGTCGTCGCAGGAGGCGGCCGAGTGGACGGCCAGTTGGCTGCGGCGGAAGCTGCGGCTACCGGGCTGAGGATCAGGCGGCGCCGTTGGCCCGATGGCCGATGACGACGCAGGCGTTGTGGCCGCCGAAACCGAAGCTGTTGCTGAGCGCCACGCGGTATTTCCGTTGCCGCGCCTGGTTGGGCGTGTAGTCCAGGTCGCAGGCCGGATCGGGCGAATGCAAGTTGATCGTCGGCGGGATTACGCCATCTGCCAGCGACTTGACGCAGGCCACAAGTGCCAGCCCGCCGCAAGCCCCCAGCGTGTGACCCAGGTGGCTCTTGATGCTGGAAATGCTCACGCGCCGCGCCGCCTCGCCGAAGACCCTCTTGATGGCGGCGGTTTCGGCGGCATCTCCCAGCGGCGTGCTGGTGCCATGGGCACAGATATAGCCGACGTCATCGGGATTGAGTTCGCCATCGCGCAGCGCATCGCTCATCGCCCGCGCTGCGCCCGAGCCCTGCTCGTCCGGCTGCGTGATATGCCCCGCGTCAGCACTGGCGCCGAAGCCGAGCACTTCGCATAAAATAGGGGCTCCGCGCCGCTTCGCGTGCTCGAGCTCTTCGAAAACCGCCAATCCGGCCCCTTCGGCCAGGACGAAGCCATCCCGGTCGGCATCGAACGGGCGGCTGGCGGCGGCCGGATTGTCGTTCCGCGTCGAAAGGGCCTTCATGTTCTGAAATCCGGCCAGCCCCATCTGCGTAATGGCCGCCTCGCTGCCGCCAGTGAGGATCACGTCGGTCTCGCCGTGCTGGATTGAGCGGAGCGCGTCGCCAATGGCGTTGTTCGCACTGGCGCAGGCAGTGGCGACGGAGTAATTCACCCCGCGCAGTCCGTAGCGAATCGACAAATTGCCGCCGGCCGCGTTGAGCATCATTTTGGGGACCGTGAACGGAGAGACGCGATCCGGGCCCTTGAGCACCAGCCGCGTCATCTGCTCCTCGATCTCGTTGAGCCCGCCGATGCCGCTGCCGAGGATGACGCCGCAGCGGCTGGCATCTTCGCGGCTGAAGTCGATGCCGGCGAATCGAACGGCCTGATGCGCGGCGACGAGTGCGAACTGGCTGAAGCGATCGACCCGCTTGATTTCTTTCCTGTCGAGAAAGGCATCGGGGTGCTGCTCGGCGTTCCAGTCCCAGACATCGCCGCCGATGCGGACCTTGAAATTCTGCGTGTCGATGAGCTTGAGCGCGTGCACGCCGCTTTCGCCGGCTACCAGCTTGCGCCAGAACTCATCGACGGCGCAGGCCAGCGAGCTGACCACACCAACGCCGGTAATGACGACGCGACGCTTCATGTTTCCAGGTGCAGATTGCGCAGGGCCCGCTGCGGACTGGCGCTGGGGCTGCTCCACGGCGCGCTTTCCGCCGGCGCGCTAGGCGTTTTGCGCCTCTTCGATGAATTTGATCGCCTGGCCGACGGTCTGGATTTTCTCGGCGGCATCATCGGGGATGTTGATATCGAATTCTTCTTCCAGTTCCATCACCAGCTCGACCGTATCGAGCGAATCGGCCCCCAAATCATTGACGAACGAAGTCTCGGGCGTGATTTTTTCCTTGTCCACGCCCAGTTGCTCAGCAACGATGTCGATCACGCGTTCTGCGACGGATGCCACGATTGCCGTCCTCCAACATGGGAACCAGCGGGCCGTCTGGCCGCCAGTCGTGCTGCGAAATGAAACGATACCCCAGGCGCTGCGGGACCGACAAAGCCAGACCCGCCCAAAGCTGCTCAAGCCCAATAGGATAGAGGATTCTGGCAAACCGGGTCAAGGCTGGCAAAGGCCAGGTCGCGGTGACGTTTGGCTGGAAACATCGCTGCTTTAGGGAAAACGGCCAGTCCTGGCGGCGCTAGTTCGCGGCTACCCGCGGTGCCATACGATCGTGCACAGTCGCGGCGAGATCAACTGCGTGGCATTCACCGTCTCGGTGTCCTGATCGTCCTCGGTGGCCACGTTGTTATTCGGCGTGGAGTCGCTGTCGAATTCGTTCAGCGCGGTCACCTCGGCCTTGTTGGCCAACGCGCCGGTCTGCGTGGCCGTGGCGACAATGGTCAGCTCCAGCGAGCTGCCGGAGGCCAGCGTCGGAATGTCCCAAATGCCGGTGGTCTCGTTGTACGTCGTGCCCGCAGGGACGTTTTTCGAAACGAACGACAGCCCGGCCGGCAATTGATCGGTCACCTTGACACCGGTCGCGGCCTGCGGGCCATCGTTGGTGACCGTGACCTTGAACGTCACCTGCTGCCCGACTTGCGGCGAAGAAGTGGAGACGGTCTTGCTCAGCCGCACGTCCGCCACGTTGGGCGTGATCGTGATCGTCATTTCGTCGTCCTCGCCGGCGGCCGTGTTTCCCGGCGTGGAATCGGGGTCGAATTGATCCGCGGTCGTCAGCCGGGCCGAGTTGGTCTTCTGGGCCGCCGTGGTGCTGGTGGCCGTGATGGTCAGCGTCGCGGTCGCATTGGCGGCAATCGTGCCGATGTCCCAGACGCCCGTCGTCTGGTTGTAAGTGCCGCTGGAGGGCGTGGCTGTGCCAATGGTCATGCCGGCGGGGATCTGGTCGGTGAGCGTGACGCCGGTGGCCTGCTGGGTCGTGCTGCTGTTGATCACGCGAATCGTGAACGTAATCGACTGTCCCGCGTTGGGTGTGGAGTCATTGACCTCCTTGACGACCGACAAGTCGGCGACCTCCGGGGTGACGTCGACGCTCGCCTGATTGTCCGCTGTATTTGTGTCGAACTGATCCGAAGCGGTCACCTGGGCCGTGTTGGTCTTGAGGCCGGAAGAGGCCGCCGTGGCAGTGAGGGTCAAAGTAGCGGTGGCTCCATTTGCCAGGGACGGAATGGTCCACGCACCGGTGGTCGAGTTGTAGTTCGTTCCGGCCTCAGCTGTGGCAGTGCCGAGCGTCAGGCCCGTCGGCAGCAGATCGGCGACGACGACGTTGGTGGCCGCATCCGGGCCGCTGTTGGTGACGACGATCTCGAATTCGAGCAGGTCGTTCTTGTCCGGCGTGGCGTTGTCGACGGTCTTGGTCACCGCCAGATTGGCCACTTCAGGCGTGACCGTCACGCTCTGCGAATCGTTTTCGGTGTTCGTATCAAACTGATTCAGGCTGGTGAGCGTCGCCGTGTTAATTTTCGCGCCGCTGGTGGTGGCCGTCGCCGTCAAAGTCAGCGTGGCCTTGACGCCGCTGGCCAGCGAATCGATCGTCCACTGGCCGTTGGTCTGGTTGTAGCTTGTGCCCGCGGGGGCATTGACGTTGCCGAGCGTGAGGCCGGCGAGAAGAAGATCGGTGACGACGATGCTGGTCGCGGCATCGGGACCGCCGTTGGTCGCCTCGATCGTGAAGGTGATCACGTCGTTGCGATCAGGCGTGAGATTATCTGCAGTCTTGGTGACCGCAACGTCGGCAATCAGCGGGGTGAGCGTCTGGCTGTCCTGATCATCCTCCTGAGGATTGTTGTTGTTGGGAGTCGAGTCGGCGTCATCCTGGTCCAGCGCGATCAACTCGGCCGTATTGATTTTCACATCGGCGGTGGTGACCCGCGCTTGAATCTGCATGGACCGCTGGCCGCTGGCCGGCACCGTGCCGACGTTCCACTCGCCCGTGGCCGGATTGTAGTCCGCGCCGGCGGTTGAAGAGACGAACACCAGTCCAGCGGGCAAATCATCATTGAGGACGACGCCCGTTGCCTCGTCGTCCGAATCGTTGGAGACCGTGATCGTGAAGGTGACGACCTCATTGTCGCCGGGCGTGGCGTTGTTCACGCCTTTATCGATCGACAAATCCACGAGCACCGCATTGACATTGGAGGAATCCTGGTCGTCTTCGCTCGGCACATCGTTGTTCGGCGTCGAGTCGGGATCGAACTCATCAACGTCGGTCACTTCGGCGTCGTTGTTCTGGCTAGGGCCGCTGATTGCCGTCGCCACAATTTGCAGCGTCGCATTGTCGCCGGCGTCGATGTTGCCGACGGTCCAAATGCCGCTGTTTGCATCGAAAGTTCCCTGGCTGGGCGTCGCGGAGACGAAGGACAGTCCGGCCGGCAGCGTGTCGGTGACGACCACGTTGTTTGCCGCGCCGGGGCCGGCGTTGGTCACGGTGATGGTGAAGATCACATCCTGGCCGACGTCCGGAGTGGCGATATTGACCTCTTTGGTCAGACTCAGGTCGGCCGGATTGGTGAAATCCTGGGTCTTGACCGTCGGCCCGAGAGTTTCGACCACCGTCACCTGACCATCGGTCGCATTGACGCTCGTCTCGATTTGCAGCTCAATGGCGTTGACATTGGCGAAGTTGGCCGGCCCGCTGGCCGTGCCGCCCTGCGCGAAATTTGAAAACCGGAAAATCAGCTCATTGCTTACGGCATTGGGAATGGGAATCATCTGCTCGGACCAGTTGTCGGCGTCGCTGAAAACGCGTAGTCGCGCCGTCGCGCCCGCCTGGTCTACGCCGGCAAACAGGCGGATGGCGGTGGCCGCGCCGCCGCTGGTCAAATCGTGATTGCCCAGCCCGGCGA